>Ga0182015_10001283_pt1 | contig 33649 bp, 27 predicted proteins | sample 712P3MmetaG_FD_120478 | JGI IMG/M metagenome (GOLD analysis project Ga0182015, IMG submission 120478) | Permafrost microbial communities from Stordalen Mire, Sweden - 712P3M metaG | ecosystem: Environmental > Terrestrial > Soil > Wetlands > Permafrost | place: Sweden: Stordalen | collected...
GGCGCGTACGCACCTATCGCTGAACAAGGAGACACCAGCGTCGCGTGCAGTTCAGGCGGTCGGCTGCATCGTGGCCGTCCCGCACCTCGGAGGTCTGCACCATCAATACGTCCGGATTTGATTCCCGGTAGCGACACCAGGGTCTCGTCGACGCCGAGCCGGTCTTTCACTGCCCGGTCTTCACGCGGATTATGTCGTAAACGGCGGCGCGCCATTGCGGAAAGCCTACATCGGATCAGGCATTGACCGCGTTGAGGTCGATTGCTAGGGCGGCAGAATTTGAACCGTGCACGGCAGATTCTGTTGCACCGTGATCCGAAAAAGGGAGTGTGTTTCGAAATTGGCTAAACTGGGCGTCACATAAACAGCGAGTTTATCGAGATCCGCAAAACCGTATCTTGGCGCAGAAGTACTGAGCCTCAGAGAAAAACAGCCTGAGGGAGAATGTTCTTGCTTTCCGACGGCTTGTCGGAGTCCAAAGGTTCAACGCCAAAGAAGCCAAAATCCGCGCTTCCAACCGGCGTTGGCTGCGGTCGGAGAATGGGTACCGGAAAAGGCTTGGCGGAGGGAGTGAAACTGCGAAACTAACTTGCTCACGTGCCGTCCCTCGCACGATGAACGTGGTAAGATATCGCGGTGTCTCGCATCGTTTACGCCAAGAGACCTTTGGACCACCGGTAGGTTCTCTAGGGTACGCTTCACTCCAATGCGATCAAGTAGATTCCGCCCGTTACCATTGTAACGGCCATTCTTCCGCTGGAAAGTGGTCCAGGGTGCGCACGCTCCGGCTCGCGGCCCATAAGCAGGCCGCACTGGGCGCCATTCGTCGTGGTTGGTGAGCCAGCCATGTAAAGCGCTTTACGCCAATGAGATCTTCATAGCCAATCGTCTGCTGACTAATGAATAATTTGTAGGCCGGCGGGCATCCCGGTAAGGTCCGCGGCACAAGCTATCGAACCACCGCATGGCCAAGTCGTCCAACCTCGCCTACGACGCGATCCGCAAGGGCATTCTTGACGGGCGCTACCTGCCGCGCGCGCATCTACGCGAGGCGGCGATTGCCGCGGACATAGGCGTGAGTCGTACGCCCGTGAGAGAGGCGCTGCGGAGGTTGGCGGCTGACGGCTACGTGACCATGGTCGCCAACCAAGGCGCGTTCGTTAACCCACAGTCCGACGAATCGCTCTCAGAGCTCATCAAAGTGCGCGCTGAACTCGCCGCACTCGCGGCGGCAGGCGCCGCGAGTAATGTAGGCTCCGACGAAATTGACATGATGGCCGAGATAGTGCGCCGCATGTCGCTGATCGAATCTGGGCCTAGTCATGAGTCAATAGATGAGCAGACTGCCCTCAACCTTGAATTCCACAGACTCATCTTCGATAATTGCGGCAACCGTTGGCTCAACAGCCTACTGCGACAGACGTCGAACGTCGCCAACGTCCAGCGCGCATATTATTCCTTTAGCGCAGACGATTGGTCTCGCGCGGTAGCGCGCTATGCCGAAATGATCCAAGCGCTGCGCGTAGCCGATAGAGGATGGGCAGCTGCAATCTTCAAATCTCACTTCCTCGCATCGATGCACGCGATCACCAGCCACGCGACAAACAAGAAACCGACTGAAGCTACAGCAGAGAAGTCTCGGCGGACGCTTCGCCGTCGCGGAGCTACTGGTTCACATCGGGAATCTTAATTCCCAGAAGCTCGGCGGTCGATTTACCGGCGTCGATTTTGGCGAGGATCTCCGTTTCGCGTTCTTCGACCTTTTTTACCTCAGCGAGCGTTTGCTCGACTCGCTGCAGCGGCACGATCGCGACGCCATCGCCATCGCCTATGACGAGATCCCCGCTGCGTACCGGTACGCCGCCGACCGATATCGGACCGTCCAGCATTCCGTAACTACCCTTCTGGCCACCGCGTGGCACGATCGCACGGCAAAAGACGGGAAATCCGCGCTCAATGATCTCAACGGAGTCGCGTGTAGCGCCGTCAAGCACCACACCGGCGACCCGGGCGCGCACCGCCGCGTGGGTGAGAATACCACCCCAGACGCCCGTGTCGGGATGTCCCTGGCAGTCAATGACCAGAACTTCACCCGGTCGCGCCAATGCGAGGATGGCATGAATAGCCGCGTTATCTGCAGCCGGGGCCTGTGCGGTCCGTGCTTGCCCGACGACTCGCATATCGGAGCGCAACGGCTTGATTACGCCGGCCATGCACTGCGCGCGATTTAGCACGTCGCCAACAATTGCCGTTGGAACTTTTTGCCAGGCAGCGAGCTCCCCCTCGGTCAGACGTCGGAAATCGGCCTTGTAGCGCTCAATTGTCATAAAGCACGTCCCCCAAATCTCCCATGCCAACCGCGTACGCTAAACGCGCCCGTAGTCGCGTTCAGCCGTTTCAGCAGTCAAGAAGCCTTGCGCAAGATCAGCGGCGATCTTACGGCGGTCGCGTTTTTTCGGATCGCCATAACCGCCACCCCCGGCCTCGAGCAGTTCGAGCTTGTCGCCGGGCTTGAGATCGTAGCGGCCCTGCGCCTGGATTTCTTGACCATTGAGGCGATAGATTCGCAGAGCACCAGGCTTGCCGTCGCGAACGCCGAGCGCCGGAAACACAGTGCGCGCCCCCATTGCATAGATCGTCAACAAATTCCCCGTGTCGTTACGCATGGTGATCTCTTGGCCAAGTCCGCCGCGTGATTTACCGGATCCGCCGCTATCGGGGCGCAGGCGCCGGGAGAGAACGCGAATTCCTGTCAGAACTTCCCAGGTTTCGGTTGGCATCACCATCATATTCGACGGCGAAGGCGTGGTCGCGAGACCGTCGAGATCTTCCATCGCACCGAATCCACCAGCAGAGAAATAAAGCGTTGTGAACTCTTCGCCTTTTGGATTGCGGCCGATAACATTCATGATGTTAGTCATGCCAGAATCGGCCTGCACCCGGTCCGGCAGAACCTCTGCAAGTGCGCCGAAAACCAGTGGCGCAACGAAATGGCCAACCATAAATCGGGCGCCAGTGGCGGCGGGTGCACGGGCATCGAGAACAGAACCGGTTGGCGCGCTGACCTCAATCGGCGTGACCGATCCTGCATTGTTGGGAACATGGGGCAGGATCAGCGCCTTTATCGAATAGGCGGCCATCGCCTTTGTGTAGCAAAACGGCACGTTGATTGCCGACGGAACCATCGGTCCCGTCCCGTCGAAATCGATGTGGAGCCGGTTACCCGAGATCGTTACCTTGCAAGCCAGCGTAATAGCCTCGCTGAATGCCTCGACCTGGATCGTGTTGCGATAGACCCCGTCGGGAAGCGCCGCGATGCTTTGGCGCATCGCCACTTCCGATTGCTCAATGATTGCATCTGCCAGCGGCACTAAATCATCGATACCGTATTCACCCATGAACTCGATCAACTGACGGCAGCCGACGTCGGTCGCGGCAATATTTGCCATCAGATCTCCAATTACTTGTTCACTCACACGCACGTTCTGACGGATCAACTGGATGAGCTCGGTATTGAGCTCGCCCGCACGAACCACCTTGGTGATTGGGATTTGCAGCCCTTCTTCGTACATATTCTCATTCAGCGCCGAGAAGCCTCGCCCGCCGATGTCAGGAAGATGACTGATGCTCATCGCATAACCGACAAGCTTCCCATTACGAAACGCCGGCTGCATAACATTGACATCCCAAAGATGCCCGGTGCCCATCCAGATGTCGTTCGTCAAAATTACATCACCGGGCTTGAGCGTCTCTGGTGGGATCGCATCGAGCATATGCTTCATGGTTTGCGGCGCGGTGCCAATGAACACTGGCACGCTCATGACCCCCTGTGCGATGCTACGACCCCTCGAATCAAACAAGACACACGACAAGTCGTAGTTTTCCCGCGCAATCGTCGAAAACGAGGTGCGCACCAGCGTTTGAACGATCTCATTGGTGATTGAAATCAGACGATCCCAGAGAATACCGAGGCTGACGGCGTCGAAGGCACCGTGCTTCTTCATGGTATCACTCCAATATCAGCCACGAGATTTCCATAATGGTCGATCGAAGCCCGGTCGCCATGACCAAGAACACAGGTGGATTCATGCTCTTCAACGAAAGCCGGGCCTTCGACCGTATTGCCGGAATGTAACGTGTAGCGATCGAAGACCGGACAATCGATAAATCCGGTCTCCGGGAAATAGGCGCTGCGCTGCCCCCTCGCCTTTGGCTTCGGCGCAATGGCACCGTTGCCGCGGCCCTTGGGCGCGGCCGGCACGGGACCATTGACTTCGACTTTCCAGTTGAGGATCTCAATCGATTCATCAAGATAGCTCAATGAAAAAACTTCGCCGTAAACTTCAGCGAATTTCTTCGGCAAAGACTCGAAAAGATCGCCGACGTTCGCGATTTGTGGTAGCGACACTTCCAACTCGTACCCTTGACCACGATACCGCATATCGAGCGCGCGCCGCACGGTGAGGTTCGGCTTGGTTTTGGCATCTGGAAACAGCACAGCTTCCGCCTCGGCTTGCAGAACATCGAAGAACGCCTCAAACTCCTTACGAGTCAGCAAGTCGAGTTCGACTCGATTGCTGCGCGCCAGCTGAAAGGAAAGAGGTGACACCAGCATTCCAATCGCCGACATCACACCCGAACCAGGTGGATAAATAACGTTAGGTACCCGCAGCTTGCGGGCGATCCGCGCCGCATGCGCCGGCCCCGAGCCACCAAAGGCCACCATAGTGCAGCGCCGGTAGTCGAAGCCGATATCAGAGGCATGCACACGAAATGCGCGCGCGACGTCCTCGTTGATCGTTTCGTGAATGCCCCAGGCTGCCCGCACTAGATCCAAATTGAGCGCTTTGGCGACGCGTGCGGTGATCGCATTCTTCCCTGCTTCGGCGTCGAGCTGCATCGCTCCGCCGAGGAAGGCGCTGGCGTCATAATATCCGAGCGTAAGATTGGCGTCGGTCAGCGTCGCATCCTCACCGCCGCGTCCATAACAGGCCGGTCCGGGATCGGCGCCAGCGCTACGTGGACCGACACGTAGCAGCCCACGCTCGTCGAGCTCCGCAATTCCGCCGCCGCCGGCCCCAATTTCAATCATATCGATCACTGGAATCTTCACGGGCAAACCACTGCCAGACCGGAACTCGTGAACGCGAGCAATCTCTATCTCGTATTTTCGACGCGGCAGGCCGTCGCGAACAATCGAGCCTTTGGCCGTCGTCCCGCCCATGTCGAAAGCGAGAAGATCTTTAATGTCGAGCCGCCTGCCGACGTCAGCGGCCATAAGAACCCCAGCAGCCGGACCTGACTCAAGCATTCGCACCGGATAGACACGGGCGATCTTCGAAGTCACGGTACCACCGCTCGACGTCATGATGAAAAAATTGCCCTTAAATCCAAGAGTTCCAAGACCCTGTTCAATTCGGCCGAGATAGCGATCGACCAACGGCAATACGTAGGCGTTGATAGCAGCCGTATTCCAGCGCTCGTATTCGCGCATGAATGGCAGCACGTCTGCTGAATAAGTCACGTATAAGTCTGGAAATTTCTTGCGGACAAATTCAGCGGCCGCTTTTTCGTGCTTCGGCTCGGTAAAGGAATGCAAGAAGCAAATCGCAAGCGCAGTGATGCCGTGCTTTTCGATCAGATCCGACACCGATCTCTGGACCTCGTCGAGGTTAAGCGGGATGAGCACGGAGCCATTTTCGACCAAGCGCTCGTTGATTTCCGCTCGGCATTCGCGCCTCACGATCGGCTCAGGCAGCTTGAGGCGTAGGTCGTAGAGGTCGTAACGCCGCTCGAGCGCGATATCCAACACATCACGGAAACCCGCCGTCACCAACATCCCGGTCGGCGCGCCCTTACGCTCTATCACTGCGTTGGTCACCAGCGTCGAGCCGTGAATGATTGACGAAAGCTCTCCCATCTGAACTTTGTTCGTCGCGATCATGCGGTTAAGTCCGTCGAGAACCGCAACCGAAGGATCCTTCGGAGTCGTGAGAATCTTGTCGAAGAAAAGCTCGCCCGAGCTTTCATCAATCATTGCGAAGTCGGTGAATGTTCCGCCGATATCAACACCAACGCGGTACGTCATTTTGCTATTTCCAGCCATGTAGTTCGGAGGCGGGCAAGCCAACCAGCAATGCCCTGGGGAAAGACGATGACAAAGAAAATCAACAGCGCGCCGATGGCGATCTGTCCGTAGGTGGCGCCAATCATACGCAGCAGTTCGCTAGCGAAATAAATGAGCAACGCAGCGAAGGCTGGGCCGAGGATCGTGCCAATACCGCCAATCGTCGCCATGGCGACCACAAGCATCGTGATCGTCGGTCCAAGCTCGGCGGGACTTATCAGTCCGACATAGTGCGTGTAGAGCGCACCAGCGAGTCCGGCAAAGAACCCACTGATTGAGAATGCCAAAACTTTGTAAAAAATGACGTCAATACCAAGCGCGCGCGCGCGCATCTCATCGTCGCGTATCGCTTGGAATGTCATGCCGAGTCGTGTATGGCGGGCGATGATGTAGATCATGCCTATGCTTACGATCGCGATCAGCAAGACGAGGTAATAGCCGCTCTTCGCTTCGCCGCTGAGGCGGAAGATTGTTCGATGAAGATTGAATCCGAGCGAGCCGCGCGTGAGGCTGTACCAATTTGTCGCGACAACGCGCAGGCTTTCGGAAAAAGCGAGCGTCGCAAGTGCGAGATAGACACTACGCAATCTCAAGGTTGGCACGCCGATCACCACGCCGAGCAGGCCACCTGCCAGTGCCCCAATTGGCAAGCCGAACCAGGGTGAGAGGCCGGCGTAATAGGTGATCAAGGCCGCCGCGTATCCGCCTAGCCCAAAAAAACCGGCATGCCCAAAGCTCACGAGGCCCGCAAATCCGATTAGGAGGTCCCAACTTGCCGCCAGAATTGCATAGATGAGCGCAAGACCCGCGACCGTGAGCAGGAACGTGTTGGGTGTAATGAACGGCAATGCAATGCCGGCGGCGACGGAGATCGCAATCAATGCAAGGCGCACGCGCGGCAAGCCGATATGCTGTCCCCGCGCGGTCATCAAACCCGCCCCGGTTTCTGGCCGAATAGGCCTTGCGGCCGTAGGATCAAAGTGAGCAGCATCAGTACCGGCGCGACCAATGCGTTATAGCCGGACGCAACCCACAGCACCGACAGCGACTCCGCAACGCCGAGCATCAGGCCCGCAATCAGCGCACCCCGCACGCTACCGAGCCCGCCGATGATAACTACAGAGATGCTGTAGAGCGTGTAACCCAACCCCATTGCCGGAAAGGCATACGTGACCGGCATCACCAGCGCACCGGCAGCACCGGCTAACGCAGCGCCGAGCGTGAAAGTGAGCAGATGAATGCGACGCACGCTTATACCGCTTGCTTGCGCGGCTTCCGGATTCTCACCAACCGCGCGAATAGCACGCCCCAGCCGCGTGAGGCGCAGAAACAGCATTAGGCCACCAGCCAGTAAGATGCTGCCGATGAAGATTGCCAGCCGCTGCTTGTCCACTGGTAGCGCCCCAATCATCACGGAGCCGCTCATAAACTTCCCCGGAACACGCTGATAATCAGGTCCGAAAATCTCAAGAATGAGATTGGGCAGCACCAGGGACAGTCCAAGCGTGATCACCATGCCGCGCTGCTCGTCCACCCGCCCTTGCGTCGTGATTGGGGATATCAGGATACGGGCGATCAGTAGGCCGAGTATTGCGACCGCGCCCACACCGACCGCCATACTGATCCATGGTGAACGAAGGCCGGCGAGCGCGAGCGCAACGCCGACGTAAGCACCCACCGTAAGCATGTCGCCGTGTGAAATGTTTACCAACCGCAGCACGCCGAAAATAACGTTCATGCCGAGGCCAAGGAGGCTGTAGAGGCTTCCGGTCATCAAACCAAGGATTACAAAATAGAGGATTTCGCTGATCATTGTTCCGGCCTCACCTTGCCGGCGGGGCTGCGGCCGAAATAGAGCTCAGCGAGGAGGTCACGATCGGCAAGCGCGGCGGGGCTACCGTCAAAACGGTTACGGCCATTCTCGAGCGCGTAGATGAAATCCCCGACTGCGAGGAGCTTGCGCACGTTTTGCTCGACGATAAGAAAGGCTACGCCATCATCGCGCAATCGCCGCACCTCATCATAAACTGCATCGACCAACTTTGGAGACAGACCAATCGAGGGCTCGTCGAGCACCACAAGCCGCGGCGCGGTCATCAACATACGGCCGAGTTCCAGCATGCGTGCTTCGCCGCCACTGAGTACCTCGGCGAGTTGATGGCGGCGTTCTTTCAGAACCGGAAAGCGCGTGTAGACTGCATCGCAGCGCTCGGCAATCACGTCCCGATCGCGCACAAGATATGCGCCGATCAGAAGGTTTTCCTCGATCGTCTGCGCAGCGAAATAACTCTTTGACTGGGAAACATAAGCGATACCATTCCGAATGCGCTCTTCCGGCGCGAGGCGGACGATACTGCTGCCGTCGAACCGCACGTCTCCGCTGGTCGGCCGCAGATAGCCGAGCAGCGTTTTGAGCACGGTCGATTTGCCCGCGCCGTTTGGGCCAATGATGCCCGTGATGCCTTTTGACCGCACCACGAGGCTGAGTTCCTGCAGGATCGCCGACCCGCCGTAGCCGGCGGTAACCCGATCGATCTCCGCGAGCGGCCGTTCGTCAGCGGTCGGAGCCAAGAAAAGCCTCCAGAACCTGCGGGTTTTTCATGATTTCGTCGGGTGTTCCGGCTGTAAGGATTCTTGCGGCAGCCATAACGACTACATGCGTGCAAAGTCTGGTGACAAAACTGATATTGTGCTCCACCAGAAGCAAACTCACGCCGGAAGCAACCAACCGCGATAGGATTTCGCCGAGCCGCTCCGCAAGGCCCGGATTGACACCGGCAACCGGCTCGTCAAGCAAAATGAGCTTCGGCTGCTGCACCAAAACCATTGCCAGTTCGACTAACTTGCGCTGGCCATAAGAGAGCGAACCGACAAGCTTTTGTGCGTGCTCGTTCATCTCGACCAAAGCGAGAGCGCGCGCGATCCGCTCATCTGCCTCGCCCGAGCTAACCACCGCGCTCGCACTATAGCCTTCGGCAATTCTGAGATTTTCGATCACGCTCAGCTTTGCGAAGCCGCGCACACTTTGGAACGTGCGGCCCATGCCAAGCCGGCTAATTTTGTGCGCAGCGAGATTGGTGATTAGCCGCCCTTCGAAACTGATCGTTCCCTTGTCGGCGCGCTGGAAGCCGGTGAGCAGGTCAAAGATTGTAGTTTTACCGGCGCCGTTCGGGCCGATCAGCCCGGTAGCAATCCCGCGTCGGACCTGAAACGAGACGTCCTCAACGGCAACGATGCCACCATACCGCTTTCCGATGCAGGCAACGTCGAGAATGGGGGTAGCCTGTAGCGCTGTGGCGGCGGCAGACACGGCCCTTACCAAGTTTTGCAGGCAGGCGCCTTGACTTCGATTTGAACGCTGTCAACCAGCGTTTCCGTGTAATGCGGCACGCCCTGCGGGTGATACCAGACATCCCCGGGCTCGGCGGTGAAGCTTTCATCGCCGATATGCACGATTAGTTTGCCGGATAGGAGGCACATGATGGTGGAGTGATCATCGTGCTGGTGCACCGGATCCACAGTACCGCCCACTCGAAAAACCTTGATGCAGTGCATATCCTCGGTGACCATCAAGATTTTGAGCATCGGCGGCTTCTTGAAACCGAAGTCAGTGCCCTCGACATTAGTCAGTGGAAACGCCTCGATGTCAGCATCGCGGCGAAACATCTCCTTAGTTGGCGGGAGAATACGCGGTCCTTCGATCGCCATAACTGAACATCCTCACCAAGTTTTCGCGGCCGGAGATTTGATCTCGATAACGTAGCTGTCCTCGAGGGCTTCATGGTTGTGCGGCACGCCGCGCGGGTGTTGCCATACATCGCCGGGATTGGCCATGAAGCTTTCGTTGCCGACATTCACCTTCAGCTTACCCTTCTGTAGACAAACAATTGTGGAATGGTCGTTGTGGACATGCACCGGTACGACAGTCCCTTTGGTAAAATAAACCTTGAGCATGTGCATCCGATCGCCGACCATCATCAACTTCACCTTGACGTCAGCGCCGTTGAACTGCACGCCGTCGGCGGCCTGAATTGGCCGCATCGGAATTTCGGTGTCCTTGACGAAAACACGGTCAAATTCTGCCAGCAGATTCGTTCCCGGACGGACTGGCTTAATGTCGGTAATGTCACGCATGCCAAGACCTCCCGAGATTAACCGCGCGGATCAAGGAACTTGCCGGCCTGATCGAGTGGCCAGACAACTTCGGTGGTGTTGTTTGGTTGATACTGAATAACAAACGGCGCCACCGCAACGCGCCGCCCGGTTTCGAGCGATGAGAACGAGAGATTGCCACGCGCACCCAGCACGGGTTTCTCTGCGTTGATCGACACCAGCGCATCGCGCAGCGCTGTTCGATCACTTGCGACGTCACCTGATATTTTCGCCATTCTTGCAAGGCCCTCGAGCAGCATAATCATGCCGTCATAAGTCTGCACCGCGTAGTAAGGCGGATTGAACCCGACTTTCTTGAAGAAACTGTCGTAGAAGGGAATGGTCATCGTCGTAATCGGCTTCTTCTGCGTGATTGCGTTTGCCATGTGGTAATCGAGCTTCGCGCCGTTCTTCGAGCGGAACAGGTCCGAGCCATAGATCGAGTCTCCGAGTACCAACATTTCCTTGATCATGCCGGCACTGTCGAATTGATCGACAAACTGGTACGACTGCGGTCCGGTCAGCAACACAAAAAGGAACTGCGGTTGGAAATTGCGAATCTGAAGTAGTTCCGACTGCAGATCCATCTTGCTCACTTCGACAAAGTAGCTCTGTACCAGCACGCCAGGCATCTTTTGCGGCCAGAGCTTTTCGGCATAAACCGTATATTCGCGCGCATAATCTGTGTTGAAAGCGAGGATCGCGACGCGCTTGGCCTGGCCGTAGTGCTTGATAATTTCGCCATGTAGGTCGACGAAGTCATTATTTACCGGGCTGAGTTGGAAGAGATAGTCCATCTTCTTCTCAGCGATCTGTCGCGGAATTGAATCCGCGCGGCCGCTGGTGTCGATCATCGGAATTTTGGAATCTTGCAGCAGCGGCATCGCCGCCAGCAGGTTTGTGCTGTTGGCGTAGCCAACGATGCCCAATACACCGGCGACATCGATCAGCCGGTTTGTAGCGACTAACGCTTGTTCTGGCGTTGACTCCTCATCGCCTATGACGAGATCAATCATATAGGACTTGCCGCCAACCTTCACACCGCCCTTAGCGTTTATGTCGTCGACTGCGACCTGGGCGCCGTCGCGCATTGCCGTTCCAAGCTCTGCGTAGTTGCCGGTCACCGGCCCTACGAAGCCAAGCTTGATCGATCCGTCGGCGGCACGCGAGGGTCGGATGAATGTACCCAAGCCGAGGACTGCGGCTGAGGACGCGGCAAGACCGGTATTGAGGACCGAACGGCGGCTGGGACCGGAGCGGACGTTTCTGTCTCGGGGTGTGCGGATCACGGGCGAATCCAGTTGGTTGATTTGTGGTCGCGATCAAATGCCGAAGAATAATTGTATACTTTGGTACCCCGCGCAAGCCGGAAGCCCTAGTGAAAGCGCTTGAATTGTATACTACGGTGCAGCTTTTACGGGCACTGACAAATAAGTCTTGCTGGTGACAGCGATGGAGCGTCGTGCCGGGAGCATGCAGAGTCTTTTTAAAATCCCTGCTGTTCGGGCATAAAATAAATAGTGTACGTCTTTCCCCCTTCTTGGTTAGGACCTGAGGCCGTCCTCAGCGCAGCGCTTGAGACGTGTTGTCGCACGATTAAAGACATGAGCGGCTAAGTTGCCGAATCTCAGCCGCCAACCATCAGAACGCTCGCGCGAGATCGCAACGAACGCGGTTTAATCCCTTCGCGTTCCAACTTCGACGGAAGACTGTGGCCCTGCCCTACCCACAAGAAAAGGAGCGGAATTAAAACTGCGCAGCGACAAACTGCCTGCTAAATGCGACGCACGTGCTTAAAGCGTTCAAGCGAGACATAGACCGCCTCTGGATCGCCGCCAGCGAGCAACTGTTGTCGAGTTAGCCCTTCTATTTCCAAAACCGTCTCGGCATCCTCGGTAACCGTCCGCAGTCCACGGCCTGGAATAATGATGACGCCATCGCCGTCCCCGACTGCAATATCGCCAGGTGCGATTCGCACAGTCGCCGAGGCCTGACCCGGAAGAGTGACGGTGGCTTCGAGTTCTACCGTGATCCACTGTTGACCGGAACTAAGCGGCGAGACGAAACGGCAGAAAATCGGCATGCCCATTTTGATGAGCGCTTCGCGATCGCGAATTCCGCCGTCGGTCACGACCGCTTGGCAGCCGCGTACCTGCAGTGAAAGCGCGACGTTCTCGCCGAGCACGACCGCATCCTCATAGCCGTCCGACGCCATAACGATAACGGACCCCGATGGCATTCGGCGAAACATATCGGGGCGCAAATTCTTCGGCTTGCTGCCACCGAGTAATCGTTCGCCTCGCACACAGAATACCGGTCCGGCGACGCTTTTGCCCTGTGTGGGAGCAATGGCCTGGATCGATGAGTGCAAAACCTGGTGTGGCGTTCCAGAATAACGCAATACGTCGCTAAGGATCGCAACTGGCAGTTTTGCAAGGCGAGAAATCAACAGATCGTTCTGACTCGGCATTTGCTCGCCCCTAGAACAGCGTGTCAGGTGGAGAACCCGTAATCGCGCGACGCACCCTCCGGCGTAATATAGCCTTGCGCAAGATCCGATTTGATCTGTTCCATGGCGCGCTGCTCCGGCGGCCCGTAGCCTCCGCCGCCCGCATTATAGATTTCGATCACATCGTCCGGCGCAAGGACATATCGGCCTTTGACACGAACGGTCTTTCCGTTAATCCGATATTGGGAAAGAGCGCCCGGTTTGCCTCCGAGCAGGCCAAGCGGCGGAAAGTCACTACGCCTTCCCATAGTGACGACCGTCAACGGATTTCCAGTGTCATTGCGCATGATGATTTCCTGACCGAGGCCACCGCGGAATTGACCGGCGCCGCCTGAGTCGGGCCGCAGGCTGCGGCGTTCCACCAAAATGCCGGTTTCGATTTCCCAGATTTCGGTTGGCATCACCCGCATGTTCGACGGTGCCGGCGTCGCATCCGCGCCGTCCAGCCCCGACATCGCACCGAAACCGCCGGTCGAGAAATGAAGAGTTGTGAAAGCCCTGTTGTCTCGATGGCGGCCATTGACGTTAAGCAGGTTGGTCATTCCGACATCCGCTTGAACTCGGTCGGGAAGTACCAATGCCATCGCGCCGAATATCAGCGGCACAACTGAGTGGCCAACGAGATTGCGCGCGCCGGTGGGCGCGGGCGACAATGCATTGAGGATCGAGCCGGGAGGCACCGACAATTCAATCGGAATTACCGAGCCTTCATTGTTGGGGATATTGGGCAGGATAAGGCACTTTATTGCATATGCCGCCATCGCCCGCGTATAGCAAATCGGGACGTTCACGGCAGACGCGACTTGCGGATCGGTACCGTCAAAATCGATGTGCAAGCGATCGCCGGCAATCGTCACGCGGCAAGCAAGCGCAACCGGTTGATCCAATGTTTCGATGTCCAGGCGATTTTCATAGACGCCGTCGGGAATATTGGCGATCTGACGTCGCATGGCTTGCTCCGATTGCCCGACTATCGCCAATGCCAAAGGTCTGAGGTCGTCAATATTATAGTCGTCCATGAACTCGACGAGGTTTCGGCAGCCCACTTCAGTTGCGGTAACGTTTGCCAGAATATCGCCGATGACCTGATCGCTGGCCCGCACATTCTGCCGAATCAATGCCAGTAATTCCTCGTCCAACTGGCCGGCCCGTACCAGCTTCGTAATGGGAATTTGCAACCCTTCTTCGTAACGGCTGGTGTTGAGCGCCGAGAGGCCCCGGCCGCCAATATCCGACAGATGGCTAATACTTAGCGTGAAACCGACCAAGGTTTTGCCTCGAAAGGCCGGACGCATCACGTTGATATCCCAGAGGTGCCCGGTTCCAATATCGATGTCGTTGGTTATTACGACGTCGCCCGGCTGAAGCGTTTCCGCCGGAAAACGCTTGAGCATGTGCCGCAAAGTAAGGGGCGCGGTCCCAATGAAGACCGGCACGCTGTAGCTGGCTTGTGCAAGTGACCGACCTTCCGAATCGAACAAAACACAAGCCAGATCATAATTCTCGCGAACGATTGTAGAGAAAGAAGTTCTGATCAACGAAAGGGCAATCTCGTTGGTAATCGAGATCAAACGATCCCACAAAATTCCTAATGTCACCGCGTCGATCGGTTTCAAGATTTGTTTCCTCCTACATCAGCGAGATCGGCGACAATATTTCCGAATGCGTCAACTGTGACGCGATCACTGGCACCCACGACGATGGTCGATTCCCTCTCCTCAATCATCGCCGGTCCCGACAGGCTCACGCCCGGCTGTAGTGCATACCGATCGTAGACAGCACAACGCATAAACTTGCCTTGCTCGGGCACGAAAGCATCACGATGACCTTTGAGCGCAGCCGCCGAATTATCGGTGTTGGATATAACAAGCCGTTCAGCTAGGAACGGGTCGGGCCCAACGGCTTCAACCTTCCAATTCACGATTTCGATTGGAGCATCAATATAGCTGACGCCAAAAATCGCGTCGTACTTGCGCGCAAACAGATGGGGCAAGGATTCCAACACCGATTCGGAGAGTTCGCCGCTTGGTAAACTGACCTCGATTTCGTAACCTTGGCCTTCATAACGGGCGTCAAGACTAAACTTGATTGTGATATCCGACGGCGCAAGTTCGGCGCGCCGCAAGAAGCCCGACGCTTCATCCCCAATTTTGGAAAATTGCTTCACAAAACTTTCGTGATCGAGGTCGCGGTGCAGTATCCGACGCGATCGCACCGACTGAAACGAGAGCGGGCTTGCCAACATGCCAAGAGCCGACATGACGCCGGCTGCCACTGGAAAGATCACGCTTTGAATATGAAGTTTTCTTGCAATCCGCAGCGCGTGCGCCGGTCCCGAACCGCCGAATGCAACCATGCTGCAAGTGCGGTAATCCATGCCCAGTTCAGATGCGTGCACGCGGAAGGCACGAGCGACATCCTCATTAACAATATCGTGGATTCCCCACGCGGCGCGAACCGTTTCAAGATTAAGGCGGCTGGCAATTTTAGCTTCGATGGCATTCAACGCGGCATCACGGTCCAACTTCATCGCTCCACCTAAAAAGAAGTTGGGATCGAGATAGCCAAGTGCCAAATTGGCATCCGTTAATGTTGGATTCAAACCACCTCGCCCATAACATGCTGGTCCGGGATCGGCGCCGGCGCTGGACGGCCCAACTCGGATGACCGATCGTTCGTCAATCGTCGCTATGCTGCCGCCGCCTGATCCAATCTCGATCATATCCAAGACGGGTATTTTTGCAGGCAAGCCGCTACCGGGCCGAAACTCATGGAGACGGGCGACTTCGATCTCGTAGACTTTGCGAGGATCGCCACCTTCGACAATGGCGCCTTTCGCTGTCGTCCCGCCCATGTCGAAAGAGAGGAGGTTCTCGAGGCCAAGCGTTCGGCCATGGCGCGCCGACATTAGGACACCTGCGGCTGGGCCTGACTCTAGCATACGGACGGGGTATCGGCGGGCAGTTTCAGGTGTGACCATACCGCCGCTCGATGTCACGACAAAAAAATTGCCGGCAAAGCCAAGGCGCGAAAGCCCGGACTCGAGATTGGCTAGATAACCATCGAACAACGGTTGCGTGTACGCATTCATAATTGTGGTAGTCCAACGCTCATATTCCCTTGCAAACGGAAAAACGTCGCTAGACATCGAGATGTAAAGCTTAGGAAAGCTGGCACGCAACCGCTCGGCGGCCGCGCGTTCGTGTTCGGAGTTAGTGAACGAGTGCAGCAGGCAGATGGCGACGGAAGTAATGCCGCGCTCAATCAACATTGCTGCGGCGCGCTCGACTTCATCCAAATCTATCGAACGGCGGATCGAGCCGTCCCACAGAATCCGCTCATCGAGTTCTACCCGGTTTGAGCGAGTTATCATTGGCGCAGGGAACCGGATCCGTAGATCATAAAGGTCGTAGCGACGTTCCATGGCGATATCGATCACGTCGGCAAAACCTTTCGTCACAAGCATGCCGGTCAGCGCGCCGCGCCGTTCAATCACCGCATTAGTAACGAGAGTCGATCCATGGATGATGGAAGACAAGCGGGCAACCGGTACGCGAGCTTTTTCCAAAAGCGTCGCAAGCCCTTCAAGCACCGCGATCGCAGGGTCGTGAGGTGTCGTGAGCTGCTTGTGCAGTGAGACCGAACTTGAGTCATCATCCACCAATACGAAATCGGTGAAGGTCCCTCCTATGTCGACACCGACGCGATACGTCATTGCTATTCATTTATTGGGGTTTGAGGTCGTCCGCCACGACGCTGGTACCGGCCGGCAATACCGCCAGGCAAAAAAAGGACGAACCCGATAAGCAACATGCCGATCGCTATCTGGTTATCCTGCTGCCTCAACTCTGGACAACAGGTCGAAAAAAGTGATCTTGCCGGCGCCTCTTAGGCCAAGCAGTCCCCCCGCAACACTGGAGACAATGTTAAAAAAGACATTGCCGACTGCCCCGATGCCGCCAGACTGCTTATTCACGCCCGACAATCTGAGTAATGGATCGGTTTGATCGGCGACCGCGGGCGAAACCAAGCGATCCTCCGTCACCATGTCTTACATGCAGGTGCTTTCACTTCAATTTGCACACTGTCCTCAAGCGCCTCGGTTTGATGAATAACGCCGCGGGGGTGCATCCAAACATCCCCCGCTTCGGCGATAAAAGTCTCATCGCCAATGAAAAGTTTTACCTTTCCACTCAGGAGGCAGCAGACGGTCGAGTGGTCCGTGTGAGCATGCCGCGATGCAAGCTCGCCTTTTTTCCGAAAAATTTTGAGGAAATTCATATCGGGGGTCGACATGAGAAGTTTCATAGTTGGTAATTGTCCGGCAGTTCCCCCTTCCACGCTTTTTATCTGAATCGTCGGGATATCAGCATCGCGCCGAAACACTTCTGTCATCGATGGAGTAAATCGGGATTCTTGCGTGGTCATTGTTATATAACTCCGATCAATTGCTAAGCTGTGATGGTTTACTCACTTGGATCGGCGAACGAAACGGCGATCAATGCTGACAGTCGTGCGGGCCGACGAAGTCGTTATTTTTACCGGGCTGAGTTGGAAGGCCGGTAGACTGTCTCGGGGTATGCGGATCACAGGGGAATCCAGTTGGTGGATTTACTGGTCGCGATTAAATGCCGAAGAATAATTGTATACTTTAGAACCCCGCGCAAGCCGGAAGCCCTAGTGAAAGCGCTCGAATTGTATACTGCGATGCAGTTTTTCGGCTGACAATCATAAATCTTGCTGTGTGGCATCGTCGAAGCGCGGCGCAGGGAACATGCAGAGTCTTTTTAAATCCCTGCTGTTCCGGGTACAAAATAAATAGTGTACGTCTTTCGCCCTTCTTGGTTGGACCGAGGCTGCCGTCGGCGCACGCTTGGGAGGTGCTGTCGCACTATTGCTAATTGAAATCCTCACCACCTCTTTTTGCGAGTACATCGGAGCGGTACAACAAATCGACGTTTCAGAATTTACTTTGGGAGTGTCGCCGCGGCAGCTTTGGGGGACAAAGCGCGATGGCCACCGCATCGTCGTTGCAGGTCGATGGCCACGATCTTTCGGCGATCGCAGTCGACCAATTGAGTGGACTTGGAGTTGGAAATCACGCGCCGGACAGGTTGTGAATTTCGAGCGCATAGTCGCCGTGGCGCGGAGCGACACCCAAGATTTGGACCCAGGGAGAGGGGCACGAGATAAGCTTGACGTTGCGCGCCATCTCGGTTGGCGCGGCGTGTTGGCGGAACACGAGACGGCCTGGGCAAGTCGTTGGCATTGCAGCGACGTCGAGATCGACGGCGACGATGCCGCACAGAAGGCACTGCGGTTCGCGATCTACCATCTGAACAGTGCCGCCAACCCGGCGGACGAGCGCGTGTCGATCGGCGCCCGGGCGCTGACCGGCGACGATTACCATGGGCACGTGTTTTGGGACACTGAGATTTACCTTCTGCCCTTTTATATCCTGACCTGGCCGGAAGCCGCCCGCGCACTGCTCATGTATCGCTTCCGCACCCTCGATGCGGCGCGGGCGAAATCGGCGCGGATGGGCTGGCGCGGTGCCCTCTACGCTTGGGAGTCCGCCGATAGCGGTGCTGAGACCACTCCGGAGCAGGTTATCGGTGCAGATCGCCAGGTGATCGATATCCTGTCCGGCAGGGAGGAGCAGCACATTAGCGCGGACGTCGCCTATGCGGTCTGGCAATACTGGCAGGCGACTAGAGATGAGACATTTCTGCGCGATGCCGGCGCCGAGATACTTCTAGAGACGGGTCGATTTTGGGCCAGTCGCGCTCTACTGGAAGCGGACGGTTATCGCCATATCCGCGACGTCATCGGACCGGACGAGTATCACGAACATGTCGACGACAACGCGTTCACCAACGTCATGGCACGCTGGAACATCCGGCGCGCGATTGATGTAGCGGCGCTCTTACGCGAGCGCTGGCCCGAGTACTGGAAAAGCCTTTCAAGCCGCCTCGGTCTGGAGGACGCTGAACTAAACCAGTGGGCGAAGGCCGCAGATACGATAGCGACTGGCCTTGATCCCAACACAGGCCTGTTCGAGCAGTTTGCGGGCTATTTCGGCCTCGAAGAGATCGATCTGGCGGACTATGCAGGCCGCTCCGTACCAATGGACGTGGTGCTTGGGCGGGAGCGGACCCAAGGATCCCAGGTGATAAAACAGGCCGATGTTGTCGCGCTTCTCGGGCTGCTGCCGGACGAGTTTGTTGGTGAGACGGGGACTGCGAACTTCCAATATTACGAACGTCGCTGCGGCCACGGCAGTTCGCTGAGTCGCGCCATGCACGGTTTCGTCGCTGCTCGACTAGGCTACTCCGAAATGGCGCTGCGCTACTTTCGGCAGACCGCAGCGATTGATCTCGCGGACACTCATGTGGCCATTGACGGTGGTGTCCACATTGCGGCTCTCGGCGGAGTCTGGCTAACGGCGGTGTTTGGTTTCGCTGGACTGTCGTTGCGGAACGACGGCGTGGCCATCGAGCCGCAACTGCCGGCCGGTTGGAGCAGCCTTGGCTTCCGCCTTCAGTGGCGTGGCAGACGCCTCACAATCAGGATTGACCAGGTCAAGCAAAACCTGAAAGCAACCCTGGAAGAAGGAGAGCAGATGACGCTTGTCATAAATGGGACGTCGCATGATCTCCGCCCTGACCAGGCGCTCCGGGTCTCCGTCGGAAGCCCGGATAGATCGAAGGCCCCTCAACTACCGGACACGTCTCCGGCGGTTAATCACATGGCGCACTAGCTCCCAACATGGCTCAGCAACCAACGTCGGCGTTAGGCGCCACCTCGCTTTCTGGCTAACATCGTGACAGGAGCGATCAACAGCCCTCACCCTTATTCAGAAAGACTACGTGGGAACAGCTCCCAGGTATGACGAGCGATCTGCTCGTCTTCCTGCGAGGGCAAAACGTGCACCGCACAGCGCGATGCCGGTACGCTGATGGGATTTTCCACCGACCGGTTCCGCGCTGGGTCGAGGCGAACGCCGAGCCAGGACAAGCCGCCACAGATCGCCGCTCGCGCCTCGACATCATTCTCTCCAATGCCGCCGGTGAACACGAGCAAGTCGACTTTGCCAAGTGCAGCGATCATCGCGGCCACCTGCTTGCGCACGGAATAGCAGAACATCTCAATGGCGAGTCGCGCATCGGCGTTTGACGACGCGGCTTCATGCAGCCGCCGCATGTCGCTTCCAACGCCCGAAATTCCCAGGAGGCCCGAACGGTGATCGACCAACTCTTCGAGCATGGCGGCATCGAATTTCTTCTCACGCATCAGATAGACCAGAACGCCGGGATCAAGATCGCCACTCCGCGTGCCCATGATCACACCGCCGCTTGGGGTCAATCCCATGCTGGTGTCGATCGATTTGCCGGCTTTGACCGCGGTCACGCTCGCACCATTGCCGAGATGGGCGATCACGAGGCGGTTCGGCAGATCGTTCGCAAGTTGGCGCACGATCGATTCGCACGAAAGACCGTGAAACCCGTAGCGCTGAATTCCCTCCGCTTGTAGCTCCTTGGCAATTGGAAGCACCCGCGCGACCGCCGGCAATTCGGCGTGGAAGGTCGTGTCGAAACACGCCACCTGCGGAAGTCCCGGGAAATGCTCTTGTGCGAAGCGGATGACCGACAGAGCCGATGGAATATGCAGGGGCGCGAAAGCGATCGCCGCTTCGAGTTGCGTTAAAACCGAATTGTCGATGAGGCAATGCTGCCGGAGTTTTGGCCCGCCATGGACAATGCGATGCCCGATCGCGGCCGGCATTGGCATTTTGGCGTCGACGAGAAGCCTTTCGATACGGATGATGGCTTCCCGTTGGCTGACGATGGGACGCGTCTCGGCGAGCAACGCGTTTCCGCGCGAGTCTTCTGCATGGAATTTGCCGCATTTGTCGCCGATCGACTCGGCCTCGCCCGAGAGCAGCCTTTCGATCCGTGAAGATCCAACGCAATACAATCCGAATTTGAGCGAAGAGGAGCCGCTGTTTAGCGCTAGTGCATTCAACTGTGCTTCAGCGTTCTTTATGCGCATTCCGGCGGAACCCCGCGCTCACAACGTCCAGTGCCAGTCACGGACTTCCGGCATGTCGTCGCCATGCTCGCTGATATAGAGCTTGTGGCGTTCCATGGCGGCCCAATAACGTGCGGTCGCCTTCTCCAATTGATCGCTGAAGCGTGGAATTCGCTGGATGGCGTCTAGTGCGAGTTGGTAGCGATCGAGACTGTTCAGAACTACCATATCGAAGGGCGTCGTGGTCGTGCCTTCCTCCTTGTAGCCGCGCACATGGATATTGTCGTGATTGTGCCGCCGGTAGGTCAGCTTGTGGACCATCGCGGGATAACCATGGAAGGCGAAGATCACCGGCTTGTTGGTCGTGAACAGCTCATCGAAGTCCTGATCCTCCAGGCCGTGCGGATGCTCTGACTGCGGCTGCAACACCATCAAATCCACCACGTTGACGACACGGATGCGGATATCAGGGACATGCGCCCGCAAGAGGGTCACGGCAGCAAGCGTCTCAAGGGTCGGCACGTCGCCGGCGCACGCCATGACGACGTCCGGATCGCCGGCATCGTTGCTGGCCCATTGCCAGATACCGGCGCCGGCCGTGCAGTGGCGAACGGCGGAATCAATGTTGAGCCACTGCCACTCCGGCTGTTTGCCGGCGATGATCAAATTAACGTAGTTGCGGCTGCGTAAACAGTGATCCGTTACCGACAGCAAGCAGTTTGCGTCGGGCGGCAGATAGATGCGTACGATATCGGCTTTTTTATTTGCCACATGATCGATGAAGCCCGGATCCTGGTGGGAGAAGCCGTTGTGATCCTGACGCCAGACGTGCGACGTGAGCAGGTAGTTCAGCGATGCGATCGGCTTCCGCCATGGAATTTTCTTGCTGACCTTGAGCCACTTTGCATGCTGATTGAACATCGAATCGATGACGTGGATGAAGGCTTCGTAGCAAGAGAAAAAGCCATGGCGTCCCGTAAGCAGGTATCCTTCAAGCCAGCCTTCGCACAGATGCTCGCTGAGCACCTCCATGACGCGCCCCTTGACGCTGAGATCGATGTCGACATCTTCGACCTCGGCCATCCATTCTTTCCCTGAGGCTTCGTAGACGGCGTCCAATCTGTTCGACGCCGTCTCGTCAGGGCCAAAGAGCCGGAAATTCTTTTTGTCGAGATTGAGCTTCATCACGTCGCGCAGGAATTTCCCGAGAACGCGTGTTGATTCGGCCTCGACGCTGCCTGGCTTAGGCACCGTTACGGCGTAATCGTGGAAGTGAGGCATCGATAATGGGACCAGTAATTCGCCACCGTTGGCGTGCGGATTGGAGCCCATGCGGCGATGGCCTGTAGGAGCAAGCGCGGCGAACTCATCGCGAAATTTGCCTCGTTCGTCGAATAATTCGTGCGCGCGGTAGCTCTTCATCCAATCTTCGAGTTGCTTGAGATGTTCGGGATTCTTGAGATCAGCTAGCGGGACCTGATGCGCGCGCCACGTGCCTTCGACCGGCTCGCCGTCCACGAATTTTGGTCCCGTCCAACCCTTTGGAGTGCGGAACACGATCATGGGCCAACGCGGCCGCTCTACCGTGTCTGGCGAGGAACGCGCTGCCTTCTGGATCTTATGAATCTCCGCCAGGATCGTATCAAGCGTCCCGGCCAGACTTTGATGCACCACCGCGGGGACGTCGCCTTCCACGAAATGCGGTTCATAGCCGTAGCCTCGGATCAGGTCCGTCAATTCCTGGTGGCCGATGCGCGCGAGTACGGTCGGATTTGCGATCTTGAACCCGTTGAGATGAAGGATCGGAAGAACCGCACCGTCACGTGCGGGATTCAGAAACTTGTTGGAGTGCCAACTCGCGGCAAGTGCGCCTGTCTCCGCCTCACCGTCACCTATGATGCAGGCGACGATCAAATCCGGATTGTCGAAAGCAGCGCCATAGGCGTGGACCAGTGAATAGCCCAGCTCTCCCCCTTCGTGAATTGAGCCTGGTGTTTCCGGCGATACGTGGCTCGGAACTCCGTAAGGCCAGGAGAATTGACGAAAGAGCCGATGCAACCCGTTCCGGTCCCGCTCAATCGCCGGATAGCGTTCGGTGTACGATCCTTCGAGATAGCTGTGCGCCACCAACCCCGGACCACCATGACCCGGACCGATGACATAAATCATGTTCAGATCGTTTTCTTTGATCAGTCGGTTCAGATGGACATAAATGAAGTTGAGCCCGGTGGTCGTACCCCAATGCCCGAGTAGACGAGGTTTGATGTGTTCGAGCCTGAGCGGAATTTCGAGAAGCGGATTGTCCTGCAGATAGATTTGCCCGACCGAAAGATAATTCGCCGCGCGCCAATAGGCGTGCATTTTCTCCAGCAGAGCCGGCGATAGCGCGGCAGCTGTCGGCGATCCCTTGCTGGCGTGTGCACGCGATATAGAGAGCGGAGCACCTTCCTTTGGCCGGACTTCCATCGACATCAATTCGCTCCTGCAGGTGCCGCGGCTCGATCCGTAAACCAGTGCAGACGCCCGAGCGGGCGAACCATGGCAGCGGGAAGCGCCTTATCACCGGCCTGGGCGCGCGCGACAACGCCTCGCTTTTCTATTCCTGTGACCAGGAATGCCACCTCGCGGCTACTATCGAGCACCGGGTAGGTCAGTGTGATGCGTGCCTCGGCTTTTGCGCCGATGACTGCGACGGCCCACCGTCGTGTCTCTTGCAGCGTCGGCTGGTCGGGGAACAATGAGGCAGTGTGTCCGTCGTCGCCGATTCCAAGTAGCATGACGTCGAAGAGAGGCCGATCGGGCGCAAGCGCGTCGGCGCCGTAAAAGCGCTTGAGCGTCGTCTCGTAGACGATTGCGGCTTCCTCCGGCGACAAGCCCTCGGTCGGCACCGCATGGATATTGCCGTCGGGAATGGAGACGCGCGAAAGCAACGCCTCGCGCGCCATCCGATAGTTGCTGTCGCGGTGGTTATGCGGCACAAACCGTTCGTCGCCCCAGAACCAATGCGTGCGGTCCCACGGAAAGCGCGACGCAATTTCCGGCGCTGCGAGACATTCATAGAGACGCCGGGGCGTCGATCCGCCCGATAGGCACACCGCGAAAACGCGATCGCTTGCCTGCGCGAGACCGCGGAGCCATTCCGCAACGTCATGTGCGAGCGTTTCAGCGCTCTCGAAAGTCCGATTTCCGGTAACGATGGCCGTCATGACGCCCTCGGCAGGGCTGAACTGGTGCGGGGCAAGATGAAGCGCTCGATCGCCTTGGCAAAACCTTCATCTTCATAGGAGTCGGTCACCAAATTGGCCTGAGCCTGCACCTCCGGGCTGGCATTGCCCATCGCGATGCTGAGGCCGCTCTTGCGAAACATCAGTACATCGTTCGGCATGTCGCCGAGCGTGGCGATCTCGTTGGCTGGGATCGAGAGAAGTTTTGATAGCGTCGTAACAACGGTCCCCTTGTTGGCGTCTGGATGGGTGACGTCGAGATAGTAGGGTTGCGAACGGGCCGCCGACGCTTTTGCGCCTAGCGCGTCCTGGGCATCCTTTTCACAGCGGGCCACCAATTCGAGATCGTCGCTCACGCCCACGATCTTGACGGCGCTGCCGAGCACGTCTTCGAAATTCTTGACGACGGTCGGGCCGAACTTGACGGTCCATTGCTCCCGCGCGACGTGGGGCGCACTAGGGTCGCGAATAAGCCAGTCCTTGCCGCTATACACCCACGCATCCATGCCGTCGTGGAGGATGACGTCCAGCGCGCGCTTCGCGATATCGGCGGCAAGCACATGCTGTTCCATGATGGTCATATCGGGCTTGACGAAAATCCCGCCATTGAAGCCGGCGACCGGAGTTCGCAGTGCCAACGGCTCGATCAGCATCGCCATGCCGCGCGGCGGCCGGCCGCTGGTAATCGCGAAAGCGATGCCTGCGGTTTGGAGCGCCTTCACGGCAGCTTGCGCGCGCGGAGTCAGCACTTTATCGGCAGTGACGAGCGTGCCGTCGACGTCGGCCAGCACAAGCGAAATTTTCGATGCGGGGCGTCCGGACGCTACCATGCGCGATCTCCTGCCGACGGCGTTTCGACGCTCGCGTTCGAACGATCGCCGCTGAGAATGAAACGCTCGATCGCCTTGGCGAAGCCATCGTCACGATTGCTGTCCGTTATGAAATCCGCGGCGCGTTGCACCTGCGGACTGGCATTACCCATGGCAATGCTGAGACCGCCCCGCTCGAACATCGCGACATCATTGCCACCGTCGCCAATGACGGCAATTTCCGCCAATGGAACACTCAACAGTTTCGCGATTTCCGACAATGCCGCACCTTTGTTGGCAAGAGGGTGGGTGATGTCGAGATAGTAGGGCTGCGAACGGGCGACGAAAGCGCCGCCGTCAAGCGCGGCCCGCACATTGTGCTCGCACTGTTCGAGAACATCGAAATTCTTGCTGACACCGACGATCTTGGCAGCGGCCTCAAGGGCAGCGCCAAAGTCCTCAACGGTCGTCGGGAGGAACCCTACCGTGCGTTCTTCTAACGGGACATAAGGTCCGTCGGGGTCGCGCACCAACCAGTCCTGCCCGCTGAAAACCCAGACCTGTATTCCGCGTGCATTAAGTCTGTCGACCGCGCGCCGAGCGACCTGAGGCAATAGCAGATGTTCACTGACCACCGCGAGATCTGGCGTCGCTATAACCCCGCCATTGAATCCGCCCACCGGCGTCGTGATGCCGAGAGGCTCGAGCAGCATGCGCAAGCCGCGGGGTGGACGGCTGCTGATAATCGAAAAGAGGACTCCGCTTGCACGCAGTTCTGCCACAGCCGCCTGGGCGCGGGCGGTCAACACCTTGTCATCAGTGACCAACGTGCCATCGACATCCGAAATCACGGCCGAACATTTGAATGGCGATGGGCGCGCACGACTCATGACGATTGTCCATTGTCATCGCCGCCGACGCTCCGCCAGCGACGGTCAGCTCGCGCCAAAAGCGCATCCGCTTCGCTCGGTCCCGGGCTTCCTGCCGGATAGATCGGCACTTTTTCCACATCATGCTTGGCCCAAGCGTCGAGCACCGGTTGCACGATGCGCCAAGTCTGCTCGACCATATCGGCGCGCATGAATAATGTCGGATCGCCAATCATGACGTCATAGATCAAAGTCTCGTACCCGACATTTGGTTCTTTGGGGAACCAGTCATCATAGTGGAAGTCCATTTTCACGGGGGCGAGGTCCACCACCGGCCCTCGACGCTTGACCTCAAACTGCAGTGAAATACCCTCGTCCGGGGCGATGCGCAGCACCAGCCAGTTGGGCCGCAATGTATCGACGGGCGTGTCCTGGAACGCGGCGTAGGGCGCCTGCTTGAAGCGGATCGCTATCTCAGTGTTCCGTTGTGACATGTACTTGCCGGTGCGGAGGTAAAAGGGCACGCCGGCCCAGCGCCAGTTGTCGATCTCAAGTTGCATGGCGACATAGGTCTCGATATTCGAATCTGCCGCCACATTGGGCTCTTGCCGATAGGCCTTCGCCTTTTTACCCAGCACGGTGCCGGCCCCATACTGACCACGCACCGCCGCCGCCGGCTTGACGGCGGGCATCGCGGCTAGCACCTCGACTTTCTTGGAACGGATCGCCGCGGCATCGAAGCCGGTCGGCGGCTCCATGGCTACCATCGAGAGCAATGTGAACAGGTGATTGGGCACCATGTCGCGCAGCGCGCCGGTCGCCTCGTAGAAACTGCCGCGCTCCTCGACGCCGACCGTTTCCGCCGCTGTGATCTGCACGTGATCGATCCGGTCGCGGTTCCAGATCGGTTCGAACAATCCATTGGCGAAGCGGAACGCCATGATGCTCTGGACCGTGTCCTTGCCGAGAAAGTGGTCGATCCGGAAGATCTGGTCCTCGTGCAGCGTATGCTGGATGTGGGCGTTCAGTTCGCGCGCCGAATCGAGGCTATGCCCGAACGGCTTCTCGATCACTACGCGGCGCCAGAATCGATGTTTCCCGTTCTCATCCTCGGCCTGATCGGTGAGCTTCGCTTTGCCGAGGTGCTCCACCACGGAGCCAAACAGCCGATCTGCGACCGCCAGATAAAAGATGGCGTTGCCCTGGGTGCCGTGGGCCTTATCTGCCTCTTCAAGTGTGCTGCGAAGTTTGTCGTACAGCTCGGGCTTCGTCAGGTCGCCCCGGACATACACCATTTTCTCGGCGAGCCGCTTCCACGCGGCCTCGTCGATGTGGTCGACATCAAACTCCGTAGTAGCGTTGCCGACAAAGCTCTTTAGCGTGTCGTAAAGGTGGTCACGCCAGCTTTCCGCGGTTCCTTCCGCACGGGCCACGCCGATCAACGCGAACCGCTCCGGCAGTACTTTGGTGCGGGAGAGATTGTAGAGCGCCGGCATCACTAAGCGCTTAGTCAGGTCGCCGGTGGCACCAAATATCACCATGGTGCACGGATCGGCTGGCTTGGCCTGGTGCCGCCGCGGGGGTTGATCAACCCCAGTCCGCGGCACCTGGTTCGAACGGCCGTCAAGCATGGTGCTACTCGACTGCGTGTAGCGTTGTTGCCTGACGCAGCGAACCTTTTGGCTTTGGTTCAGGGTCGATCGGCTCTTGGCCTTCGACGTGCCCGCCGAAGCCGTAGCGCATGGCCGAGAGCATCTTTTCGCCGAAGGTATGCTCCTGCCGCGAGCGGAAACGGGCGTAGAGCGCCGAGGTGATCACATCCGCCGGGACCGATTCTTCGACTGCGGCCTCGACCGTCCAGCGACCCTCCCCCGAATCCTGGACAAAGCCTGAGAAACCGTTCAACTGCGGATCCTTCGCCAGCGCGGCGGCGCCCAGATCGAGCAGCCACGATGAGATGACGCTGCCGCGCCGCCAAACCTCGGCGATATCCGGCATTTTCAGCGTGAAACGTTCGTCCTCGGGGAGATCCTTCGAGTCCTTGTTGCGCAGGATGTCGAAGCCCTCGGCGTAGGCCTGCATCAAACCGTACTCGATGCCGTTATGCACCATCTTGACGAAGTGCCCGGCGCCGGACGGGCCGGCGTGAATGTAGCCGCGCTCGGGCCGGGAATCGCCTTTCTCGCGGCCCGGTGTGCGTGGGATATTACCGAGCCCCGGCGCCAGCGCCGAAAAGATCGGATCGAGGTGATCGACAGCTCCCTTTGGGCCACCGATCATCATGCAGTAGCCGCGCTCGATACCCCAGACGCCACCTGATGTGCCGCAATCGACGTAGCGGACGCCCTTCACCTTAAGTTTTTTGGCGTTGCGGATGTCATCTTTGTAAAAGGAATTGCCACCGTCGATGATAATGTCGTCCCGGTCCAGCAGACCGCTGAGTTGCTCGACCATCTCTTCGGTGACTTTGCCCGCCGGCAACATCAGCCAAACGGCGCGCGGCTTTTCTCCGAGCTTCTTCACCAAATCGGCGATCGACACGGCCGATGTGGCGCCGTCCTTTGCCAGCGCTTCGCGTGTCTTGGCGGTTCGTGCGTACACCACGCAGTGGTGTCCCGCTTTCATCAGGCGGCGAGACATGTTGCCACCCATCTTCCCGAGTCCGATCATACCGATTTGCATTGGTCTTCTCCTGTTATTGGCTCATACGAGCGCTTGCCGGATGGCCATTTGAGGTTGTCAATTGGGCCACGGCGTCTCTGATCCGTCACTTGGAAATCAGCGGGGCCGTCGATCATTGTCGAGTTGACTGGCAGGGGCGGCTTCTCGCGATCCTTAGCAGGTGGATATGCAATCCGCCGGTGCGGATAGAAGCGCCCCTGGACCCCAACCCTTTGGATGAGGTGAGGGTTCCCGCGTGACAGCCAATGATTTGCCGTCAGTCCCCGCAAGGGACTTGCTGCTAGTGAGCAATATTGCTCAGTGAGCGCCGCAGATCACGCGGCTCCAAGCTAATCCAGTTGCATCGAACAAGAATTCATCATCGCAGAACAATTAGGGGGCTTTCGCAGCGGCACTGTATAAAATTGATCACATTGCGAAGAAGCAATCTGTCCTGACCTAGATATGCCGTACCCGATGCTCGATCCGGAGAAACAGCTGCATGCCGCTGGGTATTGAAGACTACGCGCTCCTTGGCGACTGTGAGACCGCCGCGCTCGTCGGCCGCGATGGCTCCATTGATTGGCTGTGTTGGCCACGGTTTGATTCTGACGCTTGTTTTGCAGCTCTCCTCGGCTCGTCGGAACACGGCCGCTGGCTTATTGCCGCAAAAGACGGAATGGCCCGGGTAACACGGCGATATCAACCCAACACGCTGATCCTGGAGACGCGATTCGAGTGTGCAGAAGGGACAGCGACGCTCGTCGACTTCATGCCCGGGCGTCAAACAGGCTCCAGTATCGTGCGCCTGATTATTGGCGAGCGCGGCCGTATCACTATGAGAACCGAACTGGTGATCCGTTTCGGCTATGGAGCGACGGTGCCGTGGATGACCAAACTCGACGACGGGTTGCGCAGCGCCATTGCTGGACCCGACATGGTGCTGTTGCGAACTTCCGCGCCGCTACGCGGCGAAGATTTCATGACTGTCGGCGAATTTACCGTCGGTCCCGGAGAAACCGTACCATTCACCCTAACCTATGTGCCGTCGCATTTGCCTGTCCCCGCGGCAGAGAATCCCCTCGACCAGCTCCGCGCTACCCAACAGTTCTGGTTGGACTGGACCGCCAAAAGTCGAGTTTTCGGTCCGTGGGCGAACACCGTTAATCGTTCGCTCATCACGCTGAAGGCGTTGACCTATGTTCGTACCGGAGGAATGGTCGCCGCGCCGACAACATCGTTGCCCGAACACATCGGAGGTTCCCGCAATTGGGACTACCGCTTTTGCTGGCTGCGCGACGCGACACTGACCCTGCTGGCGCTCATGAACGCTGGTTACCTGGAAGAAGCGCAAGCATGGCGCGAATGGCTGTCGCGCGCGGCGGCCGGAAAACCGAGCCAATTGCAAATCATGTATGGGATCGCGGGCGAACGGCGTTTAACAGAATGGGAGGTTCCATGGCTTCCCGGTTACGACAAATCAAGCCCAGTCCGCGTCGGCAACGCCGCCCACACCCAAGTTCAGCTCGACGTGTATGGCGAACTCATGGACGCACTGCATCATGCGCGGCTAGGGGGATTGGCCCCGAGCAAATCCGGCTGGACGCTACAACGGGGCGTCCTCGAACATTTGGAAGAAGCTTGGCCCGAGACGGATGACGGGATTTGGGAAGTGCGTAGCGGAGCGCGCCACTTCACCTTTTCGAAAATCATGGCGTGGGTCGCGTTCGATCGAACGATCAAAAGCGCCGAAGCATTCAACCTTGAGGGCCCGCTTGAACGGTGGCGCGAACAGTGTCGCAAAATTCACGACGACGTCTGTCGTCGCGGATTCGATCCGGAACTGGGTAGCTTTGTACGCTCTTACGGCTCGAAAGAGCTTGACGCCAGCTTGTTGCTTCTGCCGACGCTCGGATTCCTGCCACCCGCGGATCCGCGCGTGCGAGGCACAGTAGAGGCAATCGAGCGCAAACTTCTCGTGAACGGGCTGGTCATGCGCTATGGCACATCAAAAGAATCCGATGACGGCTTGCCGTCCGGCGAAGGCGCATTTCTCGCGTGCAGCTTCTGGCTCGTGGACGCCTACGTGCTGTTGGGCCGGATAACCGATGCTCGCCGACTGTTCGAGCGCCTCTTAACCCTGTGTAACGATGTAGGATTGCTGAGCGAGGAGTACGATCCCAGAACCGGCCGCCTTCTGGGTAATTTTCCTCAGGCACTATCCCATATTGCGTTGATCAATTCCGCCTTCAATCTGAACGAGGCAGCAAAACCAGCGATGCAACGCTCGGGTAGCCCGATAAAAAAAGTAGGAGAGAAACGGCCACAAATCCAGTGAACGCAGAAGAGATCGGGCACAATAGGCTCCGAGATTGATTGGGAATTACGGAACGAGAACTGCGGCGCCGTCGAACCGGCCGGCGCGGAGATCGGCGAGGGCCTGGTTGGCTTGGTTGAGCGGATAGCTCTTGGTCTTGGTGACGATGCCAATCTCCGGCGTCACGTGCAGGAAATCGATTCCATCCTGCCGTGTGAGATTGGCGACCGACAGAAGCGCGCGCTCTTCCCATAGGATCTGGTACGGGAAGCTCGGGATGTCGCTCATATGGATACCGGCGCACACCACACGACCACCTTTGCGAACCGCCTGAAGTGCCAAGGGCACGAGATCGCCAACGGTCGCAAAGATGATCGCGGCATCGAGCGGCACCGGCGGCATCTCGTCGGATCCGCCTGCCCATTCCGCGCCGAGGCTCCGGGCGAAGCCCTGGGTGGCGACATCTCCCGGCCGCGTGAAGGCAAATACCGAGCGCCCCTGCCACGTCGCGACTTGCGCAACGATGTGGGCCGCGGCACCAAAGCCATAGAGTCCCAACTTTGTGCCGCCTCCGGCGATCACCAGAGAGCGCCAGCCGATCAAGCCGGCACAGAGCAATGGAGCGAGCGCCACGTCGCTGCCGACCTCACCAAGCGGAAACGCGAAACGCGCATCGGCGATCGTCGCGGTCGCATAGCCGCCGTCGCGCGTGAACCCCGTGAATATCGGATGATCGCATAGATTTTCCCGGTGCATCATGCAATAGGGACAGGTGCCGCAGGTGTGGCCGAGCCACGGAATGCCGACACGCTCGCCAACGCGCATGCCCTCGACTCCGGCACCGATCGCATCGATCCGGCCAACAATCTCATGGCCAGGGATAATCGGAATGTGCGGGTTGGGCAGTTCGCCGTCGACGACATGAAGGTCGGTACGGCAAACACCACAGGCACCCACCTTGACCCTTATCTCGCCCGCCCCGGGTTGCCGATCGGGTAACTCGGTCCATTCAAGAGCGGTCCTAAGTTTCTTCAACACCATCGCCTGCATGGGGTTCTCCCTTGCTTTCTCCGCCGGCTCATGGACAGCGCGACACGAGTCATCACCAGTGCTCTCATCCCGAGCCATAGAGGCGTCGAAACACGTCCGGCAGCAAATCCGGCAGATCCTCGGCTAAGAGGCCAGGCCCGAACGCCGCGGCTGCTGCACCGTGCAGCCACACCGCGGCCGCTGCGGCAAGGAACGGCTCCATGCCTTGCGCAAGAAGTCCAAGCACGATTCCGCTCAGAACATCACCCGATCCTGCGGTAGCCAATGTCGGCGGCGCGTTGGCGTTGATGATTGCCCGACCATCCGGAGTCGCGATCACCGTATCGCTGCCCTTCAGAACAATGGAAGCTCCGCTCCGGTGGGCGGCGGCGCGCGTGCGAGTGAGCTTGTCGCCAGTCGGGTCGAAAAGACGTCGGAACTCGCCTTCATGAGGAGTGATGACACAGGGGCCGACGATTGCCCGATCGAGCGCAGGAGGATCGTCTCGAAAGGAAGTGATCGCATCCGCGTCAAGTAGCGTGGGGCGACCGGTCGCCAACATTGCAAGCGCCCGCGCTCGGGTCTCCTCGCCCACGCCCGCGCCGGGTCCGATCAAAAAAGCCGAGACGCGATGATCGTCGAGTAGGTGATTAAAATCCTCCGGTGCCGCAAGTGGTCGGACCATGATGCTAGTCAGCGCGGTCGCGTAAATCGGCAGAGCGATCTCGGAAACCGCGATCGTCGTTAGTCCGGCACCAGCGCGCGCCGCGGCGCGTCCCGCCATCCGGGCGGCGCCGGTCATCGGGTAGCCCCCCGAAATCAGCGCATGGCCGCGCGTGTATTTGTTGCCGCCGTCCTGCGGCCGCGGCAGAACGGAAAGCCAGAGTGCGGGATCGTTCTCAAAAGTGTCCGGAACAATCTTCTCCAGAACGGAAGGCGGAGTACCTATGTCGGCAACGATGACTTCGCCGCACAGCAATCGGCCGGGCAGCAACAAGTGGCCAGGCTTCTTACGAAAAAAAGTGACGGTCAGAAACGCCGGAACGGCGCCCAACACTTCTCCGGTATCGCCCATCAAGCCGCTTGGAACATCGACAGCGACGATCGGCTGTCCCCTCCCGGTTGCGGCAGCCAAGGTTTCCGCAGCGGGTCCCTCGAGCGGGCGGCTAAGCCCCGCACCAAAGATGGCGTCTATCACCAGCTCCGCCCCACCGAGCACGGTTGGCGTCAACGGCTCGACGGCCCCGCACCACCGCTCCGCGTGATGACGCGCCTCGCCCGCCAGATGGTCGCGCGGGCCCAGCAAGGCGATACGAACGGGCCAGCCGGCTTCGACAAGATGCCGGGCGGCGACGAAGCCATCGCCGCCGTTGTTACCAGGCCCACATAGAACGATAACGGGCCCCGCCTTCCAGCGCCGCCCGATTTCGCGCGCTACGGCTCCGCCGGCACTCTCCATCATATCGATGGCTGGTATGCCGGCCGCAATCGTCAGACAATCGGCCTCGGCCATCTGGCGAACACGGAGCAACGCCGTCTGGCCATTCATCATATCTGTGCAACATTTCCAATCGAGGCAGACCGGTCATTTCGTAACGGTCCTCTTCGCCTAGCCGACGGCTGCCGCTTCCAGTTTTTTCGCGGTGGGAGCTTTCGATTTGCGGTCATCCGCCTTGGCGCCAATGAAGTCGAGGACCACGCGGCCCGCCACGTTGCCGTGCTCGAGCCGATCGAAGATGTCGTTGATCGCCGACAGCGGCTGCAACTCGATATCGGCCTTGAGCTTGCCTTCAGCGGTGAATGCCAGCGTCTCGGCCATGTCTTCGCGCGTGCCGACAAACGAGCCGCGAATGGTGATGCAGTTTGCCACGACGTCAAACAACGGAACGGGAAAATCGCCTGGCGGCAGCCCGACCAGGAC
>Ga0182015_10001284_pt1 | contig 33644 bp, 30 predicted proteins | sample 712P3MmetaG_FD_120478 | JGI IMG/M metagenome (GOLD analysis project Ga0182015, IMG submission 120478) | Permafrost microbial communities from Stordalen Mire, Sweden - 712P3M metaG | ecosystem: Environmental > Terrestrial > Soil > Wetlands > Permafrost | place: Sweden: Stordalen | collected...
CCCGGCCCAGGGCTACGTGGTCTTGGTGAAAGACGCCAGCACGGGCACGCGGTCGACTCCCGGTACCTTGAAGACCGGGGGCCTCGGCGGTTTCCTGGGACTGCTGCTCGGTTTCGTCGTGGCAGTGGCCTGGGAGCGCTCCGACCGGCGCACCGACGACATCGACGACGTGCGGGAAGAGGTCGACTGCCCGGCGTGGGAGGGCGCCCTGACGCCTGCCATCGCCGTCTCGATCCTCGCTCATTGGCGCCAAGCGGTGGGAGAAGAGCAGATCCAGGTCGGCATCGTCAAGCTCGGCCGGTATGACCATTACGCGGTTGCCCAGCTGCAGCGGACCATCCAGCAGGCAGCACGCAACCAGGCCGTGGTCTTCCGTAGCGTCGACCTGGGCGGCCAGAGCGTTCTCGAGGGCCTGGACACGAAAACGCCCATCGTCATTCTCTGCGTCGCCCAGGGGACCGCCCGGGCGAGGCTCCGCGACATCGTCCGACGCCTGAGAGAGCTCGGTCACACTCCCGACTGGGCCTTTTTGGTGCCGAGCTCGTCCATCGGCGACCGGCTACCTTCTGCGAAAAAGGCCGCCGCTGCGTCTGCCATCATCCCCGAGGTAAAAGAGCTGGCAAAAGTCGAGCCGGAGCTCGTCCGCAAGGGCCATGGCGTCACGGAGCTGCCCGGCAACGGTCACGTGACAACGAGACCCGAGCAGCCGCGACCGCCCGAAGGCCCCCGACGCCGCATAGCAGAGAGGGGACCCGCCGGGCGGCGGAACATCCCATGACCTCGACCGTCACGGTCGGCGCCGAGTCCGCGACTCGGATTCGACCGGATCCTGACGGCGCCGAGGAAACATGGCTGTTCGCCCGTCCGCGCCCGGTGCTGCTTGTCGCCGTCGCTGTTTTCGGCGCTGCGCTCGTAGGCGTAGCTGTGGCGAGAAAGCCTCTGGACGGCGTTGCGCTGCTCCTCGCGCTCGTAGTCGCGTTAGTAGTCGCAGCCAAGCCGGTGCTGGGCGCCTACCTGCTCGCGGCCGTCGTCCCGATCACCTCCGGGTTCCAAAAGGGCGTCCCAATCCCGAACGTGAACCTCTCCGAGGCCCTCGTCGCGATGGTGGGGGCGATACTCATCCTCACGGCACCACGGCACGCCAACCTGCGCTGGCGTGCCTTTGATTGGATGCTGCTGGCCTACTGCTCGGGCTGGCTCGGCTTCGGTCTGTTCGACGCCCTCGACCTGCACACGGGCATCAGCTACACGACCCTTGACCCCTTGCTAGGTCCCTTCCAGTTCTTGATCTTGTACCGCGCGCTGGCGGTCGGCCTTCGGCGCGATTCTGACCGGCGTGGTGCCGTCGCCTGCCTGCTCGTTGCCAGCTTGCCGGTCGACCTGCTTGCTTTCTTGCAGCAGGTCAGGAGCGCAGCTGTCAATCGGCTCATCACGCACCTCACCGGTGCCAGCATCTTCCAGAGCTATTCGTACCAGGTCTTCGCCCGCGCAACGGGACCCTTCGCCCACTGGACAGTCCTCGCCGGCTACCTGATGGTCATCTTGCTGGTCGGATTCGCGTGCCTCGTCTTCGGGGTGAAGCTGCCGATCTCGCAACGATTTCTTGGCGTCATATTGCTGCTGGGCACCGTGTCACTCATCTTGACCGCCGAGATCTCGGCCATCGCCGGCACGATCGGGGGAGCCGTGGTGCTCGGCATCTGGGCTGGCCGGCGCAAGGAGATGTTGCGATGGCTCACCACGGGACTGATCGTCGCGGCCGTCTTCGGCGGCTCCTATTTCGCGAAGCGGCTCGACAACGAGTTCGCCTCGTCAGCAGGTAGCGGCCGCAACGCCTATGTACCCCAGACGATCTCTTACCGCTGGCAGGTCTGGACAGGCCAGTACTTCCCCGCCGTAGCGCAGCGCCCGCTCACGGGCTGGGGCCAGACGCTGCCCGACACAATCAGTTTCCAGTTCACCGAGTCTCAGTACCTGACGGCGCTCATGGCGGGCGGGATCCCGCTGCTGGTGTTGTTGTGTGGCGAGATGATCACCCTCTACGGCGTGTCCAGGCGGGACGCCCAGCGGAGCGATCTCGAGGACTCGGCCCTTCCGGCCGCACTCGGCAACTCGGTGGCCGTCTGCGTGCTCGTGCTCGTGCCAATGGACGCCATCTACCCGTACATAACCTCCGGCGGTCTGCCCCAGGCACTCTTTGTCGCCGCGGGTGCGGCGGCCGCCTGCACCTACTGGGGAAAGCGCCGTCCGATTCCGGGGCCGGAGACGACCACGGCCGACTCGGCACCCCTAGCACTGCTCGGCGCGCCCGCACGGTGATCCGCGGACTCGCCACCGCCTCACTCGATGGCTGACAAAATGCTATCTGCTAGCAGGGATAATACAAATTTTTCGCCTCGCTCGAAGGGCCCGGCGCGCCGGCGCCAAGCTCGGGGCCCTGTGGTCTTCGTGTCCTGGGGCTCGGTCGCCGGGCGCAGCGCCGAGATCGCCGAGGCGCTCGGCGGCCGCGCTTACATCCTTTTTCCTCTCGTCGAAGGCCGGCGGCTACCGCAATGGATCCGCTACGCGGTCGGCAGCCTGCTCACTGTGGCCTACTTCGTGCGCGAGGACCCGGCCGCGATCGTCACCACGAACCCTCCCGTCGTGCTCGGGCTCATCGCCCTCGCCTGGTCGCGGCTTCGGGGCATCCCGTTCGCTCTCGACAGTCACCCGGGCGCCTTCGGCGGGCACGGCGACAACGTCTCGGCCCGGCTCCTCCCGGTGCACCGCTACCTCGCACGGCGTGCGGTCGTCACCCTCGTGACAGCGCAGTCCTGGGTCGAGACCGTGAAGGAATGGGGAGGGCGGGGCATGGTCGTCCACGAGGCACCCGGCCCTTGGGGCTCGTTGGAGAACGCGCCCCGCGAGACCGGAAACCGCCCGCGGGCGTTGTTCGTCTCACGGTTCTCCAGCGACGAACCCATCGATCAGGCCGTGGCGGCCGCGGCTCTCGTCCCAGAGATCGACCTGCTCGTGACTGGGCCACTTGAGGACCTCCCTCCGGAGCTCGAACAGGGCGCCCCCGGCAATGTCTCGTTCGTGGGCTTTCTCCCCGCGGCCCAATACGAAACCCTGGTGGCGAGCTCGGACGTCGTCATCGGGCTCACGACCGAACCGACTTCGGTGATGCGCTGCGCCTGCGAGGCTGTCTATGCGCGAAAGCCGCTCGTGGTAAGCGACTGGCCGCTATGTCGGGAGCTGTTCCCCTTCGCCGTCCCGGTGGGCAACGACGCGGCATCGATAGCACAAGGCCTGCGGCGCGCCGTCACCAGCTTGAGCGAGCTCGAGGCTCGCGCAGAGCGGGCTCGCTCTGTGCAAATGGCGAGATGGGACTCCCAGCTCGCCGGACTTGTTGCCGCTCTCGGTCTAGTTCAGCCCGAGAGCGAGTCTCGGCCGGGACCGGAGTGACGATCCGGCCCTGCCCACTGTGACCGCCGCCCGCTCATGCGGTCCAGGCGCTCACGATGGATCGGGATCGGTCCGTCGTCGTCCCAAAGCGTGCCCTGCACTGCCAGACCCACCTCTGGCGTACAGCGCCGAAAAGGTGCGGTCAGGCCGAGATATGCGTCGAGTTGGTCCGCAAGCGCCACACTGCGCCTTGGCGGTCGGTTCTTCCATGGCCGCGCCTGGCGGGCCAGCAAAGAGCGCGGGTACCAGATCCGGTCCCTATGGTCTTGGTTCAGAACTCCACCTCTCCGAGCCATCCCCCTCGCGTCCAGCCCAAACCCGAATAAGACAGATTGTCTTGACCGCTCAGAACGTAGCATCGCGACCCGTGTGGACCGCCAATTCAAAAGCAGGGGCCAGGCTAGTCCCGCTGGTCGGTCTCAGTCGTGTCGAGCTGTGACGGACCCGGAGAAGCCTCCTGAGCAGGCACTTGGTACGGACAACCCCGCCGGATGGGGATCGCTGAGACATCTGACGATCCGCGGCGGCGCCTACTTGACAGCCCGCGAGGGAATCGGAGGGCTGATCCGCATCGGCGGCGTGACCGTCGTCGTCCGCGTGCTCGGGCCCGGTTCCTACGGCATCTACAGCGGGGCCGCGATCTTCGTCCTCCTCGGGGCGATGCTGGCCCAGGGCGGAACGGAAGTGTTCCTCATCAGGCAGAAGACCGAGCCGTCCGAGGAGCTCTACAGCGTCGCTTTCACCTATCTTCTCGTGACGTCCTTGGCTGTCTGCCTTCTCGCCTTCGGCCTCTCGTTCGCCGCCGGCACCTTCGTCCATTCCACCGAGGGGCTCGACGTTTTCCGGGTGATGGTGTTCTCGATCCCAGTCAATGTGATGTGGGCACCGGCCCAGGCCTGTATCGAGCGCCGCTTCGACTACCGCAAGATGGGCCTCATCGAGCTCGGCGGGGACGCTGTGCTCTACGCGGTCGCGGTGCCACTGGCCTTGGCGCACTTCGGGGCCTGGTCGCTCGTCGCCGGCCTTTATGCCTGGCAGACGTGGCTGTTCTTCTCGAGCCTGGTGCTCTCCGGCCTGCGGCCGCGGCTTCACTGGTCGAACTCGATCGCCCGGTCGCTGTTCGGCCACGGGACGACCTACGCGGCGTCGAACTGGGTCGACGGCCTTGGTGCCCTAACGATCCCGATCGTCGTCGGCGTCTACCGCGGTGCGGCCGGCATCGGGTACGTGTCGTTCGCCCTCCGCCTTGTCGACACCGTCGGCTTCGCCTCACGCGGGGCCTACCGGCTCGGCCTGGTCTCGATGTCACGCGTCGAGGACAAACAGCGGTTGCGACGCGGTCTCGAGGAGGGCTCGATCCTGCAGCTGCTCGCCCTCGGCGTGCCCATCGCCCTCATATGCGCCAACGCCCGCTGGGTGATCCCCACGGTCTTCGGACACAGCTGGTCCCCTGCCATAGACGTGTTCGCAATCTTGTCGCTCGTCACGTTCCTGCGCGCGCCGGCGCTCATCCAGACCACATTGCTGTTCTCTCGCGGCCGCAACGCGCCGCCTTTGGTGGCGGCAGTGATCCGCCAAGGTGTCATCGCCGCCACGATGGTCGTGTTCGTGCAGCACTTCGGCGTCACGGGCTACGGCTATGCCACCGCCTGCTCACTGTTGAGCCTCGCGTACATCCACTGGGTCGTCCGGCGCGAGATCGTCCGTTTCAGCTATCGCAGGCTGTGGCCCTTCGTCGCCGCCCTGTCCCCCATCATCTTGATGCCATTTGCACCGATGCCGTGGGAATTGCTGATGATCGCCCCGTTATTTCTCACCTTCGCCCTGCCCGGGCCGCGCGACAGCCTCCGGCACGCCTACGAGCTATTGAGACTCGCTTTGCTGAAAGGCCCGGGGGCGCCCGACACCCCGACCGCGTGAAGGCCGGCGCGGGGACCTTGGTGCGCCGGTGGTCGTGGCGCGTGGCAACCTAGATGCGATGTCACGACACACCGCCGGCGACCTGACGCGGTCGCGACCACGACTGGCCTCGGCCAACGGCGGGCACCGGGCACCGGTTGTCCTGCTGTGCATCGTGGCTCTCGTCTGCGCGGCCTGCAGCAGCGGGCGGATCGGGCTCTCACTGCCGAGCACGACCGTGCCCCTGACGACTTCCACGACTACGACGAGCGTCCCCGCCCAGCACCACGTAACTCTCCTGCCGGCGCTCAAGGTGGTCGGCAACACACTCGAGCTGAGCTCGGGCCAGCGCCTCGTCATGCGAGGTGTGCTCATCTACGCGATGCCCTTCTATCTGAACAACGGCCAACAGGACCAGGGTCTGGCCGCTGCCACCGAGGCCGCTTACAAGAACCGATGGTCCATGTTCGCCCGCATCAAGGCGCTCGGTTTCAACACCGTCAAGATCCCCATCTCCTCCATGGTCTATTCGGGCGACGCCTACGGGATCGACGGCCCGGCGGCTTACATGGCACGGTTGCGAGCCATCGTCAATGCCGCCACCATCGAAGGTCTCTACGTCGTGTTGAACTGGTGGGACTCGCTCTTTGAAGGCGCCTCGGTCGTTACGGAGTACTCCACCCCGTTCTCCATGATGAAAGCGGTCGAGTTCACCTTCGCCGACAACCCGGGTGTCATCTACGAGCCGTACAACGAGCCGCGCGAGATCAGCTGGGACCAGTGGATCGTCATATCGGAGAGGATGTTGCAATTCTGGCGAGGGACGATCGGCTATCGCGGCGTGCTCATCGCCGACACCCAGTACTGGTCCTGGAACTTCGACCCGAGCTATGCCGCGGCCCTTCTCGCGTATGACAGGGCACTCCTCGGGCGCCCGGACCTGCTCATCGCCAACCATCGGTACCCGAACGGGAACACGTGCTTTTGCGGATCTGAGCGCGCCGCGTGGAACGCGCTCGTCGGTCAGTACATAGCCAAGTTCCCATTGTTAGGCAGCGAGTACGGGGACGACGACACGATCGGGCCTCCCGAGCTCGGGTGGGGGCAGGGCTTTTTGACCTATCTGGAGGATGAGGCGTTCTCGGAAGGGTTCAACGGTGCGATCATCTTCGTCTGGAACTGGGAGCCCTCCGCGATGGTCGACTCGACCACGGGCGATCTCACGGCCTGGGGCCAGATGGTCGTCGACACGATCACGACACATCCGGACCACACTGCTGGCAGCTGAGTCCGGGGTTCGTGTCCGCTCTCGTGCTTTAGGTGAAGATTAAGGTGTCTCGCCGATGACGTTATCTGGGATCCCAGGGCTGAGAGAAGACGAGGTCTCCCGGATCAAGTTCATCGGCGCAGGCCAAAAGCTGCGGCTGGAAGGCCCCCGGCTCGCCCGCGGGCTCGTCGTGGGGCGACGGGCGACCGAGCGCGAAAAGTTGCGTGCGGATGCTGGCGCCCGGGTGATCCGCGTCAGCGGAGAGATCCACTTCGGCAGGTTCGTGCTCTTGGGCAGGGACTCGTGCGTCGGCGTGTTCGGCGACAATCCGCGCGCCCTGCTGTCGATCGGCGAGCGGACCTCCATCGGGGCACGGACGAGGATCGATGTCGGCTTGCAGGTGACCATCGGGGCCAACTGCCATGTCGCGCCGGACTGCCAGCTGACTGACGGCGACTTTCACGACATTCTCGACGAGACCGGCGCGCCGCTTGGGCCACGCAACAAGCCCCTGGTCATAGAGGACCACGTCTGGATCGCCACGAGGACCATCGTGCTCAAAGGTGTCCGGATCGGCGCCGGGAGCATTATCGGCGCGGGGAGTGTCGTTACGCGGGACGTGCCGTCCGGTTCCCTCGCGGCCGGCAATCCGGCCCGGGTGATAAGGACGGTCGCTGGCTGGCACTAGCTCGCATTGGGAGGTCCCCGGACGCAAGGTTCTCGCAAATCGAGCCCCGTATAGCAGGATAAATTGAGCTGATCCGCCGCGGCGACATTCCCGGTCCCGAGTAGGTGAACCTCCTGACCAGCGCCTTTGTCGGCTTGTTCGAATACACACGCTAATCTTCGGGCAGATGGAGTTATCTATTTCCGAATCGGTCTCTTGCGGCGCCGGGACGGGGACTCGGGAGTCGGCGGGCTTGGAAGATGCAAAAGCCTCTTAGCAAGCTGTGGCAAGCCGATGACATCCCGACAGTCGCTGTGATCGTGCCGACCTACCGTTACGCGGCGCGCCTGGAAGTGACGGTGCGGGCGATCCTTGCCGACCCCGGGGTCACCGAGCTCATCATCGTCGTGGACGGCTGCCGGGACGGCTCGATAGAGCTACTGGAAGCTCTGGCCGGAGAGGACCGGCGCCTCGTCCCGATGTTCGTCGAGCACCTCGGCAAGTCCGGCGCCCAGGGCGCCGGGCTCGAGCGGGCCACGAGCGAGGTTGTGCTGCTCCTCGACCAAGATGTCGTGCCCGGGCCTGGGCTGGCCTCCGGTCATGCCCGCCACCACCGGACGGGAGACAACCTCGTCGTCCTCGGGTACATGCCGACGGTCGCGGAGAAGACCAACACCTCGGTCGCCGTGTTGAGCGACATCTACGCCACCGAGTACGAAGCCCACTGCCACCGTCTCGAAGCGCACCCGGAGCTGGTCCTCGCGCAGCTTTGGGGCGGGAACGTCTCGATGCGGCGCCGCGACTGTCAGCGGGTCAGCCTCGACTTTCGCTACTTCGGACACGAGGACCAGGACTTCGGCATCCGCTGTATGAAAGCCGGGCTCAACGGTGTGTTCGACCGGACGCTCTATGCCGAGCATCGCCATTCCCGAGACATGACCGAGTTCCTCTGGTACTCGAAGATGCAAGGCGCGAGCCAGTGGCAGATCCACCGGGACCACTCAGACATGCTCGGCCCCTACGACCCTGGCTCGACCGTCACAGGACTTCCGGTTCCTGCCCGCGCCGTTGTCAGGTTGCTCTCGCGGGCAAGGCTCGGCGACCCTTCGGCCGCGTTCTTCGCCACCCTCGGCGAGTTGCTCGGGCGCCTGGGCTGGCGCCGCGGCGAATCGGTCGCCTACCGCCTCGCCCGCCGGATCGAGCTGCGCACCGGGGCCATATTGGCCATGGCCGGTCGAGACGACGAGCTGCAACGGCGGGTCCGATCGCTTCTCGCCCGCCGTAACAGCGAGCCGTTGGCCATGACGGCCGCCGAACAGGCCTGAGTCGTGCGGGTGAGGTCTTGACTTCGCGGCAGCGCCGGCAGGCGCACGCCTGAGCGCAAGGCGCTGGTCGAGGTGGGGACCTTCATTCTCGGCGCCCTCAGCGCTGAGCCGGCCTCGGGACGCACCGACCTCTTGTCAGAGCCGACGCGGCACGCGCTCGCGGCGGCCGGCCTGCTCGACGAGGTCGGGGTCGTCGAGATCGACCCGGCCCTTTCGGACACGGCCTCGACCCAACAGGCCTTCGGCCTCGAGCCCGACTCGCTCGCCAACTGCGTCGTCGTCGGGGGAAAGCGGGAGGGGGCCGAACGCCTGGCCGCCTGCGTCGTACTGGCGACGACGCGCGCGGACATCAACAACTTCGTGAAGCGCTACCTGGACGTCCATAAGGCCTCGTTCTTGCCCATGGAGCGGGCTGTCGAGCTGACCGGCATGGAGTACGGAGGCATCACTCCGATCGGCCTCCCACCGGGTTGGCCCGTGCTCGTCGATGCCCAGGTGGCCCGCGCGAGCGTGGTTCTCATCGGTTCCGGCGTGCGCCGTTCGAAGATCCTGCTTCCTGGTGTGCTACTCACGCGGTTGCCCGGTGTCGAGGTCGTCGCGGGTCTCGGTTTGTGAGTCAGTTCTTCGACTTGGCTGCCTTGGCGGAGAACCGTGCCGGGTCGGCCTCAAAGCGCATCCGGCAGTGGTCGGAGCAGAAGTGGACCGTCCTGTTCTCGATGACAACCCTGGCCGGAGCATTCGCCACCTCGACCTGCATCCCGCACACCGGGTCGATGGCATAGCCGCTGCCGCCTCCGAGCCGGGCTCGGTTGCGGTAGGCCCAGTACAGCACCGCGAACAGGGCCAGGAAGACGATGTTGAGGTAGGTGGTGTAGTCCCACGAGAAATGGGCGGGCACCACCTGTGCCGGGTGCGTCTTCGGCACGAGGCCCGCCGCCTCGAAGATCTCGCCTGTGACGAGCCCCGCGGCCGACATCACCGCCCAGAAGATGACGAGCATCCTCAGCATCAGCCGCGTGCCGTAGTAGCGGCGGTAGACGAGCAGGAGGGGGAAGCTGATCAGGTCGGCGAAGAGGAACGAGACCACCCCGCCAAAAGAGATCCCCCCTTTCCACAAGGCTGCGGCCAAAGGCACGTTTCCGATCGAGCAGACGAAGCTGATGACGGCTATGAACGGCCCGACGAGAGCGTTCTCGAACGTCGTCCCGAACCCATGCCCGTGGATGAAGATCCCGTTCCAAAGACTCGTCGGCACTAGGACTGTCAGGAATCCGGCGATGGTGAACCCGATAGCAAGCTCGCGCCGCAGCATCGTGAGATCGGCCATCGTGTAGCTGGCCGCGTCGGCCCACCCACCCTTTGAGCGCAGCCGCTTCGCCCAAGGCGCCCGCTGGAGCTCGGCTTTCTCTGCCGGAGCGGGATCGTGGTGGTGCTGGTCGTGCTCGTGCCCGGGCTGGTCGTGCTCGTGCCCGGGCTGGTCGTGCTCGAGACCCCCGCCCGCGTCCGCGTTCACGCGGTCGCGGGCGGCTGTGACGATCCTGCCCCGCAGCCAGAAGCCGCCGACAACCGCCAAGAGGACGATCATGATGACTCCGCCGACGAACTCGCTCGCCGCGAACTGCCAGCCCATCAAGACGATGAGCACGATCCCGAGCTCGACGACGAGATTGGTCGAGGCGACCATGAACACTGCCGCCGCCACAAAGTCCGCGCCCTTGGCAAACAGCGACTTGGCCATGGCGCTGGCCGCATACGAGCAGGACGAGGACGCCATCCCGAAGCCTGAAGCGCGCGCCAGCGCGGCAAGGCCGTGATCGCCGAGCTTGGCCTGCAGCGCCTCCCGGCTGACGAAGGCCTGCACGGCCCCGGACAGGCCGAAACCCAAGATCAGGGGCCAGAGCGTCTCCCAGAACATGAAGAAGCCCTCGCGCAGGCTGCGCCCGATCGCGTCGAGCCAGCCGACGCCGGCGAGGAGCAAGGCGGCCGCGATCAACGACGCGCCGGGCGAGCTGGCCTCGCCGTGCCGGTGATCACCTAACCGAGTGTATTTAGCCTGCGGGCCCGCCCGGCAAGTCCGGGGAGGGACTGCCGGCGCCTAGGCGGCGGAGTCCTGCCGGATGGCGCCGTCGCGGATGCGGATCCGCCGGTCGGTGAGACGGGCGACGTCCTCGTCGTGGGTCGCGATCACGATCGTGACCCGGGCACTTGTGCGCAGGTCGTTGAGGGTCGCCATGACTTCCTTGGCCGTATCGGAGTCGAGGTTGCCCGTCGGCTCGTCCGCGATGATGACCATCGGGTGGTTCGCGAGCGCCCGGGCTATGGCCACACGCTGCTGCTCGCCGCCCGAAAGCCGCGAGGGCAGGTGCCCGAGCCGGTGACCGAGGCCGACCTGCTTCAAAAGCTCAGTGGCACGTTCCAGCCGTTCGTGGGAACGGACATGGTTGGGGAACATGGCGATGGCAACGTTCTCCTCGGCCGTGAGCGTCGGGATGAGGTTGAAGTGCTGGAAGACAAAGCCGATCTCCTCGGCCCGGATCTTCGTCAGCTCCTTGTCGCTGAGACCGCTCAGATCTCGGTCCGCGAAGCGGATCGTGCCGCCGGTCGGGCTGTCGAGGGCACCGAGCAGCTGCAAGAGCGTCGTCTTGCCCGACCCGCTCGGGCCCTCGAGCGAGACCATCTCGCCGCTGTTGATGACGAGGTTGACGCCGCGGATGGCCTTTACGGACAGGCCCCCTTTGGAAAAGGTCCGCTCCAGCTTCGACAACTCGTAGAGCGGGGTCGGCGGCGAGGGCACCGACGGCATCTGCGCGGCCTGTGCGCCTTCGGTCTCAGTCATGGTCTCGTCTTCCTTTCCGACTTTCGTGCGTTCGCTCATGACGATCAGCCGAGGTCCCGCAGGGCGGAGGCCGGTGCGAGTCGAGCCGCCCGCCACCCGCCGATCATGCCGGCGAGGATGCCACCGACGAGGGCGCCGGCGAAGGCGATCAGGATCGTCGTTCCGTGGATGGGAGCCGTCAGGTGCACGACCGAAGTCAAGGTGCCCTTGTTCGACTGATGGACGAGATTGCTCAGAGTTGAGGCCCCGACAGACAGCGCCGTCGAGGTCACGGACAAGCTGGGCCCGACCGCGCCTATCACCGCGCAAACCCCTGCCCCGATCGCGACGCCTATCACTCCTCCGACTATTCCGATGCCTACCGTCTCGGCCATGACCTGACGGACGACCTCGCCCCTTGTCCAGCCAATCGCGCGCAGCGAGCCGATCTCACGCACACGCTTCGCGACGCTCGAGAGGGTGAGCAGGCCGGCGATGAGGAAGGCGGCGAGCAGCACGACGATGGCGAGCACGCCGCCCAGCTCGTTGGCGAGCTTGTGGGCATTGGCGAGGCTGCCGCTCGAGGCGCTGGCGAGCGTCTTCGAGTTGAGCACGGTGGCGCCGGGGAGCTCCTTTTCGATGGCCCTGGTCACAGCGCCAACATCGGAGGAGCTCTTGACCGACACCAGCACCTCGTTCACATAGCTCGGGGCCGAGGCCAGCGACTGCATCGTCGAGAGGGTGAAGTAGATGTCGGCGACGTCGCCGGTCAGAGTCGGCGAGACGAGGCCGACGATCTTGTAGCTCTTGGAGTTGATCGTGACGGTTCCGCCCACAGCCAGCTTCTTGGTGCTGGCGTAAGCGCTGTCGACAAGCACCTCATCAGCGGAGTTGCTCGTGAACCAGGTGCCCTTCACGAGCTGGGCCTTGGTTATCAGGCCGGTCGAGGTATTCATGGGGTCGACACCGGCGACGCTGTAGCTCGACGTGGCGGTGTTGGTCGTCGGGGCGTTGAGGACCCGGGTGATGGTCTCTTCGGGCACGACGACCTTTTGCTCGTAGGCCTGCTGGGCAGGGGTCATGCACGCTTCAATGGCAGGGTTCGAGGTGAAACCGCCGAGGAAGCCACTGAAGCCACCGCCACCGCCGCCGGAGCCCTTGGGCCGGGTGGTCGGGAAGGTACCGCTGTTGCCGGCGCCGGTGCTCTTGAAGGTCTTCTGGATGATCTTTTGGATGCAGGCGCGTTCGGTGGCCGTCTGAGCCGCGGTCAGCTTCGGCGGCTTGACCGTTGTCGAGATCGTGTTGCCACCTGTCTTGACGGTGTCGACGATCTTCGGGACTGTGCCGGTCTCGTGAAGGGCGCTCAGGGAAAGGGCGCCAACCGCCGTGGTGACACCCGGGATCTTCGCCACGTCACTGACAGCCACCGAGGGGAAGGTGATGAGGGTGCCGGGCACGAAGAAGTCGTGGGTGAACTTGGTCCCGGCCGGGCCGAGCTTGGCGAGGTCGGTGATCACAGAAGCGTTGTTGTTGAGCAAAGTCGCGGCCTGCGTGCTATCGGTGCTCGTGGCGCCCCCGACGCCGCGCGCGAAGAAGCCTCCACCGGCGCCGCCTCCACCTCCACCGCCACCACCACCGCCACCACCGAACGTCGGCGTCGTCGTCGTGGTGGTGGTCTGCGAGGTAGTCGGCGCGACGGTACGGGTGACGATGATGCTGGTACCGACCGATCCGAGGGGAGAAAGGACGCGATTCTGGGCGTCGGAGAGTCCCTGGGAGACTCCGATGATGCCCATCACGAGACCTACTCCTGCAGCAAGTCCGAAGGCGGTGACGAGCGTCCGGCCCCAGCGGCGACGGAGCTCGTTCCAGGCGTAACCGAGCGAGAACACTTCAAGCACTCCTTTGAGCGGCGGCTGGCGAAAGGCTAAGCCCGATTCCTGTGTTTCTCCTGAGCCTTGGTCTAGAACTTGTTGAGGGCCTGCGGCGGGTCCGCCGGTGGCGTCCGGGCCCGGCGCCGGTCGTTCGCGGCAAGGCTCACCTACTACTCAAGCCGGTCGCCGGCGGTGCCGGGCCCGAGTCTCGTCACGGCCGACGAGCTGTTCACAGAGAGATCGCAGCGACAGTTCCCGATTGCCAGTGTCGGGGACGCCCCGTCATTTAACGTCCTGGTCGAGGAATCCTGCGAGGCACACGAGATCGGTGGTGCACGAACGGTGGAGATGATGACGGCCCAGCATCTGGGGATGCCGGTGTCGCTTATGACATGGCCGGATCTCGATAAGTGGGCCGATGACGCCGTCGCTGGCCGGAAGGGGGCGACTGTCTGCACGCTCGCGCCCTACCAAGCCTTCCTGTGGCGCTCGAACCCCCGCTACGCGTCGGTGCTCTCGAAGGCGTCGGTCGTCCTCGTCGACGGCAACGGGGTCAGGCTCGCCCTCGCCGTCGCCGGAACGCCCCGCAAGAACCGCCTTACCGGACGCGAGGTGGTGCAGCGCATCTTCGACGGCGAGATGCTGAACGGGGCGCGCGTCGCCGTGGTCGGAAGCTCACCGGAGAGCCAGCAAGTGCTCGCGCAGCGTCGACCCGGGTGGCTCGTGCTCGGGGGCAGGTACTCGAGCGAGCCGGACGCCACGGTCGTGGCGGAGACGGCTGCCTCGCTCGACGCCGGGGCGATCGAGGTCGTCCTCGTCGCCCTCGGCTGTCCGAAGCAGGAGCTCTGGGCGGACGCCCTGATAAGGCTCCACCCGGCTATTTATTTCTCGATCGGCGGCGCTGTCGACACGGTCGCGGGCACGAAGTCACCTCCGCCCCGGCCAGTCGAGCGCCTCGGAGTGGAGTGGGCCTGGCGGCTGGCGCAAGATCCCGCCCTAGCTGGTCACGTGTCGAGGGCGGCCCAGGTCATGCCCTCATTGCTCGCGAGAGCCGTCGGGGAGCGTTTGAACCATTCGAGCCGGCGACAACGTCCCAGCTGATCGCCAACGGGAGGGCCCGACAATCCCTGAGCCAACACCTCGCTACTCGAGCCTCGCGTCGGACGGTGCTCGAGCTGGCAAACTCGCCCGTGGGGACGGAGGGGCTCGAACCCTCACTGTGAGCGTTTTAAGCGCCCTGCCTCTGCCGGTTGGGCTACGTCCCCGCGACGACTCGACGACTACCGCCTGCTGAGTAGTTCATCACCTTCGAGGCGGCTCGTGCCGTGTTGTCGTCCATCAAAAGACCTGTTCAGGTCCTGGTGAGTTGACACTGGTTGCTAATGTGACCAAAGTTAAGACATGTTGCTCATGAGGGGAGGGCACCGAAGGACTGCCGGTACCGTCGTGGTCCTCGTCTTGGTGTGCTCACTCTTTGTGGTCGAGGCGCCGTCCGGGGCGTCGCCAGGGCCGATCAACCGTACCAATTCGCAAATCAGCTCCCTCAATGTCCGCGCCCAGGCGCTCGCCGAGCAGATCAGCACGGACCAGAACGAGGTGTCGGCAGACGCCGAGGCATACGACGAGTACACGGTGCTCGTGCAGCAGGACCGGCTGAAGCTGGCCAAGACCGAGCGCCAGCTGATCTCGACCAAGGCCCAGCTGCGCGCCGTGCGGGCCACGGCCGAGAACGCCGCCATCGAGGACTACGTGACCGGCGACGGGTTCGACTCCGAGGTCGGCGGAATCCTCGACTCGAGCGTGAACGACGCTCAGAGCGCAGCCGTCTACTCGGGCGTGGTCGTGCACACCTTAAAGGCGGCCGCCAGCCAGCTACACGTCGTCACCGCCCGGCTCGCGGCGGAGCGGGCGAGCCAGGCGAGGACAACCGCGGCCGCGGCCCGTGCTCAGCTGTCGGCGGACAAGGCCCGGGACCTCGCCGAGACGGCGACCGCGAACGTCCAGTCGGCCCTGAGCCAGGTCAAAGGCCAGCTCGCCGCGCTCGTCATACAAAGAGAACAGGAGATCGCGGCCGCAAGAGCAGCGGCGATCCTCGCCCAGGAAGAGGCGGCGGCAGCGAGAGCGGCCGCCAGAGCCAGGGCCGCAGCCGCCAGAGCCGCTAGGCAGAGGGCCGCGAGGCAAAGGGCCGAGGCGGCCAAACAGGCTGCCAATGCGAGCAACACCGCAACTGCGAGAATCTCGGGCGCCGGGGTCGACGCCGGGCTCGGCAACCAGTGGCCGTTCGGGCCCGGGACAGGGCCCGACCAGCCGGGCTTTGGGAGCACGCTCGTCCCGGCCGGGACCAACGCCGCGGGGCAGGCTGCGGTGACGGCAGCGGAGTCCTACCTGGGCGTGCCCTACCTCTGGGGTGGCGCGAGCCTCGCGGGCGTCGACTGCTCGGGCCTGACGATGTTGGCGTGGCAGGCAGCAGGTGTCGACCTCTTACACGGGGCGACGATCCAGGACCAGGAGTCGACCCCGGTGAACCTGCTCGATATCGAACCGGGAGACCTCCTCTTCTACCACTTCCCCGACGACGGCCCCTTGCCGATCACCCATGTCGCCATCTACGTCGGATCAGGCCCGTATGGGACGAACACGATCATCCAAGCGGCTGAGACCGGCACGAACGTCGCGTACTACCCCATGTACTGGGACGGTTTCGTCTCAGCCGGCCGACCCTGAGCCCACGAACTCGCGGCTGAGCACCCTAGATAGCTGCTGCCACCTCACGTGCGAACATACCGTCCCCCATGTCGTTGTTGGCGGCGATCTCCGCGGCAGGCCTCTCTCGCTCGGGGCGTAGAAGTACTCGCCTCTGTCTGTGTAAAGGTCGGACCCGTTGATCGCCTGGCTGTTGGGGTAGCTCTGGGTGCGGATCACTAGCGTCGCGTTGCCGGCTAGCTGAGGGTCATTGGCTCGGATGTAATCGGCCAGGCGCACGAGCGCCCCGCGCGCAGGGCGGGACGGCGCCCAGGCACCGGGTCGTGCCAGTCGCTGTCAGGACCACTGCCACCAAGGCCGCGGCGACGCCGAGACCAACGGCGCTGCGGGCCGCTGTGGTCCGTCGCTGGAGACGCCAGCTTCGGCGCTCGAGGGCCGCCAGGTCGGGCTCGAAAGGCTGGGTCCGACGATGCCGTGGAACCCCGCTCAGGCGCAGAGGACGCCGGTGGCGCGCTGGCGCGCCGGGAGGGACAACAACGCCTGCAGCGGCCCGGCACGATAGACGATCTCGTCGGTTGCATCGGGGGTGACGGCTTCGTGTTCACCAGCATCGAGGTACGGGGCCAGATTGCGGCGAGCGCGCCAATAGCGGCTCGACTCGTTGATCAAGATGTAGGCGTCAGGGCTGTCGGCCCGCTGAACGCGTTGCCAGTTGCGGAACGTCTTGGAAAGAGCCTCCTGGACCAGGTCGTTCGCCAAATGCCAATCACCGCAGAGCAGGTAGGCGTTTCGGTGCAGCGTTGCCACGCGGATCTTGACGAACTCGCGAAACTCTTCCTGCGGGCGGCTCATCGTCTCGGGCTCCCGGTTCTCACATACAGGTAGACATTCACGGGCGGGGCGGCGGGGAAAGGTTGCCAACTACCAGAGCAGAGATGAGCCGCGGGCCGAACACCGGCACCAACCTTGACAGGAACTCGCGGAGAACCCGCACGACTTCGCATCCGCTTAGCCGTCACCACCATCGAATGAACCTCGACGCGGCCCAGCCTCACTCAAGCTTCTTGTGGCAGGACACGACTTCGTCAAAGCTCAGCCCGAAAGCACCCGAGCAGTCGTCGCCCCGGTGCTCAGGTCGATTGGCTAACGGCTAATAGATTGCCGAGCCCGACAACCACTGGCGGTAATAGCGGTCTCGGCGCTCGACCCACTCCTCGGCCGTGAGGGCGTAGCGGACATGGTCCTCCCAGCGGCCGTCGATCTCGAGGTAGCGCAGCGCTATCCCCTCGCCCCGCAGCCAGAGCTTCTGGGCGACGCGGCGGCTCGGGCGGTTGCGGGGGATGATCGAGATCTGGAGCCGATGGAGCCCGATCTCCTCGAAAGCGAACCGGAACAGGAGCACGCACGCCTCAGGGACGTACCCCCGGCCGGCTTGGGACTGGTCGATCCAGTATCCGACATAAGCGTTCTGGAACGGCCCGCGCGCGACCGAGGAGATGTTCACCTCGCCGGCGAAACGCCCCATGGCGAAGATCCCGAAACCGTACCCGGTGCCGAGCTGCCGCTCGCGCTCGCGCATCGAGCAGCGCGTCGTGAAAGTGGTCCGGTCCTCGGACGGATAAGGTGCCCCGGCCGGGCGCGGCTCCCAGGCCAGCAACCAGTCCCGGCACCGCGTCCGGACCTCGTGCCAGGCCTCGTAGTCGTCCTCGCGCAGGGGGCGGAGCCGCACGCGCCGGCCCACGAGCTCAGAAGAGATACCCGAAGCAGTCAATTCGGCCATGTCAGCTCCGCGTACTCACGGTTGCTCACTTCCCTATCGTCGCAGATCCGCCGGGCTCACGCGTAGACTTGGTCACCCAACCTAGACACCGGTGAGCGCCAGAACTGCGCGATCGGGCCGTTGGTGATCGTTGAGAACCCATGCCTGAGCCCGACGCCCTCCCGACCAGCAAGGGCGTACCGGCACGCCCCTGGATCGCCCTTGTGGGCTCGTCGGCATACGACCTTGACGTCTGTGTCAAGGCACTCGGCCTGCTGGTGCTCCCGCCGCCCGCCGGGCCACGCCTGCGGGCGATCGCGCCCGACGGGCCGGGCTCGGCCGACTGGGAGTTCCCGGGCACGCTCGCCAGGCCGCTCGCGGCCGTCCTGGTACTTAGCGACCCGATCGATCTGGCCGGGGAGGTCGTGACCGGCCTCGGCCAACCCCGGGCGATGGCCATGTGGGAGAGGTTCCAGCGGACGGCTCTCCGCAACTTGAAGGGTATGGCCGTCTTCGTGACGAGCCGGTCCACAGCCACCGCTGACCCCGCCGGCTTCGGCGAGGCGATCGCCGGCTTCTTGTCGCTTCGCGGCGCGGCGGCTCGCGAGCAGCCTTCGACGGCGAGGCTCGCAGCCGTGCTCGGACCCCCGCCCAGAAACGAGGACGCCGTTAAGGACGAGGGGCTGCTGCTGGCGAGCCAGAGGCAGACAGCCTCGTTGCTCGAGCAGCTCATCGGACCGCACGAGTGTTTCGACCCGCCTCAGCCCGAGCCGGAGTCACCCTGGGTCACAGCCCTGCTGCAGGCTCATCGGGACCTCGACCAGGTCTGGAAGGGCCTTGACTGGGCCACCGGGCAATTGGCCTTGTTCGTGCCCGTGCCCGGGCGTGAGGTGCCTCGGCAAGCCAAGCCCTATCCGTTGAACGCGTCCGAGGACGTGGCTGCCTACCACGACTGGCTCGAGCGGCGTGGAGAGCCGTGCGTGCTGCCGCTAAGTGGCGGCCTCCCGCTTGCCCGGGCACGCAAGCACGCGAAAACGCCACCTTTGTTCAGCATCGTCGTGCCCGTGCGGCGGCCGCCGTCTTGGGCCCTCGAGCGCTGCGTGGCCTCGGTGCTCGCCCAGAGCTACGACAACTTCCAGCTCGTGCTCGCCGACGACGCCTCGGCCGATGCAGAGCTAGAAGAGCAACTCCGCTCCTTCGCTCGCATCGACGCCCGGATCGATATCGTGCGGAGGAACGAGAGGGGCGGCATCTCCGCTGCCACTAACTCGGCGATCGAAGCCGCGAGGGGCGAGTTCCTCGTGTTCTTGGACCACGACGACGAGCTCCACCCGCAAGCGCTCGCCGAGATGTCGGCCGCGATCACAGCCAATCCCGACGCCGATGTGCTGTACTCCGACGAGGACAAGCTCAGCGCATCGGGAGAGCGCTACGTGCCGAGCCTGAAGCCGGACTGGTCGCCCGACCTGCTGTTATCGAGCGCCTACTTCTGCCACCTTTTGGTCTTAAGGCGCACGCTCGTCTCAGAGCTCGGCGGCCTGCGTACACGGTTCGACGGGAGCCAGGACTACGACTTGATGCTGCGCGCCACAGAGGTCGCCCGCTGCGTGGTCCACGTACCGGAGATCTTGTACCACTGGCGGGTCCTCGCCGGCTCCACCTCGGCTGACCAGGGGGCCAAGCCGTGGGCCTTCGCGGCCGAAGGCCGGGTGCTCGAAGAGGCTCTCGCGAGGCGCGCCATCGCCGGGACCGTGGAGCCTCACCCCCGCTTCGCGGGCAATTTCAACCTCCGCCGGGAGGTTGTGGGCGAACCGCTCGTCAGCATCATCGTGCCCTTCCGAGACGAGCCCGAGCTGACCGCGGCCTGCTACCGGTCGATCGTGGCCTCGCCCGGCTACGACCGCTACGAGCTTGTGATGATCGACAATGCCAGCGAGCTGTCCGAGACCAAGGCCCTGTCGGCCGAGCTGGAAAAGGACCCGAAAGTGCACCTCATCGAGGACCCGCGCCCGTTCGACTGGGTGGCAATCAACAACGCCGCGGCCGAAAAAGCCAGAGGTGAGGTGTTCTTGTTCTTGAACAACGACGTCGAGGCGCGCTCCGCGGGGTGGCTGGCGGCGATGCTCGGGCACGCCCAGCGACCCGAGGTGGGAGCAGTCGGGGCCCTGTTGCGTTACCCCGACCTCACCGTGCAGCACGCGGGCATCGTCGTCGGAATGAGCTTCGGAGCCGGCCACGTGCAACAGGGCCTGCCGCCGGACCGGCCGGGCTACATGCTCATGACCGAGCTCACCCGTAACTGCACCGCCGTGACGGGCGCGTGCATGATGACACGTCGCTCGTGTTTCGAGGATCTCGGCGGCTTCGACGCGGCGCTTCCCGTCGCCTTTAACGACGTCGACTACTGCCTGCGCCTGCGTGACCGGGGCCTTCTCGTGGTCTACACGCCGCTCGCGGAACTGATCCACCACGAGTCGAAAAGCCGCGGGCACGCGGACGACGTCGTGGAGACTCCGATCTTCAGGAACCGCTGGCGCGACGAGATGCTGCGCGGTGACCCTTACTACAACCACAACCTCACGCATTTCGACCCGTACTGCCGGTTGTCGACCGAGGAGAATGAGCTATGGAACATCTTCCGCTCGATGCTCGAAACGTCTTAGAAGCCCTGAGGACCGCCTCCAGGCAGGCCTCGGGAGAAGGCCCGAGAACCTGGATCCCGTCGACCTCCTTTGATGCTCTGCTTGAGGAGGCCGACGTGAGCCCGGTCGCGCTCAATGACCACCTCACCTGGTTGCACGCGAACTGTGAGTTGGCCCAAGCACTCGCCCCTCCCGAAGGAAGCGGTGCCAAGGCCTGGTGCAAGCGCCTCATCCACCGGGCCGTGCTCGCCGTGCTCGCCCCTTACCTCGTGAAGGTCCAAGACTGCATTGCCGTCAGCGTGCGGGCGATCGACACCGTGGCACGGCGAGTCGACGAGCAGGCCGCGACCCAGCTGCGGGCGCTCGGGGCGATGCGCTCCGACCTCATCGACTTCGCGGCCCATCTCGAAGAGCGGCCCGAGGAGTGAGCCGGATCGTCCTCGTCACGGCCCGCTGGGGTGCCTCGCACGGCGAGTCCGGCGCGATCGCCCGCCTCTTGGCCGGGGCCGTCTCGCAGCGCTGCGAGGTCGGGGTCGTGTCGCTTTGCACCCCGGGACCCTCCCGGGTCCCGGGGCCGGCCACAAAAACGCGCCGCGACGGCGTGTTCTTGGTGCACGAGATCGCCGCCGCAGCCGCGATGCCGGTACGCGCCGGCCTGGCCAGGGCCGCCCTTTCTCTCGGCGGCGAGGACCGCTTGCCCGAGGTCGCGGGTGCACGCCTTGTAGAGCTGATGGGCGGCCGGGCCTCGGGCGTTGTGGAGCTCATCGCTTCGCTCCGGCCCGACTCGGTCCTGCTCGTAGGTCCCGAGACTTGGTGGCTCCCCGAGGCGCTCGGGTTGTCGGTCAGTGGGGCCCGCCTCGCCTCTGTCCCACTCATCGGAGACGATGCTCTCGCCGACTTGGTTCAGCTCAGCCCGCTTTATGGCGGGGTCGATGCGGTCGGGGTGGTGTCGGAGGCAGAGCGCCGGCGGGTCACAAGACGCCCTGAAACTGTCATAGGCCCCGCCAGATCACGCCCGACGGAGCTCATGGAGCTCGACGTCGCCTTTGCTGTCAACCGTCCCGCGGCCAACCAGCTGATGGTCGGCATGGCCCAGTTCGACCGCTTCGTCGTGCTCCTGACCGGGTTCCCGGATGGTTCGCCGGGCGCGGTGCGCTCTCCCGGGCACGACTACGTGGGGGCTGGCCTTGGCCCCGTCGCGGTCGCCGAGGTAGCGCATGGGCACTGGTCGGTCTCGGACAAAACACAACTGCGCGAGGTCCCGGTCCGGCCCTCCCGGCCGAACCTGTGGAAGCTGCTGGCCCATGCCGAGCTCTGCTTGGACCTTCGCCCGCAGGGGATCTTGGGCAGAGAGACGCTCGAGTCGCTCCTCTTGGGCACACCGGTCGTCGTCCCGGAAGGGACCGTCGCCCACGAACACGCCGAGCGCTCCAACGGCGGGCTCTGGTACAGCGACTACCGCGAGATGTTCGACGCCGGCAAGGCCATCCTCGACAGCCCATTGCTCCGGGCGACACTCTCGACACAGGGCAGCGAGTGGGCGACGATGCGGCACGGGGACCAGGAACGCTTCGCCGCTCAGGTGGCGCGGCTCTCGCTCGGGTGAGCCGGTAGGCTCCAGCGGCGCTAGCCTCGATGACGTTCTCTACAAAGGGGGCCGCTCGATGAGACGTCTGATCGAGGCATTCGACAAGGGTTGGATAGCGGGCCTTTGCGGCCTTGCCCTCCCTCTCGGCGTAGCGGCCGCTCTCGTGCCGTTCCGCACCAGCTTTGCTCTCCCCGCCGCGGCCTTGGTGCTCGTCCTTGTCGTTGTCGCCGTCGGGTCGTTCGGCAACCGCTTGGCCGGCCTCGTCGCAGCCTTGTCGGCCGCGGCCTGGTTCGACTTCTTCCTCACCAAGCCCTACGAGACCTTCAACATCACCCACCGCCCCGATCTGCAGACCGAGATCGCCCTGCTCGTGGTCGGCATCGCCATCACCGAGATCGCGGCGCGCAGCCGTGCCAATCGGGAAGAGGCTTCCGAGGAGGCGGACCACATCGCCCTCATCCACGAGTTCACAGAGCTCGTGGCCACGGGCAAGCCGGCCGAGCTCGTCATCCACCAGGGCGCTGTGGAGCTCATCTCTTTGCTCAAGCTCAAGGGCTGCCGTTTCGAGACGAAGATGTCGGACCGCCACCCGACGCGCATCGAGCACTCGGGGGCGGTCGCCCTCGGCGGCCTGCGCTGGGGGGCGCACCGCAGCGGCTTGCCTGGCCACGAGGTCGAACTCATCGTCTCTTACCGGGGGCAGACCTTCGGCCGTTTCGTGATGGTCCCCACCCCGGGCGTCCCTGTCTCGCCCGACCGCCTGCTCGTCGCGGCGTTCATCGCCGACCAGGTGGGCGCCACTTTGGCGGGCCAGGCCAAGAGCGCCTGAGCACAGCGGGCGCCGCCGCGGCTCAACGTCCGAGCAGCTCCGCGGCGACGCCGTCGAGCAAGTCGGATTCCGAGGCGGTGAGCGCGTCGAAGCCGAGCAAGGCCATCGCCTCGGCAAGCACGACCGCTCCCCCGATGATCACATCGGCCCTCTCCGGCTCCAAGGCGGGCCAGGTCAGGCGATCCGCCACGGTGGCCGCGGCGAGCTCGCCAAGAAGGTGCTCGATCACCGCCAGGCTCAGGCGGGCATGGTGGATGCGGCTGCGGTCGTACTCGACAACACCATTGTCGAGGCGGACGAGCGCGCTGACGGTACCGGCGACGCCGATCAGCCGTGCCGGTAGGCCGAGCACCGGCTGCGAGGCGAGCGCCTCGTTGACGAGCCGGTGCACGTAATCCCTCGCGGCCTGCAACTCGGCCGGAAGTGGGGGGTCGTGCCCGATGAAGCGCTCCGTCAGGCGGACGCACCCCATCTCGAGGGAAGCGGAGTGGACCGTCGGACCGGCACCGGCGACGAGCTCGGTCGATCCGCCGCCGACATCGATCACTAGATAGGGGCCGTCGCCCGGCTCGAGCTCGGACGTTGCGCCGCGGTAGGTGAGGCGGGCCTCCTCCTCGCCAGTCAGCACCTCGGGCACGATGCCGAGGACCTTGGCCACCCGCCGGGCGAACTCGCCCTCGTTGTCGGCGTCGCGCGCCGCCGAGGTGGCAGTCGCCCGGGCGCGTCCGACGCCCAGGCCGTTAGTTAGCCTGCGAAACTCGGCCAGGACATCGAGAGTGCGCCGCATCGCCTCCTCGGCGAGGCTTCCGGTGCTGTCCACCCCCTCGCCCAGACGGGTGATGCGCATCAGCCTCTCGAGCGGCCTCCCGCTCCCGTCGACGACCAGCAACCGGGTGGAGTTCGTACCGAGGTCGATGGCGGCAACCGGCGCGCCGGTCACGACTCGCTGCTCAGGCGGGAGTCCGCGAGTTGGTACCCGGCGGGGTCAAGATCAAGCTTCTCGCATGTCCACCTGCCCACGGGGTCGGCGCCCCCGGCGAGATACCAGGCGAGATGGGCGTGCAGGCATTTCACGCCGCGACGGGTACCCCCCACCCCGCCGGAAGGCTTCGGGCCAAGATGGCCTGATGGCATGGCCGCCTCGCGTTCGGCTAGGTAGAGCTCGTGGGCAGCCTCGAGCTCGGCGCCGTCGACGGCGGCCTCGGCCGCCCGCACCCCTCCGGTGGACTCGAGACGGCTCACCATCTCCCGCTCCGCCCGCCCTACGAGCCAGTACCGCGTGGGCATCGGCGTTCCGTCGTCCAAGAAGGGAGCATTCAAGATGACGACCGGAGCCCCGTTGGCGTCGCGGACCACAACCTCAAAGGCTCCTTGGGGAGGCCTTCCCAGCAGCGCGGCGACTTCGTCCTGGTCGCCTTGGCTCACCTGCGGCGGCGCCGGAGGGAGTAGAAGACGATCCGGACGATAAGGAGTATCCCGGCCACGGTCAGGTACGGCGAAAGCCGCCTCAAGAGCGAGTGCTTGTCTTCGTCACGCGGTCCCGCCGGCACGTACGGCGCCTCGTACTCCCTGGCGATTTCCTCCTTTTCGACCTTTGCTGTGCCCTCGGCGGCGGCGGCGGCAAGCTCGGTTTCATACTCGGACACGTCGGCCTCGAGCTCGGCTTCGAACTTCGCCTCGCTCTCGCTCTCGGCCTCGGGCTCGGGCTCGGGCTCGGGCTTGGGCTTGGGCTTGGCGGAACCTCCTCGCTGACCGGCCGGTGTCGCGCTTTCGGCGTCGCGGACGCCGCCTTCGGATTCGTCGTTCAACTCCATCGGCGCAAGTCCTCCTGAGTATCGATGTCGGCCGTAGTGCCTTCGCACGCTACCTCGGTGACGAGCTCGGGTCGACGGTTGGCCAGCGACCGGGCTCCCTCGTCACCGCTGATCGGGAGGAGCGACCAGATCTCGGCGTCCAGCCGGACCGGATGGCCGCGTTGTCCGTAGTAGGTAGCGAACACTATCGGGCCGCCGCGCGCCGAGGCGACGGTACGCCAGGCTTCGGAAGTGAGCCCGGGCAGGTCGCCGAGACCGATCACCGCGGAGAGGTGGCCCTGCCGGGCACACCAGTCGAGCGCGACCCGCAAGGACGTTGCCTGTCCGAGCGCCCAGTCGTCGTTGCGCAACAGCGTGGCACCGTCGGCGATCACGCTGCTCAAATCAGCGGCGCCGGAGACGACGACCAGCTCGTCGAGCTCAGCGTCGAGGGCGGGGCCCAACGCCCATTCGATGAGGGGCTTGCCGCGCGCATCGGCGAGCAGCTTGGCACCTGGATGGTCCCGGTTGAAGCGAGTCCCCGCCCCTGCGGCGAGGATCACAGCAGCTACTGACATCACGTGGAGCGTAACCGGCGATAAGTGTGGTCTGGAACGATGCTTGGCTCTCGATGGCCACCGGGCTCGCCCGATGCGCGCACGAACTCGGTGCCGACCTCCTGACAGCCCGGGGCGGCGCCGCGTGCTGGACTTAAGGCGCGAGCCCCCGGGCGGGCGCGTCAGCCATCTCGGGAGGCTGGCCCGCACCGAGAAACAGCCCGCAGCTTTCGATCTCAAGATGGCGAACAGCCGCGCATGGCCATCTTCCTTTCAAGCTGGCTTGGCCCGCTACAGATCGACATACCGCCGAAGAGCCCGTAGATAGCCGTACGAGCCGACCTGCTGCAGAGCACGGCCGACAGGTCCGGAGAGCCTCAGGATGCTGTCTGCCGGACGGGAGAACGAGGTGATCTCGAATGTGACGGATCCATCTTCTGCGATGCTCGTAACGAAAGCCTCCTCGCCCTGCTCGGGGTGGCCGGGAAGGCTGCCGTAGGCGAAACCCCATCGCGACGGTTCGTCGATCACGCCCACGACGCGGCAAGGCGCCGCTATCGCGAGCCGGTGCGAGCCAAGCAGGACGAGAACGGTGCTACCGACCCGAATCTCGGTGGCAATCGGGACTACGCGTAGGCCATGTTGGCAGTGAGCCTGCCACGCTCTGAGGCCCTCGGCTGCTCGCTGGAACGTGACCTCGCCTTTTCCCAAGACGGCTTGGTAGCGGTCATGGCGGAATCCCGACGGGAGCTCGCCCACGAGCGTGGCTCCGGTTCGTTCGTAGGTCGGCTGGGCCTGAGTGAGGCTCTCGAGGAGGCGCCCCAATGCGGAGGCGTCCGCGGGACGAACAAGCTTCATTCCCTGTTGCTATCACGCCCCCGACTCCGTTAGGAACACGAGGCCATGAGGGTGAGCAACATCGACGACCGGAAAGCAGACTGGCAGAAACATCCTCTTAATTCCAAGGTGGCTTGGTTTCGCTGGCAAATGGGGCGCTGATATCATCCTAGCCTTTAGTCGCCGCACGGAATGACGGTCAGGGGACAGCTCGCTGCACGCGCCAGGTCTCTACTTCGTTCGGGTCCTCGCCGCAGCTCGATGTGGAGCGTAGGAGGCACCCAAAGCGGTGGTGGGGGCGGGATCTGGCTGGGCCAGCGGCGGTCTCGTGTCGGACGGTCCGAACCAGATCCTGGTCTCATCTGCTAACGGCTACGGCGGCGGGACACCTGATCCGGTCGGACACATCCCCGGCTCGTCGGCTCCGGCGGACCTGGCTGATTCGATTATCCGGCTCGTCGTGCAACCAAACGGTTCCCTCAAGGCGAAGGACTTCTTCTCTATGCGCGACGACGCGACCGTCGACCGTAAAGACCGGGACCTCGCGGGTTCGCCGGTCGCTCTGCCAGCGGAATTCTCGACACCGAGGTCCCCTTCTCAACCGCGACAACCTCGGCGGCGTGGGGGAAGGCCCAGGGGGAAAGGACCTCGTAGCTCGGTCCGGGCGCCTTGCCGATCCAGCTCGCGTCACCCTGCGGCGCCATCGGATACCCGATGTGCTGGAGACCTCGGTCTATGAACCGCTGGCTGTGACTGACCTCTGGCAAGCAAGTCAGCCGATTACCTACGAGCTCATAGTTGTCAAGGTTGGATCGTGTTGTGCACCGTCGCCACCATGGGCTCTTTCAACTCGACGCCTAGCCCGGCAAGAATTGGCATGAGAGTCGCCCCAAAAGCTTCGAATTCCTCCTGCGACTCCCAGATGTCGAAGACATGGATCTCGCCGTTCGCTTCGAGCGCCACGTGGAAGGAACGCCCTTTGGGAGCGCCTGCACCGGCTGTTTCGAGCTGCTTGATCGCGTCGGCGTACTTCTCCGGCGTGAAACCTCCGTGTACGAAGTAGATCCCGATTGCCACAAGAGGCCAGTCCTTTCCGCGCGCCAGTCGCGCGAGCGTCGATAGAGGGACCCAGCCACCATAACGGTGCAGAGGTGATCTGGCAATGGGCTGCAACTTTTCTTGCCAGGCGCCCATCTCACTGACACGATCGGTGGAGTGCCTTGACAGACAGCGGCGGACACACCGCTGGCCGCGAGTCGTGGCTTTCTGAGTATTCCCGGGGGCGCAATGTGCGGCGACACGTGATGAGGATGGGCCTTGCTGTTTAGTCCGCCAGGACCGATAATTCCCCAGCCGCGGCGTGGGGTCCGGGGCTCGATCGGGGGGTCGTCAGTGCAGGAAGCAGAGACATCCACCAAGGTGAGTTTCGAGGCACCTGGACCTGGGTTCTGGACCCTCGACCCAGTGCATTTCCCGCGTCCGGTGACGCGCTATTGGGCAGAGACGCATCCAGAGAGCGGCAAGCGGGGCGCGAATGACATGGCGCGTTATTACGGAATGCTCATCGACGGCCTCGATTTCGCATATCTGAACGGCTTCGCTTACAACACGATCAGCCCCGCACCAGAAGAGGCTGTCCCTGAGCGGTTCCAGCGGGCGGAGGAGGTCTTTAAGACCAAGCTCTGGCGAGAGCAGTTGCGTGAGTGGGACGAGACGTCCAAGCCATCCTCGATCGCGGCGCATCGGGAGATCCAGGCGGTGGACCCGGATGCCCTCTCGGATTCGGAGCTGGTTACGTATCTCACGAAGTGTCGCGACCACCACGCAGCCATGATGGTCCAGCACTTCAAGTTCACAGGCACGGCGATGGTACCGACAGGGGATTTCCTCGCGCACGTTGAGGACTGGACAGGACTTCCCCGCTCCGAGCTGCTCGGCCTCCTGCGTGGCTCGGCCTCAGTATCCGCGGGCGGGTCCGACGAACTCGAGCGCTTGGTTGCAGCTATCGGAAATAGCCCTTCTGCATTGGGACTCCTCAACTCGAGCGACGACGCCAGTCGCGTGCTGGGGGCGTTGCGATCCCTAGAGGGTGAGGAGGGCGCAGCCGTGTCCGGCTACCTCGACCTTGTCGGCTATCGCCCTCTCGATGGTTTCGATATCTCCGAGCCAGCTGCCCTCGAGCTGCCAGACGCGCTCCTGCGCGCAATTCGGGCTGCCGTGATCGGGCACGACGACGACGCCGCGGGCGTAAGGGACCGGACCGCCGATGTCCGGGCCAAGGTACCGGAGGAGCACCGGGACGAATTCGACGAGCTGCTCGGCGAAGCCCGGCTGACCTACCGTATCCGCGACGAGCGGGGAATTTACAGCGACATCTGGGCGTCCGGACTGATGCGTAGAGCTGTCTTGTCCGCCGGTCGACGCCTCGCGAGCCGGGGGCAGCTGCACGATGCCGAGCATCTTGTGGACGCCAGCCTCGCTGAGATGAGCTCGCTCATATCTGGTTCGGACGGTCCGTCCGCCGATGAGCTCGCGGCGCGGGCCGCTTACCGAACCAGTCATACTGCCAAGGACGCGCCCGCGACCCTCGGCCCGCCGCCACCGCCGCCGCCTGATCCTTCCGGACTGCCACCAGCTGCTGCCCGCCTCATGCGTGCGACCTCTATTGCCCTGGGCGAGGTCTTCGGGAGTTCCCAGGCGCAGCACGAAGAGCACCTCGTGCGTGGGTTGGCAGCGAGTCGGGGCACATATGAGGGACCCGCACGACTTGTGTCCGGTCCCTCCGAGTTCGGCCGAATCGTGCAGGGAGACGTCCTCGTGACCCAGTCGACCTCCGAGGCCTTCAATATCCTTCTGCCCTTGCTCGGAGCCATCGTGACCGACAACGGTGGGTTGCTCTCTCACTCGGCGATAGTGGCGCGTGAGTACGGAATACCAGGCGTGGTCGGGACGCGTGAGGCGACCGAACGCATCGCAGACGGGGATCGAGTGCGCGTGGACGGAGATACCGGCGAAGTAACCGTGCTCACGTGAAGGGCGTCGTCCCTCTCGCCAAGGCACGGGACACCGCCGTCTTCGGGTCAAAAGCGGTCGGGTTGGGCGACGCCGAACGGGAGGGTATCGCAGGTCCACCCGGCATCGCCCTGTCCGGCTCGATCGTCGAGGCGGTCGCGGCAGGAGAGCAGGACGCGATAGACAAGGTCGCCAAGTCCGTACGACTCCTGTCCGCCCCGTTCGCCGTCCGCTCGTCGGCAGCGGACGAGGACGGCGCCGCGGCCAGTTTCGCCGGCCAGCACCTCACACTGCTCAACGTCCCGTCGGTAAGAGAGTTGCCTGCGGCGCTTCGCGAGATCTGGTGGTCTGCGAACTCCGACTCGGCCATCACCTACCGCCAGCGCGTCGGTCTCTTCACGCGCCCGAGTGTCGGCGTCGTCGTCCAGACGCTGCTCAACCCGGACGTGGCCGGGGTGATGTTCACGGAGAACCCGGTAACCGGAGCAGACGAGCGAGTCATCGAAGCCAGCTGGGGTCTCGGCGAGGCTGTGGTCGCCGGCCTTGTCATCCCGGACCACTACCGGCTCGACCGTTCCGGTCAGGTGCTCGAGCGCAAAGCTGGTCGCAAGACGGTCGCGATCCGAACCGTGGCTAGCGGAGGCACAGTGGAAGAACAGGTGCCCGCCGCCATGGCGGAGTGCCTCTGCTTAAGCGACGACCAGCTTGCGGAGTTGAACGGGCTCGCGTCGAGATGCGAACAGGTCTACGGCGCCGCGCGTGACATCGAGTGGGCGTTCGCCGGCGACGTGCTCTACCTCCTCCAATGCCGAGCGGTCACGACGGGACGGTCAGCTGAGCACGATCCAAGCTCCGGCCTGACGCCACGGGGACCAGCCGAGGTCCTCCAGCATGTGCCGTTGTTTGCTGGGCTCGACGTGAAGGAGATGGAACAGATCGCGCGGCTGTTCAAGGAGCGCCATTTCGCCGAAGGCGAAACCGTCGTCATGGAAGGCTCTGGCGGCGCAGCCTTCTTTCTCATCGACTCCGGGGAGGCCACGGTCTCTATCCGGGGCGAGGAGAGAGGAACCCTACGGCAGGGGGACTATTTCGGAGAGATCGCACTGATCGACGAAGGTCCGAGGGCGGCGACGATAACTGCCTCGACCGAGCTCGTCTGCTACGGGCTCACCTTCTGGGAGTTCCGCCCGCTTGTTGAGCAGAACGGAATCATCGGCTGGAAGCTGTTGCAGTCCCTCGCGAAGAAATTGCGCGAAGCCCAGGACACCTAATGGGCCTTTTGTCCCGGAACGGGTAGGGCGACCGCAAGGCCATCAGCTCAGACCCTCTGGAAGCGGACTTGGCGGCCAGCGCGACCAAGCCGGGGGCCGGAGCGAGGAGCTCTCATTCCCTCCTGGCGAAAGGCTTGGCGCTTGCTATCAGCTCCTAAGCAGGCTCCTGCGCGTACCGGCCGTCGCGGAGTTCGATTGGCGTGAGCGGAAGGTGCTCACCGGCGGCGACTCCCCTCGGTGCGGCGCTTCTTCCCTCCCTCCTGGTTTCCTGGCTGCCTTTAGGGTGGAGGAGACGACATACTTGGTGGAATCGTTCATGAACGGGGCACCGGGATCGTCATCAGCTGTCCGGGTCGACCAGGCCGGCTCGAACATCTCGTAGGTGTTGCGGCCCAGCAGGATGGCTTCGCAGCTGGACATGAGATTGCCGATGTCCTGGCCCATAGCCGGGTCGAAGCCGTAGTCGAAGGTCCAGGTTGGAGCGTCGATGACGCCGTCGAGGCTCATGAACTCGTGCGCTTTGATCGTGCCCATGGTTAGTGGTTCCTTTCGGTTCTCGGCGGCGACGTGCTCGCCGGTCACCTTTTCCACGAACTGGGAACGCCCATTCGACATCGAAGCGTCAGAAAGTTTGGGCGGCGGTCTGCTCACAGGGCGGCCCGTTGGCGGACCAGGAAAGCGCGTTCGACTGCGTTGGTGGTGAGTTCGATGGCTCGGTCGTAGGCGCCGAGTGCTTCGTGGCGGCGCCCCGCTCGTGCGAGAAGGTCGGCACGCGCCGCGTGGTATGGCTGGTAGGTGTCAAGCGTACCGGCGTCGATGGCGGTGAGCGCGCCGAGCCCCTCGGCGGGGCCGTGGAGCTCGGCGACGGCCACCGAGCGGTTCAGGGCAACAACAGGGTGGGGGCGCAGGGAGTAGAGCTGGTCGTAGAGGGCGATGATCTGGGACCAGTCGGTGGCTTCGGCGGTGGGTGCGTCGGCGTGGACTGCGGCTATGGCGGCCTGGATCTGGAACGGTCCGGGCTGGTCGCGGCGAAGGCAAGCACGCACGAGCTGGTGGCCTTCGATGATCAGTGTCTGGTTCCAGCGGGCGCGGTCCTGGTCGGCGAGGCGCACCATGGTCCTGTCAGGGTTGCTGCGGGCGGGGCGGCGGGACTCGCTGAGCAGCATCAGGGCGAGCAGACCGATGGCTTCGGGTTCGTCGGGCATCAGCTCGGCGAGGATTCGCCCGAGCCGGATGGCTTCGCTCGATAGATCGGTTCTGGTCAGGTCTTGTCCCGAGGTGGCGGTGTGGCCTTCGGTGTAGATGAGATAGATGGCGGCGGCGACCGCGGCAAGCCGGTTTGGGAGCTCCGCCGCGCCCGGTATTCGGTAGGAGGTTCGACGCGAGGTCCAGCGCTGCGCACGTGTCATGTCTCGAACGGCCCACTTGCTCGCAGCGTAGGTGCCGCTTAGAGGGCGCCGGTCAACGAGGGCGATGACCCACTCGCAACCGTCATCGATGTCGGTAGACCACTGGAACCCTGTGCGGACTGCAGACCGTGGTCGATGAGGTCGACCATCCAGGCGAAGCTGTCGTTGACATCGGTGTCGAACCGGAATCCGCCTTCGACTTCCAGGGTCGCGAATCCGTGCAGCACGCTGCGCAGCATCCGTAGCGCGTGGATCTCCTGGGTGGGGTCCAGCTGATATCCGAGCAGCACGGCCGAGAGGGAGCCGAGCAGCCGGTTGATCGCCGTGGTGAGCTGGTCGTCGAGTCCGGTCGGTTGGGCGGCGTTCCCGGCCGCGTACCGGCCGGGGTGTTCCTTCACGTACGTGCGCATGGCCTGCGCGGCAGCGATGAGGGCGTCGCTGCCGGCTCGGCCCTGGGTGGCATCGCGCAGGGCGTCGCCGAGTTCGATCGCGGCCAGGACTGCTATCCGGTGGACGAGGTCGGCCAGGTTGTCGACGTGTTTGTAGAGCGAGGGTGTCTTGACCCCGAGGCGCTCTGCGAGCAACCCCATGCTGAGCTGAGCGAACCCAATCTCGTCGGCCAGCAGGGCACCGGCCTCGGTGACCGAGGCTGGTCCGAGCCCGGCCCTAGGCATGCGGCAGCGCCTTGGCCAGGAAGGGCAGGGTCAGCGCGAGCATCTCATCGGGCGTCTGAGCGTGCGGGTAGTGACCGACACCCTCCAGGACAACCAGCTCACCGAGACCGTCGGGCAGGTCGCTAATGATCGACTCGCCCTCGGCGCGCGGGTCAGCCCAGTCGGGGTCGGCGCTGCCCTCGATCACCAGGACGGGGCAACGGACGTTTTCGAGCTGCGCGCCGGCCTCGCTAGGCTTGGACTTGCACATCGTCTGCAGCGCCTTCATCCGGCCGGGCTCGCTCAGCTTGGCGTCGATGCGGGCTGATTCGGTGTCCCAGTCGGAGGGCTTGGTCGGGTACGCCAGGTCGAGGTACTTCTTCCAGCTCGGCAGGCTTCCCATGAGGAGGGTCCGCGTCAGATGCATGGTCCCGCTCCGGTAGCGCTTTACCCGCAGCAGCCCGCCGAGGGGGTACGACTGTGCGCGGGTGAACGGTGCCAGCTCGATGAGGCCGAAGATCAGATCGGGCGCGGTGGCGGCGGCGATGGTCGCGGCGCCGCCGCTGATCGACTGGCCGATGATCACGGCCGGGCCGCCGCCGAGGTGGCGAACGAGGGCGACTAGGTCGCCGGCGATGTCGGTGCGGCTGTAACTGTCCCAGCCGAGGCTGGAGTCGCCACAGCCGCGGATGTCCACGTTGGCAACCCGGTAACCGGCGGCAGCCAAGGCCGGGGCGATGAAGCGATAGGAGTGCCGGCTGTCGCCGATACCGTTCGCGAGGACGACGAGGGAGCCCTCGCCGGTCACGTCGTAGGCGATGGTGTTGTCGCCGATGTTCAGGTGTTCGGTCATGACTTCCTCCGAGAAGGTGGCTCGCTCTGTTAGGCGGAACGCTAATATCATTAGCTAGGATGTCAAGCAGTTCGTCCGGGCGACCTCAATGCCTGACCGTCCTCACCGCTACGACGACCCGTCCGCGCGCCTTGAATCAAACCGCCCTCACGGTGCGCACCGCTCGACCGTTGTATTGCAGCCCCAGCGGATCCATGCCAGGAATTGTTCCACCGTTGCGCGACCAGAGTCATTGGTCCTCCTGGTCGGTCCAGGGTTGCTGCCGATCACCGAAATTCCCCACTGTCGATCACCGAAATTCCCCAGGCAACCTGACGGTGTGGAGGGCTTAATCTGAGCTTACGCGGTCTTCAGGTAATCACCTCCTCGTCGGGTTGAGAAGCTGTGGTCTTCGGTCGTGCGACGGCGCCGACTTCCCGTTGAGAATCGCGCGTTACTCAGCAA
>Ga0182015_10001285_pt1 | contig 33637 bp, 36 predicted proteins | sample 712P3MmetaG_FD_120478 | JGI IMG/M metagenome (GOLD analysis project Ga0182015, IMG submission 120478) | Permafrost microbial communities from Stordalen Mire, Sweden - 712P3M metaG | ecosystem: Environmental > Terrestrial > Soil > Wetlands > Permafrost | place: Sweden: Stordalen | collected...
AACATGGCGAGGCTGGCGCTCATCGGGGCCGTCCAGTTCGGCGCCGTGTACATCCTCTACCTGCGCGCCTACGCCCACCTCCACGCCTACGAGATCGCGCTCTTCACGATCACGACCCCGATCTTCGTCGCCCTGGTGGACGCGCTCCTCGAGCGGCGCTGGAAGGCGCAGTTCCTTGCCGCGGCGCTCCTCTCCGTCGCGGGGGCCGGCGTCGTCCTCTGGAAATCGATCGGCGACACCGGGGTGGTCGGCGGGTTCGTGCTCATGCAGCTCTCGAACGTCTGCTTCGCCTGCGGGCAGATCGCCTGGAGGCGCGAGCGGGCGCGCCTGCCCCCGGGCTCGAGCGACGCATCGGTCTTCGCGGTGACGTTTGCGGGCGCGCTCGCCCTCACGCTCGCCGTCTCCCTCGCCACGACAAACTGGCACGCGTTCGCCCCCAGCCGGGGCCAGTGGATCATCATCGCCTACCTGGGCGCCGTCGCCTCGGGTCTCGGCTTCTTCCTCTGGAACGTCGGGGTGACGCGCGTCAACGCGGGCGTCCTCGCCGCGTTCAACAACGCGAAGATCCCCCTCGGCATCGCCTGCTCGCTCCTCTTCTTCGGCGAGACGACCGACATCGGCCGCCTCCTCGCCGGGGGCGCCCTCATGGCGCTCGGGGTCTGGACGGCGCGCGCGCGCGCCGGCGGCGCGGTCAGTTGAAGTCGAACCCCCAGTTGCGCTTCGCGTACCCGTAGGTCACGGGCTTCACGGCCGAGAGCGCGGAGAGGGCGCCGTCCGGCTGCCCGGCGCCGTAGCGTTCCTCGAACGCCGCGATCCTGCGGTCAAAGTCGCAGAGGAGCCGCGCCTTGACCTCGGGCTGGGCGAACGAGCGCGACAGCGAGTCGCGGCCCATGGCGAGTATCTCGGCCCAGGAAAGGTGGTAGAGGGTCACCGCCGTGTAGTACTCGTCCGTCAGGTTTGAGTCCCACATTCCCCGGTCGTCCGTGTTCAGGCAGACGGGGACGCCGGTCCGCAGGTACTCGGGGAAGGGATGGGTGGACAGGTCGGGGACGTAGCCGAGAAGCCGGTTCGAGATCAGGTTTATCTCGATCAGCACCCTGCGGGACTGCTGCAGGAGGAGGAGCGTGTCCGGGTCCTTGATCAGGTTGACCCCGTGGCCGATCCGCGTCGCCCCGAGGAGGAGCGTGTCGCGCACGTGCCTGTCCGGGCCGTCCATCTCCCCGGCGTGGATGGAGAGCGAGAGGGTCGGGTAGCGGGAGCGCATCTTCCTCAGCGTGCCGAGGAAGCGCGACGGGTAGCCGAGGGGGTTATCCTCGATCCCGGCCATGTTGAGCCCGACCCAGAGGTCGCGGTGGGCGTCGACGAAGGCGTAGGCCTGCTCGAGGCGGGCCTCCGCGTCCGGCGCGAACCGCAGGATCGTCCGCTGGAAGCGCACGGTGACGCCGGTGGCGACGGCGTCGGGCCGGGAGAGCCTCTCCCTGACAAACGCGACGCCCTCGTCGTCCGGGATCGCCCTGCCGTCGTTGTCGACCATCCCCTCGACCCCGAACTGGGTCTCCAGGTAGGCCAGGTGCTCCGCGCCGAAGGCCTTCATGTTCTCCACCAGGAGCTCGGCGGCGACCGGCAGGCAGGATTCAAGCTGCCCCAGCCGGGGCCAGATGTGGGTGAAGAACTCGGCGCGGCCGTCGCCAGTCCCGTCCAGCCTCATGCTGGCGCGCCATTTCGCGCGCTCGTCGGGGGTGAGGGACGAGAGCTGCACGTATTCCGACTTGGCCGGCCCGGCGAGGAGGTCGTAGGACCTCTTGCGTATTGTCCGGAAGCGGGCGGCGGGGTCCACCGCGTCGGGCGCTCCGGAAAACCGCGCGCGCGCGTAGAAGGTCTCGCCGCCGTTCCTGCCCGGGTCGACGCAGACGTCGTAGACCCACTCGGGGCGGTTCGCGCCCCCGGCGTGGTTGTGGAGGTCGCCGCCCTTCGGCATGTCGTAGAGGAAGGCGTAGAGCTGGGCGGGGGTCGCCTGCCCAACGATCGCGTCAAATCGCGGGCCGAAGTCCGCCGCGCGCGCCGCCACGGCCGCGAAGAGCGCAAGGGCGACCAGCCCCACCCTTGACAGTTTCCGTCCGAGCATGCGCCCAAGCAAGCCGCGCCGGGACGCCCGGGCAAGCCAACACGGCGCCGCTCAGTAGACGTCGAGGTCCGAGCCGGCCGCCGCGCTCAGGCGCTCGATCCCGGCGCGCACGACAGCATCCGTGGGGCCCTCGACGAGGAGCCGGAGCTTGGGCTCCGTGCCCGAATAGCGGACGAGCACGCGGCCCGAGGGCCCAAGCTCCCTCTCGAGCGCCCCGATGGCCGCCGAGAGGCGCGCGAGGGACTCGATCGGTTTTTTTTCCCGCACCCTGAGGCCGGCCGCGAGCTGGGGAAACCGCCGGAGGACCCGGCGGAGCTCCGACAGCGGCCGGCCCGACTCCTGCATGACGGCGATCACCTTGAGGGACGCCGCCAGGCCGTCGCCGGTTGGGCCAAGCTCGAAGCTGACGATGTGGCCCGACGACTCGCCTCCCAGGGAGGCGCCCTCCGCCCTCATGCGCTCGGCCACGTAGCGGTCCCCGACCGGCGTCCGGACGACGCGCCCGCCGACCGCGGCGACGGCGGCGTCGAGCCCGAGGTTGCTCTGGACCGTCACGACAAGGGTCTTCCCGGCGAGGGTCCCCTTCGCGAGCGCGTGGACTGCCAGGATCGCCAGAACCTCGTCGCCGTCCAGGATCAGCCCCTTCTCGTCGCAGAGGACGCAGCGGTCCCCGTCGCCGTCGTGGGCGATCCCGAGCCGGGCGCCGCCGGAGACGACGAGCCTTGCCAGCCCCTCGGGATGCTCGCTCCCGACGCCCTCGTTGATGTTGGCGCCGTCGGGCCGGTCGCCCAGGCACGTGAGCTCGGCCCCGAGAGCGCAGAGGACGGCTGGGCTGGTCGCGCAGGTCGCCCCGTTGGCGGTGTCTAGGGCGACCCTCCAGCCGCGGAGCGACCCGGGGGGCAGGATGCGGGCGGCCGCGTCGATGTAGGACTCGAGGATCGATTCGCCCGGGAGCTCCTCGCCGGAGCTTGGGGCCGCCGGCGCGGCGCCCCCGATGAGGGACTCAATGGCCGACTCTTCGGCGTCCGTCAGCTTCGCGCCGCCCGGGCCGAAGAACTTCACGCCGTTATCGGCGGCGGGGTTGTGGGAGGCGGTGATGACGGCCCCCAGCGCCGCGCCGAGGGCCCGGGTCGCGCCGGAGACCGCAGGGGTCGGGGCGATCCCGGCCGAGAACGGAAGGCCCCCGGCGCCCGCGACGCCGGCGCCGAGCGCCCGGGCGAGGGCGGGGCCAGACGCCCGCGTGTCGCGGCCGATCAGCACCCTGCCGGAGCGCACGCCGCCCGACTCGAGCCACTGGGCGGCGGCCGCGCCGAGGCGCCCGAAGAACTCCTCGCTGACGACGGGCCCCCCGTAGGGTCCCCGGACGCCGTCCGTTCCGAAATAGAGCCGTTGCATGCCTGGGTTCCTAGCCTGCGAAGAAGTCCCGGGTTTCCGAGATCTTCCGCTTCACGGCCCCGCCGAGGAGGAGGTCGCGGCCCTCGCCGATCGAGGATCTGACGTCGGGGCGCGCCCCGGCGATCCAGAGAGCGGCCGCGCTGTTGAGGGCGATCGTGTCCGCAAGGCCGCGCGGGCCGGTCCCCGACGCGAGTTTGGTCGCGATCAGGATGTTCGCGGTGACGTCGCCGCCCGCGATGTCCGAGAACGGCGCCAGGGGAAGGCCGAACGACTCCGGAGTCCAGTCCTCGCGGATCGACCTCAGCCGGCCCGCCCCCCGGACGATGTTCCGGGTGGCCGAGGTGAGCTCGTCGATCCCCTTGCCCGGGGAGATGACGCCGTGGACGGCCAGGGCTGAGCGCGTCCCAAGGGCCTCGAGGGCGTCCGCGAGCTTGTCGGCCAGCGCCGGGGAGGCCGCGCCCAGGAGGACATGCGCGGGCTTCCCGGGATTCAGGAGGGGGCCGAGGATGTTGAAGACCGTGCGCTCGCCGCGCTCCGCCAGGAGCTTGCGGACGGGACCGATGCGCCTGAAGGCGGGATGCCACTGCGGGGCGAAGAAGTAGGCGAAACCGAGCGCAGCGAGCGCCTGCCTCAGCTTCTCAGGGGTGGCCCCGAGATCGACGCCCAGGCCCGAGAGGAGGTCGGCACTCCCGCACTTTGACGTGATGGCCCGGTTCCCGTGCTTCATGACGGGGACGCCGGCGGCGGCCACGACGAGCGTGACCATGCTTGAGATGTTGAAGCCCCCGGCGTGGTCGCCCCCGGTGCCGACGATGTCGACGGACCGCTCCGACCACGCCGAGACGCCGGGGTCCAGGGCGAGCGCGCGGAACGCCTCCGCGAAGGCCGCGATCTCGGCCGCGGTCTCGCCCTTCGCCGAGAGGGCGGAAAGGAACCCCGCCTTCACCTCGTCGGAGGGCTCGGCGGCGGCGAGGGCGGCGGCGGCCTCCCGGATCTCCGGGGAAGTGAGGTCGCGGCCGCCGGCGAGCGCCGTCGTGAGTGAATTGAGGTCGCCCATTCCTAGTATCCCATGAACGCCAGCCCGCAGACGGCGGCGGCGGCGGCAAAGCAGTAGATCCCGAAGTAGTGCCAGCGCCCGTGCTCGAGCCATCCCGAGAGCCAGCGGAGGGCGACGAGGCCCGCAAGGAGGCTGAAGACCATGCCGACGAGGGCGGGCGTCACGAGCTCGGCCAGGCGAACCGAGCCGTGCGCGGCCGCGCGGGCCCGGTGGAATCGCAGGAATTCCCGGCCTATGATGGGCGGCGTGATGACGACGGCCAGGGCGAAGCTGAACTCCTCGGCCGCGCGCCGGGGGATACCCCGCAGCATCGCGGTCGATATCGTCGTGCCGGAGCGCGAGAGTCCCCGGAACGGGAGGGTCACGCCCTGGACAAGCCCGATCGCGAGGGCCGAGCCTATCGGGATCGGGTCAGCGGGGTCGGCGGCCGGCCCGGGTGACCGGGTCCCCAGGCCCGCGACGACTATCAGCACGCCGGCCACGGCCAGTGCGGCGGCCATGAGCGGGAGGCTCGAGGAGAGGTCCTCGATCGCGGCGCCCGGCCGATTGTGGAAGACCATTTTCTCGATGGCGATCTTCAGGACCACGCTGACGACCGCAGTGAGGGCGGATGCGACGACGATCCGCAACACGATGTCCTTCGATTCCGCCCTGCTGGAGAAAAAATTGCGGGACCATGACTTCCAGAAATAGGCGATCACCGCGATCATGGTCCCCGCGTGGAGCATGATCAGCAGAAACATCATCTCCGGGCTCGAGGGCTCGAGCCGCATGAGCTTCTCCGCCACGATGACGTGGGCCGAGCTTGAGACCGGCAGGAGCTCGGCAAGCCCCTGGATGACGGCCAGAACGACGATTTGGAGGAGCGACGGCGACATGGGTGCGCTCTTTGGTACGCGACCCTGCCGGGGGCACAAGTCTAGGGTGCGCGAGTGTGCGCTTGACGGGTGAGCCCCTCGGCCTTTAAACGGTCAACCTTTAACCCCCTTCCAAATGGCCAATCCCAAACGCAAGCAGTCCAAGCGCCGTAGCGCAAACCGCCGTGCAGCCAACGCTTTCATCGCTCCTGAGTTCGCCCGGGACCCCACCGACGGTAGCCTGGTGCGGGCCCACAGGGTGAATCCGAAGACCGGCACCTACCGGGGCCGCCAAGTCCTCAACATCGAGGTCTGACCCTCAACCGTCCACCACAGGCGGTACCCTGGTTGTCATGGCCCCCGGATCACCCGGTCGGATCGCTGTTGATGCGATGGGCGGCGACTTGGGCCCAAGCGAGGTCGTTGCGGCGGTGAAGCTCGCGCTCGCGCAGAGCCCGAGCCTGAACCCGATCACGCTCGTAGGCGATGAGGCCGTCCTCAAGCCGATCATCTCGCACTACGGGCTCAGCCGCAGCGAGCGTGTCTCGGTCCTCCATGCGTCGGAAGTCATCACAATGGGCGACAAGCCGCTCGTCGCCCTGAAGCGGAAAAAGGACTCGTCGATGGTGCGGGCGATCGAGCTCGTGAAGGCCGGCGAGGCCAACGTGGTCGTCAGCTGCGGCAACACCGGGGCGCTCATGGCCTGCGGCACGCTGCGCCTGCGGACGATGGAGGGGGTCGCCAGGCCCGCGCTCGCCGCGGTCGTCCCGAGGGAGGGCGGCCATTTCATCCTGATCGACGCGGGAGCGAACCCGGAGCCGAAGCCCGAGCACCTCGTGCACAACTCGATCCTCGGGAGCCACTACTGCCGGGTCATGCTGGGCATCCCGTCGCCCCGGGTCGGCCTCATGTCCATCGGGACCGAGGACGGCAAGGGCAACTCACTCATAACGGAGACGAACGATCTCCTGAAGAGGATTGACGGCATCATCAACTACTCGGGCCCCATCGAGGGCTTCCAGGTGTTCACCGAGCACGTGGACGTGGTCGTCTGCGACGGCTTCGTCGGCAACATCATGCTGAAGAGCTGGGAATCCCTCGAGAAGTTCATCCGCGGCATGCTGCGGGAGGAGCTCGGGGCGAACCCGATGAGGCGGACGGGCGCCCTCCTGTCGAAGGGCGCGTTCGCGGCGCTGAAGGACAGGATCAACCCGGAGCGCTACGGCGGGGCCCCGCTCCTCGGGCTCCGGGGCAACATCCTCAAGGCCCACGGCTCGTCGAACCGAAACGCCATCAAGAGCGCGATCCGGGCGGCGGGCGAGATCATCAAGGCCGACATGAACCAGCGGATGGAGGCGGACATCGCCCGGGCCAACGAGCGCTTGCTCGGCCCCGCACCCTAGACTTCCCGGCATGCCCACCCGCTCCACCGTCATACTCGGCACAGGATCCTACGCACCCGAACGCGTCCTCACGAACGAGGACCTGTCGCGGATGGTGGATACCTCGGACGAGTGGATACGCGCAAGGAGCGGCATCCGCGAGCGCAGGATCGCCGCGGCCGGCGAGGCGACCTCCGACCTGGCCGTCCAGGCCGCGCGCCGGGCCCTCGAGGACGCCGGGGTCGGCGCGGCCGACATCGACCTCCTGATCGTCGCCACGGTGACGCCGGACTACCCGATGCCCTCGACGGCGTGCGTCGTGCAGCACAAGCTCGGGGTTCCCTCCGCGGCGGCCTGCTTCGACATGAACGCGGCGTGCTCGGGCTTCATCTACGCCCTTGACACCGCCTGCGCCCTCATCGGCTCGGGCCGCTACAGGAAGGCCCTGGTCATCGGGGCCGAGAAGCTCTCGTCCGTCGTCGACTGGCAGGACCGCGGCACCTGCCTCCTCTTCGGGGACGGGGCCGGGGCGGCCGTCGTCGGCCCGGGCGACAAGCCCGGGACCGGCCTCATCGGGACCAGGCTCGGCGCCCTCGGCGAGGACACGGACCTCCTCTGCATCCCCGGGGGGGGCAGCCGGTCGCCCACCACCGCCGAGTCCTTCGGCAGGGGCGACCACTTCATCAAGATGAAGGGCAAGGAGGTCTTCAAGCTGGCCGTCCGGGTCATGGAGGAGGCCGCCCGCGATATTTTGGAACAACACGGCCTCGCCGCGACTCAGATCGGGCTCGTGATACCGCATCAGGCCAACCTTCGCATCATCGATGCGATAGCCCAGTACCTCGAGCTCCCCGTGGAGCGCTTCTTCGTGAACGTGGACCGCTACGGAAACACCTCGGCCGCTTCGATTCCGATCGCGCTCGACGAGGCGCGGCGGGCGGGCCGGATCAAGCCCGGGGACCTTACCCTTCTCGTCGCTTTCGGGGCAGGCTTGACCTACGGGAGCGCCCTGATTCGCTGGTGATTTCCGCCCATATGCCGATCCCTTTTTACCGCCGCTCCGTGGTCCCCATCTGGATCGCGGCGGCGTTCGCGCTCCTGGCGGCCCCCGGGCTCAGGGCCGACCTGACCTGGACGGCCCAGACGGGATGGCAGCTTGAGGGAGGGGCCCTTTCGGGGCTGGCCGGCGCCCAGGGCCGCACCGCCCTGGACCTCATGAACAAGGCCAGGAGGTACGAGGAGGACGGCAGCCTCCACGCCGCCATCAAGTCGTACGAGAAGGTGGGCGCCAAGTACCCGGGATCCGTCTACGCCCCCGAGGCGCTCTTCCGCGCCGGCAAGCTCCTCGAGCGCAGGCGCCAGTACTACAACGCCTTCCAGACCTTCCAGGTCATGCTGCGCCGCTACCCGAACACGAAGCGCTTCAACGACGTGATCGGCGAGCTCTACCGGATCTCGGCGGACCTCCTGAACGGCAAGCGCAACTGGTTCTGGGGATGGTTCCCCGGTCCGACCAACCGCAACCGGGGCGTCGAGTATTTCCAGGTCGTCGTCATCGACGCCCCCTACAGCGACTACGCCCCGCTCGCGCTGATGGACGCGGCCCGCGGCCTCCAGGCCGACAAGGACACGGAGGACGCCATCGACTCCCTCGACCGCCTGGTGAACACCTATCCCCAGAGCGTGCTGGCGCCGGTCGCCTACCTGAAGCTCGGGGACCTCCACGCGTCGCTGAGCCAGGGGCCGAAGTACGACCAGGCCTCCACCAAGGAGGCGATGACCTACTACGAGGACTACATGATCCTCTACCCGGGCGACTCGAACATCGCCGCCGCGGCGGAGGGGGTCGACAGGATGAAGACAATCCTTGCCGAGAGCAAAATCTACATCGGCGACTACTACTTCTACAAACGCCTTAACTTCATTGCTGCCAAGGTCTTCTACAACGAGGCGATCACGTCGTACCCCGACTCGCCGCCCGCCAGGGTGGCCAAGAAGCGCCTGTCCGACCTGGACGCGCGCACCCTGAGGCTCAACGTCGCGCCCGGAAGCGCGCCGAAGAAGCGATTCTGGCTGTTCTGACCTCCCCAGGGCGGCATCCCATGACCCGAGTGTGGACACTGCTCCTCGCCTCCGGGCTCCTCCTGCAGGGCTGCTCGCACTACCGAATGGGGGCCGGCCCGGCGCCCTCCTTCGCCACGATCTTCATCAGGCCCGCCGAGAACAAGACGCAGCTGGCGCAGTCCCAGGCGGTCGTCAGCACGATGGTGCGCGAGGCCTTCATCCGCGACGGCCGCGTCGAGGTCGTGGACACGCAGGCGGACGCCGACACGACGCTCGAGGTGACGCTCGTCAAGTACCGGAGGGAGAACTCGGCCAACCGCGAGGACGACAACGGCCTCGCGAGGAAGTTCACGCTGCACCTGACGGCGAGCCTCAGCCTGCGAGACAACCGAACGGGCCAGATGCTATTCAACAAGCGCGTGGTCGAGGTCCAGAAGGAGGCGTTCCTGGACAATGGCCTCGGCTCGGTGCCCTTCGGCACCAGCAACGACCAGCTCCAGTCCGAGTACAACACGCTCCCCCTCCTCGCCGACTCGCTCTCCGACCGGGTGACCCACGCCGTCCTCGACGTCTGGTGACGCGCGGTCCAGAACGTCGTGCATGAATGAGCCGGTCCTAGCCCCCTCCCTCCTGGCGAGCGACCACGCGGCGCTCGGGGAAGGCGCCGCGGCGGTGGCGAAGCTGGGGCTGAAGTGGATGCACCTGGACATGATGGACGGGCACTTCGTGCCGAACCTCTCCTTCGGGCCCGAGACCCTGGCGGCGCTCCGGCGCGACGGCTCGAAGCTCTTCTTCGACACGCACCTCATGCTGAGCGAGCCCCACAAGTTCGTGGACGCGTTCGCCAGGGCCGGCGCGGACAGGATCACGATCCACATCGAGCCCTCCTACGACCACGGCGCGGCCCTGGACGCGATACGCGCCCACGGGTGCCGGGCGGGCATCGCGCTCAACCCCGGGACCCCCATCGGCTCCATCGAGCCGTTCCTCGGCAAGGTGGATCTCGTCCTCGTGATGACGGTCCAGCCGGGATTCGGCGGGCAGGCCTTCCGAGAGGACGTGCTTCCCAAGATCGCCCAGGTCGACCGCTGGAGGAGCGAGAGGCGGCTCGACCTTCGGATCGAGGTCGACGGCGGGATAGAGCTCGCCTCGGCGGCCCTGTGCCGCTCGAAGGGCGCGGACACCTTCGTCGCCGGCACCTCGTTCTTCGCGTCCAAGGACCGCGCCGCGTTCGCGGCGTCGTTCGCCTCCCTTTAGCCGGGGGGGCCCCTGGCGATCCGCTCGGCGCGCGCGTAGTTCTCCCGGAAGGTCTTCCCGAGGTCCCGGGCGAGGCTGACCGCGTCGACGAGGTTCTTCGACCTGAGGCCCTTCGTTATGCGGCCCAGGGCCTGGTCATAGTCGACGGCGGACACGTCCTGGAGGGCCGCAAGGGCCCGGCTCCTCGCGGGCTCGGGGGCGGCGATGATCGCGCGCCACGCGCTGACGAGCTCCGGGTGGGTGTCCTCGGTCATCACCCTCACGATGAAGATCAGCGGCCCGAAGAGCCTGCCGGTCCACTCGTCGTGGTGGACCAGGATATCCCTCTGCGAATACGGGTCCACCTCCGGGTCGCTGCGGTACTGCGCCCAGTCGGCGCGGGCGTAGAAGTCGCGGCGGACCGGCAGGCGGCGCAGCGCGAACTGCCGCGGCCCTCCCGGGGTGCCGGTCCGGAAGTTCCAGAGCCTCTGCCCGTCGAGCGAGAGCACGAACTCGATGAAGGCGACCGCCACCGCGCGGTGCGGCGCCCCGCGGAGGAGTGCTATCGGGTCGACCGAGTAGGCCGAGCCCCCGGGCGGCGACGCGTAGCCGATCCGGTCCGGCCCCTGCGTCCGGCGCCTGACCGCCTCCTGCTGCTCGCGCCCGTAGAAGTCGATGCACATCCCCGCGGCGCAGTTGCCGTCGGCGACGTCGATCGGCGGCTTCTGGGAGGTCTCGGTGAAGTACCGGGCGTTGGCGCCCTCGAGCTGGATGAGGCGCATGGCGTCGGTCCACCCCGCGCGCACGGCCGCCGCCGTCGCCGCGGGGCCCACCGCCGGCGCCAGCGCGACCACCCGCCGCTCGATCTGCTGCTGGACCTCGTTCTCGAATGCGGCCGCGATCGAGCCGCTCTGCGTCGGGTCGCAGAGGCCGAGCTCGCCGACGTAGCGCGGATCGGTGAGGTCGGTCCACTGCTCCGGCTCCCGGTCGAAGCCCAGCCGCTTCAGGGCGTCGCGGTTGAAGAGGATCCCGTAGGAGCTGAGCACCGTCCCGAACCACAGGTCATGCGCGTCGCGGTACGGCTCGCCCCCGAACTTCTGGGGGAACACGTCCTCGCTGAACCAGTCGGGATGCAGCGCACGGATGCCGGAATCAACGAACCGGCCGGCGCGCGCCTGGCTGTCAAACTCGTAGGGGCCGCCGCCGTTGAAGAGGTCGATACCGCAGCTCGCCTCGGAGGCCATGAACGCCGCGCGGGCCTCCCTCGCCTCGGCGGGCGCGTCGGCGGGGAGCGCGCCGTTCTGGAATCCGGACTGGACCTCCGCGCTCCATTTGCGCCCGAGCCTGCCCGTCCAGAGGTTCCGGAAGGAGGCCACGTACTCGCCCTCGAGGTAGCGCTCGATGTCGCTCGTGCCGCCGACGTTCCTCCAGTCGAGGAAGACCGTGCGCCCGGTCTTTGCCCTGTACCAGTCCTGGAAGCCGACCGTGAACTCGTGGCGGATCGCCTCGTTATGCGGGGATATGAGGACCAGGGTGTCGTCCGCCTGGGACGCCGACGCCCGGTGGGGGCGCAGGATGAAGGGCAGCGCGACCGTCGCCACCAGGGCCAGGACGATGATCCCGCGCTTCAGCATCGCGGCTGTCAGTCCCCGAGGACGACCACGTCCGCGGGCCGGACGCTCGCGTAGAACTCCTCGGCGCCGGAACGGTCGATGAACCGCGGGTTCAGCTCCAGGATCTTGAGCGTCACGCCGGAGGAAACGAAGTCGTACTGGGCGTTCTCCCCGAGATAGATCGACTTGCCAATGTGGCCCCGGACGAAGTTGGACTCGGGCCTCGCTGCGGCGATGGTCCAGCATTCCGGCCTCACGGAAACCGTCACGGCGGCGCCCACCGCGGGCTGCGATCCCGGCTCGCCCAAGACCCCCTCCAACTCGCCGACCGCGGTGGCGACGAGCGCCCTGCCGCCCGTCGCGGACCTGAGGGTCCCCGGGATGAAGTTCGTCTCCCCGATGAAGTCGGCGACCGTCCGGCAGGAGGGCCGGCGGTAGACCTCCTGGGGCGTCCCCACCTGGAGGATCCGGCCCGCGTCGAGGATCGCCATCCGGTCGGAGACGGACAGCGCCTCCTTCTGGTCGTGGGTCACGTAGACCGTCGTCAGCTTGAACTCCTTGCAGACGCGCCGGATCTCCATCCGCATCTCCAGGCGCAGCCTGGCGTCCAGGTTCGAGAGGGGCTCGTCCAGGAGGAGGCACCTCGGGCGGATGACGAGGGCGCGGGCGAGCGCGACCCTCTGCTGCTGGCCGCCGGACAGCTGGTTCGGCCGGCGCTCCGCATAGGCGCCCATGTGGACCGATTCCAGCGCCTCGCCGACCTTGGTCCGGATCTCGGGGCGCGGGAACTTTCGCTCCTCGAGGCCGAAGGCCACGTTCTCGGCGACCGTCATGTGGGGCCAGAGGGCGTAGCTCTGGAACATCATCCCGGTGTTGCGCTTGTGGGGCGCCAGCTCGGTCACGTCCTCGTCGCCGAAGAAGATCCTGCCCTCCTCGGGGATGTAGAAGCCGGCCATGCAGCGCAGGAGCGTCGTCTTGCCGCAGCCGCTGGGGCCGAGGAGGAAGAACAGCTCGCCCGGCTCGACCAGGAGGTCCAGTTCATGGAGCGCCGTGACGGAGCCGAAGCGTTTGGTCAGTTTCTGGATCCTGATGGAGATCATGCCTCGCTCGAGGGGGGAAGTTTCGACGCAAGGAGCAGCCGAGTCGAAGTCAAAAGAAAAACGGGCGGCAGATTGAGGGAAAAGAAGCGTAACGGTTTGCCACGGGGGGCGGCAGCGGCCTGTCTTGGGGACCCCGATGCCGACCCACAGCAAGAGCCCGACGGTGCACCCCGACCTGGAAAGCGTCATGTACACGGAGGCGCAGATAAAGAAGCGGGTGCGCGAGCTCGGGCGCGAGGTGCGCAAGGCCTACGGCGACGGCGAGTTCACGATCGTCTCGATCATCAACGGGGCGGTCATGTTCACCGCCGACCTGATGCGCGAGATCGACAACCCGGTGCGCCTGGACTGCATCCGGATCTCGAGCTACGCCAACAGGACGAAGTCGGTCGGCACCCCGCAGATCGTCCACAGCCTGACGATCGACATCGCCAAGCGCCACGTGCTCCTGATCGACGACATCCTGGACACGGGAAAGACGATAACACTCGTCTCCGGGCTGATCGCGAAGCTCGGGCCGGCCAGCCTGCGGACCTGCGTCCTCCTGGACAAGCAGGGGCGCCGCGAGGTCCCCTTCGAGGCGGACTTCGTCGGCTTCAAGATACCCGACCGCTTCGTGGTCGGCTACGGGCTCGACTTCGCGGAGCGCTACCGGAACCTGCCCTGCATCGGGGTACTCAACCCCCAGCTGCAGAACCCTCCCGAGTGGGCCTGACCCGCCTCGGGGCGGCCTTGGCGATCTTCGCGAACTTGCCGGCCCTGAGCGCGTTCACCTGGTCGCGCAGGAGCGCCGCCTTCTCGAACTCGAGCTTCTCGGCGGCCTCCTGCATCTCGCCCTCGAGCTCCGCGATCACCGCCGCGACGTCGTCCGGGCTCTCGCTCGCAACCGCCTCCTGCCTGTCGCCCGTCCCGTCGTAGGTGTGGAGGCTTGCCTGGGCGCCGCGCTTCACGCTCCTCGGCGTTATCCCGTGCTCCAGGTTGTAGGCGATCTGCCTCGCGCGCCGCGTGTTCGTCACCTCGATCGTGCGGGCAATGGAGCCGGTTATCGTGTCCGCGTAGAAGATGACCCGCCCCTTCTCGTGCCTCGCGGCCCGCCCGGACGTCTGGATGAGGCTCGTCCCGCTCCTCAGGAACCCCTCCTTGTCGGCGTCCAGGATCGCGACCAGGGCCACCTCGGGCAGGTCGAGGCCCTCCCGGAGGAGGTTGATGCCGATCAGGGCGTCGAAGTTGCCGAGCCTCAGGTTGCGCAGGATCTCGATCCGCTCGATCGTGTCTATGTCGGAGTGCAGGTACTCGACGCGGACGCCGGCCTCGCGCAGGTAGGTCGTCAGGTCCTCCGACAGGCGCTTGGTGAGCGTGGTCACGAGGACGCGCTCGCCCGCGGCGGCGGCGGCCTTGACCTCGCCTATCAGGTCCTCGACCTGGCCCTTGATCGGCCGGATCGTTATCTCCGGGTCGAGGAGACCCGTCGGCCTGATCACCTGCTCGGCGACGACGGAGGAGCGCCTGATCTCGTAGTCCGACGGCGTCGCCGAGACGTAGAGCGTCTGGCCGGTGATGCGGTCGAACTCCTCCATGCTCTGCGGGCGGTTGTCGAGCGCCGACGGCAGGCGGAAGCCGAAGTTGACGAGGGTCTGCTTGCGCGAGCGGTCGCCGTTGTACATGCCGCCGATCTGGGGCACGGTGGCGTGGCTCTCGTCGACCATCAGCAGGAAGTCCTTCGGGAAGAAGTCTATCAGGCAGAAGGGGCGGTCGCCGGGGCTGCGGCTGCCGAAGTGGAGCGAGTAGTTCTCGATCCCGTTGCAGAAGCCCATCTCGGAGAGCATCTCCAGGTCGTAGTTGGTCCTGGCCGCGAGCCGCTGCGCCTCCAGGTACTTCCCCTGGGACTCGAACCACCCCACCCGCTGCTCGAGCTCGGCCTTGATGGACGAGATCGCGGGGGCCAGCGAGCCGCGCGACCTCACGTATTGGTTCGCCGGGTACAGGTCGAACTTGTCGAGCTTGCGGACGACGTCCCCGGTAAGCGGCTCGAACTCGCTGATCTCCTCGACGGTGTCGCCGAAGAACTCGATCCTGAGCCCGTGCTCCATGTAGGCCGGCATCACGTCGACGACGTCGCCCCGGACACGGAAGCGGCCCGGCTTGAGCTCGTAGTCGTTGCGCTCGTAGATGTTGTCGACCAGGCGCTCGAGGAAGGAGTTGCGGCCGAGCTCGCCCCCCTTCTCTATCCCGATCCGGAGCTCGGTGAAGTCCGCGGGCGAGCCGAGGCCGTAGATGCAGGAGACGCTGGCGACGACGATCACGTCCCGCCGGCTGACCAGCGAGCTCGTGGCCGACATCCTCAGGCGCTCGATCTCCTCGTTGATCGAGGAGTCCTTCTCGATGTAGGTGTCGCTCGAGGGGATGTAGGCCTCGGGCTGGTAGTAGTCGTAGTAGCTGACGAAGTACTCGACGGCGTTCTCGGGGAAGAAGCTCTTGAACTCCGAGTAGAGCTGGGCGGCGAGCGTCTTGTTGTGGCAGATGATGAGGACCGGCCGGTCGCTGCGGGCGATGACGTTCGCCATCGTGAAGGTCTTGCCCGAGCCCGTCACCCCGAGGAGGGTCTGGTAGCGGTTGCCGGCGACGACGGAGTCCACGAGCTTCTCGATCGCCTGGGGCTGGTCGCCGGTCGGGCTGTAGTCGGAACTGAGCTTAAATAGCATGGCCAATTCCTATGTCATCGGGCATCGTGGGCCCATGTCAAAGGCGGTTGTTTCCACGCTGTATGATTCGGACGTATTTCGGATGGCATGCCGACAATTTGACCAGGCTGCCGACGCTATCAACCTCCCGGAGGAGATTAGGGACAGGACGAAGTATCCCCGCAGGTGCATCGCCGTTTCCCTTCCCGTGAGGCGCGACAACGGCAGCGTGACGGTCTTCGAGGGCTACCGGGTCCAGCACAACATCTCGACCGGGCCCTCCAAGGGCGGCATCCGCTTCCATGAGGGCGTGACGCTCGGGGAGGTGGCCGCCCTCGCCATGTGGATGAGCTGGAAGTGTTCGCTCGTGGGGCTCCCCTACGGGGGGGCCAAGGGGGGGGTCATCGTGAACCCGCGGGAGCTGTCCCCGACCGAGCTTGAGCACCTCTCCCGCCGGTACATGCAGGAATTGATCGGGTTCGTGGGGCCCCAGCTCGACATCGCCGCCCCTGACGTCGGGACGAACGAGCAGATCATGGCGTGGATGATGGACACCTATTCCAACCACGTGGGCTACATCTCCCCCGGGGTCGTGACGGGCAAGCCGATCTCGGTCGGCGGGTCGCAGGGCCGCAGGGAGGCCACAGGGGCGGGCGTCGCCTACCTTGTCGGAAAGTACCTCGAGGACCTGAGGATCCCCGTGTCCCAGGCCACCGTCGCGATCCAGGGCTTCGGCAACGTCGGCAGCGAGACCGCGCTCGCCCTGTCCGCCATGGGCGCCAGGATAATCGCAATATCCGACTACACGGGTGGGATCCACAACCCGGCCGGCATAGACGTTAAGAAGGCGCTGGCGTACATCCAGTATGCCGGGGTCCTGAAGGACTTTGACGGCGGCGGCGCCGTGACGAACGAGGAGCTCCTTCTGCTCGAGTGCACGGTCCTCGTCCCCGCGGCCCTCGAGCGGGTCATCACGAAGGACAACGCCCCGAGGCTCCGGTGCCGGGTGATTGCCGAGGGGGCCAACGGGCCGACGACGAACGAGGCCGACCGGATCATCGAGGAGCGGGGCGACATCGAGCTCATCCCGGACATCCTCTGCAACTCCGGCGGCGTCATCGTCTCCTACTTCGAGTGGCTGCAGAACCTCCAGAGCTTCTACTGGAGCCGCGACGAGGTGCTCGCCAAGCTGAACGGGATACTGGACAGGGCGAAGGAGTCGGTGGAATACCAGAAGCGCAAGTTCAAGTTCGGCCGCCGGCTGGCCGCGCTCACGCTCGGGATAGGGCGGGTCGCCGAGACGAAGCAGAAACGGGGCCTGTTCCCCTAGGGGGATCCTAGACGAGCGCGGGGACTGAGGAGAGGGACGTGACGAACGCCGACGCCTCGCGCTTGACCCTGTCCCGGGTCGCGAACCCCCCGAACCCGATGAAGAGGTCGACGGCGTGCAGGGTCTCCAGGTCGCTCACCCCGTCGCCGACCATGACGACCTTCTCCGGCCTCAGCTCCGCCCGCAGGCTCGCGATGATCTCCGCCTTCCCGCCGGAGCGGGTCGAGGGATAGGCCGAGTCGTAGCCCTCGTAGGATCCGTCCGGCGAAAAGAAGAGGTCCACGGCCTCGATCCGGGCGACCCCCAGGAAGTCCGCGAGCGGCCGGATGGCCTGCCTGAAGCCGCCGCTTATGATGACGGGGGTCCATCCCCTGCCCCTCAGGGCATCGATGGTCGCCTTCGCCGTCGGCTCCACGGTCTCGACGTAGCTTCGGCCGACGGAGGCCACGTCCTCGCGGGTGGGCCCAATCGCGCCCAGGCGCAGGCCGAAGATGTCCTCGATCCGGATCTTCCCGTTCATCGCGTCCTCGGTCAGGGCGACGACCGACGCGAAGACCTCCGGGCCCCTGAGACGGGCGAGCTCATCGATCCCCTCGACCGAGCTCAGCGTGCTGTCGCAGTCAAAACAGATCAGTTTCAACTGCCTTCGGGCTATTTCTTCGTGCTGCGCTTGAACTTCGACGTGAACTTCTCGACGCGGCCCGCCGTGTCGACGAGTCGCTTCTCGCCGGTGTAGGCGGGATGCGAGTCCATCGTCACGTCCCGGAGGACGACAAAGTACTCCTGGCCGTCGATCGACTCCTTGCGGGCCGACTTCATGGTCGAGCGGGTGAGGAACCGTTTGCCGGTGGCGACATCAAGGAAGCAGACCGGGTTGAGAGTCGGGTGGCCTTCGGATTTCACGTGGAAAATGGGTTAAGTTTCAGCCCTGGCGTGCTTTGTAGCGCGGGTCGGTCTTGTTGATGACGTAGATCTTGCCGCGGCGGCGCACCACCTGGCAGTCCGGGTGGCGCTTCTTGGCTGATTTGATGGAGGAAACGACTTTCATAAAAGGCACCAAAACAGAGAGCGGACCCCCGCCCTGTCAACTCAGTTCTTCCCGGGGTCCTCGGGCTCGTCGACGATGAGGCGCCACTCGTCGCCCTCGTCCGTCAAAAGGGATCGCCAGAGGGCCTCCTTCATGGGCCGCTCGAACAGGTCCGGCGGGGGGCTGGCGACTATCCACGTGCCGCTCTCGAGCTCGTTCTCGAGCTGGCCCGCCGACCACCCCGAGTATCCGAGGTAGGCGCGCAGGCGGGTCGACTCGTCCGAGAGCATCTGCACCGCCTTGTCCGGATCGATCCCGAAGTGGAGCTGGAACGCGTCCTCGCGGGCCTGCCAGGCCGCGAGGATCAGCTGCTCGGTCTGCACGGGGCCCCCGGTGTAGATGGGGGTGTCGGAAAGCGGCCCGAGCGCGAAGTCCCCCTTCAGCTCTCCGAGACGCTTGCCGAGGGGCCGGTTGAGGACGACCCCCATCGCGCCCTCGGGGCCGTGGCTCGACATGAGGACCGCCGTCCGGCGGAAGTTCGGGTCGCGAAGGATCGGATGGGCGAGGAGGAGGGACCCCGCGAGCGACTGCCGTGTGCTGTGCATGCTTTCTCTCACGTGTTCTTTCCGGGTGGGCCTAGAGGCTCTGCAGCTTGACGCCGGCGTCAGCCATCAGCTGACCGACGAGGGGGTCGTTTCGGTAGTCGGCCCTGTAGCGGATCTCGGCGATCCCGGAGGCGGCGAGGATCTTCGCGCAGTTGACGCAGGGAAAGTGGGTGACGTAGGCGATGCAGCCGTCGACCGAGCTGCCGCGCCGCGCCGCGTCGGCGACGGCGTTCTGCTCCGCGTGGACCGTCGCCTGCTCGTGGCCCCCGCTGACGCGCGAGACGTGCGGGGTCCCCGGCAGGAACCCGTTGTAGCCGGCGGCCACCAGCCTGTTCTTGCGGGCGCCGCCCGAGACAATGACGCAGCCGACGTGCTGGCGCTCGCAGTTGGAGCGGGTCGCGATGAGGACGGCGGTCGCCATGAAGTACTCGTCCCAGGACGGGCGCCGCGGGAATTTCGCCGCCGCATGGGCGATCAGGTCGACCGGGCTTTTCTTGGCTGCTCGCATGTGCGGGCGGGACACTGGACAGGCGCGGGCCGCCGGGCAATCTTGGACTGCCCCCCGGGGGTCCCCGTCGCCGAATTCCCGGGGGTCGCGGGCGGCCGGGTTTTTGCTGACGCGGCGGGGTAGATGCCACCAACTGGGGCGATGTCGCCATGAAACGGGCCTGCGAGCCAGAACTCCTCGATTCGCTGCCTCATGACCACCCCGACGCGGTCAGGAACCGGCGTGACTTGCGCCTCATCAACAAGGTCATGCGCAACGGGGCCTGGTTTGAGCGGATGCTCCCGAGGCTCGTCAGGCCGGGCGAGCGGGTGCTCGAGGTCGGGGCCGGGATGGGCGAGATGGGCGTCGCCCTCAATGCCAGGGGAGTCGCGGTCGACGGGCTCGACCTCTGGCCGCGGCCCCTGGCGTGGCCGGACGGCCGCGCCTGGCACCAGGCCGACCTGAGGGCATTCGCAGGCTACGGGGCCTACCCGGTGGTGATCGGCAACCTGATCCTCCACCAGTTCACCCAGGCCGAGCTGGCGGAGGTGGGCTCGACGCTCAGGCGGACCGCCCGCATCGTGCTCGCCTGCGAGCCGTGGCGCCGCAAGATCTCGCAGACCATCATGGCCGCGATAGCCCCCCTATTTGGAGCCAACCACGTGACCCTTCACGACTCGCGGGTGAGCATAGCGGCCGGATTCGTGGGCGACGAGCTGCCGCTCGCGCTTGGCATGTCCCCGGCGGAGTGGGACTATTCGTGCGCGACGACGGCACTTGGGGCGCTGCGGATGGTCGCTGTAAGGCGATGACGAATCCCGCGCTCCCGATCGAGATCGTCGGCGGAGGCCTGGCGGGGCTGTCGCTCGGGCTCGGCCTTCGCCGCGCCGGGGTCCCCGTGACGGTTTTCGAGGCCGGCGACTACCCCCGCCACCGCGTCTGCGGCGAGTTCATCTCCGGGCTCGAACCAGAGACGGTTACCACTCTCGGCCTCGACGACATCCTGTCCGACGCCCTGCCCCACCGCGGCGTGACCTACTTCCTGCGGGGCCGCGCGCTGCCGCGCCTCGAGCTCCCCGGGACGGCGTGGGGAATCAGCCGCCACACGCTCGACGCGCGCGTGGCCCGGGCCTTTGTCGAGGCCGGGGGCGACCTGCGCACGAACACCCGCGTGCCCGAGGACGAGACGCCGCCCGGCAGGATCTTCGCCGCGGGGCGCAGGCGCTCCGGGCCCTTCTGGGTCGGACTCAAGGTGCATGTCCGGGGCCTCGCGCTCGCCAACGACTTCGAGGTGCACCTTGGCGACCGCGCCTACGTCGGGCTCTCAAGCGTGGAGTCGGGCGCCGTCAATGCGTGCGGAATATTCGCCCATCGGGACGTGGCGGCGCGCGGGGCCGACCTCCTGGCCGCCTACCTCGACGCAGCGGGCCTCGGTTCCCTGGCGGCGAGGATCCGCGCGGCCGATCCCGATCCCGCCTCGTTCTGCGTCACGGCGGCGCCGCTCGGCGACCGCCGGATCACCACCTGCGACCGGGTTTGGATCGGCGACGCCTGCGCCTCCATTCCGCCCTTCACCGGGAACGGGCTCGCGATGGCGCTCCAGGGGGCGGAGCTGGCCCTGGGGCCCCTCGCCTCCTATTCAACCGGGAGGACCGGCTGGGCGGAGTCGATCCGGGTGATCGCGCGCGCGCAGAGGAAGCGCTTCCGCAGGCGCCTCATGGTGGCGTCCCTCCTCCATCCCTTTTTCCTCGAGCGCCGGCGCCAGGCATGGCTCGCGGCCCTTGTCCGAGCGCATCTCGTGCCCTTCCGCGCATTCTATGGCGCCGTCCACTAGAAACCCCCGCACATGTTTCTCCACGCGCTCGCCACCGCCGTCCCCCCCAACGCCTTCACCCAGTCCGACTGCTGGGACATCGTCCAGAACTCCGGGATCCGCGCCCGCCTCCATCGGCGCTCGATGCTGATCGTCCACAGCATCCTGCGGAGCGACAATGGCATCGCGACCCGGCACTTCGCCGTGCCCGAGATAGGGCGCGTCTTCGACCTGAGCGCCGACGAGCTGAACCAGGCGTTCCGCTCCGAGGCGCCCAAGCTCGCCGGCAGGGCGCTCATGGCCGCGCTCGACCAGTGCGGCATGAGGCCCGAGGAGCTCGACGCGCTCCTCATCTGCACGTGCACGGGCTACCTCTGCCCCGGGCTCACGAGCTACGTCGCCGAGAACCTCGGCATCCGCCAGAACGCGGTCCTCCACGACGTGGTGGGGCTCGGCTGCGGGGCCGCGATCCCGATGCTTCGGGCCGCGAGCCACATCCTCGCGGCCCATCCGGGCGCGAAGGTGGCCTGCGTCGCCGTCGAGTTGTGCTCGGCGGCGTTCTACCTGGACGACGACCCGGGGGTCATCATCAGCGCCTGCCTCTTCAGCGACGGCGCCGCCGCCTCCATCTGGCGGTCGACGCCGGGGCCGACCGGGGCCAGGGCCTCCGACTTCAAGTCGCTCCACCTGCCGGCCGAGCGCGACAAGCTCCGGTTCGAACAGCGAGACGGGAAGCTCCGGAACCTCCTCCACCGCACCGTGCCGGAACTGGCCGCGGCCGCGGTCGGCCAGCTCTGGGCCGAGAGGGGCCCCAGGCCCGTGTCGCGCGTGATTGCCCACCCCGGCGGCCGGGACGTCCTTGAAGCCCTGGCCCCTGTCGTCGCGCCGCACTCGCTGGACGCCAGCGTCCGGACCCTGCGCGACTACGGCAACATGAGCAGCGCCTCGGTGCTCTTCGCACTCGACGCCGCGCTCAAGGAGGGGGCCCCGGGGCCCGACGGGGATTTTTGGCTCGTGAGTTTCGGCGCAGGCTTTAGCGCACATAACTGCCGCTTCGGCGCATAGACAATGACGCGACTCAAGGACCTCGTCGACTACTGCGACAAGCGCACGCGGATGCGGGAGTTCAAGGATGCCCCGGGCGCCTTCAACGGCCTCCAGTTTGAAAATGACGGCCGGGTGAGCCGGATCGGCGCCGCGGTCGACGCCGGGCTCGTTCCGTTCAGGAAGGCGGTCGCGTCGGGCGTCGACTTCCTGCTGGTCCACCACGGCATGTACTGGGACATGCCGCGCCCGATCACGGGCCCGGCATTCGCCCGGGTCGCCGCGCTGGTCGGGGGCAACTGCGCCCTCTACTCGAGCCACCTGCCGCTCGATTCCCATCCCCAGATCGGCAACAATGTCCTCCTCGCCCGGCAGCTGGGCCTCGGGGCCGGCCGGGGATTCCTGCCGAACGAGGGCGGTGACATTGGCCGGATCGCCCGGAGCCGGCTCACCCGGGCGGCGCTCCGGCGCCGCCTTGAGTCCCTCTACCCCCGGGTCGTCGCTATCGAGTTCGGGTCGGCGAGCCCGAGGCAGATCGCCTTCTGCAGCGGGAGCGGCAACGGCGCCATGCCCGCGATCATCGATGCCGGGGTCGACACGCTCGTGACGGGCGAGCTCCGCGAGGAGTGGTTCAACGTGGCGCAGGAGCGCCAGCTCAACCTCTACCTGTGCGGGCACTATGCGACGGAGGTGCACGCGGTCCGGGCCCTCGCGGCCGAGCTCTCGGCAAAGTTTGGATTGCCGTGGGAGTTCATTGCGACCGAAAATCCTCTCTAGCCGCAAACCGACATGAAAAAGATCGCGATACTGAACGGGCCCAACCTAGACCGCCTCGGCAAGCGCGAGCCCGAGATCTACGGGAGCGCCACGCTCGGGGACCTGGAGAAGGCGCTGCGCGCGGAGTTCGAGGGAAAGGCCGAGCTCGAGTTCTTCCAGTCGAACCACGAGGGGGAGCTGATCGACAGGATAGCGAAGCTCGCCGACTCGAAGGTCGACGGGATCGTCATAAACGGCGGCGCCCTGACGCACACGAGCGTGGCGCTGCGCGACGCCCTCCTTGGCGCCCATCTTCCCGCCGTCGAGGTGCACATCTCGAACATCTACAAGCGCGAGGAGTTCAGGCACGTGTCGCTGACCGCGCCGGCGTGCACGGCCGTCATCACCGGGCTCGGCCTCGACGGCTACCACGCCGCGGTCCGCTTCCTCGCCAGGGCCTGAGGGCGGTCGGCGCTCAGAAGAGGACCCAGACCGCGTGCGCGACGTGCAGCGTCGCGCATGTGGCAAGCGCGGCCGCCGCGTCGTCGATCACGATTCCCCACCCGCCCGGCAGCCGCTGGAGCCTGTCGATCACGAGCGGCTTGCGGATGTCGTAGAACCGGAAGAGGAGGAAGCCGGCGACTAGGAGCCCGAGGAAATGAAGCGGATGCGGCGCTGCGCCGACGATCATCTGCCACCCATAGAAGCAGAGGGGCATGGCGACAAACTCGTCCAGGATGACCTCGCCCGGGTCGGTCGTCCCGAGCTGGATCTCGGCCTCGCCGCAGATCCCAACGGCGAAGTACGCGGTGGCGGCGCAGACGAGCAGGAAGCCAATGTAGCCCATCTGGGTGAACCCGAGGAAGAAGAAGAGGACTCCCGCGGCCGATCCCCAGGTCCCCGGGGCGGGCAGCCTCGGGCCCACCGGGCCGAGCGTCGCCAGGTTCATGACCGTCTGCGGGGGGAGGCTCTTCGGCCACGCGGGCTGCTTCAGCGTCATGGGGCGGCGGCGTCGTCGCCAAAGACGAGCCGGGAGTTGCGGGATATGTACCGGTAGCCCGACCAGACCGAGAGCACGGTCCCGGCGACGAAGATGCCGACCCCGATCCTGTCGACGGCGGCGGCCGCGGACGTCCCGTCCCAGTGGAAGAAGGAAGCGGCGTCGAGCGAGAGCACCGGGGCCCCGAGGAAGAACCCGAGCGCGATCAGCTGCGTCACGGTCTTCGTCTTTCCGCCGCTGTCGGCCGCCACGACGACGCCCTTCGTCGCAGCCACCATCCGCATGCCGGTCACGAGGAACTCGCGGCAGAGCGTGATGAGGGCGAGGACGACCGCGATCTCGTGCTTCTCGACGAGCGCGATCACGATGCCCATCACCATGATCTTGTCGGCCATTGCGTCCATCAGCTTGCCGAAGTTCGAGACCTGCCCGCGGGTGCGGGCGAGGTAGCCGTCGAGCCAGTCGCCGATCGCGGCCGCGACGAAGAGGACGAATGCGAGCGTCGGCGCGCCGGGCCACCCGCAGAACATAAGCCACACGATGATGAACATCAGCGGTATCCTGGAGAGCGTTATGGCGTTCGGCAGATTCACGGCTCGGCTTAACAACATCCCCGAGCGGGACGAAGGCAACATCGTAGAGGAACGCGCTCGCCAGACGGGGGCTTAGGTCATTTCCTCGGTATCAGCCCCCATGCGCCACTGCATCTATCCCGGCACATTCGACCCGATAACGAGCGGCCACCTGGACGTGCTGTCGCGCGCCTCCCGGCTCTTTGACAAGGTGACGATCGCTGTAGCCGACAACCTTGCGAAGAAGCCCCTCTTTTCGGCGGAGGAGCGGGTCGCGATGATCCGGCCGAACGTGGAGAGGTTCAAGAACGTGGCGCTAGCCACCTTCGGCGGCCTGCTGGTGGACTTCGCGGCCGAGCAGAAGGCCGATGCCATCATCCGCGGGCTCAGGGCGCTCTCCGACTTCGAGTTCGAGTTCAACATGGCGCTCATGAACCGCCACCTCCAGCCGATGATTGAGACGATCTTTGTCATGCCGAACGAGCAGTTCAGCTACACCAGCTCGTCCCTGGTGAAGCAGGTGGCCAGGCATGGCGGCCAGGTCGGCCACTTTGTCCCGACAAACGTCGCCGAGGCCCTTCAGAATGCGTTCGCGAAATGACGCCGGGCCGCATTGCTCCGGGACGGCGCCTGCCGCTCATCCTCGGGACCTTCCTGGGGCTCGCGGCGTCCCTGCAGGCATCCCCGGTCGACAATGCGCAGGCGCTCTTCCGGCAGAAGAAATACGCCGAGGCGAGGGCCATCCTGGAGCCGCTTGTCGCGTCCGAGCCCTCGAACTCCGCCGCGGCGTATTTCCTCGGCATGACGTACCTGCGGCAGGGGGGGCCGAAGGGGCTGGACTCCGCGCGCCTCTGGATCGGCAAGGCCGTCAAGCTCGCCCCCTCCCAGGAGGGCTACCTGGCGGACTACGCCGGCGTGTGTTTCCTCATGGCGGACCGCGACAGCTCGTTCTCGCTCGCGCTGGAGGGCCGGGACGCGATGATCCGCGCTGTCGCGGAGAAGCCGGACGACCTGGACGCCTGCGACGGTCTCATGAAGTTCTACGCGACGGCGCCCTGGCCCCTCGGGAGCGCCGACAAGGCCCTGGAGCTCGCGGCCCAGATCACGAGGTTCGACCCGAAGCGCGGGCCCGCGGCGTACCGCGCCATCGAGGCGATCTTCGAGAAGAACGGGCGCACCCTGAAGGCGAAATCCGCGGCGGACGCCGCTCAAAGCCTCGCGCCCGGCCATCCGCAGTGATACTGAACGACATGCCCCGGATCCCGATCGAGGATAACTTCACGGACGTGATAGCCAAGGCCCAGAGGGGCCTCGGCGTCTCCGACGCGGAGCTCTGCAAGCGGGCCGAGGTGACGCACGCGGACCTGGCCGCCGTCAAGTCGGGGACGCCCATCGACGCGGTCATCCGCCGGGTGGCCCGTCACCTGAGGCTCGGCCCCGACGCGCTCGAGGAGCTCGCCCACAAGCGGTGGTACCCCGAGGTGCCTGTGTTCCCCCACGGGTTCGCGGTCTTCAGCACCTCCTTCGAGGGCATGCTCGTGAACAGCTACCTCGTCTGGGACGCGCGCGAGCGAACTGCGGTCGCGTTCGACACCGGCGCCGACTGCGGGGGGATGCTGGACCTGATCCGCACCGAGAGGCTGCGCCTGCAGATGATCCTCCTCACCCACACCCACGACGACCATGTGGCCGACCTGCCGAGGCTCGCCAAGGAGACCGGCGCCGAGGTCTGGGCGAGCGAGAAGGAGCCGGCGGACCTCCCCGGCGCCAGGGTCTTCAAGGAGAACGCCCACTTCCACATCGGGGCGATTGCCATAAAGACCCTGTCCACCTGGGGCCATTCCCCGGGGCAGACGACCTTCTACGTGACTGGCCTGAGCTATCCCCTCGCGGTCGTCGGCGACTCGATGTTCGCGGCCTCGATGGGCGGCAGCGCCGCGCATTTCGCCGACCAGTACAAGAATGACGTGGAAAAGATCCTCAGGCTGCCCCGAAACACGGTCCTGGCCTGCGGACACGGGCCTCTCACGACCGTCGGCCAGGAGAGGCGCCACAACCCCTTCTTCACCACCTAACGCACTCCCTATGGGTAACTACCGTACTCGACTAAAATGAGCCCATCACGCAAAGCCAGTGGGAGCGTTCCCCACTCAATGAAGAGAAAAACCACGTTCGTCCTGATACTGGCGTTCTCGCTGATCATGGCGTGGGTGCTGATCATCACCGACGAGCAGGTGAGGGAGCACCTCGGCGGCACGCTCTACATCATAGGCTTCGCCATCACCGGGTGCATGCTGCTGATCCTGGCGGGCTATGTTTGGGACCAGACGCTCGCGAAGTCGCTTAAGTCGCTCCACGACACGACCGATTCGGTCAACATCGAGGACTCGCCGCTCGACCTTGATGAGTCCGACTCCGACGAGATCATCGGGCTCGCCCGGAAGATCGAGCGGATGGCGCGCTCGCTCCAGCAGGTGGAGGCGAGCTACAAGGGCATCGTCGAGGACCAGCCCGACCTCATCTGCCGCTACAAGAACGACGGCAAGCTGACCTTCGTCAACGGGGCCTACGCCCGGGCGCTCAACCGCAAGCGCAACGAGCTCGTGGGCGTCGATTTCCCGTATTTCGCGCCCGGCGCGGCCATCGCGGACGAGCCCTACACCTTTGAGTCGGAGATGATCTTCAACGACGGCAGGCGCCTCTGGATCCGCTGGACCCAGCGCGCGATCAAGGACGACGAGCGCCTCACGATGGAGTACCAGGCGGTCGGCCACGACATCACCGAGCGCAAGGAGGCCGAGGCCGCCCTCCTGCGCGCCAAGGAGGCGGCCGAGGCGGCCGACCGCGCCAAGTCGGAGTTCCTCGCCATCGTGAGCCACGAGCTCAGGACGCCGATAAACGGCATCATCGGGTTCTCGAAGATGCTGGGGTCGACGACCCTCACCCTCGACCAGAGGGAGCAGGTCGAGATGATCAATTCCAGCGGCCTCGCCCTTGAGAAGATCATCGCCGACATCCTGAACCTCTCGAAGATCGACTCCGGCAAGATCGACATCGAGCATGCGCCGTTCTCGCTCCGGATGTGCGTGCAGGACATCTGCGCCTTCTTCGCGCCGAAGGCCCGCTCGCTCGCCCTGGCCCTCGACTCCAAGGTGGACGCCGGGGTCCCGGAGATCGTGAACAGCGACGAGTCGCGTATCCGCCAGATACTGACGAACCTGATCGGGAACGCCCTCAAGTTCACGGAGAGGGGCTGCGTGTCGCTCGAGGTCTCCTGCGCCCGCGGCGAGCCGATCGAGCCGGGCTCCGACCGCCGGGTCGCCCGCCTCTTCTTCGCCGTCAAGGACTCCGGGATCGGCATACCGGCGGACAAGCTGGACCACCTCTTCCTCCCGTTCAGCCAGGTCGACACCTCGACGACCCGCCGGCGCGGCGGTACCGGGCTCGGCCTCATCATTTCAAAGCGGCTCTGCGAGCTGATGGGCGGGACGATCTCGGTCGAGAGCCGCGTCGGCGAGGGCTCCACCTTCCGCTTCTCGATCCTGACGGACTTCGAGGATATCTGACCGGCTAGAGGATCTTCCAGCGGAAGCGCAGCACCTCGGCCCAGGCGCTCCTTCCCGGCCCGAGGACCTTGCTCTCCTCGAAGTCCCACTGGAAGTTCTTGGACACCGAGAGGGTCGCCCCGCCGCCAATCGTCCCCGCAAAGCTCGACGACCCGGCGGTCGAGTCGCTCAGCGTCGTCTCGAGGTAGCCCCCGAGCGCCTTGCCCAGGTCCCACTTCAGGTAGGCGCTCCCGTACCAGCGCGTGACGTAGCGGGTGTTTGACACGTTCCTAAGCTCGTCCCACTCCACCATCGCGGCGGCCTTGAACCCCGGGGAAACGTCCATGGACCACGGGACGATGAGTCCCCCCTGCACCGAGTTGTTGCCCACCGCGCTCGAGTCGGTCGGCAGCATGACGTAGGGTATGACCGCGGCCGCCTGTCCCGACGACGGGTCGCGCCAGAAGGTCCACTTCGGCTGCAGCAGCACGTCCCCGATCCCGCTCTCGGTGTGCTCGTTCCCGTTCGTCGAGAAGCTGTCCCGGATGAAGAGCTGCGTCCCGACCTCCATGTCGAGGGTGTCGGTGATCCCGGCGGAGACGAGGGTCGTCCCGAGGCCCAGGGCCCGGTACTGGTTGGGCGCGGAGGTGTCGGGCTGGATGCCGAGCGAGACCGCGTCCATCCGCATGAGGACGCCGCCCGGCTCGATCGTCTGCGGCACCTCGGTAACCTGCGCGCGCATCTCGCGCGCGCAGGCCAACGCCAGAAATAGCACCGGGGCGAGCGCGGCCGGAAGCAGGCGCGGGGCGTGTGGCATCCTCACGAAGCTCATCACGGACCGGTGCACTGTCACCACTAAAAGGGGCGTTCCCGGAATCGCCTTGCGATGGGATCGCCGAATGCCGAGCGTCCGACCCATGGTTGTCCCCAGGTGGATGCTCTTGGCCGGCGCGCTGGCGGTCGCCCCGGGGTGCTCCCGTCCCGAGGTAGCGGATTCCGCCTCGAGGACCCGCCAGTTTCTCTCCGAGGTCGGCCGCGTCCGCGCGCAGATGACCGCCGACAACCTGGAGCGCATACCCGCCGTGATCCGCAGGCAGGACGCGTCGATGCTCACGGACGAGGTCGCGCGGATCGGCCGCTACAGGCTGGCCCTCAGCAAGCTCGACCCCCGCGGGGTCGACCCCAACACGGTGCTTTACATGCAGAGCGTCGGCGCGGCGCTCGAGGCCTACCGGGCCGCCTGCATGGACACCGCCGAGTTCTTCTTCGAGTTGCGGGCGGCCGACTCGAAGCCGTCCGACCGCGGCTTGCTGGCGCCCGCGGTCGGCTCCGTCCTGCAGACGTCCCGCGGCGACACGGTCGCCGCGCTCGACTCCGTGATCGGGGCCGTCCGCGGCCTCGACACCACCGGGACGGCCATATTCCTCGTGCCGATCGCGAACACGATCCAGGCCGACAGGGCGAGGCTGAGCGTGGCCCAGCACGACCAGCTTGAGCTCGCGAGGCAGCTGAGCTCGGCGCCGGAGAATTGATTTCCGGGCGCCCGCGCACGCGGCCGGGGGGGCGGCGGCCGCGCGCATTTGCCGGGGGCAGTAGCGGATTTCCGGACGCGGGGTGTCATGGGCTCCAGAACCCCACTCCTATGACATCAACTAAAAGGTTACTCGCGGTCCTCCTATTGGCGCTGGCCGCTTCGACTCAGAGCTTCGCCCAGGTATCCTGGAGCAACCAAAGCCCGGCGGGCATCACGGACGACATCTGGTCCGTGGCCTACGCCAACGGATACTTCGCCGCGGTGACGGACCAGGGCAAGGTCCTCACCTCCACCGACGGCCTCGAATGGAGCAGCCAGTCCGTGAGCCCGGGCACATGGCTCGTGTCCATCGCGTATGGAAAGGGAACCTGGGTCGTCGTGGGCGCGAATGGCACCATCCTCCTGTCGTCAGACCTCCAGACCTGGATCAACGCGAAGTCGGTCACGACCAACAAGCTGAACGGCGTCTACTACAACGGCACGGTCTTCATAGCGGTGGGCGAGAGCGGCACCATCCTGACGTCCCCCGACGCGCAGACCTGGACGGTGCAGACCTCGGGCGTCACCGGCTTCCTTCACGGCATCACCTCCGACCCGGCGACCGGGAACATTCTCGTCAGCGGCGCCGGCGGCGTACTCCTCGAGGGCTCGAACAACGGGAGCACGTTCTACGCGATCGCGAGCGGAACCTCGCAGAACCTCGAGGCGGTCTACTACCAGGCAGACAACTCGCCGGCCACGCCCTTGATCACCGTGGCGACGGGCGCGGGCGGGACTGTCATCAACAACGGCTATGATGGCGGCTACTGGTACTACGGATGGCAGAGTTCGGCGACCCCCAGCACCACGGCCACGTTCCGCGGCCTCACCTACGGGGACGGATCATTCGTGGCGGCCGGCGACAGCGGCACGATCCTCACCTCGACGGACGGCAAGACATGGATCCAGCGCTTCTCGGGAGACAGTCCCACCACGCTCAGCACGGCGACGCTCCTCGGGGCGGCGTATTCCACGACGCTCCAGCGCTTCGTCATCGTGGGCGCCGGGGGCACCATCCTCACCTCCAACCCGCCGCTCACGGTCCTCGCCAACGTGTCCACCCGCGGCTTCGTGAGCAACACCGAGACCTTCATCGGCGGATTCGTGATCGAGGGCACCTCGCCGAGGACGGTCCTGATCCGCGCGGACGGCCCGACACTGGCCACCTTCAACGTGGCGAGTCCGCTCCCCGACCCCGTCGTCACGGTTTACGACAGCAACCAGCGTGTCGTCGCAACGAACAAGGGCTGGACGACCAACACGAGCCCGGAGGCCATCTCCACGGCGGCCCTGAAGGTCGGCGCGTTCGCGCTCCCAGCCATGAGCGCCGACTCGGCCGTCCTCGTGACGCTCTCCCCGGGTGCGTACACCGCCGTCATCACCTCCGCCTCGGGGACATCGGGCATAGCCCTCTTCGAGGCATACACAGAGTAAGAAGTTGGAACTGGGTGGGCCGCCCTCGCGCCAGGCGCCGGGGCGGCTTTTCTTTGCGGTGTCCTGCAACCGGGGCGGCCGCGAGGGGTCGGTATCGCTTACCATGAAGGCTATCCGCATGCACCGCACCGGGGGCCCAAGCGTCCTCAGGCTGGAGGAGATGCCGCCGCCCGTCCCGGGACGCGGAGAGCTGCTGATCGAGGTCCACGCCGCCGGCGTGAACCCCGTCGATGTGAAGATCCGCCAGGGAAAATTCACGATGTTCAAGTTGGAGCTGCCGGCCGTGATCGGCCGCGACATCGCCGGCGTCGTCCGCGTGGCCATGGGACGCAAGGGAGGCTTCAAACCCGGCGACGCCGTGTTCGGGATGCTTGACTACGACCGCGGCGCGTACGCCGAGTACACGGTGGCGTCGCCGCGCGAGATCGCCCACCGCCCCCCCGGCGTCGGCGAGCTCGAGGCGGGATCGATTGGCGTGGCTGCCCTGACCGCGTGGCAGGGGCTCTTCGTCCACGGCCGTCTGAAGAGGGGCCAGCGGGTCCTGATCCACGGAGCCGCCGGCGGCGTGGGCCATTTCGCGGTGCAGTTTGCGCGGGTCCGCGGGGCGACCGTCGTGGCGACGGCGTCGAGGAGGGACCTGCGGTGGGTGAAGGCCCTCGGCGCCGACCAGGTGATCGATTTCAAGAACCAGAGGTTCGAGGAGGAGACCGGCGACATCGACCTCGTGCTGGACCTGGTTGCAGGCGAGACACAGGACCGCTCGTGGACGGTACTGAAGAAAAGGGGCGGGGCGATCGTCTCGACGCTCACGGAGCCGTCGAAGGCCGAGGCGCGCAAGCACCACGCACGCGGGGTTCGCATGATGGTGAAGGTGCACCAGGGGCAGCTGGACGAGATCGCGCGCCTGATCGCCGCCAGGAAGGTGCGGGTGACCCTCGGCAGGGTATTTCCCCTGGCGAAGGCGCGGCAGGCCCACGAGGTTCTCGAGAACGGCCATCTCCGCGGCAAGATCGTCCTCAGGGTCAGCTGACCAGGCTCCCTGCAGAGGCCGCCCGGGTGCCGGCGTCCTTGGCAGAGCCTCAACATAGGGGATGCAGGATGGGGCATCCTGAGGCCCGGGCATAAGTAACAGCCCTGTTACCCTCCAGATCATATTTGCAATGGCCCAGGATTCGTGGAAACCTACTGTTGTTAAGCACCCCAGGAGGAAAGTGAACACCCTGCGCCCGATGAACCTGAAGCTCGCGGCTCTGATTGGAGCCGGCGCCTTTCTCGTGCTTCAATCCACATGGGCCGAGACCGCCACGGACGACGTGGTCGTCGTGTCCTCGAGGGTGAGCCCGGACTACAGCCGCAAGAAGCTCCCCGACGGCTCGTATGCGCGGGAGACCTTCGCATTTGCAAAGGGAGGACTCTGGGCGGGAGCCACCAGCGACCCTACTATGGACCGGCTGCAGTTCTTGGACGTGGCCCGGACGGTCGCGGTGTCCATGCGGGGGCAGAACTACGTGCCGACGAGGGACCCGAACTCGACGAGGCTCCTCGTCATGGTCTACTGGGGCAGGACGGCCACTCCCGAGCGGGCCAGCGAGTCGCTGGCCGCACAGGAGCTGCAGGCCGCCTCCCAAAAAATCTCATCCTCGAAGGAGCTCGCGAACCACCAGTTCTATAACGACCCAGGCACCAGCCTCGGCGCATCGAACAGGTCGGTCCCGTGCATGCGGTACACGGCCATAGTCACGGACACGACGGACGACGACAACGCCATGTCGGGCTCGCTGGCAATGGTTGCTGCGGAAAACCGGAGCCGGGACCAGGTTAATGCGCTCAATGCCACGATGCTCGGCTACGACTCGTGGTGGCAGGAGACCGAAAGCTACAAGGGAACCCCCCGTGAATACCGCCGCCAGGACATGATCGATGAGCTCGAGCACGACCGCTACTTTGTCGTGGTGATGGCCTATGACTTCCAGAAGATATGGAAGCAGAAGAAGAATGTCGTCCTTTGGGAGACCCGTTTCAGCGTCCGCCAGCGCGGGCACGAATTTGACAAGCAGCTCGCCGCCATGGCCCAAAACGCCTCGCAATACTATGGCCGGGACACGAATGGGCTGGTCCGCAAGGACCTGCCGGCGGGCCATGTCGACTTCGGCGACATAAAGAATCTCGGAACGGTTGCCTCGAAATAGCGTCTTTCAGTTTATGAGCACTCATCACACCCGCACGAAGGCCGCAGTCGCCCTGGCACTGTTGGCGGGACTCGCGCCGGCGGCCGGCGCCGGCCTCTTCAGCTCGATTTCGGAGTCGGAAAAGCTGACTGACGTTTCCGCAACGGATTTCAACGGCTACTCCCGCACGAGGGGCCCCGATGGGAACTTCGAGGCGGAGACCTATGCGTTCGGCAACGGCGGCCCGGTCGAGGCGGAGCTCCTTCCCGTCGCCGACCCTACCATAGACAACGTGAGCTTTGACACGATAGCCCACACGATCGCTGTTCCCCTCGCCGGCCAGAACTACGTGACGGCGCAGGTGCCCGAAAAGACAAGCCTCCTCATCATGGTTTTCTGGGGAAGGACCGAGGGCGCCATCAATACCCGCTTCGGGGAGGACGCCGACCTGCTGAACCAGTGGAATGCGGCGCTGATGGGCTTCGACAAGGGGCACGTCTCCGAGCTGTCCTTTGAGCCCGCCCTTCCGGGTTACGGCACGAATTTCAGGATGTCGCTGGCCCGGCAGACAGGATGGGACGTGACCGATGACCTGCAGTACAACCGCTATTTCGTCATACTGAAGGCCTACGATTTCCAGGCGCTCTGGAGGAACAAGGTGGTGAAACCCCTCTGGGAGACTCGCTTCAGCCTTTCGGAGCGCCGCCACGACTTTGGCGAGGAGCTTCCCAACATGGCCCGGTTCGCCTCGCTCTATTTTGGCCAGAACAGTC
>Ga0182015_10001287_pt1 | contig 33607 bp, 18 predicted proteins | sample 712P3MmetaG_FD_120478 | JGI IMG/M metagenome (GOLD analysis project Ga0182015, IMG submission 120478) | Permafrost microbial communities from Stordalen Mire, Sweden - 712P3M metaG | ecosystem: Environmental > Terrestrial > Soil > Wetlands > Permafrost | place: Sweden: Stordalen | collected...
CCACCCAGCCGCCGCTGCCGGCCACCACCGATCCGCCGCCGACCACCACCGATCCGCCGCCGACGACTACCCAGCCGCCGATCACCACCCACCCGCTCCGTCACCCCGGCCGCCATCACCGGTGGTGGATCTAAGGGCGCAGCCTCGTCGCTGCAGACTCGGGATTACTAAAGCCCTGGTCCGGTAGCTGCGAACCGACAGATTCGCCACCCGGCGACGGTCATCGGTTACGGTGGCGGCGTCTTGGCTGGGTGGTTGATCCGGCGTTCCCTGGGTCGCGCCAGCGGTTATCGCGTGACTAACCGTCTCCCCAGGAGGTTCTTCAGCCGCTGCCAGTCATGAGTCCTAACGTCTCTCATTCACGAGGATTCCGAATGCGCGCAGTAGCCGGTAAGCGAGCCATGGGCCTGGAGCCTCAGAATGGATTGGAGCGGCAGCGCAGGATCGGGAGGAGGCCGGCCACGAGGGCTGCGATTGGCTTGAGCGTCGGCGCTGCGATCACGCTCGCAATTGCGTTCGCACCTGTGGCTGCGGAGGCGGTGACCACCACCCCCCGGCTCGCTGCCGCCTCACAGAAGAGCGTTGCTCCACCGGTCTCCACGCCGGGACCGGTACGAGTCTGCGGGAACAAGAAGATACTCACCGGGCCGTCCACGGCTCCAAGGAACTCGGTCATCGTTCGGAAGGGCGACGACAGCCGCATCAACCTCGACCGGGCGAATACGACGTACTACTTCCTGACCGGCATCCACACGCTCGGCGACAGCGGCTTCAGCCAGATCATTCCCGGAGACAATTCCAGCTACGTCGGAGCACCGGGAGCGGTGATCTCGGGCCAGAACCTGAACAGTTCGGCGTTCAGCCAGCACGCGACGAACGTGACGATCGAGTACCTCACGATCGAGGCGTTCGTGCCGAACAACGACGCGGGCGCGGTCAACCACGACTCGAGCCGGCTCTGGACGATCGAGCACGACACGCTCAAGGACATCGGGAACCAAGGTGGCGCGGGGTCGGGCCACGGTTCGGCGCTCATGATGGGCTCGCGTGACACCTACAGCTACGACTGTCTGACCGGTAACGGCCAATACGCGATCGACGGCTATGCGGCCTCTCATCGGGGCGACTTCGTCGACTCGGTCATCTCCCACGATGAGATCAGCTGGAACGGGGTCTCTGAGTTCCCCGATGTGAATGGCTGTGGCTGCTCGGGTGGATTCAAGCTCCTCTTCTCGACCGACATGGACCTCGAGGACAATTACATCCACGACAACTACAACGTCGGGGCGTGGTTCGATACTGACAACACGGGTGCGCTCGTCGAGGGCAACTACTTCGCCCGGAACTGGGCCAGCGGTCTTATGTACGAGGCGTCAACGAATGCCGATATCACCGACAACACCTTCGTCGACAACTCTTGGGGCGGTTCGTCACAATCTGAGATGGGCTTCCCGGGGGCAGCGATTTACATCTCCAACTCGGGCGGCAACCCGACCGACAACCACGGCATCTACTCGACGTTCGCGATCTCAGATAACGAGTTCATCGACAACTGGGGCGGAGTTGTCATCTTCCAGAACCCGAATCGCTACTGCGGCGACGGGGGCAGGGAGACCGGCGGCAGCTGCCCGGACGTCGACCAGGTGGTGGCGACCCCGAAAGCATGCGTCGACCCACGCCTGATAACGGCCCCGCTCTTCACGGACTGCCAATATGCCACGAACAACATCCTGGTCGACGGCAATGACTTCAACTTCGACGAGACGCACATCGTCCGAAACGAGGGCCCGAACGGCAAGGTTCTGGGACCCGGCACGCTGCCGGGCAGGAAAATTAGCCGCGAGATCCCAGCCAGGTGCGCGAATCCGGCCTACGACTGCGGCTACAACGCCCTCTTCTCCAGCTTCGGCTGTGCCCATATCGGCTGCGGTGGCAACGGAGCCGTCTCCCCGTATGCGAGATGGGTGATTCCCAACCGCATCATGACCACACACGCCACCGCCGGTGGGGTGCTGGGCGACAACTTCTTCTGCGGCAACACCTACGAAGCAACGGGTCACGCTTGGAAATTCCAAGCCTTTACCCAGGGCGGCCCCCTCATCTACCCGAACAGTCACCCGCACGGCATTGTCATCGAGGGGGGCCTCAGCGTGTGGCGTACGGTGTGGCATGAAGACCCGGCGAAGTGCCCCGCTGTTTGAAGGCGCGGGTCGGCCACTCTGTTGGGAACGGGACGGCCCCATGTGCGAGATGACACCCTGTCTTCACTACGAGTAACCTCGGTGGTGTCCCGCAGCGGTTACTCGTAGCGGTGGCGCCCCCAAACGTGAGCACACGGAGTGAAAGCACGACGACGGCCGGCCCTCATGAACCCGACGTCAGGCCCAGGCGCCCTCGTGTTTGGCGGTCCTTTACCGCGCCCACTGCGTGGCTGTGCCGCGAGCGCGGTCGGTAGGTTGGTCTCCTCTAGGGTGCCTCGCAAGGCGCTGAAATGAGGACTGAGGGCAGGTCATCTCCGCAGGACCCCGACCGGACGCGGTCTGGACGAATTGGCGCCAAGCTCGGGATGAACCCGGAGACCACCAGGCGAGCAGGCGTCACGATGGGCGACCAGGGCTTCGCCTCGATGTCCAACTTTGCGGTGGGCGTCGTTGTCGCCCGAATCGCCGGAGCTGCGGGGCTCGGAGCGTTCTCGCTCGCCTACGCGTGTTGGATTCTCGTGATCAACCTCCATCGTTCGCTCGTCACCGATCCCATGGCGATATCCAATGACGTGCGCAAAGAGGACGCGGCGGAGACACTTCAGCGTGGAGTTGCCGCCGAAGTGGCGCTCGGGCTGGGGGCGACGGTCATCTTCGCCCTTGTCGGCCTGGCACTATGGCTTTCGGGACAGCACACCTTCGGTGTGGGCCTGTTGGCGTTCGCCCCGTGGGTCGCCTTTCTCGACCTGCAGGACTACTGGCGCTGGGTCGGGTTCATGCAGGGCAAGCCGGGAAAGTCGCTGGTGAATGACGCCGTCTTCGATGCCGCCCAGGTGGCGGCATTCGTTGCCATCTACGTGACGGGCGTGCACTCGGTGTTCTTCGTCATCTCGGCGTGGGGTTTCGGAGGGGTGACGGCAGCTTTCTACGGATTGCGCCAGTTCGGCGTGCGGCTGCACATGCGTGGCGGGATCTCGTTGCTCCGATCCCGCTGGCACATGAGCAAGTGGTTGGCAGGCAACTCCGTCACGAACTGGGGCGCATCACAAGTCAGCTTGATCGTCGTCGGGGTAGTTCTCGGCCCGGCACCCCTCGGTGGCCTGAAGGCGGCATCCGCGCTCGTGACCGGCCCGTCAGCTGTCGTCATCCAGGGCGGAGGGAGCTTCGGGCTGCCCGAGGCGGCCAAGGCGCTCGCGGAACGGGGATGGGTCGGCCTGCGGCGCGTGTCGCGGTTGATCTCGGGCGCCGGCATCTTGAGCAGCGGAGTCTTCGGTTTGATGATCATCTTCGCCGGGAGGGTCCTCCTGCGGGTTCTGTACGGAGCCTCCTTCGCCCGGTTCGAGCCGGCGGCGGAATTTCTCGCCGTCGGGTTCTTCATCACCACCTTCGGACTCGGCCCGATCCTTATTCTGAAAGCGACCAAGCAGACCCGATGGCTGCTCATCGCCCAGGGAACCATGCTGGTGGTGGCGATACCCGCCGTGGCCGCGTTCGCTTTTGTCTGGGGCGTGACGGGCGCGGCAGCCGGGATCGCGCTCGCGAGCCTGGCTGGCCTCGTCGCGTTGCTCGTGTATGCGCGTGCGGCCCGCCGTCTCGTAGAACGCGGCGGCGGGGAGGCAGACGGCGTCGAGCTTGTCGGCGACTTCCCTGCCTAGCTCTCGAACGATGCGTTCCGGTCTGCGGCGTCGCAGGTCTTCGGTGTCGCCAGGACTCCGCTCCGCACGGTGTCGACCTGGGCCGGGTTTGTGACAAGCTGAGCGGCGCGATGTTCAACTTTCAAGATGAGTTCTACGACGCCAGCGCCGACTACCGCCGCGGTAGTCCCCACTTGTTGCATCGTCGCCTCAATGAGGCGCTCCTCGAGGTCCTCCAGCGAGAGCTCGCCCGCCTTAAGGCAATGGGGCTCCCGTTGACCGTCCTCGAGGTCGGGGCCGGCCATGGCGACTTTACGGCGGCTGTCTTGGCGGCGGGCTGCAATGTGACTGCAATCGAGATGTCGCGCGCCTCCCTCGATCTGTTGTGTAAGCGATTCGAGACGAACGATGCCTTTCGCGGCGTCTTGTCCCCGGACGGCTCGATCCAAGACACCGACACGAATTACTCGATGTTGCTTTGTGCCTCGGTGCTGCATCACATCCCGGATTACCTCCCGTTCCTCGAGACAGCGGTATCTCGGATCGTGCCGGGTGGCACGCTGCTCTGCCTGCAGGACCCGTTGTTCTACGAACGCGTTCCGACAAGGACGCGCGGATTCGAGCGTGTCGCCTACGGAGCCTGGCGCGTCCGACAGGGCAATCTGCGACAGGCGTTCGCGACCTGGCGTCGACGACGCCGGGGCGTGCTCGACGAGCAAATCCTCGCCGACATGGTCGAGTATCACGTGGTCAGGAACGGTGTCGACGAGGAAGCCGTCGAACGGCAGTTGTCCATGAACTTCAAGTGCACCGAGGTGGTGCGCTACTGGTCGGCGCATCTCTCGCTCGGCCAGATTGTCGGGGAACGCCTCGGCCTCGAGAACACCTTCGCCGTCATCGCACGCGACCACATCTTGGCACCGGACGCGATTACTTAGGCTGCCCCAGGTCATTCGAGGCGCTGACCGTGCTTTTCATGCCCCATCGGGAACACCGTTTAAACTTGCTCTGAGATGAAACTGCTCTGGCACGGCTCCTGGATGGATACACCCGGCTTTCACCTGCCCGACCAGGGAGTCCTTGTCGAGGTAGAGGCCGTCCTACCGTTGTTGCGGCTCGAGAACGCGTCCGGGCGTTCGACACGGCGTCCGCAGCGGAAGGCTGCCGTGTTCCTCATGACCGACGGCCCCCGCAGCACGCTGCGCAAGGTTCGGACCAAGCGGGAAGAGCCGCGCTTCACCGGAGACTTCCGCGTTGCGGTGGTCCTGGGCCGGACGATCCCCTCGCGGGAGCGGGTCGTGGCGCTGGCGGCACGCACACCGCCCGCGGCGCAGCAGCTGTGCATCCATCACCTGCTCGTCAGGGGCGTCGACGAGGCGTTCTCCAGTCAGAATCTCGTGAACATGGCGGCCGTCCTGGCCGGGGACCTCGACGCGCTCGGCCAGATGGCCCGACAGAACTATCTCTACTCGGGGATGGAACCGCCCGAGGAGCTGATCAAGCTTTGGAGCGAAGCAGTCGGCGCCGCGCGATCGGCCTCGTCGTCTCATTTGATGCCGTTTATCCGACCGCCGGCCGGGTCGGGGGAGGCGGCCGACACGGTATTGCGCCTCACTCGTCCAGAACCAGCGTCAGGGATACCGGTTGCGCTGCTCGGGGCGGGAGACTACGCCCGCACAGAGATCATTCCCGCCTTGCGCGCCGCCGGACTGTCTCTTTTCTCCGTCGCCAACCGAGAACCACAGATCGCCGCCATAGTCGCCCGAGATGACGGCTTCCTCGTTGCGACGACGGACTCCGAGCGCGCCATCGCCGAGCTACCGCGACCGGGCTTGACCGTCGTGGCTACTGCTCACGACACTCACACTCATCTCGCGTGCTTGGCAGCTGAGGCTGGACATCGCGTGTTTCTGGAGAAGCCGCCCACGGTCACACGACAAGATGTTGCCCGCCTGACAGAGCTCATGACGGCCCGACCGGGAATGATCGAGATCGGTTTCAACCGCCGATATCATCCTCTGGTCCGCCGGGCGCGGGCACGTCTCTGGCACGAGCAGGGCCCCACCTCGATTACGTGCACGATCAAAGAGATCGCCCTCCAGCCAGATCACTGGTATTTCTGGGCGAATCAAGGGACGCGGATCACGGGCAACCTTTGCCATTGGATCGATCTCGGCGTGTTTCTGCTCGAGGGAAGACCGCTCCCCGTCTCGCTGACCCTATCGCCCCGGATCCCCGGCTCGGAGGCCGGCGACGACGAGCGTGTGCTGACGGTCACTTTCGACGACGGGTCGGTGCTGACTGTCCTCGGCACGAATCGAGGCGACGACATCCGCGGCGTGCAGGAGCAGATCGAGATTCGCCGCGGGCGCACGACGATCACGATCGACGATTTGTGGAAGCTCCGAGTACGGTCCGGGGGCATCGAGCGCTATTCGAGGACGATCTTCCGCAACAAGGCACACGTGCAAATGTACCGGGGGGCCCTCGGGCGCGTCGTGAGGGGCGAACCGGCCATCTATCCGGTGGGAGACATGGTCGTGGTCTCCGCGATACAGATCGCGGCAAGTGATCTCGTCAGGAGCGACGAGCGTGTCGGCGAGATCCCCGACTGGCTGGCGCCCACTCTGAAGAGGCTCCCCTGATCTGACTCGAACGCGGCCTGCGGGCCGCAGCCCTCCTGGCGGAGGGGCGATCGCATGACCCGTACCGATTGCCGGTCCTCCTGTGTCAGCTGCCGTATCAGTTCGACCCTGCGATGGGGCGGTCGACAGCGAAGCGGTAGATATCGAGGAGTTGTTGGAGATTGACCTCCGGATCGAAGCGCTCCTCGTATCTTCTGCGGGCATTGCCGCCATAGTTCTCAAAGCGCGCCGGGTCCGTGTCGATGTCGCGCAGCACCCGGCAAAGGGCCTCGGCGGAGCCCGGCGCGAACAGGACACCGCTGGTCCCGTCATCGATCAGCTCTGGGAAGGAGCCGTGAGCCGCGGCCACTGCCGGCACGCCCGCCGCCATGGCCTCGATCGCGACGAGGCCGAAGGTCTCCTCCCAGGTCGACGGCAGGATCACGGCGCGTGACCGGGCGACCAACTTCGAGCACTCCGACGAATCCAGAATGCCGAGCGCGGTGACCGACGGCCGGCTCGCCGCCCATTTGTTCACCTCTTCCTCCAATGGACCGCCGCCGGCGATCATGAGACGCAAACCGTGGGTCGACTGAGCCGAGAAGCGGTCCCACGCTTCCATGAGCAGCGGCACTCCCTTTGCCTTGTCGAGCCTGCCGGGATAGGTGACGAAGTGCTCGCGCACAAGTGTCCCCGCAGCGACGTCCGGGACGAGGTTGGGCTTCACGAAGACTCGGTCAGCCGGAAGCCCGAGTGGAGCGTACCGACGGCGCTGTGCCTCGGACAGGAAGATGTGCGCCGACACCAATGTCCGCCACGCGTGGCGATGGGCCGTCATCGAGACGACGACCGGCGTCGTGGCGGCGGCTGATCCGCGGTAGCACCGGTGCAGCATCGCAGGCCAAGGCACGGTCCGGCCGACGCAGGCGTGGCACACCGCGCCGTTACGGAACAGGTCACCGCTCGCGCAGAGCAGCCGGTAGTTGTGGATCGTGGTGACCGCCGGCACCTGAGCGGAGCGGCACGCGTACAACACCGACGGGCTGAGGAGCGGGAAGGTGTTGTGGATGTGGACGACCTCCGGCCGGAAGCGGCGCAACGTCGCAGTCAGCGACCGGCGGGCCTCGTCGCTCCAGACGACCTGGAGCGGGACGAGCCCGCGCCTGAGCGGCGTCCACGTCTCGATGTCGTCGCTCACACGCTCAAACCGTTCCACTACGTGGCCGTCCGCGACCAGTGCCTCACTCTCCTGATCGGCCACGCGGTTCTCACCGCTGGGCGCGGCCGAGCGATAGCGGTTGTGGACAACGACGACTCTCACAAGGTCGACACCGTCTCAGTGATGCGCGTCCAAGCGGGCGACATCAAAAGCGAGCCCGCGATCGACAGGTCCAAGATGTACGTGGAGGCATCACCGAGTCCCACTTCGGTGTACGAGGCGACGAGGCAGTAGACGATGAGAAAGAGAGCAAGCGACTTCGCGGGTCCTCGCGGGACGATGAAAGCCTTCAGGAGCAGGGCCAACATGAACAGCGCGACGATCGCGTCGCCCACGAGCCCCTGGTCCTGGTAGATCGCCAGCCAGCTGTCGTCGATCGGCAGACCCTGGAAGGACTTGTTGGACAACCCCGAGCCGAGGAGCACCTGGGTGTTTGTGCGAGGCAGGTTGATCAGCTCGTGCCACACCAAGGTGCGACCGGTGAGATCGGAGAAGGTGGTGGTGTTCTCCCCGCGAACGAACCAGTGAGAGATCGCCGGCGCGAAGGGGATCGCCACCAGTACCACGATCAGCGCGAAGCCGGCGAGCGCCCGCCGGACGCGACGATTGCTCACAAAGAGGCTGAGAGCGGCAACCAACACGGCAATGGACATGGCCACCAACGCCGTTCTGGTGTGGGTGAGGAGCAACACGACGAGCCCAAAGCCGACAAGTGCCAGCGCCTGCCGGCGGCGAAGGAGGCCGGAGAACCACAGCACGATACCAAGGCCGACCGCAACAGCGGAGTAGTGGGCCAGCTGCGGCGCCGGAATCGGCCAGATGACCCCGAACAAACGGCCGGACGCCATCGCCTTGTGGTGGGCGACGAGGTATCCGGCCATGGCGCTGATCATGACGCCAACCATGCACCGGACGTGGAAGCGCGTCAGCATCAGGTCCCGGCGGCCCCACCAAGGGGTGAGCAGCCACAGCGTGGCGAGAAAACCGATCAGGCGCACCGCCCGATAGATCGACCCGACATGAAGCGTCCGGACGCTCATGATGAGAGAGGTCGCGGCGAGCAATGTCCCGAGCACGAGAAACGCATTCGACCGGAACAGCCCGCGGCGGTTCACCGTGAGCGCGAGCAGGAACGCAGCCCACAGCGACCCCTGAGTCAGGGCCTTGCCCAGGATCGAAGGAATCGGCACGAGCATGGGCAGCTTCTCGTACGCAAGCACGTTGAAGAACAGCAGCGCCCAGATCCACCCCACCCGCCGGCGGACCGCGCGGTCCGTCACGACGGTACCGGTCGCCTCGTCGAGCGGCGCTACCAGATCGGTCACGACTGGCGCGCGCTGCCGACCGGAGTGACCGCCACCTCCGGGAATTCGCTGACGGCCATGGCGAAGGAGGTGTCAACCGCTCGTCCCAGGCTCTGGTCATCCCGGTCTGCGTTGACGAGGACCGCCGAAAGGAGCGTCATGCCGGCTGCCTGGATCATCTCCGCTTGCGTCCGCACCTTGGCGGCGCTCGACCGCCCTGCGGTCACCACGACGACGGTCTCCTCTGCCCAAGCTGCGAGATGCTCGGCGCCGACCGCGGGATCAAGGGTCGCGAGCACCAGCACCACCTCCAGCGAGGGCGAGAGCTGGCGTCGACCCTCGGTGTCGCGCAAGCCGGGGGGCCAACGCGCCGCATCTCTCGCGTCATCGACCTCGGCCGGCCAGCCGCCGGCCGGGACGAGGATCGACACCGGATTCGCGGCGCCCTCGAGGTGAGCGACCGAGGCGCCAGTACGCTCCACGCCGAGCAGCCCGGCGAGGCGCCCTTCGACCGACAGATCCACGAGCCCGACTCGCCGGCCCGCGGTGGCCAGCATCCTGGCCAGAGCAGCCACGCCTTCGGCGGACGCCGTCAAGCTGTCGATCGATGTGACCGCCAGTACCGATCGACCTTGGCCCAAAGGCAGCTTGGTCTGCAGATACCGAGCCAGCAGGGCCACGTCCGGGCCACCTGGGCGAAGTCCCTCGAGGAGCGGCCTTCGGTGCTTCGGGAACCGCCCGAGGCTCAGCTCCACTGGCGCATCGAGGGCGGACGCAAAGTCATCGCGGCGGCGAATGCGATCAGACAGTGCAACTGCCGTGGCCAAGCCGCCCAGGCCGATCGCCAGCCCCGCGATGAGGCCCGACAGCGAATCGATAATCAGGACCTTCAGATGTGAGACATGGTTCGGCGTCGCCGTCACGAGGACGAAGCTGCCGTCAATCACCGTCGAGGTGTTCTGGATTTGCGTCTGAATCGCCTGGTTGACCTGCTGCTGTTCGGATATATCTTGATCCTGCAAATTGATGAGCGGCTGCGCCGCCGCGGTAGAGAGCTTTTTGATGGCCTTCTCAAGAACGTTGATCCTGGCGGTGAGATTGCTCACCTGCACGCTCAACGCCGCGTTCACCGCGTTCGTCTGCGCCTCGAACTGACTGGTGCGGAACTCGAGAAATGCCTTCGCCACGCCATTGGCCTCTCGCGTCGCCTCCGCTGGCGAGCCCGCTACCAGAGTGATCTGAAGCACCTCGTCGCTGACCGCGAGGCCGGTGTACTGGGTCGCGAACACTTGCGCCGTCTCGTGCAATCCGAGGATGGTCAAGGCCTTTTGTGCAACGGCGGGAGTTTGCAGGAGTGCGACGTCGGTTTGCATCGCGTCGGTCGGGTCCGCGCCCGGGAGATGGTTGAGCAGCAGCGTCGTCGTGGCGGAATCCTTCTTCGGTAGTGCCACGGCGGCGAACAGACCAACGAGCAATCCCGCGGCAGCGAGCGAGCGCCACAGCCGCCGGCGCCGGCGCCATGTCGCTTGAATCAAGCGCAGGCTGACAAAGGCTCCCACGAAGGCAGCCGAGGGTTGGGGCTCGGCTGCGGCCGCTTCGCCGTCAAAAATCGGGTGCTCGGCGTCCTCAGAGCTCACAATTGTCTCCTCGCCCCGAGCGCCCGAAGGAACCCTGATGTCCAGGGGGCGTGGACGGGTCGTAAATACTTCCGACAGGGGCGGTGGGGCTACTGGCGGTCAACATCCTTCCCTCGACTTCCACTTCCGCTTCCGCGATCAAAGGACCTTAAGAAAACGCGTGAATGCTTGACACGTTACGCACCACCGCCCACGCTCTTGCCAGGCTACTAGATCTCGCCGTATCCGATTGCACACCCAGCGTCATCGGCAAGCGGAGTCACCCTCGATGAGCGGCAGCTGACGGGGCGGAGAGGTAGACACGTCAATACTAGGGCCGTCGGTTCACACATATGTGGCGCGCCAGTCAGCTCGCGTTCGGTCTCACTCGACGGTCCGGGCCGCAGCCTGTCGGTGTCGCGACGAAATCGGACTACAGAGATATACTCATAAATTGCCTGCTGTGGTACCCGCGACCACCCCTGCATCTTCGGTCACTCCCCAGGCTCGTATACAGCCGACTAGAGGCAGAGCGAGATGAGCCGCATAGTTCCGATCCGCCTTGAGCCGATGGCGCGTAAGCGACGTGGGCGCGAACTCCCGCGTGGGCAGGCGGCTGCCGGAGCGGTGCTCTCGACCCAGCAGTCGCCGCCGCGCCCGTAGAGTACCGAACAATGGTCGCATCGAAGGTCTTCGGTCGCCGATTGAGCCTCGGCATGGTCGCGTCGGCGCCGCTTCGCCCAGGTGTCGGGGGCAGCGCTGCCTCCCCCGCCTGGGAACCGATAGGTCCGGGGTGCGCTAAGTTGTCTTGTTATCGGACACCCCCGAGACGTGACTCGCAGCGCCCCGGTGGTACGCCGTCGTCGTGGGACGAGAGCAGGCGAAAGGGAGCGACCGCGGGTCGTGATTTTTGGTTCTGGGTGCTGATTGGCGGCGAACTTGGTGACCGATGAGGCGAATCGCTCCCGCGGCGGGAGCTGTCGAAGCAGGTCGCAACCTACCTCTCGTGAGCGGCGAGAGGGCTAGCGTGACGCCGCCGATTGTTCCGGTGTGGTTCGGTCCGGAGGATTCGCCGCTCTTCGGTTTGATCAACGCGCCGGAGGAAGAGGTACGGGGCGCCGTCGTGCTCTGCCCACCCTTCGGTCGGGAGTTCATGAACTCGTACTCGAGCTTCGCCCAACTAGCGGCGCGGCTCGCTGCGCTCGGATTCGCCGCTCTCCGGTTCGACTATCGATCCACCGGTGACTCGTTCGACCGCACGGGCGACGATCCCGATTCGGGCGGATTCATCGAAGATATCGGCTTCGCGGTCGACTTCGTGCGGAAGCTCGGAGCATCTCGAGTCGCTATCGTCGGCATGCGCATCGGCGCGACCTTCGCAGCGATACGGTGCGCCCTCGAACCGGTCGACGCCCTCGTCTTGTGGGACCCGTGCGTGAACGGTCGATCCTTCCTGCGTGAGCAGCGTGCGCTCGGCCTTCTCATTCAACATCAGACCGCTCTCGCGCCTGTTCTCGCCGGCTCCGGGGGCTCCGGCGACCGTGTGACATCGGGCGCCTTCGAGGTGCCAGGCATCGGCTCGTCTCCACAGATTCTCGATGAGCTCTCGGGTCTGGATCTGCCCGCGACAGGCAAACCGCTCGGCGACAACGTGCTGCTCTTGACCCGATCCGGGAGGACCTCCGACCGCAAGCTGCTCGCGCGTACCGAGCTGAGCAATGCCGAGCACCGGGAGGTCGGCGGGCAGCCGGAGCTTCTCGACGTTGCGCCTCCAGCGCAGGTCGTGCCCGTGGAGGGGATCGAGGCGGTTGCCGGCTGGCTGGACCACATCATGCCCGAGGAGCGTCAGCCGCTCTCGCTTCCCTCCCGGCGGGAAGTGAAGGTCCGCATCCGTCGCCCCACGTCGCGCACCAGCGGAGAGGACGACGACGTCGAGCTGGTGGAAAGAAGCGTCCTCCTCGGCCCACAGGAGCTCTTCGGCATAACCACCGAGCCGGCACAGGGCGGATCTGGTCCCATGTGCGTCTTCGTGAGCGTCTCCAACGAGCACCGCGTGGGCCCGGGGCGCCTTTGGGTGGAGTTGAGCAGGCGCCTGGCGACCGCTGGGTTCCGCTGCCTCAGGCTGGACGTGAACGGCGTCGGTGACAGTCCGGCACGGGGAGGGGTGACGCGTCAACCCGTCTATTCCGCCCTCGCGATTGACGACGTCATCGACGCGGCGAGAGCCGTCTCGTCGCACGACCCATCCGACGTTCTCCTGGTGGGCCTGTGCTCGAGCGCGTACCACGTGCTGGAGGCCGCATGGGTCCTCTCGGCTCGGGGCGTCTGTGCTTTGAACCCAGGAGTGATCTTTCAGCCGCCCGAGGTCGCGAACGGCGGGACGATCGACCCGCGGCGCCGGTTCTGCGTACCCCAGATCGCTGTCGTCGTCGCCGCGAAGAACCAAGTGTCGCTCCGATTGTTCTGGCAGCGGTTCCCGAGGCTGCCCTGGAGCGTCAGAAGGGTCGTCCGCATGACGCGCAAATTCGCCCGCAAGCTGCAGGGCCCGGTGCGGGCGATCGCCTGGCGCTCGAGGAGCCTGCTCTCGCCGAGCAACCGACTGGGTGATCGACTCGCGGACCTGGCCGAGACCGGCACCGATGTGTACATGATCTCAGGGCCTGAGGAGATTCGGCCCTTCCTCCACTCGGGCATCCGGGCAATTCGCCGCGCTCAGGAGACGGGACGACTCCGGATGGACGTGATTCCGGCGCTCGACCACGCCGTGCGACCCTCCAGCGATCGAGACGAGGTCGCGCAGCGGATCGTCGATCACGTCCTGAGTCGCTTCGGCTGACTTCCGGACGATTCGGCAGTCGCCGCGAGTCCATTGGAGGCGACCGTTCTCATGGCGCTGGTCCGTTCGGGAGCACGAGGCGCGGCGCCGCGGGGTAATTTGCCGCTTGTTCGGTCCGCCGGGTCAGGGTTGGTAACGACGACTCCGGTCAGGGGCTGGTGAAACTGCCTCGCGACGTCACCGGCGACGGCAAGTGCGTCCGCCATCGCGAACCCTGACGAGACCGCGAGGATGGTGGCCGCTGACCGAGTCCTGGCCGCTGACCGGCTCCATCCGTGATCCGCGGGGTCGACCGTGGTCGGGTCCACGACGACGAGCGTGACGATGAGCGCAAAGCCGTCCGGCTTGGGGTCGACCAGATGGTCGTAGATTGCCAGGTTCTGTCGCGGTCTGCGCGGGCGCGGGGTTTGGGAGGCGCAGGCCGACCGCAGCTTGGGGGTCGTCTCGTCGTCGGTCCCGACGACGAAGGCCACCGGGAGGCCGAAGCCCGCGGCAAAGCTGGCCAGTTCCGGCGCCACTGCGAGGGCGCGTTGATCGCCTGCGAGGACGATGACCGTGATGTCGAAGTCCGGCTCGTCGAGCAACCACGGCTCGGACCCTTCGTCGGAAGACGGCAGACGCGTGAACGACTGGAACCTGGCCACGGCGTCGGGTACTCCGACGTCGTCCAGCACCCGACGCAGATGCATCTTGTCGGCGACGCTTGGTTTCCATTTTTCGAACAGCGACGACCAATCCGCCGCCGTCTTGCGCCGCGGGGTCGACAGCATCGCCAGCACCGGCGCTCGTGCCGCGGCCGAGATCTCGTCCCGGCGGAACAGCCGTCGATCCCGGCGACCGGCCAGGAGCGCTCCGATCGACCCGAGGACGAGACCCACGAAACCGCCGAGGGCGGCGAACTCGGGCGTGCGCAGCGACGACGGGCCGATCGTCGTCGCTGCATGTTCGAGCACATACGTGCCGGTGCCCACCGACTCCGATCCGGGTGAGCCGGCGACGGAGTACGCGACCAGTCTGGCCGCGACCGCATTGGCCAAGCGCTCCGCCTGGTGCGCATCTGGCGCCAGTGCGGTGATCTGAATCACATCGGTCGTCAGGGCCGTGACGAAGACTCGACGCTGCAAGGTCGCGTAGCTGGAAACGACGCCGGCCTTCTCGGCGCCGACGACGAGGACGGTTGGACTGAGAGTGATCTCCACGACGGTGGCCACGTCGCGGGTCGGTTGGCCGGCAGAGTCGATCGGAGAAGCCGGCAGGAGAACGAGTGAAGTCGCCGAGGTCGTCGCGTGGACCGCGAAGGCATAGCCGAGGCCGAGGGCGACCCCGAGCAGCATCAGTGCCAGCACGACCCGCAGGTATCGCCGGACAACCTGAAGCGAACCTCTCAGGTTGAGCACTTGATCGTCCATCTCACCTCCCTCGCGTACCCGGCCACGGGCATTGCAGGCGCCACGCGGTCTCGACAACCCGCTGACGCTGGGCATGCCAGTCGGGCTGAGTGATCACTCGACAACAGTACCCGTCGATGAAGGCCCCCTTCGACCAGGGCACGACCTTTATCGCGAGAATCGGAGCTCCGTATACAACGTTAGCCGCTCTCCGCTGCTGCTCCCGGATCCGAGGATGGTCGTCGTCGGCTCCTTCGCGCCGAAACGGTCGGAATACCAACCGAGCACGGGCTCGGTCTCGCCGCGATGGGCCCTCCATCTCAATCCGTCCGCAAGCGACAGCGTCGCCTCGGCGCTGCCGGCACCCATCGGCCACGAGAGCTGGGCGACGCGCCCGTCGAGCTCCGCCACGACCGAGGGGCCGAGATGGAACGCCATCCGCAGCTGGTGGCGGCCGGCAGACTCGATCGTGTCGACGATCACGAGGCTTCGCCCGACGGGATCCAGCTCGACCGTCCGGCGGTGCCGGGCGGGAGGGTCCAGCTCGTCGTAGCCAGTGTGCTCCGCACGCCAGCGACGCGGGGCGCCGCGCTCGTCGAGCTCGACCTCGACGAGCTCCGCTCGGGCGTGGGAGACCCAAAGGAATGGGCCGCCGGAGCGCGACTGGTCTCGCGCTGCCACCTCCAGGGTGTTATGGGCGAGCGTCGAGCGGAAATAGCTCCGCCACGCCGGCTCGCCGTGGTAGCAGTAGGTACCCGGATCGGCGAGGATGTCGACGCCTCCGTAGCGGACCTCGACCGACAGCGCGTCCGCGTGGGCGTGGGCGGCGATGGAGAGGAAGCCGTGCGGCCCCCCGTCGCAGCGGCACCAAAGCTCGGGGAGCTCTCCCGGTGCCGTCCGCAACAGCGTGAGGCCGCCGTCCGCGAAATACGAGGGTCGTTGGATGGGCCTCTCGGCTGTGGGATGAGGTCGCTCGGACAACTTGCCGACGAGCGTGCTCATCATGGTCGGCTGACTCGCCGGCCACCACGGCAAACCACCGTAGAGGGCCCGTCCAGTGGCCAGTAGCGACACCCACCGATTGACGCCCGGCGGGTCGACCAGAAGCGCCCGGCCGTCGTCGCTGTCACCCTGACGAGGGGGTCGCTGACGCTCGTCGAGCAGGGCTGCCGTGGCGTCGACCATCTGAGAGAGGAGCCGCCACGTGTCGGCACCGAGGGGCCGGCCGACGACGTCCGCTTCCACGGCGCCAAGCAGCCCGAGCTCGGCGACGAACCCCTGGTAGTCGGTGGCTTGCTCGCGGTTCAGCCCGCTGGGGAACGTATTGAGGCGAAGCTCCCGTTCGAGCAGTTGGGCGGCCCCGGCTCGCCACCGACCGCTCTGAGCGAACCAAGGGAAGGCGCAACTGCCGATCAGCTGGCCCGCGGCCTCGGCGATCACGTGGTTGTTCGAGGACGAGCCACGGCTCCTGAACCCAGCGAGGTAGCGCTGGTGCCAATAGACCTGCGTCACCGCGTCGCTGTTGGCCTCGAACAGGTCCGGCGCTCCTGGCCATCCCTCCAGCAGGCGCCTGATCCACACCCAGCTGATCAGACGGATGCCGAGCTCGATGCCACTGGTCCAGTGGACCCCGGACAGGAAGGGGTTTTCCCGCCACCAGGAGCGGAGCTGGCGGGCTACTGCGCTCGCGTACGCCTCCTCCCCGGTAAGGAACCAGGCCCCGGCCAGGATCGTCAGGTGCTGGTGGCGGGATAGCTCCCACAGCTGTTTGACGTTGCCGCACTCCTCGGCGGATCGATGGTCGATCCGAAAGGCGTACTTCGCCTGCGGAGCCCGCCGGCCGCTGATCGGATCCAGGAACCAGTCGGGTTCGACCAGGTCTTCCCTCCACACTCCGAGGGCTTCCCACCGACCTTCGAGAAGGAGATCGGCCGCTCGGATCAGCTCTCGGCCGAGCTCGGGCGGGACGGCCTCCCGTGTGCCGGGTGGGAGGACCGACACGAACCGCGGACTTGCGATGCACGAAGCCGGCGCTGCCGATACGCCAGGACGAACTTGGTGGAAGCTCCAGACCTGCTTGCGGACCTGGTCGAGGGCTCGCCACGACACCTCCTCCGCCGACATCCCGCGCAGTCGGCTGGCGTACCACTTCAGGCGGGAGGTGCTCACACCGGCTCGGGGTGCCCCGAGCTCTGGCTTCGTGCGACCGCGAGCGTGGCCCGGGTTGTCGCCGCGAGCGAGGCGAGCGAGATCGGCATGGCCTGGCCGGTGCGCACGACCTCGACGAATCGCTCGAGCTCCTGTCGCTGACCTTTGTCGACACTCCCCCAGGCTCGCGCCGTGTGCCGGCGGCGGCCCGTCCATACCTGCGCTCGGCGGAAGTTCTCCAGCCGCGCCGACCGGCCTCGGGCCGCGACGTCGAACACCTCCTTGGGGTAGCGCACGTTCCCATTCGTGACATAGGTGATGGTGGCGATCGATCCGTCGTCGAACCTCAGGCCGACCTGGAGGTCGTGGGGGTCGCGGGTCGCGGTTGCGTGCACCTCCGTCGGCAACGCGTCGAGCCACCAACTGACGGTGTCGATGAAATGGCCGCCCTCGCCCGCGAACCGTGAGCCCTCGAGCGTCTCGTCGCGGTACCAGCTGTGCTCGCCGAGCGTCCCCGCGTTGACCGAGTATCTGGCGACTGCGCCCTCCGTCGAGCGTCCGAATCTCGATCGCATCTCGACCAGCATGGGAGCAAAACGCCGGTTGAAGCCCACCATCAGGCGGTCGTTGCCGGTCGCGGCGACGACGTCGAGGATTCGGGACAGCTCCTCATCCGACAAGGCCAGCGGCTTCTCGACGAACACCGCCTTGCCGGCCTCGAGTGCGCGGCAGGTCAGATCCGCATGCGAATGATGCCGGGTGACGATGAAGACGGCGTCGACTGCGTCATCGCCCAGCACGGCGTCGGCATCGGTGCTCACGGTGCTGAATCCGAACCGGCGTTGGGCGTTCATCGCCGGAAGCGACCGATTGGTGGCGACGTGTCGCAACTCGACGTGCTCGTCGCCAGCGAGATGGGGCAGGAGGCTCGAGGAGGCGTAATTCCCCGCGCCGATGAAGCCGAGCCCCAATCTTCCGCCGGCTGGGCGACTGACGCCGGTTCGAGAGGGCTCGAGCCGGAGACCTTCGGTTGCCGGCCCCCGGGCTTCGGGATCCTGCGGAGCCGGATACTCGAAGAGCAGGCCCACGCCGTGCAGCGAACCGGCGCCGAGCTGGTCGTACACCTCCACGGCGCGCTCGAGCGGGAACACCTGGGAAACCAGCGATTCGACGTCGACCGCACCGCGGGCAAGCAGGTCGAGAAAACAGGCAAGGTTCCGGCGCTCGGTCCACCGGACGTACCCGACGGGATAATCGACTCCCTCGAGTTCATACCGCTCGTCGTAGCGGCCCGGCCCGTACGAACGCGAGAAGCGAACCTCGAGCTCCTTCTCGTAGTAGGCGTTCCAAGGCAGGTCGAGACGTAGCTTGCCGATATCGACCACGCGGGCCCGGTCCCGCGCGAGGCGGGCCGCGGCCTCGACGGGGCCGTTCGAGTCGCCGCCTGCCACGAGAAGCACATGGTCGGCGCCGAAGCCCCCGCCGACCTCAGCCAGACAGCGTTCGATCCGGTCCAATCCTTCGGGGCCGGGAGGGGCACAGGCGACCGCCCCTCCCTTCTCCGCCAGCCGGCACCGTTCCTCGACCGGGTCGATGCCCACGACGATGACTCCCGAGGCGACAAGAAGCTGGACGGCGAGCTGGCCGACGAGCCCGAGGCCGACGACGCAGGCCGTATCGCCGAGCTGCGCCTCGCAACGCCGAACACCCTGCATGGCGATAGCGCCGACGGTGGCGAACGCCGCCTGCTGGGCCGCGACTCCCTCGGGCACGGGAACGCAGAGGTTGGTCGGGACCCAGTTCACCTCCGAGTGCAGCGCGTGGTCGTTGCCGGCGCAAGCCACGAGCTGCCCGATCGCGAACTCCTCTGCTCCCGACCCGACCTCGGTGACCACCCCGCAGAGTGAGTAGCCGAGCGGGGTGTAAGAGTCGAGGCGGCTCATGACCTTCTTGTAGACGGCAACGGGACCCTGCTGGGCGACCGAGTCCAGAACCTGGCGAACCTGCTCCGGCCGAGCACGCGCCTTGCCGGCTAACGAGAGCTTCGCCTCCTTTACCTTCATGACTTCCGTCCCGGTCGAGATCAGCGAGTAGAGCGATCGGACGAGCACCCCTCCTGGCTGGCATCGAGGCGCCGGAACCTCGAGCACGCTGAGCTCACCGGAGCGGTAGTTCTGCGCCACCTGTTTCAATCGATTCCCTTCCGCTGTGCGACCTCTCGCCGCCGCGACCTCGCTGACCGGGTTGGCCCCATCAGACGGCCACACCTTGCGCACTCGTGTCCCGCAGCCAGAGCTCCAAGGTGAGCAGCTGCCAGATCTGCTTCGAGCGGTCGTGGCGGCCGGTCCGCTCCTCGTCGACCAGGCGCTCTACGGCGGCCCGCTGCAGGAAGCCGGAGCGAACGAGCTCGCCGGACAACACGAGGTCGTCGACCAGGGAATGAAGATCATGGGCGACCCAAGCTCGCAACGGAGCGCTGAAGGACGCCTTCGGGCGGTAGACGATCTCCCTCGGCAGCCATGGTTCAGCCGCCTTCTTGAGCGCGACCTTTCCTCGCCCGTGACTCACTTTGGCGGAGCCCGCGAGCGAGAAGGCCGCTCGTACGACCTCGGGATCGACGAATGGCACCCGGACCTCCGTCGACTCCGACATGCTGGCGCGGTCGGTGTAGGTGAGGTTGAGCCCGGGCAGGAACAATCGCGAGTCGGCGAGGCACATGCGGTTGACGTGGTCCTTGAGCGTGGTGTCCTCGTAGACCTGTCGGTGCTCGGCAGTGATGTCCTCGATACAGCCCCAGAGGTCGGGACTGATGAGCTCGGCCAGCTCCAACGGGTCGTAAAGCGAGTAGCTCCGCCGGAAGGCCGCCTCCTCAGGAAGCTCGGCGAAGGTCAGGAACCGCTTCGCCCAGCGGACGTACCGAAGACCGCGGCCTCGGGCAGTGACGGGAAGACGGTCGACGGTTCCATCGATGCCCCGTCGAAGAAGACTTGGTAGTCGCTGATATTGAGTCGCCATCATGCAGGCCACGTGCTTGCGGTAACCGCCGAAGAGCTCGTCGGCCCCCATTCCCGAGAGCAAGACCTTGACTCCGGCGAGGCGGGCGGCCTCGCACATGAGCACGGTGTTGATGGCGGCCGGGTCGCCGATCGGTTCGTCCAGGATGGTCACGATGCGCGGTAGGAGGTCGACCACCTCTGGCGCGATCTCGATCTCGTGGAGCCTGATACCGAACCTTGCCGCGACCTTGCGGGCATAGACGGCATCGTCGGGCATCGCCTCGAGAAGTTGGTCACGCTGGCGGAACCGGATGGTGTAGGCATCGATGTCCGGATTGGCACGCTTGGCCAGGACGGTCACGATGCTCGAGTCGAGCCCGCCGCTCAGGAAGCTCGATACCGGCACATCCGCGACCAGGTGGGCTGCGATCGAGCGCTCGAGGACGTCCGCCACCGCGATGGGCGGACCTGCGGCCGCATCAGCGGCGACCTCCGCCAGGCGCCAGTAATGCCCCACGGTGGATCGGCCGTCCGGAGTGAACTCCGCCCAGGTCCCCGGCTGGAGCTTCTTCACCCGTTGGATCGAACAACGCTGGTCGGGCACCCAGTAGTAGAGCATGGACGCGACGAGACTGGTCGGGTCGACGCGAAGCTCCGACCCGACGGCAGCCACAATCGCCTTCAACTCCGAAGCGAAGACGACGCCACCCTCGCGCTCCAGGTAATACAGCGGCTTGATACCCATCTGGTCCCGAGCAAGGACGAGCCGGCCGCTGTGCTCATCGAGCAGCGCAAACGCGAACATCCCCCGGAAGCGGGAGAGGCTGCGCCATCCCCACCTACGCCAGGCCTCGAGCACCACCTCGGTGTCGCACTTGGTCGAGAATCGCACGTTCAACGCGACGAGCTCCGCCCTCAGCTCCCGGTAGTTGTAGAGCTCCCCGTTGTAGGTGATCGCCAGCCCGTCCTTGACCAGCGGCTGGTTGGCTTCCTTGCTGAGGTCGATGATGGAGAGACGCCGATGAGCGAGTTCAGCGGTAATCCTCCCGTCCGCGAAGCAGTGCAGGCCCTCGGCATCGGGTCCGCGGTGCGCGATGCGGTCGCTCATGGTCCGAGCGAGCAATTCCCCGTCCCGCTGCTGGTAGCAGCCCGCGATGCCGCACATGTCTCAGACGCCGGTCGGCGACACAGCGCCCGGACTCACATCCGCCGTTGCCCCTGCCGGCCCGAGCAGGTCCGCAAACACCTCGACGTAGCCCTCGCGCTGATGACTCCAAGCCAGTTCGTCCTCGACTCGTCGCCGCGCCAATGCGCCCATCGTCCGCCGGCGGGGCTCGTCCGCGAGAAGATCCACGATCGCGTGCGCGAAGTCTTCCTCGCTGTTCGGCGTCGCGTAGACGGCTGCTTCACCGGCCGAGACTCGCGTCTCCACGAGATCGAAGGCCACGCTAGGAAGCCCGAAGGCCATGTATTCCATCGTCTTGTTCATGGTCGAGACGTCGTTCAGCGGATTCTTCGGGTCGGGCGACAGACCTAGATCGGCTGTGGACAGGACTCTGGACACGAGGTCGTCGGGGACCCGGCCAGTAAACTCCACCACGTCCTGTAATCCCAGCTCGTCCCGTAGCTTCACCAGATCCTCGAAGCAATCGCCTCCGCCCATCAGTGTGAAAGAAATATCCCGACGTCCCCAACCCTTGACGATCGTCTCGGCAGCCCTGACGACGATATCAACACCATCCTGCGGACCCATCACGCCGAGATAGGCAACGAGGAACCTCCGCCCCCGGCGCAGCTCAGATGATTCGGGCTGACGCTGGAGGCGATCCGCGTCGGGTCCGGTCCGCGTGACCGTCACCTCTTCGGCGCTCTTGCGACCCCGGCGCAGGGCCACCTGGCGATAGGACTCGTTGGTTGATATGACGCGGCTGGCAGACTGGAAAGTGCACCATTCGAGCGCCCGAAGTCCCCAATAGGGAGCCCGGGCGCCGTCGGGGAACCGGGACTCGTACAGCTCGGGGCACAAGTCGTGGTGGTCGAAGACGAACCTGGTACCACCGATCAGCCGGAAGAAGAGGCCCAAGGGCCAGAAGATGTCGGGTGGGTTGCACGCCTGCAGCACGGCGAAGCGCCGCCGCCGCCACGCCTTGAGGGTCAGCCAAGCGGTGGCGCCGAAGGAATAGAGGTACTCGACGAGAAACCCGACGGTTCCTCCTTTGCCCTGGTAAGGGGCGTACTTGTAGACGGTGATCCCGTCGATCACCTCCAATGCCGGGTCGCCGGGCGCCTTCGGACATACGACCGAGACCTCGTAACCGGCCGCCAGCAGCGCATTGCATTCGAGCCACACGCGCCGATCGAATGGGACGGGCAGATTCTGCACGATGATCAGGACATGGGGGCCGCGCGCAACCGTCAGGGATTGCGGCTGACCCGCAGTCACCATCCAACGCCCTCGTAGCCGTCGAGCGCCTCGACGGCGTTGCCAAGGCGGCCGACCAGGTCCAAGATGCGTGGGGGCCGCGCTTTCAGCAAGGCTTCCACCACACTCGGGTGGGACGACGACACCACGGCGACGTCCGCGCCCTGCAGCGCCTCGAGAGCGGTGTCGGCCAGGAAGCTCTGCAGATGCGGGAGCCTCGACTCGACATACTGGCGGTTGGTGCCGATGAGCTGTGAGGGCTTCACGACCGGATCGTGGATCCGCACTGCATAGCCCTTGCCGACGAGGGTCTCGGCCAGCCGCACATTTGGGCTCTCCCGCAGGTCGTCGCTGGACACCTTGAAGCTCAAGCCAAGCAGGGCGACGGTCTGGCCGACGCCGCTCGCGACGCGATCCACCACTTCGGTCAGCGTCAGTTCGTTCGACGACAGCGTTCCCGACAACAACGGGAGATCCACACTGTTCATGCGCGCCATGTGAAGGAGCGACCGCAGGTCCTTCGGCAGGCAGGGTCCGCCGAAGGCGAATCCCGGCCGGAGGTAGCTGGCAGAGATATTCAGGCTGCGATCCTCGCAGAACAGTTTCATGACCTCGCGGGAATCGATCCCGAAGAGCCGGAACAGGCGTGCGAGCTCATTCGCGAACGAGACCTTGGTTGCGTGAAAGGCGTTGCATGCGTACTTCAGGGCCTCGGCGTTGCTGACCGCCACGATCCGCACGGGATCGTCCAGGAACTCGAAGAGAGTGGACATCGCGCTCGCGACACGAGGGTCCGCCGTTCCCACGACGGTGAAGGGCGGAGAGAAGAAATCCGCGATCCCTGAGCCCTCCCGCAGGAACTCCGGGCACATGGCCGTGCCGAAGGCCACGTCGGACCCGCTGAGCCGGGCGTCGAGCGCCGGCCTCACCGACCCCTCGACGGTGCCCGGCGGCACCGTGCTGCGAATCACGACGCTATGGAAGCCCGACGCCGGCGGCGCCTTGCTCAGCGTCTCTCCGATGTCCTCGACTGCCCTGAGGACGTAACCGAGATCGGTCCCCCCATTCGGGGACGATGGGGTGCCGACGCATACGAGGGAAACGTCTGCCCCGTCCAGGGCCTCGGAGGCGCTCATCGAGGTGCGGAGCGCTCCGCTCGCGACCGCCTCGCCGACCAGGTCGTCGAGGCCGGGCTCCAGAACGGGGCTCCGGCCGTCCGCGATCATCTCGACTTTGGTCGCGTCGATGTCGACCCCGCAGACGGCATGGCCACGGGACGCCAGGCAGGCAGCACTCACGGTGCCGACGTAGCCAAGCCCGAATACAGCAACCTTCACAATCAGATCTCCTGTGGTGCGCGGCCGGGGAAGTTCACCTGCGCCGTCCCGAATCGGGACGAGCGCAAGGAAGTGCCATGATACGTCGGCGCCGCGACCTGCCGTGACCAGCCCCTCAACCTGGTCCGCCCGGACAGCTAAGTGGGTCCTCGTGCCATACGTTGCGCCACATCCCGAGGCCGCCCTCGGTCGCGATCCCGCGCGGGTAACTCTGGGGATAGAGGACGGGCCCGCCCTGGGCGAATGCCTGGAACAGCCATCCTCGACCGGCCGACGCATAAGCGTTGTCGCAGAAGAGGTCGTCACCCGACACGCCCGGGGACGGGGCCGTCCCCCGGAAAGGGGTCATGATGAGGTCCGGAATTACCCAGTCCCGGTAGGGCGAGAGTCGTCCAAAGGCGCCGCAGCCGATGTAAAGACAGCCGTAGTTCGAGAACAGAGCGTTGTAGCCGCAGTCGCTCTGTTTGTTCGCGCAGGTCGCGGGCGTCTCGTGGTTATCGCTCGTCCCGGGCAACGTACCCGCACCGAAGGCGGTTCCGTTCGGGCCCTCGTTGTAGACGATGTGGTATTCGTCGAAGTTGAAGGCATTGTGGTCGACGAGGATGTTGTCGCTGGCGAACTGACAGGCAGTGAAGAGCGGGGTCGCCTGAAAGTCGGGCTCGACGCAGGTGGCCGGGGTCGCCACCGACTGGTCGACATCCGGGCAGACACCTCCTATCTCGCTCCTCCCGTTGCCGCAGTAGCGATTCGGGTCCTGGAAGATGACCACTCCACCCCAGTTGTCGACGAACTCGTTGTGCGACACGGTGAGCGTCGCGTAGACCCCGCCATTGTCGTTCGGATTGCCGCCGGAGTTGGAGATGTACACAGCCGAGCCCGGAAAGTCATGCTGGCCCTCCGACGAGCTGCCCCAGGCGTTGTCGACGAAGGTATTTGCGGTGATGTCGGCGTTCGTGGACGCCTCGTAGTTCAGCCCGCCCGACCAATTGCGGGCAATGTAGTTGCCCTCGATGAGCGCGCCCGTGTTGTCAGTGTCGAACCACGCCCCGACGTTGTAGTTGTCGTGGATGTAGTTGTCCGCCAGGATCACGCCGGTTGAGAAGAGAACCTTCAGACCCCCCGAGCACCCACAGTCGGTGTCGGGGAACTCCGACGAGCCGTTCCAGCTGATCTCGTCATGGGAGATGGTCCCATCGACGATGGCGTCGCGGTGAGCGGCGGCATAGCCGTTGATCGCGTACTGGCCGTTGTCGGTCAGGCAGTCGTCGCTGTAGTCGTCGCCCGAACCCATCATCAAGGCGGCGCCCTGCCCTGACTTCACGCCTCCGGCCGTCCCGATCCTCTCGAGGGTGTCGTGGCTGACGGTCCAGCTCGGGGCCGAGCCGCTGTTCACGGCGCCGGTGTTGTTCGCCGGTACGAAGTCCTCGACGGTGAGGTACTCGATCGTCACTCCGAAGGCGTCGCCGGCGAACGCCGACCCGATCAGGTTCTGGCCCGAGATGACGGCTCCCGGCGCGCCGATGTAACTGGAGTTGTTCCCGGGGATGATCACGGCGCGACCTCCCGCACCTCTTGTGTGGATGCCGCTTAGGAAGTAGTAGGTCGTGTTCGCTCGATCAAGGTCGACATCACGGTCGTTGCCCCCGGGCACGATGACCGCCCCGGGCGGGGCTTCGGACGGACCGGTGAGCAGCTGCTGGTCCTCGCACGCGCGAGCCGGCGCTGCACCGGGTGCTGCGGCCGGGCGCAGGGCGACCGTGCCGGCGACCGAGCGCTTCGCGACGATTCCGCGCCAGGCGCCGGCGCCGGCGAGGGCGAGCCGGGAGGTCGCCGGTTCGGTCGCGATGGCTACCTGCGAGCTGCGAGCGTCGTTGCGAGACGCCCCGAGGCGGCTGTACCTCGGAGCCTGGGCTTCCGAGACTGAAGGCGCGCTGCCCTCTCCCAGCACGAGCAGCGTGCGAGCGTCAGCCGCCGTAACACCCGGAGATACGGTCCCGGCGACAGCTCTGGCGGCGAGGATCGGGTCTCCGAGGTCTACGCCGGAAAAAGCCATGGTCACCATCGACACTTCCGCATCCGGACGTACCTGCACGGTCGGTCTCGGCTGGTTGTCCCGGACGACGAGCGCGCAAGCCGCCAGTCTGCCGCCCCCGCCGTCGGGGACGCTGAAAGCCTGGATCCACGGCGCTTCACACGCGATGGAGGCAGAGGCGTAGGCCTCGACGTAGCTCACCAGTACGTCGCCTTCGATCGCACCGGCCGGCAAGGTGGTCGAGGCCTCGCCGCTGTGCGGCGAGGCGAAGGATGTCGCGGCCCCGACCGGCGTCACGTTCTGTGGCGATGGCACTCTGTCCACCAGTCGGCCGCCGGAAGGCGGCAGGTGGTGAAGCGGTGCGGCGCGCCCGTGGAGGGCGATGACGACCACGCTCGCGATGAGGATGGCCAAGACGGGGAGCAGGACGAACACGCGAGTTCGTCGACTGATGTGTAGGTTTTTCATCAAGTCGCGCTGGATCGTACCGGACGTGCAGCACTCCCGAGGTTCGGGGGCAGCCCCGCGCTGGGTAACTGAGGCTGCTGCGAAAGGCGCGTGTCGGGTTTCAGTACGTGAGAGTCCGAACCGCGTTCGCCGCAGGCATCCGCGGCCCGTGCCCTGCCCGATGCTATCTTGCGGTCGCCGGGCGTATCGAAGCCCAGGTCGCGCGGGGGTCTCAGGTTCACCAGCGATCGGAGATTGTCATTCCGAAGCACGGGGCGGGTACGCCGGGTCGCCGAGCGATCGGAGTCGGGCGGACACCCCAGTGGCTCGCACAATGGGTCGAGAGGCGTCGGCAGGACCGGGGCGACACCCGTGTCACTCTGGCGGACCACCTCGATGCCTACCTTGATTTGATGTCGGGGTTGGAGGCGACGAAGCAGGCCCCTGCAAAGTCCCTCTCGGATCCCGTCGGAGGCCCCGGACCGGCACCCGAACGGCGCCAGGTCGGTTAGCACCCAGCGATCGGCGCCGGAATTGAAGCCGGCCGACAAATCCGGTTACCGGGACGCGAAAAAAGTAATAGTGTTCTTGCAACGGCTGCGTCGGTCGCCGGTGGTCTACGAGGAGCCGTGACTGGCGAGTCGTAGCCGGAACGCCGGAACGATAGTCAAACTGCACAGGTCACTTCCCTCGGGTGTCCGAGAGGTGGTCTGGCGTCGCCGGAGTGCGAGATCGAGCGAGGGTCGATGGCAGATACGTTCCCCAACATGGAGAACTCGGCGCAATCGCCGTCTCCGCGGCCGTCGGCGCGCTCGAATGAGGCGATGAAGGGGGAGGCCCGCGGAGCGTTGCAGCCGGTTCCCCTTCCTTCCTCGTCAGACGAGCGAGCCCAGGCGCATGCCCTGCCCATGCCCAAGGGTCGTGCGCGCTTCGGGCCACGACTTGCCCTCGTCGCTTCGGACTTGGCTGCGCTGACGCTGTGCCTTTCGGGCGCGCTCTACTTCGTCCATCAGAAGAGCCCCTCCCCACGTTGGGATTCGGTGCTCTTCGCCAATGTCGTGCTGAGTCTGCCCCTCCTCGCCGTCGTGGGGATCTCCTTCGCCCTCAACAACCTGTACGCGAAGGCGCCGGGCCAGGTGCTGAAGAGCTCGTTCTCCGAACTCCACGACATCATCTACGGCCTCGGGATCGCCGGCTGCGCCGTGCTTGGCTTCGACCATCTCTTCGGCTCCCTTCAGCGAGAGGCGACGCTGCAGCCACTCACGATTGTGATCGCGCTGCTGTTCGCATCGGTGGCCATCCCGGTTCTGCGGGCCGTGAGTCGTGCCGCGCTTCGTGCAGTCAAGGTGGAGCAATTCCGAGTCCTCATTGTCGGGAGCGGCATGATGGCCCGCCACCTGCTCCGTTATTTGTCCTGGGATCCACGCATCACCGTCGTGGGGTGCGTGGACGATGACCCGGCTCCAGGCACCGCCGTGCTCGGGACCATCGATGACTTGCCTCAGCTGGTGGAGGATCTGCACGTCGACCAGGTGATGGTGGGATTCTCGAGGACTCACCCGACCGAGGCGATCCTCCGGCTCCAGACGCTGAACAATCACGTCGCGATCTCGATCGTGCCCCGGTACTTCGAGCTGCTCACCTGGCGCTCCACCGTCAAGGAGATTGCCGGGCTGGCTCTCATCGACGTTGCCCCGGCGCGACTGAACGTCGCGGCACGCACGGTCAAGCGGACCTTCGACCTCGTCGTGGGAGGCTTGACGCTCTTCTTCACCCTGCCGGTGCTCGCCGCCGCCGCGATCGCGATCAAGGTCAATTCTCCCGGCCCGGTGCTCTTTCGTCAGGAACGCATCGGCCGAGACAACAAGCCCTTCGCGATGTACAAGCTCCGTACGATGAGCATCGATGCCGAGGGCATGCGCTCGCAGCTCGATACCGCCAACGAGGTGGATGGCCCGCTGTTCAAGATGCAGATCGACCCTCGCGTGACCAAAGTCGGGCGTTTCCTCCGCAAGACCAGCCTCGACGAGCTGCCGCAGCTGTTCAACGTGCTGCGCGGCGACATGGCACTCGTCGGCCCGCGGCCGTTCATCCCCTCCGAGTCCAATTCGATCGACGGGTCGGCGCTCCGTCGATTCGAGGTCCGTCCTGGTATGACGGGGCTCTGGCAGGTCTCGGGTCGGAGCGAGTTGACCTTCGACGAGCTGCAGCGACTGGACTATCTCTACGTCGCGTCGTGGTCAATCTGGTGGGACATGCGCATTCTCTGGGTCACCCCGGCTCGAGTGTTCCGCGGGAGCGGGGCCTTCTGAGTCCGCTCCGCGTCGGTCCGTCATCGGCCCAGCTGCCGGCCCGATGCCATCCGCGTCTAAAAGTTCGCCCAGACGCGCACGATCGGCGCCCCGAAGAGCACGGTGATCACGGTGCCGGCGGCAAGAAACGGGCCGAACGGGATCTGCGTGCGGCGCTGCACCTTTCGCATCGCGAGCAGCACAACTGCTGGCACCCCCGCCAGGATGAAGCTGAGAAGAAAACCGGCGATGACCTCCCGGTAACCGATCCAGCCGAGGAACGCGCCGCAGAGGCCGGCGAGCCGGACATCGCCGAAGCCGATGCCCTTCGGCACGGCAACGAACAGGGCGAAGAACGCGGCGAAGGCGGCTGCGCCGCCGATGAGCGCTCCCAGGAGAGCCGACCAGCGGTGGGTGCCGGCGGACGCGAGTACCAGCAGCGGCGCCCCGAGCGCGACGGTCGTGTACACGATCGCCGACGGGATCCGCATGTGCTCGACGTCGATGGCGGAGATCGCGACGAGAGATGCCGCGACGACGCAATAGGCGGGGACGGCCCAGATCGACGGGAGCCGCCAGGCAATCAGCACGAACAGGATGGCGGTCCCGAGCTCGAGCATCGCGTCGCGGGGGGGAATGCGGGCGCCGCAGACCCGGCAACGCCCCCGAAGGACCAGGTAGGAGACGACCGGGATGTTGTCCGAGGTCCGGATCGGCGTCGAACAGGCCACGCAGTGGGAGGGCGGCGACACGATCGACTCGTCGCGGGGAAGCCGGTCGGCGAGCACGCCGACGAAGGAGCCGATGGCCAGGCCCACGACGCCGGCGAGCGCCTCTACGGCCGCCGACATCTGGGCTCGGCGGTTCCCGCTTCATGATCGATTCGCGTGGACGCCAGCGGGGCGATCAGATGCATGGCGCGTTCCTCCCGCTCCGCTTGTCCTGGGGCGATACCTGCCGTACCCTATCGAAGGTAGTACGAACGCGTAGCGCGCGATGCCAACCGCTTAACGCGGGCCGCGCGCGGCGACCCCGGGAGGAAAAACGCCCATGTCGACTCGACGTCGAAATGAACGCATAAAGAAAAGTACTCGCGCGCCCGATGGTATTAGGGGATGAGCACCACGGAACAGAGTACGCCGACCGCCGCGCGACGGCAGGTATCACCCTCCAAGGCGGAGGTCGCTGAAGCGCGGGCGCTCTCGAAGGAGGTCGGGCTCGAGTACGTCGACCTTGACCGGTACCCGCTCAACGCCGCCGCGGCCTCGCTGCTGCCCGAACAGGCAGCTCGCCGTCACCACGCGCTCGCTGTCGGATGGAAGTACGGCACTCCCGTCGTGGCCGTCGCTCGCCCGGACAACGTCATGGCCATGGATGACGTCCGGACCATCATCGGTCGGGACATCCACGCCGTAGTCGCCTGCCAGTCGCAGATCGACGCCTACGTCGATCGCCTGTACGCACCGGCAGCGACGCGCGCTCCTGCGGTCGCCGATAGTGCCAAGAAGCCAGCGGCCGCTGCGCCGGAGGGGGCGTCTCCTCCCCCGCCCGCCCTCGTCGAGGCGGCGGAGCTGGCTGCCGCTCAAGCTCCCCCGGCGTCGCTGGCGGCCGAGGACCTTCTTCTCGTCTCGGAGCCCTCCGCCGGTGGCGAGCCCGCTCCTGGCTCCCCCGAATCCGGCGAGATCCCCGACAGCGCGACGAAGACCGCCGGAAGCGGTAGCGGGGCTGATGGGGACGCCGAGCAAGATCGCAACGGGCAGGCCGTGGCCGTACCGCCCGCGGCAAAGCAGGGGCGCGACGGAGGCAAGGCAGGCAAGAGCACAGCTCGCGACGCCAAGGACACAGAAGCAGTCGACGCGCTCCTCGCCGTCGCCGACCTCATCGACGGTCCCGTCGACGGTGGGGACGCCGCCACTACCGCGACCGGGGAGCGAGCTGCCCCGGGACTCGCCCAGCTGCTCGTTACCTCCGGCCAGGTCACCCGCGAGGAAATGGAAGCCGCGCTGCGGGAACAGGCGGCGACGGGAAGGTCGCTCGGCAACATCCTGAGCGAGCTCGGCCTTGTCTCCGAGGAAGACCTGATCCGTGCGACGGCCGGCGAGACCGGCATGGAGTTCGTCGACCTCAACGACTTCCAGCTGGACCCCGAGGCGACCAAGCTGATCCCCGAAGCCCTTGCCCGGCGCCACCGGGTGCTCGCCATCGGGTACCGAGGCGACACGCCCATCATCGGCATGGCGAACCCGTCAGATGTCTTCGCGGTCGACGATCTTCGCACGCTGCTCGGCAACGACCTCCATATCGTCGTCTGCAGCGCCGGCCAGATTGCCGAGTACCTCTCCCGGGTGTACCGGCACGACCGGGAGACGACTCTCGCCGCCCAGACCGCCGCGTCGCAAACTTCGGCTGGTGACGAGACCAAGATCACCGAGCTCACGGACCTTCACGCCGTCGTCGAGGACGCCCCGATCGTCAAGTACGTCAATCTGATCCTCCGCCAGGCGCTTCAGGAGCGCGCTTCGGACATCCACATCGAACCCACTTCCGACGATCTCCGAATTCGGTTCCGGATCGACGGCGTGCTGCATGAGGTCACCCGGTCGCCGAAGGCGATCCAGGGCGGTGTGACGACGCGCCTCAAGGTGATGGCGAGCCTCGACATTGCTGAGCACCGCGTTCCCCAGGACGGCCGCATCACTCTCAGCGCCGGCCGTCGCGAGATCGACCTCCGCGTGGCGACACTGCCGACGGTGCACGGCGAGAAGGTCGTCCTGCGGGTGCTCGACAAGTCGAGCGCCTCCCTCAATCTCGCCGAGCTCGGCTTCCTGCCGTCGGTCGACAAGCGCTACGCGGTCGCCTATCGAAAGGCGTACGGGACCATTCTCGTGACCGGGCCGACCGGATCGGGAAAGTCCACGACACTGTACGCGACCATGAATGCCCTGAACTCACCTGAGCGGAACCTCATCACCGTCGAGGACCCGGTCGAGTACCAGCTCCGCGGCGTCAACCAGGTGCAGGTGAACCCGAAGGCCGGTCTTCACTTCGCCAATGCCCTCCGCTCCATCCTTCGCTCCGACCCCGACGTGGTGCTCGTGGGTGAGATCCGCGACCGCGAGACCGCGGTCATCGCGATCGAGGCGGCCCTGACCGGCCACCTCGTGCTCTCGAGCCTCCACACCAACGACGCCGCCGGCACACCCATGCGACTCGTCGAAATGGGAGTGGAGGCGTTCCTAGTGGGTTCCGCCCTTGACTGCGTGCTCGCTCAGCGTCTCACTCGCCAGCTCTGCGAGAACTGCCACGAGGAGTACTCGCCGAGCGTCGAGGATCTCGAGCTGATCGGCTTCACCGAGGAGGACGAGCCCCCGAACGGAAAGCTGCGCTTCCGGAGGGCCGTCGGGTGCCAAGCGTGCAGCCGCACCGGCTACCGCGGCCGCATCGCTCTTCAGGAGCTCCTGCTCGTAGAAGAGGAGATCGAGCGAGCGATCATCGCTCACAGTTCCAACGACGACATCCAACATCTAGCACTTGAACAGGGGATGGTTCCATTGCGTCATGACGGACTGCGCAAAGCGGCGCTCGGGATTACGAGCCTCGAGGAAATACTGCGGGTGGTCGTATGAGTACCCCCCGTCGATCCCCGACCGACTGGTCGAGACGGCTCGCCGAGGCGCTCGTCGCGTCGGGCCGCATTCCGGGCGACACCGCTGTGGCCGTGCTCTCCGAGGCGGCGTCGAGCGGCCGCCCCGTCGCGGCAGTTCTGGCTGACCGCGGGCTCGTGGAGCCCGCCGCGTCGCTCGCCGAGCTCGCTCGGATCTCCGGTATTCCCTCGGTGGACATCTCCGAGACCCGGCCGATGGGTGAGGCGTTCCGCTTGGTACCGGAGCTGCTCGCTCGCGAGATGACAGCCATCGGATACAAGCTCGAGGGTGAGCGCATCACGCTCGCGTGCGCGGAGCCGATCGACGTCGGTCAACAACGCGAGATCTCCTCGTTCCTCGAGATCGAAGTCGCCGGATGCCTCCTGGCCGACCCGGTCGCGATTGAGCACCTGATGAATGCCGTCTACCCGCGCCTGTCGTCCGAGGGCGAGGTGACGGCCGCTGCGCCGCCGCCGGCCACTGCTGAAGTGGGCGCCACGAAAGCGCCGATCGCGATGATGAACGCGCCGTCGCAGGTCCCCGAGCCGGTCATGGCCGGTGCGCCGCTTCCCCATGACGTCTCCTCGAACGGCTCGCTCGAAGCAAGCTACGACGCCGACGACTGGCAAGCCGACTACGGCGCCGACATCAAGCACCTGACGCTACCAGCTTCGGGCGGAATGCCCGACATCGACGTATTCACACCGACGCTCAATCCCGATGGCACCTTGGACATCGACGAACTGCTCACGTACGCGGTGCGCAACGGCGCGTCGGACCTTCACCTCGCGAACCAACTTCCTCCGGCGATCCGGATCGACGGCTCGCTACGGCCGATCGAGGGCTTAGGCCGCGTCGACAACGAGCAAATCCGGGAGATGGTGTACCGGATCCTGACCCAGAACCTCCGCGAGCGCTTCGAGGCGGAGAAGGAGCTCGACACCGCGCACACGATCATGGGTGTCGGCCGCTTCCGCGTCAACGTCTTCCAACAGCGAGGGTCGATCGGAACCGTCATGCGAGCGATCCCACACGAGATCCCCCCGTTCGACACGCTCGGACTGCCGGAGATCATTCCCACGCTTGCCGAGCTTCGCCGCGGGCTCGTGCTTGTGACCGGACCGACCGGGTCGGGCAAGTCAACGACGCTGGCGTCGCTGGTCAACATCATCAACCAGTCGAAGCCGCTGCACATCATGACCGTCGAGGACCCGATCGAGTTCCTCCATACGCACAATCGGTCGATCGTCAACCAACGCGAGGTCGGTTCGGACACGAAGTCGTTCTCCGAAGCGCTCCGCCACGTGCTGCGTCAGGACCCGGACGTGATCCTCGTCGGCGAGATGCGCGACACCGAGACGATCGCGACCGCGCTCACCGCGGCGGAGACCGGCCACCTCGTCTTCGCGACCTTGCACACCCAGGACGCACCGCAGACGATCGACCGCATCATCGACGTCTTCCCGAG
>Ga0182015_10001288_pt1 | contig 33573 bp, 34 predicted proteins | sample 712P3MmetaG_FD_120478 | JGI IMG/M metagenome (GOLD analysis project Ga0182015, IMG submission 120478) | Permafrost microbial communities from Stordalen Mire, Sweden - 712P3M metaG | ecosystem: Environmental > Terrestrial > Soil > Wetlands > Permafrost | place: Sweden: Stordalen | collected...
CAATGCGAAGCCGTAGTTCTTCCTCCACAAACGAAATCCAAAGCGAATGTCACGCCACAAATTCATGACTGTCTCCAGATCTCTTCAGCATCGCGCCGTCATTCTTTCTCTTGTATTCAGAATTTTTCCTCACTCGTATCGCAGCGCCATCATGAGATCGACTTTGGCCGCGCGGCGGACGAAAACATGATCCACATCGAGACTGTCGCCACCGTCGAGCCCGGACTCTTGCGTAACTGCCGCAGCGCGTAACGAAGGTCTTGTAGCACGCCGTTCATGCATGCACTTCCGCCATCAACTTTTTCAGTTCTTCTTCCGCAACGACTTTGCCGTCGAATAAATGCACTTCGCGCTCGGCGTGTTTCGCGAAGCGGGGATCGTGCGTCACCATGCAGATTGTTGCGCCTTCGCGGTGCAGGTTCTGCAACAGTTCCATCACGGCTTCGCCGTTGCGGGAGTCGAGGTTTCCGGTGGGTTCGTCCGCCAGCAGGATCGAGGGTTTCCCGCCGAGTGCGCGGGCAACAGCGACGCGCTGCTGCTGACCTCCCGAAAGCTGTGACGGATAATGCCGCACCCGGTGCGCCATTCCGACGCGTTCGAGCGCTTCCATCACGCGCTTCTTGCGCTCCGGCGCCGGCATTTTCTGCCGATAGGTCAGCGGCAGTTCGACGTTCTCGTAAACCGTGAGATCGCCAATCAAGTTGAAACTCTGAAAGATGAATCCAATTTCCTGATTACGAATCCGCGATCGCTCTGCGAACTCGAGATTCGCCACCGGCTTGCCGTTCAGGAAATAACTTCCCTCCGTCGGCGTATCGAGCAATCCAATAATCGAGAGCAGCGTCGATTTGCCGCAGCCCGAGGGCCCTGACATTACGACGTACTCGCCTTTTCGAATCGCGAGATGCACGCCCGACAACGCGTGGGTTTCCACTTCGTCGGTGTAGAAAATCTTTTTCATGTCCTGAATCTGGATCAGCTCTGGTCTTGCTTCCGTCATAAGTTATGCCTCGTCATAAATCCTCTTGTCATCCTGAGCGCAGCGAAGGACCCATATAATTCATTCGACCTGCACAGGTCCTTCGCTTCGCTCAGGATGACAATTAATTAATCGAGCCGGATCCGATCCGTATTATCCCAACGCGACATGTCGGACAAAATCACCGTGTCGCCCTCTTTCAGTCCCTCAATCACTTGGATCGAATTCACCGACGCGCGTCCCACCTTCACCGGCACACGCACCGCGCCCTTGTCGTCAGGATCGAGCTTGAACAGCGTGATCGTGCTGTTCTCCTGTCCAAACGCAGGACGCCCAACATAAAGAACATTTTCCAGTCGCTCCAGATCGATTGTTCCATCCACGCTCAGATCAGGACGCGCGCCCTTGGGCAGAGCGCCGGTAAGTTGTACGTCGACGGTTACGGTTCCGTTCTGTACAGCCGGGTCGACCCGCATCACCGTGCCGGCAACCGTTCCGTTATGCGTATCGACCATGGACGGCTGTCCGGTCTGGACATCACGCGCCTGGGTCTCGGCAATTTTCAACTCAGCGATCAGATGATTCGGCTGGATGACTTTCGCCAGCATGGTTCCCGGCAACACGTGCTGTCCCACCTGCAACGGCAAATCGACCAGGACGCCATCGATCCCAGCGCGAACCTTTAAAGCGTCCAACTGTTTTTGCTTCAGTTCCGCGAGGGCACGCATCTGGTCAACTTTCGCCTGCTGCTCGGCCATCTGCGATTCAATTGCCTTCTGGTTAATGTCGAGCCGCTCATCTTCTATATTGTTGCGAGTCGTGAGTTCGTCCGATTTGCCCTTCGAGGCCTTGTAAGCCAGTCCAGAAATCACGCCGAGGTCATACAACGCCTTATCCGTTTCGGATTGCAATTTCGCCTGGCTGTAATCCGCAGTTACCGTCGCCGCGCCTGCCTTCTGGTTCATCAAATCGCTTTGCAGCTTCACCCGCTCACTCTGATACTCGGCTTCCGCAGCTTTTAATTGCAGACGGGCATCGAGCGCCGCCTGCTCCGTTTGCGGATTGCTCACCTCGAGCAAAATGCTGTCAGCTTTTACCTGCGTTCCCGGCAACATATGAATGCGGACGACCGTCGCTTCCGTCTCCGCTGGTATTTGACGGGTGAACTCCTGACTGGGAATCAGGGAACCGATTCCGCGAACTTGCCGCAGCATGGGGCCGCGCTTCACCGTGTCCGTCCACACCGTGCCGCGCTCAACTTCCGGCGCAGCCGGCTTCAACCGCGAAACTCCCGCAGTCACCAGTCCGACTACGACAACGCAACCTATAACAAAGACAATCTGGCGGCGTTTCTTCTGGCGTTTAATGTCGGGACGAGCGATATCCATCGCAAAACACTTCGCAAATTGGGAACCAATTCGGGAAATACCTAAGTCCGTGCAAAGGCAGCGGTAAGAATTTAGGAATCCTCAGTGCAGGAGGTCAGCATGTCCACGATTGGAATAGGGTGTCCGTTTGCGGACATTCAGGAGGCGACGACGCTAAAACAGGCGCTCTTGTTTTCGCAAATTCCCGAAGGCCCCGATATTCGCGAGCGCGAATGTGAAGCGGAACTGGTTCTCATTGCGGACCGATCCCAAGGCAAAGCGCCGGTATTCCAAATCTACTCCGCAACAATCCCAGTTGTAGGCCGTCTGGATCGATCCGTATTGCAGCGCGTTTAAATTGGCGTCGAAGCCAATGTTAGCGGCGCCACTGAAGCCGCGCTTGTTAGGATGTCCATATCCCAGCACCACGCGGAACTGATTATAAGACTGCTCAGAAGTTGCGCTGGTCAGGCCCGGAACAACATCGCTTTGCGAGACGACTCCACTTGCGGCCTGAAGAAATGCGTCGCCGCCGCCCAGGGTAACTTCGCCGAAGTGGTAGTTCAGCAGCGCCGTGCTGGTATTTATTTGGCTTTGCTTGAAATCATAATCAATGTCCCACTCCAGATCCGACCGCGCACTGGTTTGAATGCGGAGCCGCGAAATCAGCGGCGAAAGATGCGTAGGCTGAGTTAAAAAGGCAATTCCGGTCAAATCCAGAGTCGAAGTGAAAACATTAGGGCGCCCGGAAACCAAAGCTCCTCCGAATGTGGGATCGAGGAAATATTTCTGAGCCAGTTCCCAGGTAACGATCTCGCGAGTCTGCTGTTCGGGCGGGCAAGCCGATGCATCGGGTTGCTTTTGCCGCTGCCAGGGTACGGCGTTCGTTGGCATGGGGCCGCCGACCAGCAGGGTGGGCATTCCCTCCTTATTGGCTCGGTCGCAATCCACCCGGGGCAGTAAAACTGACTTTGCGTATAAGCGATTCACAATTGAATACTCGACTTCGTTGGTGTCGCTGAGCACATCGCGTTCGTCGAAACGCACAATTCTGTCGAAGTTATTGATTCCGGTCACATAGTTGTAAACAATGCGCGGCTCGATGACATGCTTCCATTTGCGTCCCAGCGCTTCGCCGTCGAAGACTTTTTCCAGAGAAGGCGGCCTGACCTCAACCGTGCCCTCCAAAGCTTTCCGGTCTATCACGCTCGACTTGGGAGTTCCCACTTCACCGAAGGCTAAAAGCTGTTCGGTATAGAGTGTGTCGCGAACTCCGATATCCCCACGAATCGACCAGCCATCAAGCTTCAGTGGAAGCGACACATTTGGCGACGCATCAAAGCGGCCGACCAGCGGGGCGGTGCGGAATCCCGGTTCGCTCCTTGAGAGGCCTTCGGCCGCGCCATCGTAGGACCAGTAAAACGGCGACTTCCCAATTTCGTGATCGACAGTGGAAAGTTCGAGTGCGGGCGCATGCAGAATGGTGATCAGATCGCCCGGCGTGGTGCTTTCAAAATTTTGATAGCGCCGCACCGAGAAGTTGTAGAAATAGCCTCCAGTGGTGTTGGACAAGAAGGCGTTCGACTTGACTTCCGAGTTCACCGCTTGCGTAAAAACATCGTTAAATGCGAGCCGGAATACAAAAGAATTTAGATAATCAATGTCGGCCACGCCGCGAAAGTTATGTGCGAATGTATCTTCGCCGGTGAGCAGAACTTCGGCGCCGCCTTGTTTGACCCCGTTCAGCCCGCGATCCAGCACGCTAAAAAAGTTCACATCCAGGAACGAGTTATCACTGGGACGCGCCCGGAAATCGCCTTGCGGAGCCCATCCGCGCGTGGAAAAATATTCCGTGCCCAGCGTCGCGTCCAGGCTGCGGTTGATGGCCCAGAACACCGATTCTCCAAGAATGTTGCCTTTGGTCGACGACCGTCCAATGTTTGGCACCAGAAATCCCGTGTGTCGTGGCGACTTTTCTACCGGATGGGTGGCAAATGGAAAATAAAGAATTGGTACCCCTTCGATACGGAAGGTGCTGCGATAAATGCTGGCATTGCCGCCTACTTCCACCTTAACCTCGTGCGCATAGAACTGCCATTTGGGCTTCGGCAACTCGCAAGTGGTAATCGTTCCGTCATAAACCAGAAAATGATCGGGCCCAGTTTTGCGTACCGTCTTGCCGCTAAAAACGAATGGCGTCGATGAGGTGAGCATCAGCCGCGCTCCTTTCAACCGCATGCCGACACTACCGTGCACGTTCTCAAAACTTCCCGCTTCCGATTGCATGTTGTACTCGCCCCGGCTGGCGCTGATGTGTTCGTCATTCGGGCCGCCATCGAGCACCACGTTGCCATCCACCGTCGCCTCTCCGGTATCGCGGTTATAGGTCATTTCATCGGCGCGCAAAACGAACGTGCCGTAATGAATTTGTGCCTTGCCGTGCAGCTTCATCATCGGTCCATCTAATTCCTGAGTGATCGCGCTCCAGCTAATATCCTGTTCCGTCTGTGCGCGGGGAATGTCAGGGAATGGCAGATTTTGCGGGGAAGCGGACTCATTCGGCGGCGTCCGCAACTGGCTGGTAACTAACGGAGGAAGCAGTAGCAGATGACAAACGAATGCCGCCGTGATAATGAATCGAAAGCGGCACTTCATTTCAATCGTAGAAGCGTTTCGAATAAAAAAGGACACGAACTGAGATATCGGTGACCTTAGCATGCCACTGGCTCGGTGGCAAAGTGCCTGCCTCGACCTCTTGTCCATTTTCGTCACGAAATATGAAACCGAGATTTGAACCCGACGATAGTGCTGGAATCCAAGCCGAATGTTCGGCTTCTGAATCCTATGATGCGACTGAGCGTCGTTTTGCCATCAGCCTGGAATCAGCCGCTCCCAAGTCAGCGCGCTTCATCGTCGAAACACCAGATTCGAACACCGAGATTGAACGAACATCGCAAAACAAATGCGAAGAAATTTCGTCGCCGGATGTCAATGATTCTTCCTGCCAGCTCTCGCAGACACATTCAAGCCAGCCGGAATTGATGGAATTGCGTGCGCCGCAGACAAATCAGTCCGCGAGGGATGAGTCGAATGGCTGGCGGCAAGAGGTAAGCTCACGCTTAAGCAAATACCAGTCCCGCCGCCGACTTCGTGAGCCCCGCTATCCGTCGCTGCAACTAAAGTTTGAATCTCCGGAGCCACGGCACGTTCAGCCTGAAAATGGCTGCCTGTTGGCGAACACCTCTATAGTCGCGGAAAATATAGAAAAGGTTGGGCGTCGCGAAGAACTGCCGCAAAAAAGACGCGCGTCCGCTCCGGATATTGCAAACCGCATTCTCGAATTCCCCCGCTCGCCCATCGCCGCGCCATTCTTTTCCGAAGAACTCGCCGAGCCTGTCTTTGAGCGGCCACGAATTATGGAAGCTCCCGAACTGGTCGCGGACGCCCCCGCACTCGGCGGCATTCTTATCGAGCCGATGGAAGCCCCGGCCAGCGAAAAACGTCCCGGTTTCGAGATGCCTCTGAAAGCCGCCCGATTGGCGAAACGGTTGGCGGCTTCTGTCGTAGACGCAGCGATCATTTTCTTGGGATTGGCGATTTTCGGCAGCATCTTCTGGCAAATGACAGGCTTAATTCCGCCTATCCGCCTCGCCATGGGACTAGCTGTGGCGGTGATTGCGCTGCTTTGGGGAGGGTATCAATATCTGCTCATGGTGCATTGCGGGACCACGCCGGGGCTGCTATTAGCTAAACTTCAGTTGAGCAATTTCGACGGCACCGCGGTCCCGCGAAAAATGCGGCGATGGCGCATTTTTGCGTCTATACTTTCCGCTCTATCGCTTGGCTTGGGATATGCCTGGTGTTTTCTCGACGAGGATCAGTTGTGCTGGCACGACCGCATCACCCGAACCTACATCGCCCCAGTTGCCCCGCCGTCATCGCCTTTGTGTTAAATTTTTAAGCTCATATCGAGTGTATTGAAAAACTAATTGTCCACTCCAGTTCAAAACATGCGGCCGGCGGTCAAGGTGTTTGTCGCCACCACGGTGATGCTGACATTCATCTCGTTTTGGCGCGCGTCCGCGATTGTGCTCGCCGATCTCGCATCCTCCGCCTACTACGCGGGCGGCGACGCAGAGAAAGTCATTGGACGCAGCGCTCCCTGGTTCATCCTCGCCGTCATGTTGTTCAGTTATGCGGTGCGCGCTCTCTACATTGAATCGAGCAGCATGTTCGTTCGCGGCGGCGTCTATCGCGTGGTCAAAGAGGCTATGGGCGGTACGCTGGCAAAAATATCCGTCTCAGCCCTGCTATTCGATTACGTCTTGACTGGCCCGATCAGCGCGGTTTCAGCAGGCCAATATTTGGCGAGCTTTATAGAAGACATGGCGCGCTATTCGCACCACCCCGTCCCCAATTTTCCGGAAAATACGTTTGCCGCCGGCTTCGCGATGCTCATTGCGCTTTATTTCTGGTGGAAGAACATACAGGGCATACACGAATCCAGCGGAAAAGCGTTGCAGATAATGATCATCACCACCGTCATGGTTGTGATTCTGATCGTCTGGTGCACGATCACGATTTTAAGAGCGCCGATCCAGTTGCCGCCCAATCCGTTGCGGCCCGGCGTGGTTCCCCTCACCAAAGAATCCATGGGATGGCTTTACGGCTCGTGGCTCAGTCATCTTACGTGGATCATTGCCTTCGTCGGATTCGGACATTCGGTCCTCGCCATGAGCGGCGAAGAAACTCTGGCTCAGGTCAATCGCGAGATCGAGCATCCGAAACTCAAGAACCTGGAGAAAACTGGCGCGGTTATTTTTATTTATAGCCTCTTATTCACCTCGCTGGTTTCGTTCTTTGCGGTAATGATCATTCCGCACAGCGTTCGCCCGCAATATTTCGGAAACCTTATCGGCGGCATCGCGATGTTTTTGTCTGGTCCCACCTGGGCGCGGCTATCGTTTCGCGCTTTCGTAGTGCTGGTTGGGGTGCTGATCCTTGCGGGTGCGCAGAATACTTCCATAGTGGGCGCCAATGGCGTACTCAGCCGCATGGCCGAAGACGGGGTCCTAACCGCGGGATTTCAGAAGCCTCATCCGCGGTACGGCACCAGCTACCGCATTGTGAACCTGATCGTTATTCTTCAGGTATTCACAATCATTATTACCCGCGGCAACGTATTCATTCTTGCCGGACTGTATGCCTTCGGGGTGATCTGGAGCTTCTCCTTCATGTCTCTCGCCGTCATGGTGCTGCGATACAAAAATCCCGGCAATCGCGAGTGGAGAGTTCCCGGCAACCTCAAATTATTTGGCAAAGAAGTCCCAGTGGGATTGTTCTTGATTTCTATAGTCCTGTTTATTACCGCGCTAGTTAATCTATGCACTAAATCGGAAGCCACGATCGCCGGAGTCATCTTCAGCGGCGTTTTCTTCGCCATCTTCACCTATTCCGAGCATCGTGTCTCGAAAACGAACAAGGGCAAGCCTGAAGGATTGGCTCAGTTCCGCGTGTATGGAAACGAGGAACTCGGAAGCCACGAACTGGGAGTGCGTCCGGGAAATGTTTTGGTCGCTGTGCGCGATCCCAGGAATCTTTATTATCTGCGTGAGGTGTTGCGCCGCACCGATACTACGAAGCAGGATTTGGTCGTGATGACCGCGAGGCTCTACCAGCGTGAGCATTCGTTCAGCGCGCGAACCGTGTTCGAGGCAACAGAAATCTTCGATCACTACGAGCAGGAACTGTTTACCGCAGCCGTAACGGTGGCGGAAAAAGAAGGCCGCCCCGTATCTTTATTAGTGGTTCCGGCAGCCGACGTGTTCGACGCCATTGTCGTGACCGCGCAACGGCTCGATTCCAGCCGAATCGTTTGCGGGCTCTCCAACAAACTCACCACCGACGAGCAGGCAAAACTTACAGGAGATGCGTGGGAGCGCCTGCCGGAGCCCCGGCCCCGCCTGATTATCGAAGTTCACGAACCAAACGGGAAAGTTCGCGAGTATCCTTTGGGACCGCACACGCCGCGAATGCGTCCCCAGGATCTAGAGTTGATGCACAGAGTTTGGCTCGACATTACCTCCGATCCCAAATACGCCGGCGCTCATCATTATCACGTGGTCGCGCTCGCGCTCGAAGAACTACAACGCGAACTTGGCAGTCCCGACCGCGCCGCGCTGCTGGCCAAATTGTTGGACGAAATGCACAAAGACTTGCCAAGCTGATATTTATGACGCCCGCGGAATTCAAAGCCTCACTTTCCGGCCAAGCGCCCCCGAATTTACCGGCGCCCCTCACCGCCCTCTGGTGGGACGCAAGAGGCGACTGGGCGCGCGCCCATTCCTTGGTTGACGAATTGGAGACGATAGACGGCATGGCCGTACACGCCTACCTGCATCGCAAAGAAGGCTCTAACGAGAACGCCGAGTATTGGTACCAGCGCGCCGGTCGTGACTTTCAAAGGCCAACATTAGACGCCGAGCGGGACGTGCTCATTGAGAATCTTCTGGCGGGGGACAGGCTTTAATACATCTCCGTTCCGGTAGCGGTCAACCATTTGTCGGCTGAAAATGCTTCACAGCGGCGAGTCGCACACTCACATCACCTTCCGCGTTTCTTCCACGCCTTCGCAGAACGGCGCCGCTTCATATCACGGTATCGCTCTCCCGCCGCGGGGTAGCGCGGAGGCTAGAACGAGGGCGGTTCCGGCAAACAACAAGGTGTCTGCGACGTAATTGATCGCTTCAGTGATTTGTGGTGTCGACCCCGCATGTACCTGGATCAGGATAGGCAAGTAAAGAAATGCGGTGAGCGCTGTCATGATCATGCCAACTGAGGCGGCGGCGATTCGAGATTTCTTATTGGCGAGCAGCAAGGGGCCGGCGATCAATAGAATCGCGCCTGCGAGGTATCCCCAAACACGGGGAAGCGGAAACCATGAAGGCGTGATTTTTGCGAGGGGAACTCCGGGGGCAAATTCCGGATGAAGGAAGTGCTCCACAGCAAAAAAGATTACGGCGACGGCGACGAACACGCGTCCGGCCAGGATCATCCATCGAGATGTTTGGGGTGACGATGTCCGGGAATACAGCCCGGCGAGGGCCCATGCGCCTCCGGAAAAAGATAAATCCCGCAGGGCGACCGCCCATGAGATTCGATTTTTGGGGTCGGCGACAACGTTAGGTATATGCAGCATTAAAACGAAAAGCAAAAACATCACACCGAGCAGTGCGGATGACCAGCGCACAAACATTTTCAAGGCAAGACTTGTGGCAGCGGCAAGCAACGCAACTCCAACAAAGTATGTCCAGAATAAGTGGCCCGGCATCCAGGAGGGCACTCCTTCCTTGATAAACCTTGCGTTGAAAAAGTGTTCCATCGAAAACGCAGCCAGTGGTGCGGCGAAAAAGGTGCATCCAAGCGTGATCAGTTTTTTCCAGCCGTGAGCGCTGATGAATTCTCTTCGAACCACGAAGAGTCCAACGGCCAGATAAGCCATGCCCGCAAGACACATCCAGAAATTTATGGATGAAAGCACGCGACCCTCCTATTCCGCTAAATAACAGCGGTACGGATTATAGCTGGCTTGCGCCAACGATTCGCGATTAAGCTGTTCGCCTGAACCATCGCCTGGGAACTACCTTGCATTCGTCGAAATCTTTACACTCCCGGCGAAACATTACATTGTTTTACGAGCCATTGCGCATCTCTGTGCGTAGCGGCCTCATCTCTACCAGTAAGAAGCTGATCAGCTTTACAACGTTATAGAGGAGGGATTTTGACAAAGAAATACTTGCAATTCGCGGCGATTCTGTTGGGTTCGGCGCTTCTATTCCCAATAAGCGCTCTGGCTCGAGACAATGCCCACTCAATCGAATTCACTGACATGGTGAAAATCGGGAGCACGCAACTGAAACCTGGCAGCTACAAAGTGGAGTGGCAAGGAACTGGCTCGGCAGTACAAGTCAGTTTCCTGCGAAATGGGAAGACTGTAGCCACGGTGCCAGGAACATTGAAGATGAATGACAATCAGGTGAGGGAAGACTCGGTGTTGACCGAAACCACCAGCGCTGACTCGTCAGTGCTACAGGAAATCGATTTCGGTCATGAAAAAGAGGCGCTCGTCTTTAACCAAGGCATGTAATTTAGGCGGCGAACTTTCCCTGGGACGCGCGGAGTGGAATCTCAAATGACACATTTTTGAGATCCCGCTTTCGGGGCGCAAGCAGCGTGCGCGGTTTCAATTTACTTAGTATCTATTCGTTTGAACCACTCGGCGTGGTTTCGGAAATGGGTTCGCCAGCCGCACTGACCTCGACCGGTGCAGACCTTTTTTGTCCACGAATTACCGGGTGTCGCGGTCTAACTTCACCAGCCAGCCAGATGCTCAAGCCGGAATGCCGGGTAGGCTCGCTGCAAGGAAAAGCTATGCCTCTTACCAAACTTGACGACAATGCTGCTTTGGTTGTGATCGACTTGCAGAAAGGTATTGCCGGATTGCCGACGGTCCATCCTGCGGCCGAGATTATCGGCCGGGCGTCACAGCTTGCGCGCGCGTTCCGTGAGCGGAATCTGCCGATTGTTCTCGTCAATGTTACGGCTTCCGCGCCGGGACGAACCGATGCCGGGCCGCGCAACTTTCAACGTCCGGCGGACTGGGCCGAATTGGTTCCGGAATTGGATGAGCAACCTGGCGACCATTTGGTCAGCAACAATGTCCGGGCGCGTTTATCGGCACATCGTTGGATAACTATCTTCGCGGGCGCGGAGTGACTCAGGTTTTTCTCGCTGGCATCGCGACCAGCGTGGGGGTGGAATCGACGGCGCGCAGCGCTTACGACTACGGGTACAACGTGGTGTTCGTCGTGGATTCGATGACGGATCGCGACGCGGACTCGCACCGTCATTGCGTGGACAAGATTTTTCCCCGACTCGGCGAAACAGATACAACTGACAACGTCCTGAAGCGGTTGAAGGGACGAGATGACAATGCCGAGCAAATCTAGTTTCCCACTCGCAATAGAGCGGGAGAAAACCAGCACGTCCATGCCAGCCTTCGACGTCACGAATGGTCAGGCGCCTATTTGAGGTCTACCGATGTGCCGCCCCACTGCTCGGGAGCTACGTCGGCGATTGATTGAGTAAACGTCCAGCGGTGACCGGCGAAGTCGAGCGCGTTGTATTGGCGCTCGCCGTGGGGATGGTCAGTTGGAGGCGCGAGGATGTGTGCGCCATGTTTCCGTGCCCGTTTGTGATGGCCATCGGCGTCGGGCACGCGCACCATCACAAGGTGCGCACTGTCCAGCGGCGCCTTCCCTTCGGCCACGACGATGCATCCTTCGCCCGCTTTGAGTTGAATGCGGTGATTGCCAATTCGCAGACGAACGGTGGAACCAAACGCTGCGCAAAGCCAGTCCGCGGCAGCCCCGACGTCGGGATATGCACAGGAATGACGGTACATGAAGGCACGGAACGATTTGAGAACATAAAGCACCCGTCTGTTAGTTCGCTTGGCATACTACCTCACCCGCGTTGACTTTGGTGGCACATGCCACCTAACATTGGCGACACATGATCGGTGAAACCATTTCGCACTACCACATTGTGGAGAAGCTCGGCGGCGGCGGAATGGGCGTGGTTTACAAAGCCGAGGATTCGCAACTTGGCCGCTTCGTTGCGCTGAAATTTCTTCCCGCCGAACTCTCGCAAGATCCGCAGTCGCTGGAACGTTTCCGGCGCGAAGCGCGCGCGGCTTCGGCGCTTAATCATCCCAACATCTGCACGATTTATGAGATTGGCAAGCACGACGACCAATCGTTTATCGCGATGGAGTTTCTTGAAGGTGAGACTCTCAAGCACCGCATAACCATTCGCCCGCTCGAACTCACATTGCTTTTCGGCCTGGCGATTGAAATTGCGGATGCACTCGAAGCCGCCCACTCCAAGAGCATCGTCCATCGCGATGTTAAGCCCGCAAATATATTTGTGACCGATCGCAACCACGCCAAGATTCTCGATTTTGGATTGGCAAAAGTTGGCCTCGAACGGGGCAAGTTGCTGGACCCGACCGAAGCCACCGCGGGCGCAAACTTTATCGGCCTCGATCACTTGACCTCCCCGGGCGCGGCCTTGGGCACGGTGGCGTATATGAGTCCCGAGCAGGCATTGGGGGAAGAACTCGACGCCCGTACCGACATTTTTTCCTTCGGCGTGGTGCTTTACGAAATGTGCACATCGCGCCTGCCTTTTGAGGGCAGCACGTCGGCGGCGATCTTTAATTCGATTCTGAACAAGCCCCCTATTTCGCCGGTACGTTTGAATCCGGAACTTCCGCCGGAACTGGAACGCATCATCAACAAGGCTTTGGAGAAAGAGCGCGATCTCCGGTTTCAGAGTTCGGCAGATATGCGGGCCGACCTGAGGCGGTTGCAGCGGGACTGGCATCCTTCAGCCCAGCGTTTGGCGGCGGCAAAGCTAGGATCTTCGCCGGCGATGGTCGCGGCTGAAGCTGAAAGTGCGATTCCGGCTGTATCCATTGAGAGGAGGAAATCCCGGCTTCCGCTTTTTGCGGGAATCGCGCTGGTGGCGCTCGCGGCAACCAGTCTCGCCGCGTTTCTGATGGGCGAGCGATCCGCTGTACGTCCGGTGCCGACATTTCGCGAGTTAAGTTTTCGGCGCGGGGCGTTACTAGCGGCGCGGTTTGCGCCTGATCCGCGATCGGCGATCTACAGCGCGGCATGGGAAGGCGCTCCCGAGGCAGTTTTCATCAGTTCCGCGAATACCACGGAATCGCGTGATCTGGGCTTGCCTGCAACCGAAGTGCTGGCCGTTTCCGCTGGCGGGCAGATGGCTGTGCTGCGCCATTTTGCCGTCAGTCCTAATCACTTTACGCACCGGGGAACGCTGGCTCAGGTTTCAATTGGCGCGGACGCTCCGCGCGATTTGCTCGACAATGTCGAAGATGCGGATTGGGCGCCGGATGGGAATTCATTGGCCGTGGTCCACGTAGTGAACGGGCAAAGCCAGGTCGAGTATCCCATTGGCAAGGTGTTGTATCAGACTCCCGGATGGATAAGCCATTTGCGTTTCTCCCCTAAAGGCGATCGTCTCGAATTTATCGATCACAATCTGCTAGGGGATGACGGTGGAACCATCAGCGTAGTTGACCTGAATGGCAAGAAGACTGACTTGACGGAACGCTGGGCGAGCGCGTTCGGGGCGGCCTGGTCGCCTTCAGGCGATGAGATTTGGTTTACGGCAACTGCCACTGGATTCAGCCGCTCGTTGCGCGGTGTAACTTTATCGGGCAAGCTTCGCGAATTGCTGAGCGCCCCTGGGACGCTTACCTTGCACGACGTAGGCGCCGGCGGCCGGGCTTTGATTTCTCGGGATGCGATGCGCGCGGGAGCCATCGGCGTAGCGCCGGGCGAAAGCAAAGAGCGCGACCTGAGCTGGCAGGATTGGACCGTCCCGATTGACATCTCGGAAGACGGCAAGCTCATGCTTTTCATCGAGGCGGGGGAGGCTGGGGGGGGCGACTATGCGGTGTTTACCCGGGATACGAACGGGAATTCGGCGGTTCGTTTGGGTGAGGGATCGGCCAATGCATTTTCTCCCGACGGTAAGTGGGCATTGGTTTTGCGCCAGAACGTGACGCCCCCTGATTTTGTCCTGCTTCCGACGGGCGTTGGGCAGCAACGGCCTCTGCCGACGGGCGATGTGATTCCGTTCCAGGGAGAATTTTTGGCCGACTCGAAACATGTTTTATTCGAAGGCCACGAACCCGGTCACGCGGAACGTCTATACCTGACCAGCGTTGACGGCGGTCAGCCTCGTGCCATCACCGGCGAAGGATTTAGTTTGGGACAGAGTTCGCGTTCGATTTCGCCTGACGGCAAACAAGTCGTCGCGGTGACGAGCGATGGAATGGATTTAGTTCCACTGGATGGTGGAACTCCGCAGCCGATTCGTGGTCCGCAACCGGGAGAGGCGCCGATTCGTTGGGCCAAGGATGATAGCTCACTATTTGTAGGGCGCCGTGGTGAAACGTCGTGTCCGGTTTCGAAGGTGGATATCCAGACGGGCGCGAGGACACCATGGAAGACCGTGGGACCGGCCGATGCCGCCGGCATCATCGGGGTTCCCTGTCCGCGAATCTCGGGCGACGAACAGCATTATGTTTTTGGATACGTCCGCAATTTGTCGGATCTATTTTTGGTCGAACACCTGAAATAATCATTAATGAGAGTCGCCCGCACCACGGAGGAAGGCAAAAAGGTTACCTTCCTAGAAGGCGTCTTAAAGCTAACCAGGGGTGTTCGGCTATCCGACCGTATCGCCTTTTGCCGCGCTTTTTCGATTGGTCCTCCCACCCCCTGTCGTTGTTGGACGGCGCATCTTGCTGAATCCCAAGCCATTCCTATAGAATCTAAAGACTTAATCCGAGGTCAATCATCATGAAAGCAGCCATTCATCCCGCTTATAACGAAATCAGTGTGAAGTGCGCCTGTGGGCACGCCTTCAAGACTCGCTCAACACATCGCGGCGATATCCATATTGAAATCTGCTCCAATTGCCATCCGTTCTTCACTGGAAAGCAAAAGTTGCTGGATACCGCCGGCCGCGTGGAGCGCTTCCGCCGCAAGTACGCCAAAGCAGAGCCGGCCAAGCCGGAAGCAGCTAGGAAGTAGGGTTTTAAACTTTTTCTGTATTTGAAGGGCCCCTGGATTTCGGGGGCTTTTCTGCTGGTTTCTGATCACCAGACACGAATGAATAACGCAACTCCAATCACTACCCTGCAATATACCGATAAGGCAGATCATTTTCTTCAAGGAATGAAACTGCTCAATGACGACGTTTCGGCATATAGAACTGGGGTTGGATTACTGGCGATCCATAGCGCGATCTCCCTAAATGATGCGATTATCGTAGGAATCACCGGTCATAGAGGGAAGTACGAAAACCATGTCCAGGCGGCAGATGAGCTGGATAATATCTGCAAGTTGACTAAGGTTATGAACTCCAAAGGCGTGCGTCACCTGAGATGGTTGCTGGCTAAAAAGAACAGGGTAGCTTACGAACATCGCCGCCTCGACGACGATTCGGTCCAGATGGCGGTTGATCTGGCCAAGAAGTTTCATTCCTGGGCTTACAATTATTTCAGGGAGGTGCTACGTGTACAGGCAAATGCTTAGCGCGACCCAGCAAGAGTCCAGAGCGAAAAATGCGGTTGCTGAGTTCTTGTTCCGCGAGTTGATCGTGCCCAAAGTCTTCTTCGATGCTCCCTGGCCAAATGGTCGCAAGCGGGTAGATGTTTTGGCGGTGGACCGTTCCGGAAGCGGGGAAATTCATGCCGTTGAGATTATGGCAGGGACAAATTCCCTGACTCGCATCCGACAGGCGGTCGATGATCTGGGCGATATTCCTGCCCATTTTAAGTATCTCGCACTTTTTGGCAATAAGAATTATCGCGTGGACAGTCGGATCCTATACGCGCCTGATGGTTTGGGAAGAGTTGGAGTGATCCAAGTGAAAGAAGATAGCGCCGGAGATCTTTCTGTGGAATTTTCGATTCGACCGGAGCGTTTCGGACTGAATTCTTCGGTGTTCGAAATGATCGATAAATTCACGGCAGCGCGGTATCCGAATATTGAAATCAGACCTTAGCCGGTACATCCATGCGGAAGTACTTTGACAATTCGGTGGCTTTCGCGGGCGAGGGCGGCCGCGCCACACAGGCGTCCGTCCCGAAAAGCCTGACGATTGGAAACGTTAGGATTTCCCCGGCTACTGTGCTCGCTCCCATGGCTGGCGTTACGGATACTGTTTTCCGTCGCTTCATTCGCAACCTCGGCGGTTGCGGCCTCATCATGACCGAATTCACCTCCGCCGATGGAGTGCTTCGGGCCAAAGACCAAAAAGCCAAACGCTACTTGCATTTTTATGAAGACGAACATCCGATTTCGGCGCAGCTTTTTGGCAGCAATCCCCAGGTCATGGCCGACGCCGCCCGCATGGTCGAAGACTTGGGCTTCGATCTCGTCGATCTCAATCTCGGATGCCCAGCGAAAAAAGTCGTCAAGTGCAATGGCGGCTCCGGCCTCTTGCGCGATCTGCCGGCCATCCGCGAAATCTTCGAGGCGACTCGCGCCGCTGTGAAAATTCCGTTCACCGTAAAATTTCGCGCCGGGTGGAACGACGAAAACATAATCTGCGTCGAACTCGCGAAGATGGCGGAGGACTGCGGATTGAACGCCGTCGCCCTTCATGCCCGCACCCGCGAACAGGGATACACCGGCCCCGCCCGCTGGGAGTGGATCGCCCAGATTAAAGACGCCGTCAAAATTCCCGTCATCGGCAACGGCGATATCCGCACTCCGCAAGATGCCTGCGCGATGATCGAACAAACCGGATGCGACGCCGTAATGATCGGACGCATGGCGCCATCGAATCCGTGGATCTTTCGCCAGATCGCGCAATACACGACCCACGTAGGGGCAGGTGTCCCCACCTGCCCAGCGGAGCAAAACTCCGCACAACGCGGCGAACCTGCGTTCGCCCGGACAGCCGGGAGGGGCTGTCCCTACATGAATACGAATGATTCATACGACGAGCCTACCGAGTCGGATCGTTACGACATGATTCATACTTATTTCCGCATGCTGATCGAAGAAGAGTTGCCGGACGCGCAGGGCAAAATGAAACAGTTCGCGTCGTGGTTCACTCACGGCGTTCCGGGCGGCGCAGCGTTGCGCAAGGCTATCTACGAGTCAAAAAGCGCGCCGGAAATTTTACTGCGCGTGGAGGAATTCTTCGTGCCCGTGCTACAGCCTGCTTAATTAGCCGGCATTCGCTTTGCCTGGCGTTCTTTTACGAAACGCAAGCCAGCCGGTCCTGTGCCAGTAGGTGGCTTTTCGGATTCCCAGCAGCAACTCTTTAAGCACAACGGCGTGATTGCGTTGCTCATCTTTGGAAGCAAACAAAAGTGTAAGCCGCTTTCCGCTTGAGCCCAATTTATACAGATCAGCCAGCGCGACAGTCGCCTCTGGACGTTTCAGTTCTTTAAAGTACTGGGATCGAAATGCGTCCCAAGAGTCTGGATGCTCGCGAGACCACCGTTTCAGTTCGTTAGACGGAGCAAGATGCTTTAGCCATGCTTCAAGCCTGCTATCTTGTTTGGTCACGCCACGCGGCCACAGCCGGTCAACCAGAACTCGCGTTCCGTCGGTCTGGCTGGGCTTTGCGTAAATTCGTTTGGTGCGAATTTGTAATGATGTCGCTGGCATTGGATACTTGGATTATTGTACGACCGGCGTAACGCGGGAATGGCACATTGGTATCATCGCCATATACTCATGGGATTCGCCACTAATTGCTATCGCCGCGCCATCGGAATTTGCGTGGCGGGATTTCTGTTTTTAAATTTGGCGGGGTGCGAAGTGGAACTGCGCAAAAGCAATGCCGAGCTGGGATTGAATCCGCAACAGGCTGCCGGACGCCGTGTTTACGATGATTATTGCGACCGCTGCCACGCGCCGTATTCATCGAGAAGCAAGCAGGGTCCCAGCCTGAAGCACATGTTCCAAAAACAATATCTGGAAGACAGCGGCCTGCCAGCAAACGACGACCGCGTGACAGATATTATTCGCCTCGGCCGCGACAAGATGCCCGCCTTCGCACAGGTCCTAAGCCAGCAACAAATCGACGACCTGCTGGCTTACCTGCACACGCTGTAGCTCGCTTGCTGTGGCTCGCAACACTTGCGGAGCTTTGCTCCGCTGGGCAGACGAGGACGTGTCCGCCCCTACTTGAGCATTTAATATTTCGGCATCTTGGGATCGATGCGGTCGGCCCACGCCAGAATTCCGCCGGTCAAATTATGTACTTTACGAAATCCGGACTGTCGGAGAAAATCCACCGCTTTCGCGCTTCGCGCTCCGGAGCGACAATGGGCCACGATCTCGCGGCTGGTATCGAGCTCATTCACCCGTTTCGGCAAATCCCCCAGCGGAATCAGATGTCCCCCGATATTGCAAATCTGATATTCATGCGGCTCGCGCACATCGAGCACATAAACGTCTTCGCCGGCATCGAGCTTGCGCTTTAGTTCTTCTACCTGCATATCAGAACTGGTTGGCTGCACGATTTGCTCCTCGCCGCGAATTCCGCAAAATTCTTCATAGTCGATCAGTTTCGTAATAGTCGGATTCTTTCCGCAAACCGGGCAATCTGGATTTTTACGCAACTTCAGTTCGCGAAGTTTCATGCCCAGAGCGTCGATGAGCAGCAATCGTCCGATCAGCGGATCGCCTTTTCCCAGAATTAGCTTGATGACTTCCGTCGCCTGAATAACGCCGACCAGCCCTGGCAGAATTCCCAGCACTCCACCTTCCGCGCACGATGGAACCAATCCTGGCGGCGGCGGCTCGGGATAAAGGCAGCGATAGCAGGGCCCATCCTTGGTGGCGAAAACGCTGGCCTGCCCCTCGAACCGAAAAATCGATCCGTAGACATTCGGTTTACCAGTGATCACGCTCGCGTCGTTGACTAAATATCGCGTAGGAAAATTGTCAGTCCCATCGGCGATGATGTCGAACTCGCGAAATAAATCGAGAGCGTTAGAACTATCCAGGCGCTCTTCGAATTTGCGGACCTTAATAAAGGGATTAATCGCTTCCAATTTGTCGGCGGCCGAATCGAGTTTCTTGCGCCCCACATCCGCAGTGGTGTGGATGATCTGCCGCTGCAAGTTGGTGTAATCCACCACATCGAAATCGACGATCCCTAACGTCCCGATACCCGCGGCCCCTAAATACAGGGCTAACGGAGATCCAAGTCCGCCTGCGCCAATGCACAGTACCTTGGCAGCCTTCAACTTCAACTGGCCCTCCATGCCAACTTCCGGCATGATCAGGTGCCGCGAGTAACGCAGTATTTCGTCATTGGATAGTGCGGGCGTTTCGGGTTTGATTTCAGTTGTGGTAGCCATAAGAACCTCTTCAATGTGGATTCAGGAATGTGGGGATTTGAATATGACTAGCGACTCGAGGGATAACAACAGCAGTTGGTATTAAGACTTTGCGTTTCGCCAGTCTCGCCATCGCTATTAGGGCTGCCCCCCGCAATCGAAGGCACAATGGAAATATTGTCGCTGTCCTTCACGGCAGTCGCGTCTTTCTGTAAATAGCGCACGTCCTCGTCATTCAGGTAAACATTCACAAACGCGCGCAGCTTGCCCTCCTCCGTATATAGATGTCTTCGGAGGTCAGGATGCTCCGAGACCAGTCCAGAAAGCGCCTCGCCCACGGTGGTGCCGCTAACGTCGACCGCAGCCTGCTTGCCGACATACTGGCGTAACGGAGTAGGTATGTGAATCTTGGGCATAGGATTACATGATGCCACAGGATCGAGGTAAGATGCAGATCCAGTCCTCAGCCACAGACTCTCGAAGCGTTCGCTTATTCGAGGCAACCCCTTTGTCGTGGAGTTGTGACATTGCAGAGATGTAGCCGGGGCTGCATCTCTGCTTATTTTACTATTGCCCTGCGCCCGCTTGTTGCATGAAGTTCGCTTGATCCGCTTTCAGCTTCTTCAACGACTCCATCGGCAGGTAAACCATGTGTCCGGTGTCAAACGTAGCAAATGAAATATTTTGCCGGTATTTCTGTCCGAGATCGAGATGATCCACGGTGTAATTGGCCGCTTCATATGGAGTGGCAAGATCGTAGTAGCCTTCCATGACCATCACCTTTAAATAAGGATTCTCGACGATGGCTTTGCGCAGCGCGGTTGCCGTATCCGGAAATCCTTCGATGCCGGAACCCCAGTTCCACCAGTCATCGGACGTTGATTGCGGCGCGAATGTGTAGTAGGGCATGTCAACTTTGTAACCCAGCTCTTCGCGCACATAATTGTTAAATACTGAGGTGAATGGCGACTGAATGCCGGATTCTGTAGGATCGTAGAATGGGGTATCGAGCAAACCTTCGGGATCGGGCCCGGTGAAGCGGCCATCAAGGCGTCCCACGCGTAATTTCTGATCGATCAGCAGATAGTGAGTAAACTTCACCACGTCAATGCGCAGGTTAGCCTCGTCGATTACTTGTTTGGTCAGGCCGGTGAAGCGAGCCATGTCGTCGATAACTTTTTGACGTTCGTCAGCCCCGAGGGCGTCGCCCTTTGACAATGCGGCGGCGTATTCGCCGGTCGCGAACTGTTCGGATTCCTGCCGGGCTTTCGTCATATCCGCGCTCAAATCCGGCGGCAATTTGTGGTGGTATCCCGCGACCATGGTGAATGTCGGGATTAGAAAAATATAGGGCTGATCGTTGCTCTTGCTGTCTTCAAGAGTCTGGAAACTAAGCGCCGTGGAAAGCAGGGTGATGCCATTGAACGAAATTCCCTGCTCCGTAAGATATCCAGCGATGCCTGCTGCGCGCGTGGTTCCGTAGCTTTCACCGAATAAAAATAGCGGCGACGACCACCGCTCATAACGGGAGAGATATAAGCGGATGAATTCGCTGAATGCTTCGATGTCGCCTTTCACGCCCCAAAACTTTTTCGATTGCTCGATACTTTCGGCGCGGCTGAAACCGGTGCCGATCGCGTCCACCATCACGATGTCACTCTTGTCGAGAAGCGTGTACGGATTGTCAATGACGTGATACGGCGCGGGGGGCAAAAAACCATCCGGCTGAAGAACCACGCGCCGTGGGCCCAGGGCGCCCATGTGAAGCCAAATAGAGGCCGATCCCGGACCGCCGTTAAATGCAAAAGTCAGCGGCCGAGTGCCAACGGCTTGACCATCCAGGGTGTAGGCGACGAAAAACATTTCCGCTTCGATCTTGCCGTCGCCGCGCTTAATCGGCAGCCGCCCGGCCGTCGCGGTGTACTTAATGATCTTGCCATCTTCGGTGATCTGATGATGAGTCACAACTGGGGCTATTTCTTTTAAGTCGAAATGCTCTTCTTTTTCTTTATCTTTGTCCGCGGCATTCTCGGCCTCCTTCGGCGGTTCTGACTTTTGTTCGGTAGTGGGCGTCGACGTGGCTCCCGGTTCGGTTGACTGGGTAAGATTCTTTTGTTCTGTCTTCGGCGCTGGCGGCGTTTGGGCCTTGGCTTTTTTCTGCTTGGTCGCAGCCGCGGGTTGAGTTTGTGGGGCAGTAGAATCGGGCGTGGTTGACTGCGGACTGGATTGTTGAGCGCTCGAATTCAGGCTCGCTCCAACCGACAACACAAGAATCAATACCGCTAATCGCATCTTTACTCCCAAACGCTGAATTGGATTTCGATAAAAGTTTGTCGCGCGCAAAATTATAACCCCCGCGGTGGAAATCGACGCAAGTGGGCTTCGGGCACTCACCAGATTGCTACTATGGATGCGTGTCTTCGAAAGCTTCGAGTAATTCCCTGGTCCCACTGAAAGTCGCGCAGCTTGTCAAAATTCCCTGGCTCGTTCATGGATTCAGCACAAGGGCCGGCGGATTTTCGCGCGCCTATGGCGGCAGCTCGCTGAACATGGGTTTCACCCTGGAAGACTCGCGTGCAACGGTCGAACGCAATCGCGCAGCCTTTCTGAAGAAGTTGGGCGCAGTCGATCGAGGCCAGCCTTGGCCGCTGGTTACTTTGAGACAAATTCACTCCAGCCTCATTCATTGCGTCTCGGGATTTCCTTCCTCGCAGCTGGCAGGCGACGGTCTGATCACGCAAACTCCAAAATTGGTTTTGGGTATTCAGGCGGCGGATTGTGTTCCCGTGATTCTGGTCGATCCCAGGCGAAAGGCGGTAGGCGTATTCCACGCGGGATGGCGCGGAACGCTGGCTCGAATTGTCGAAAAAGGCGTCGGTGAAATGCGTCGCTGGTTTGGCACAAGCCCCAGAGATATTTATGCGGCGATCGGACCGGGCATTCGTGGATGCTGCTACAAGGTGGGAGGCGAGATGCGGCAGGAGTTTGAATCGCAGTTCGAATACGCCGGCGATCTTTTCCGCGAGACTCTTGAATCCGATCCAATCCGCGAGAGGTATCCCATGCTTTTTCTCAGCGCGCGGGCGCCCGGTCACAGCGACCTTCCGAAGAACATTTTTCTGAATTTGCCGGAGGCCAATCAGCGACAGCTTGTTTCCGTTGGAGTTCCATCGAAAAATATCAGCGTGTCCGGGCTCTGCACCGCCTGCCGCGTGGACCTGCTCTTTTCTCATCGCGGGGAAAAAGGCGTGACGGGAAGAATGCTGGCCGTTGCCGGAATTAGACCGCAGTAAACTTTGACTGCCGCAAATTTGACATCTTTTCTGCATCGGAATAGGCTGCCGCGACGCACCTGAGGAGGAACCATGTTTTTGCTCTATATCATTCTCGTGGGTCTGGTTGCCGGATGGGCAACCGGAAAGATTATGAAAGGCTCTGGATATGGGCCTTTGGTGGACATATTGCTCGGCATTGCGGGGGCCATTCTTGGTAGCCGTCTTCTGGCGCTGTTGGGAATTTACACCAGCGGCGGATTGGTTCCGACCATTCTGGTGGCAATTCTCGGCGCCGTGGTTCTGGTTTTGATTGTGCGGGCGATTAAAAGGGCTTGATTCGGGTTTATTGAGCGCCGGTCGCACCGTATGGAAAGACGGGAGAGGGCGCACGCCTGACTTGCTTATCGTTTGACTGGAGACGGCCCCGCAGCTTTCACTTCTGCCGGCGCATCGAAGTTGTCAAAATTCTTTCTGAAAAGTTCGCGCAACTTCGCCGCTTGTTGGTCATAAGCCGGTTTATCTGCCCAAGCCTTCCTGGGATTCAGCACCGCCGCCGGAACCCCGGGACATGATTTTGGAATAGTCAATCCAAAAGTGGGTTCCACTTCGAATTCCGCTTTCGCCAGTTGACCCTCCACAATGGAGTCGACCATTGCGCGAGTGTAGGAAAGAGACATGCGTTTGCCGACGCCGTACTGTCCCCCTTGCCACCCCGTGTTTACCAGCCAGCATTCAGCGTTGTGCTGGGTCAGCCGGTCCCGCAACATCCCCGCATAAAGCTTGGGAGCCATGGGCATGAAAGGCGCGCCAAAACACGTAGAAAACGTTGCCGTCGGCTCCTTAATCCCAGCCTCGGTCCCGGCAACCTTGGCGGTATATCCAGAGAGGAAGTGAGACATAGCTTGCTCGGGGCTAAGGCGGGAGATGGGTGGCAAAACACCGAACGCGTCGGCAGTCAAAAACAAAACATTCCTGGGATGGCCGCCAATTCCCGGAATTACGGCGTTATCGATAAAATCGATCGGGTATGCGGCCCGCGTGTTCTCGGTGATGCTGTCATTGTTGTAATCCGGTTGATGCGTGTCGGGATCGACTGCGACATTTTCTAAGACACATCCAAAACGGATTGCGTTATAAATCTGCGGCTCGTTCTTCTCCGAAAGCTTGATGCACTTGGCATAACATCCGCCCTCGAAGTTGAATATCCCATTCATGCTCCAACCGTGTTCGTCATCGCCGATTAAGCGCCGCATTGGATCCGCTGAAAGCGTGGTTTTGCCGGTGCCCGACAACCCGAAAAATAAAGCTGTTACTCCATCCTCCCCTACGTTTGCCGAGCAATGCATGGGAAAGACATTCTGCTGCGGCAACAGAAAATTCATGATGCTGAAAATCGACTTCTTCATTTCGCCGGCGTAGGATGTGCCACCAATTAACACAATGCGCCGCTCGAAATTCAAAAGAATAAAAGATTCCGAATGAGTGCCGTCGCGTTCCGGGTTCGCACGGAAATCAGGCGCAGACACCACGGTAAAGGCAGGCTTATGAGTTTTTAATTCGTCGGCGGAGGGCCGTATAAAAAGCTGCCGCACGAATAGGTTATGCCAGGCGAGATCGTTGATAAAACGCACGGGCAAGCGGTATTTCGGTTCTGCCCCGCAGAAAAGATCCTGCACAAAAAGCTCGCGGGATTGCAAATGCTCCATGACCCGGTCGTAAAGTGCATCGAACCTATCGGCTTCAAAAGACTGATTTACCGCACCCCAAGCTATTTTTTTGTCCGTCACCGCATCGCGCACAATGAATTTATCTTTCGGCAGGCGGCCGGTGAAATTCGTGTACGCGACCAAAGCTCCCTGGGAGGCAAACTCAGCTTCATGCCGCTCAATAGCGTATTGCGCGAGCGCTGCTGGATGAAGATTAAAATGAACTCTTTCGCCGTGCAGCAAATCAGCGATGTTACCCACATGCGTCGCGGTAGCCATAGATTCTCCGAAGTCTCTAGTTATTGTCGCTCTTTCACTGCGAGAATCCAACCCAAGAGAAGGCTAAAGACCGACCGGTCGGACATGAACGATCACGCGTATGCGGGTCATCCAATCGGATATCCTTCCACCCGGCAAAAATCCCTGTTGGCTCGTTGAATCTGTCCTGCGGATGCTTGAACGCGGGGTGCGAGGAAGCAATGTGATTAAATATAATGACATACAGGATTATGTCTTCCGCACTCACTAGTCTCCGTCGACGGCTGAAACGCGTTCATCGCAACTTGCGGGGAGCGCGAAATATTGCCCGTGCCATCCTCTCGACCGATCATCCATTCCTGGCGCATATCATCCCAATGCGCCGCTGCAATCTTGCGTGCGAGTATTGCAATGAGTATGACGATTTTTCGAAACCGGTTCCGCTGGAATCCATGTTCGTGCGGATCGATAAACTCGCTGATCTTGGAACGTCGGTAGTCACAATCAGTGGAGGAGAGCCGTTACTGCATCCCGAATTGGACGACATCATTCGCCGTATTCGCGCAAACGGCATGATTGCGGGCATGATCACGAATGGATATTTGCTGGTGGCTGAACGCATCGAGCGGCTGAATCGAGCGGGACTTGAGTGGCTGCAAATCTCGATTGATAACGTTACACCCGACGATGTTTCGAAGAAGAGCCTGAAGGTCCTCGATAAAAAGCTCCAGTTGCTTGCCGGGCATGCGGATTTTCATGTCAACATTAATTCCGTGGTTGGTGGCGGCGTCTGCAATCCGCAAGATGCATTGACGATTGGAAGACGCGCGCTCGAGCTGGGCTTCACTTCTACAGTTGGCATAATTCATGACGGCACCGGGCAGTTGCAGCCGCTGGGCGAAGAAGAGCGGCGCGTCTACCACGAAATGAAGGCCATGGAAAAGAGCAGCTTTACCAGAATAAACGGCTTTCAGGACAACATTGCTCAAGGCCTGCCGAACGATTGGAAATGCCGCGCCGGAGCTCGCTACCTGTATATTTGCGAAAACGGATTGGTGCACTTCTGCTCGCAGCAACGTGGATATCCCGGAACTCCGCTGGAAAAATATACCGTGCAGGATATTCGCCGCGAATACCTCACCGAAAAGAGTTGCGCACCGCACTGCACCGTCTCCTGCGTTCATCAAGTGTCAGTAGTCGATGCATGGCGGGGACGGCAGCATCCCGCCCCGGTTGCCGCCAGCCCGAGCCTTGTCCAAATTGACTAAATGTTAAAAAGGTCGTCTTCCCTTAGAAAAAGTTGTCATCCTGAGCGCAGCGAAGGATCTCTGCAATGGGGCATACGGAAATGCATCATCAAAAACAACAACCACGAGGGCCGAGCTTTGCGAGAGGAATAATCGAAGTCTGCTTCGTAATCTTTCTTTTCTATGCCAACCTGCTGATGGGCGAATTCACCCAAGCCAACGGTCGGGGAAAGACTTTCATTTTCGCGATTCGAGACATTTTTACCGGCACTAATTTCCTCATCGCGGTGATTTCAGGGCTGGTTGGCTACGTAGTTTTCGAACACCTTCGAAAAAAGCTATAGATCGAATCGACGGCTATTTTTTCGGTTGCGCTGTGGGCGGCAATAGTCCGTTCAGCCGCAGGTACATTGCTGCGGCGCCATAGTGGTCCGCCCAGTTGCTGACGGCTGCGATCCAGGCCCAGGCGCGGGGCTGCTGTTTTCCTCCAAAGCCTTCGATCGTGTCACCCAGTTTCGAATCGTCAGCCTTGGCGAGCGATGTTTCGCAGAAATCGAACGACGCCTTTAACGCCGTATCCAGCTTGTCTTTGCTATCCGTGTCTTTTAATTCTTCGGTTTTCGGAGGCGCGACATCGCCGGCCTTGGAACAGAAAAGATAATTCGCCTCGGTTATGTGAAGAACCAGATGGGCGAACGATTCCTGTTGCGGAGTCGGTCTAAAACTGAATTTATCCGCCGGCATCTCCTCCACCGCAGCTACCAGATTCTTATGCTGGCGAGCGAGAATGTCCTTCACTACTGTAGTGACTGGATTCTTACTATCTTGCGAGAAGCCGTAGTTAACAGAACCCGCCAGGATTAGAAAGACACACAACTTTTTCATAAGACTCCTCTCGACAAAAAATCGCACATTATGAGAATGCGGCGCCCAGCCCTGCGGCAACTACGGCATACAGGATGTACCATCCGAACACGATGCTCATCGCGGTTGAGCGCTTTACTCTGCCGACAACAGAAAAACCAATCGCGGTGAGGATCAGCGTCCAAATCATGAAAATATCGGCCGCAGTTCCCAGGCTGTATAAGAAATGCGAGTTGGCTGGATTTAGAAAATATCCCGGATTCGTGGCCACGGGATTTTGCAGCGTGAAAGAATCCGGCGCGGCTCCCGCCAATATCGAAATGACTATAAGAATTGTCTTCAGCACTCCCGGCAGGCTGGCATACATAACTATCGCGAGACTTCGCGAGTAGCTGACGTCGGCGCTGGCGCCGAACTTAAAGGTCGCAAACAAAATCGCCGCGACGACGATATTCCAGATCAGCAGGAAAATGAAGAAGCCGTAGGCGATATTGCGAGTCCATTTCGCTTGCGTCTCAATTGCGACATTGCGCTGCGCGGCTGGCATGTCGTCGATCCTTTGCGACGCCTTGGGCGAAGACTGAATCTGGTTTTCAGTCACTTTGCGAAAGCCGATTTTTTGGTCGACGACATAAATGTAGCCGACGCCAACGATCGCCAAAAGCAGAAATGGCAACCACCAACTGGCGCTTCGCCGCACGTCCGCAAAAGTCTTTGAGGGGGCAATAAAAGTGTCCACGACGCGTTCGGCCTGAGAAAGCTTAGGGATCAGTTCCGGCGCGGGCATCGGTGTTACAGGAAGAGCAGCCATAGAGCCTCCATAGGTTCGCGCCGAATTGTAATCCCACGGAACATAGGAGACAAGAGCGATAGCGGGGTGACATTATCTTGGAGCATCTACAATCGCGCGTCGAATCTTTGACGCTCGTGAATTCTCCCTGATAGACTGACTGTTTGCCAGCCTACCGCCTGGTCGGAAGGAAGTAAGTGCGAGCAGAAACCCGCCATCAACTAAAACAAGACAGGTTTAACAAGGTCACGATTGGAGCCGCGGAAGCTACCGTCCACTGGACCGCCGAGCATAAGGTCAAGCTGCTGATTGCGGCGGCGATCGGAATCGTTCTCATTCTTGTGGCCTCGGGCAGTTGGTATTACATGAACCAACGGAACGAACAGGCCAGCCTCGAAATGGATCAAGCGGTCCGCACTCTTGCGACTCCGTTACGCCCAGCCGGTACGCCCGCTCAACCGGAATATCCCACCTTCGGTTTCGACAATGAACGTGCGACCCTCGCACACAAGCAGTTTCAATCTATTGTCGACAAATATCCGCACACGCACACCGCAGACTTCGCCCGCTACTTCGTTGCCGTGACCGATGCGACTCTCGGAAACACCGCGGCCGAAAGCGAGTTCAAACAGGTCGCGGCGCTGCACGACAAAGACGTTGCCTCGCTTGCCGATTTTGCTCTGGCGTCCCTTTACCGCAATAGTAATCGCACGAAAGATGCGATCGACATATACAAGAAACTGATCGACAAACCTACTCTGACGGTTGGCAAGGCGACTGCGCAAATGGCTCTGGCTGACACTTACCAGTCGGCAGGTCAGTCGCCGGAAGCGAAACGCATTCTGCAAGAGGTTCAGAAAGAGAATCCTGCGGGCGAAATCGCTCAGATGGCTGCGCAGAAACTCCAAGAGATCAAGTAAGGTCCTCCTCCTCGTGAAGGATATGTGGCTAAGGGCCCACTGACCGCTCCGAGGTATTGCCGCTCCATGCCAGATCCTTCGCAAGCTCAGGATGACTTCAAAGGCTGGTGGTTCACATCCCCCGGGCAACGGCTTCGGGCCTACCGGAGCTTGAACTAGACATACTTAGCGGATCGCCGACAGTGACTTTAAACAATTGAATATTACGTCCGAAGGAAGTAACTCGCAGGTTTCTAAATTCCGGGAAGGTCGCAAACGGTTTCGGATCGTATAGTTGCGGAATGCCGACGTCCCAGCCTTCCTGAATCACCCACACCGAGTCGCCGGGTTTAAAACCGTAAGTGCGAATCATCTCGTCCCAGTATTTGTGGAAGGTCACAGCGTCGAACCGCCAAAGATTTGCGGTAATCAACTGGTACCCTCCGCACTCAATCACTTCGAGGTCTTGATGCGGGGATTCCGGGGAATCCCGCTGCTGGCGGCAGAGGTAATAGCCCAGCAACATGCGAGTCTGGACATCAATCAGGATAGGCACGGAACGAGGGATCTGCTGATGTATGAATGCCACCGACGTTTCCATTTGGACAGGGCTCTGATCGGCTCGCTTCATGTAGGGCTGATGCAGTTTTCCGAATATGGTGCAGACGCCCACGATAACAATAGCGATGGCGACAGCCCTGGCGCGATTGCGCCGGAAAATTCCAAGCAAAAAAATGGCAACCCCGGCCGCGCCAAAAATCTCAAGGAAAGCCGAATGTCGGGTTCCCCCGTAGGGGTACGCTCCCAATAACGCCGCGGCACAGTTGAGAGAGAAAGGCAGCGTGAATAGAATGGCTAGGTGCCGTCCGGTAGGCGCCGTTTTCGTTTCGGCGTTTCGATGTTTAAGAAGAAATAGCATCCCGGCGAAGAAACACAATCCCATCACGTCGCCGACGGCCAGATTGCCGAAAATAAATTGAAATACTCCAAAGGTGCGGCCCAGGATGAAAAGTAAAAAGCTATCCTGCCCAATATGAAAATAGGAGCGGCGAAGCCATCCCTCCGTCGCCTCTCCCGCAAGGGAACTGCCTTTTAGTTTAGAAATGTGGCTGAGATACAGAAAAGCAAAGAGTGCCAACCCACCTATTTGTCCCACTGCCCACCCAGTTATCATCTGCGGCGGGAAGCGTTGATATATGAAACGCGATAATGCGTAAATGCCCATTGCCGCCGCAAAGAAAAATGCCGAGTAATGCGACAGCATTGCCAAATATAGAGACAAAGAGAAGAGCAGCATTTGGAGCAGTGAATTATTTGCCAGTGAGGCTTCGAAAAAATATCCAGCCATGGCGAGAAAAAGAAGCAGCAGTGAGTATTGGCGAACCTGAGCGGAGAGAAACACCAAAGGCGGTAGCAAGCTAACGAAAATCAGGCTGACCAGCGCGGTGCGGTCTCCCAGGAGGCCGGTCATCCATTTAAAGAAAACCCAGCAAAACAAAATGCCCGCCAGCACCGAAAGCATTCGTATGGAAAACTCTGAGTTTCCGAAAACGCTTCGCCAGTAATAGAGGGCGATGATCAGTAGCGGGGGATGCGCCAACGTCAAGCTTGACTTGTACGCCAGTGCGAGCGATGACCGGTTGGCTACCAGGAAGTGCTGGGCTTCGTCAGGATTCAGAAAGGTTCCCGTCGCGGCCCACACTCGCGCCAGAAATCCGAAAGCCAGAATTACCGCGGCGCAGGCCTTTGTGTGCCGTCGGAACCAGAGATCCCACTCAGTCATCCTGCCGGCGTCAGACCGTGAGGTCAAGGAAGGAAGATAATTGATGTCCTGGCTCATGCTTTTTTGGATATTCAAACCACAATAACAGGTCACAACCGCCGCACCAGCCGAAACCATTTTGTCTCGGGCCGCGTTCCTTGACACGTCACACACGCGCCTTTATTCTTTAATTTGCTGGTGAATGTGGTTTAGGGGCTCCTCTGGGTGGCCTTTGCTGTAGTAGCAATGCGAGGGTCTGATGTTGATTGAAATTAAGGAGTTGGAACTCCATCCCATTGATTTTGAAGAGGAGTTGCGCCCCGGGGTCATAGATTTCGGCGAGGATATCCGGCAGAAAACCCCTTTGCATGCTTCCGGCCGGGCTCAGTTGGTCGAAGAGCATCACGGCAAGCATCACAAGATTAAGGATATTCGCGTAACCGGTGATGTGGATGCGGTTTTTGAGTTAGATTGTGCGCGGTGCCTCGAACCCGCGGTCCAGCAGGTAAATCGGAAGTTTGATCTGTTATACCGGCCCTTGGGTTCGGATGCTGGCCGGTCCGAGTTATCGGTGACCGCTGCCGAAGCGGAAATCGGCTACTATGAAGGGGAGGGCCTGTTGCTAGAGGACGCCCTCCGTGAGCAGGTTTTGCTCGAACTGCCTCTGCGGGCGATTTGCCGCGAAAACTGTAAAGGCCTGTGTCCGCATTGCGGTAAGAACATGAATAACGATCGGTGCTCGTGCGAGGAGCCGTTTGACGATCCGCGCTGGTCGGTGCTCAAAGATATTCGCAACAAATTATAGTTTTCACTTGATCGGCTGTTGAGAGCAGTATCCAGCCTTATAAGGAATCTGATGCCTAATCCGAAACGCAGACATTCGAAGAAACGCACCAGCACACGGCGCGCCCACGACTTCTTAACCAGCCACTCACTTTCTGAGTGTCCCAATTGTCATGAACGCAAGATGCCTCACCACGCTTGTCCCAAGTGCGGCTACTACAAAGGCCGTGAAGTGTTGAACGTCAAGGAATCGAGCTAGTCTCACACTCCCATGCCAAGCGTCATAGCCTTGGACGCAATGGGTTCTGACCGGGCGCCAAAACCTGAGATTGAAGGGGCTATTCAGGCGTCGCGGAATTACGGCGTTCATGTGCTGCTGGTCGGTCCGCAGCCTTCTCTTCAAAACGAATTATCGCGTTATTCCGCCGCGGCAAATCTGCCCATCGAAATTGTGCACGCCAGCGAAGTCATCACCATGGATGACAAGGCGGTGCAGGCAGTTCGGGCCAAGCGCGATTCATCCATACGCGTGGGGCTTCGCCTGGTGCGTGATGGACGCGCGCAAGGCTTCGTGACGGCGGGCAACACAGGGGCGGCGATGGCTACCGCCAAAATGGTGCTGGGGGCGATTCCCGGCGTGGATCGTCCCGCATTGGCGGCGGTTTTTCCCACTGCTTTGGGCACGGTTGCGGAACTCCTCGATGTCGGGGCGAACGTCGATTGCACGCCGCAGAATCTTGAACAATTTGCGGTCATGGGCGAGATTTATTTTCGCAGCATGTTCGGAACGCGGCGTCCCCGCGTGGGATTGCTTTCCATCGGCGAGGAAGAAAGCAAAGGAAACGAGTTGACGCGCGAGGCTTTCCGGCTCTTGAAGCAGCTTCCACTAAAATTTGTCGGCAATGTCGAAGGACGAGATCTATACAACGGAAAAGTAGATGTAATTGTCGCCGACGGCTTCGTGGGAAATGTCGCCTTGAAAGTTTCAGAAGGCGTGGCTAATTTAGTGCGCTACACGCTTAAAGAAACTCTCAAAGCCACCATTACACGCCAGGTGGGCTATCTCCTTTCGCGCAGCGCATTTGCGGATTTCAAAAAACGTCTCGACCACACCGAATATGGCGGCGCGCCCTTGCTGGGCGTCAAGGGCGTATGTTTCATCACCCACGGCTCGTCGAATATGAACGCGATCAAAAATGCAATCCGGGTCGCAGCGGAATTTGCCGAGCGCAATATTAATGACACCATTGAATCTGAACTGGCGGCGCTAAGAGCGGCAACCATGGCGATTACTAGCTCATAGTTGTTACTATTTTCAGACTGTCATTCCGAGCAATCCGTTTTAATTGCAGCGTAGAGCCGAATGAATGGCGGCACGTCTAACTTTAGAAATCTATGGCGACTACTCCCTCCAATCCCACATCCCCCATCGCGTTTCTTTTTCCCGGACAGGGTTCTCAGGTTGTCGGCATGGGAAAAGAATTGGCGGAAACGTATCCCATTGCGCGCCAGACTTTCGACGAAGCCGATGACGCGCTCGGCTATAAAATCTCCCAGCTTTGCTTTGAAGGTCCCGAAGAACATTTGTGGCTCACCGAAATTACTCAGCCGGCGATTCTGACCGCTTCCATCGCCGCATATCGCGTGCTGAACGAAAAGGGTATCAGGCCTGCATATGTCGCGGGCCACAGCCTTGGCGAGTATTCCGCGCACGTTGCGGCCGGAACGATTTCGTTTCACGAAGCGGTGCGAACCGTGCGCAATCGCGGCAAATACATGCAGGAAGCCGTACCAATTGGCATAGGAGCGATGGCGGCAATCCTTGGGATGGGCCCAGACGCAGTTGCCTCGGCCTGCAATGACGCCGCTCAGGGCGAAATCTGCGAACCGGCTAACATCAATTCATCTGAGCAAATTGTCATCTCCGGACACACCGGCGCTGTCGGTCGCGCCATAAAATTGGCGGAAGCAAGAGGCGCGAAACGCGCGATTCTATTGCAAGTGAGCGCGCCCTTCCATTGCTCGTTGATGAAGCCGGCTCAGGACCAATTAGAACGCGATTTGAAGAATGTGATTTTCGACAAGTCGCGAGTACCGGTGATCTGTAACGTGGACGCGGCGTCGCACTTCGATGCCGCAACCAGCCGCGACGCATTAGTCCGCCAGGTCACCGGTTCGGTGAAGTGGTATCAGTCAATGCAACTGCTTATTTCCAGCGGCGTGCAAACTTTCGTGGAAGTCGGCCCTGGGAAAGTGTTGTGCGGCCTGATGCGCCAAATTGATCGCGCAAAGAACGCCGTCAACGTCTCCGATGAAGCATCGTTGCAGAAGGCGCTGAAGAGTCTCGAAGTGTTGAGTGCCTAAGGATAAAGCGTCGCTAACCTCGCGCTCTTCGCTACGCTAACGGTGTAGGGAGGGGTATTCATTTTGATGTAAACGGCAATCCGTCCGAGAGCGACCGCAATAAATCGATCGCGTAATCCTTATCGCCCTTAGCGAACTCAGTCCAAGCCTCAGCTTCTTCCTGCCATTTTCGCTTCCAATTCGCCGCACTTGGAGCGGCTAGGCGCGGGCTTTCTTTTTGGCGGCGACTACGGCGACGGGCGCCTTTTCCCACGGGCGCTTAGGGCGGGCGGCGGCCGGTTTGTCGCGATCTTCGACGCGATCGTACTGA
>Ga0182015_10001289_pt1 | contig 33528 bp, 30 predicted proteins | sample 712P3MmetaG_FD_120478 | JGI IMG/M metagenome (GOLD analysis project Ga0182015, IMG submission 120478) | Permafrost microbial communities from Stordalen Mire, Sweden - 712P3M metaG | ecosystem: Environmental > Terrestrial > Soil > Wetlands > Permafrost | place: Sweden: Stordalen | collected...
GCTCGACGCGGTGGTGCTTTCGCCGGATGGCACGGATTATTTGCGCCGGCAAGCCACGGGGCGCGCCGATCGCGCCAGAGAGCTTGGGCGCAGTTTAGCCGCCGACCTGATCGCGGACGGCGCAGACAGAATTCTTGCGCAGGGCGGCGGCACGCGCGCGGGCAGCGCGCCATGAGCGGCAGCCTCGCCGGCAAGCGCATCGTGGTGACGCGCGCACACGAGCAGGCGCGCGAAGTTGTCGATGCCTTCGCGGTTCTCGGTGCGGCGGTCTTCATTTTGCCGGCCGTGAGTTTCTCGGCGCCGGCGGACGCGGGCCCGCTGGATGCCGCGATTGCGGAACTCGCGAGCTACGACTGGGTGTTGCTGACCAGCGCGAATGCCGCGAAATTTTTCGCCTGCCGCTGCCGCGCGAAGCTGGCGGCGGTGCCGGTGGACGCGCCGCCGCGTTTCGCCGCGGTGGGACCGGCGACAGCGAGCGCCGCGACGGCCGAAGGTTTTCGCGTGGATTTTGTGGCGCGCGAATATCGCGGCGTGGCGATGGCGCGCGAGCTGGGACCGGCCGTGACGGGTCGCAAAGTGCTGTTGCCGCGCAGCGACCGCGCGAATCAGGAATTGCCGCAGTACCTGGCGGCGCAGGGAGCCAAGGTGGTTCAAGTGGTTGCGTACCGCACCGGGGGAATTGGCGCGCATGACGCGCGCGTCGCCGAAATGTTCCGCGCGGCCGAGATCGACGTGGTTTCGATTTTTAGTCCTTCGGCGCTGGCGAATCTGCAGGCGGAATTCGGCCACGGAACACTGCGGCGCGTGGCGGCGCGCGCCGCGCTGGTGGCCGTGGGCCCGGCGACAGCCGTGGCGATTCGCGACGCCGGATTGCCGGTGGCGATTGTGGCCAAGGAAGCGACGGCGGCTTCCGTGGTGCGCGCTGTTTCGGATTATTTTGCGGCGGGCTCGGCGGCCGAGGTGAAATCCGCATGACGTTTCCGGCCATGCGTCCGCGGAGGTTGCGGCGATCGGAAGGAATTCGCGCGCTGGTGCGCGAAACGCGGCTTTCGGTTTCTTCGTTCATCTATCCGATGTTTGTGTGCCCGGGAACGGGCGTGCGCAACGAAGTCGCGTCGATGCCGGGAATTTTTCAGCAGTCGGCGGATCAGGTGGTGGAAGATTGCAGGGAAGTGGAAGCGCTTGGAATTCCAGCGGTGTTGCTGTTCGGCATACCGGAGAAAAAGGACGAGCGCGGAAGCGAATCATATTCCGCGACGGGGATTGTGCAGCGGGCGATCGAGGCGATTCGCAAAGCGAAATTGAAACTGGTGATCGCGACCGACGTTTGCCTGTGCGAATACACGAGCCACGGCCACTGCGGCATCGTTGAAAATGGCGAAGTGCAGAACGACGCGACGGTTGAGGTGCTCGCAGCCGAGGCGCTTTCGCACGCGCGGGCGGGCGCGGACGTCGTGGCGCCGTCGGACATGATGGATGGGCGCGTCGGCGCGATCCGCCAGACGCTGGACCTGCACGGATTTGAGCAAACCGCGATTTTGTCTTACGCCGCGAAATATTGTTCCGGATTTTACGGGCCGTTTCGCGAAGCCGCGCAATCGGCGCCGCAATTCGGCGATCGGCGCGGTTACCAGATGGATCCCGCCAATGCGCGCGAAGCGCTGCGCGAAGTGGCGCTGGACATCGCCGAAGGCGCCGACATGGTGATGGTGAAGCCGGCGATGGCGTATCTGGACGTCGTGAGCGCGGTGCGCGAGCGATTCGATGTGCCGGTGGGCGCCTACAACGTCAGCGGCGAATACGCGATGGTGAAGGCCGCGGCGCGCAACGGCTGGATCGACGAACACCGCGTGACGCTGGAAATCCTGACGGGAGTCGCGCGCGCGGGCGCGGATTTCATTCTTACCTATCACGCCAAAGACGCCGCCCGGTGGCTCAAGGGCGCGCAATAAATAATGGCAGAGCAATCGAGGGCGGGCGTCTCGCCGAATCGCGCGCTGGCCACGTCGCGCGAATTATTTGAACGCGCCGAGCGGCTGCTTGTCGGCGGAGTGAATAGCCCGGTGCGCGCGTTCGGCGCGGTTGGCGGAGAGCCCGTCGTCGTCGAACGGGGCGCGGGCGCGCGCGTGTGGGACGCCGACGGAAACGAATATCTCGATTACGTTTGCTCCTGGGGTGCGCTGATTCTAGGTCACGCGGACCCGGATGTTGTGCGCGCCATTTCCGAGCAGGCCGCGCGCGGCACAACGTACGGCATGACGACCGCGGCGGAGGCGGAGCTTGCCGCGCGAATTATCGGCGCGCTACCGTCGATCGAAAAAGTTCGCCTCGTAAGCTCCGGCACCGAAGCGACCATGAGCGCCGTGCGCCTGGCGCGCGCCGCGACCGGACGCGACCTGATTCTGAAATTCGAGGGCTGCTATCACGGCCACGCCGATAGTTTTCTTTCGCAGGCCGGCTCGGGCCTGGCGACGCTCGGAATCGCGTCGAGCCCCGGCGTGCCGCAGGCGCTGGCCGCGCTCACGCTGAATGCGCCGTACAACGACCTCGAGGCCGTCGAGCGCATTTTCGGCGAGCACGCCGGGCGCATCGCAGCTGTCATCGTCGAGCCTGTCGCGGCGAATATGGGCGTCGTGCCGCCTGCGCCGGGATTTCTTCGCGGCTTGCGCGAGATCACCGCGCGCGACGGTGCGCTTCTGATTTTTGATGAAGTGATCAGCGGATTTCGTTTGTGCTACGGCGGCGCGCAAACGCTGTACGAAATCGTGCCCGATCTCACTACGCTCGGCAAAATTGTCGGCGGCGGATTGCCGCTGGCGGCGTATGGCGGGCGGCGCGATCTGATGCAGCGGCTGGCGCCGGAAGGGCCGGTCTATCAGGCGGGGACGCTGTCGGGCAATCCCGTCGCGGTGCGCGCGGGCCTCGCGACGCTTGAGAAATTGGCCGCGCCCGGATTTTACGAAACGCTCGATCGCAAGGCGGCGATGCTTGCGGACGGCATCGGTCGCGCGATTGCCGCCGCGGATGTTGCGGCGCAAGTGGTTCGCGCGGGTTCGCTGCTCACGATATTCTTTGCGGCGGGCGCGCTGCGCAATTATTCGGATGTGAAGCGCTGCGACACCGCGAAATTCGGCGCATTTTTCCGCGCGATGCTCGAACGCGGAATTCTTTTGCCGCCATCGCAATTTGAGGCGCTATTCGTTTCGGCTACGCATTCGGAGCGAGACATCGCAGAGACCGTGGCCGCTGTGAATGCCGCGCTTCGCGCCGCGTAGGCGAAATGGATTGCGGCTTTGCGCTTGACGGCGGCGGAGGTCTCCGCTAAAATGATTGGTGAGATGATTCTGTCCGCGCAGCGCCGTCACCACCATCATCATCACGCCGAGGTACGGCCGTGCTCGCGGAGGCCTGAGTAGCGCGATTCACATCGCACTCATTGGCCCGCTGGCGCGGTAAGCGCTAGCGGGCTTTTTTATTGGTGGCGGCAAATAAATGAGCGCGCGCCGAAGACGGCGCGGCGCCGGCGGCACGCGAAGGAAACGGGGAGAACGCCATGCAGCTTGCATTCGATAAGGCCGGAGGGCTTTTACCGGCCGTGATTCAAGACGCGACGACCAAGGAAATTCTGATGCTCGGCTTCATGAACGACGAAGCGCTGGCGGCCACGCGCGCCTCGGGCGACGTAACTTTTTTCAGCCGGTCGCGAAACAGGTTGTGGCGCAAAGGCGAATCGAGCGGCCACGTGCTGCGCGTGCGCGAAATTCTGCTCGATTGCGATGCCGACGCGCTGGTAGTGAGCGTGGACCCGGTCGGGCCGGGCGTTTGCCACGAAGGTTACCGCACGTGTTTTTTTCGGCGTCTCGATGCGAGCGGCGCTGTGAGCGTCGTCGGCGAACGGACATTCGATCCACAAGCCGTTTACGGTGAAGGAGCGGCCCGATGACCAAGCCAGCGAGCGACACGGCGCGCCGCCTGAAACTCGGCATCCCGAAAGGCAGTTTGCAGGACGCTACACTGCAGCTTTTTGCGCGCGCGGGCTGGCGAATTTCCGCCGACGCGCGAAGCTATTTCCCCGCGATCGACGATCCGGAAATTACCTGCATGCTGGTGCGCGCGCAGGAAATGGCGCGCTACGTGGAAACCGGCGCGCTGGACGCCGGGATCACCGGGCGCGATTGGGTGCTCGAAACCGGAGCGGAAGTCGCGGAGATCGCGGAACTTCTGTATGCAAAGCAAAGTTTGGCGCCGGTGCGCTGGGTGCTTGCCGTGCCCGAGGAATCGGATGCCACGTCTGTGACGGCGCTTGAAGGAAAAGTGATCGCGACGGAGGTCGTGAACCTGACGCGCCGCTATCTCGAAAAACACAAAGTGAAAGCGCGCGTGGAATTTTCCTGGGGCGCGACGGAAGTGAAAGTGCCGCAACTGGCCGACGCGATTGTCGAAGTCACGGAGACCGGCGCGTCGCTGCGCGCGAATCGATTGCGCATTCTGGATACGGTGCTGGAATCGCGCACGGTGTTCATCGCCAATCGTGCCGCGGCCGTCGATCCCTGGAAGCAGGAAAAGCTCGGCAACATTTCGCTGTTGCTGGCCGGCGCGATCGCCGCATACAGCAAGGTCGGATTGATGCTCAACGTGCGGCGCGCGCAGCTTGGCGCTGTTTCCGCCGTGCTCCCCGCGCTGAAAAATCCCACGATTTCGCCGCTGGCCGATGCGGACTGGGTCGCCGTGAACGTGATTGTGGATGAAGATATGGTGCGCCAGATCATTCCGAAACTGAAAGCAGCCGGCGCGCAGGGAATTGTGGAATATCCGCTGAACAAAATCGTGCTCTGATGCGAATTCTGCCACTTAACGACGCGACGTCCCGGCGCTTTCTTGCGCGGCGGCGCGCTGCCGATCCGGCGGCGCTGGCCGTGGCCGAGCGCATCGTGCGCGATGTCGAGCGGCGCGGTGACCGCGCGTTGTTTGCATGGAGCAAGCGCCTCGACAATTTGAAGCTTGGGCCGCGATCGCTGTGGGTGCCGCGCAAGGAAATCGACGCGGCACGGCGCAGCGTTGAGCCCGAGCTGCTGCGCGCGCTCGAACACGCGGCGCGAAATATCCGGCGCGTTGCGGAGCGGCAATTGCCGCGCGACTGGAGTTTGATCGTGGAGCCGGGCGTGCGCGTCGGCCAGCGCGTTTCGCCGCTCGATGCGATTGGCTGCTACGTGCCGGGCGGGCGGCACTCCCTCGTCTCAACGCTGCTGATGGCCGCTGTTCCCGCGCAAGTCGCCGGAGTGCGGCGAATCATCGTGGCGTGTCCGAAACCGAATGCGGCGGTGCTGGCGGCGGCGAGCCTTTTGGGATTGAAGGAAATCGCGCGGATCGGCGGAGCGCAGGCCATCGCGGCGCTGGCGTACGGCACGCGCTCGGTTCCGCGCGTCGATAAAATATTCGGGCCGGGCAATCGCTACGTTACCGCGGCGAAACAAATCGTGAGCGCGGATTGCGCCGTCGATTTGCCCGCGGGGCCCACTGAAGTTTTAATCGTGGCGGCGCGCGGCAATGCGCGATTCATCGCCGGCGATCTCGTCGCGCAGGCAGAGCACGATCCCGACGCGCGCGCGATTTTCGTCACGACATCGAAACAGTTGGCCGCCGCCGTGCAAACGCACGTTGAATCCGAATTGCGCCGCTTGCCTGCTGCAAATCCCGCCCGCAAGGCGTTATCGGCAAACGGCGCGATTTTGCTGGCGAAAAGCCTGGCCGCCGCGGCGGAATTCGCGAACGCGTTTGCGCCAGAACATCTGAGCGTGCCCGGCGCCGAGCGTGCGCTGCTGGCGGATTTGCGCGCGGCGGGCAGCATCTTCGTCGGCCCGTGGAGCGCGCAATCCATCGGCGATTACGCCAGCGGCAGCAATCACGTTTTGCCCACGGGCGGCTGGGCGCGCGTTCGCGGCGGATTGAGCGCGGCGGATTTCGTGCGCACATCGAGCGTGCAGCAGGTATCGCGCGCGGGATTTCGCAGTCTCGATCCGGTGGTGAGCGCGCTGGCCGCGGCCGAAGATTTGGCGGCGCACGCGCGTTGCGTTGAGGTGCGGCGATGAGCATGCGTCTGCCGCGTGTTCCCATGCGCCGCTCCGCCGCGAAGCTTGCGCCCTATGCCGCGCCGCTCGAAGGGCGCGCGGGGAAGCTGCGCCTCGATTTCAATGAGAATACGGGAGGATGCTCGCCCGCGGTCTTGCGCGCGCTGAAAAAGCTCACGGCCGAGCAGATCGCGATTTACCCGGAGTACGAAGCAGCCACAAAGCGCATCGCGCGATTTTTCAACGTGCGGCCTGCGGAGATGCTGCTCACCAACGGCGTGGACGACGCGCTGCACGTGCTGATGGATACATTCGTCGAGCCGGGCAGCGAGGTCGTGATCGTCGAGCCGACATTCAATATGTATCGATTCTATGCGCAGCTCGCCGGAGCGCGAATCCGCGCGCTGCGTTACGATATCGAAATGCGCCGCGAGGCCGACGCGCGCTTTCCCCAGGAGCGCGTGTTGCAGGCGCTAAAACGAAATCCGCGCGCGCTGCTGATCGCGAACCCAAATAATCCCACCGGCACGCTCGTCACGCTGCGACAGATTCGTGCACTGCTGCGCGCGGCGCCGCGCACGCTGCTGCTGGTGGACGAAGCCTACTTCGAGTTTTCCGGCGTCACGGTGCTGCCGTGGATCCGCCGCTATCCGAACCTGGTTGTTTCCCGCACGTTTTCAAAAACGGCGGCGCTGGCCGGATTGCGGTTGGGCTGTTTGTTCGCGGCCAAAGAAACGATCGCCGCGCTCAAGCGCTGCGATTCGCCGTATCCGGTGAACACGGCCGCGCTGGTTGCGGCCGAGGCCGTGATCCGCGATCCGCGCTCGATGCGCGCCTACGCCGAAGAAATCGTGCGCAATCGCGCGCCGCTGATGAATCATCTTGAGAATCTGGGCACGCGCGTCTATCCCAGCGCCGCCAATTTTCTGCTCGTCGATTTACAGGAGGACGCCACTCGCATGCTGAAGCGCCTTGCGCGCCGGGGCATACTGCTGCGCGACCGCTCGGCGGAATTCGGCCGCAAAGGATTTGTGCGCATCAGCGTCGGCTCGGCCAAGCAGAATGTCCGTCTGCTGCGAGCGATTCACGAATACAAGGAATCGCGATGAGACGCGTGTCGCCGCAGCTCGTGATTTTCGATGTGGACGGCGTGCTGGTGGACGTGCGTGGCTCGTTTCACCGTTCGATTCTCGACACCGTGAAGTTCTTTACGGGCCGGCGCGTGACCTACGGAGAAATCTCCGCGTGGAAAAATCGCGGCGGTTACAACGACGATTGGCGCCTTTCCACCGATTGGATCGCGTCGCTCGGCAAAAAAGTCGGCTACGCCACGGTGAAGCGGCAGTTCATGCAATTCTACTGGGGAGACAAAACCTACGCGGGCAACGTGACGCGCGAACGCTGGCTTGTGCCGCGGCGCCGCCTCGAGCGCTGGTCGCGCCGCGCGCCGCTCGCGCTATTCACCGGGCGCACGCGCACGGAGCTCGATCACACGCTCGATCGTCTGAAAACGCGGCAATATTTCACGCAGATCGTCACGATGGACGACGTGCGCCGGCTGAAGCCCGATCCCGAAGGCTTGCTGCGATTGCTCGGAAAACTCGATCCGCGCGACGCCGTGTATCTGGGCGACAACGTGGACGACGCATTGTCGTCGCAGCGGGCCGGCGTGCCCTTCTTCGGCGTGTTGCCCGGCGGCGGGACGCCCAAGGCGCGCCGCACGCGTGCCGCCCTGCTGCGGAAATTCGGAGCGCTGCGCGTTTTTGACAGTGCGTCCGAACTGGAGAAATATTGGCAATGAGGCGCGCACAGTTGCACCGCAAAACAAGCGAGACGGATATTCGTTTGCGGCTGAATCTCGACGGGCGCGGCCGCGCGCGCATCGCGACGGGCATCCGCTTTTTCGATCACATGCTGCAACTTGTCGCGCGCCACGGCGCGATGGATCTCGATCTCGCCGCGCGCGGCGATCTCGATGTCGATCAGCATCACACGGTGGAAGATTGCGGCATCGCGCTCGGCGAGGCGGTCGGCAAAGCGCTCGGCTCGAAACGCGGCATTCTTCGCGCGGGCTTTTGCCTGATGCCGATGGACGAGACGCTGGCGTCGGTGGCGATCGATTTCAGCGGCCGTCCGCACTGCGTCTGCCGCTGCAAGTTTTCCGCGGCGCGCGTGGGCGATTTTCAAACCGAGCTGGTGGAAGATTTCCTGGGCGGCTTCGCGCAGGCGGCGCGCGCCAACGTGCACGCGCGCTTGATTTACGGCCGCTCGTCGCATCATCAAGTGGAAGCGATATTCAAGGCGTTCGCGCGCGCGTTGCGATTCGCGGCGGCGCGCGATCCGCGAATGAAGCGCGTTTTGCCGTCGACGAAGGGCTTGATATGAAAATCGCGCTTGTGGAATATGGCGCCGGAAATCTGCCCTCGGTTGAGCGCGCGCTCGCGCGTCTGGGCGCCGACACCTTCCGCGCGCCCGCTCCGGAAGCGTTGGCCGATGCCGACGCGATTATTCTGCCCGGCGTCGGCCATTTCGGCGCGCTGATGCGCCAGCTCGGCGAGCGCGGGATGATCGTTCCTTTGCGCGAGCGAATTTCGCGCCGTGTGCCGTTTCTCGGAATCTGCCTCGGTCTTCAGGCTCTTTTTTCCGCGAGCGACGAAGCGCCGGAAGACACTGGCCTTGGTATTTTCCCCGGCCGCGTGGCTGCGCTGCCGCCCACGGCAAAACTGCCGCACATGGGATGGAATCAATTGGAGCGGCGCGAGCCGGCTCGCTTGCTCGAAGGCGTGCCGCAAGACGCCTATTTTTATTTCGCGCATTCCTTCGCCGCGTTGCAGAACTCGACGGGCCCCGGCCACGCCGAAGCCGCGCTGTGCGATCATGGCGGCCGCTTTGTCGCCGTGGTGGAAAACGGCAGCATCTGCGGCGTGCAATTTCATCCCGAAAAATCCGGCCAGGCCGGCGCGCGCTTGCTTGAGAATTTCTTGCGTCTGGCGCAAAGCGAGTCGCAATCGAATCGCGCTGAAGGCCGCGCCGCGCAATGAGCCTCGCCCGCCGCATCATTCCGTGCCTTGACACCGACGGCAGCCGCGTCGTGAAGGGCGTGCAATTCATTCATCTGCGCGATGCAGGCGATCCCGCCGAATTGGCCGCGCGTTACAACCGCGAAGGCGCCGACGAATTGGTCGTGCTCGATATCGCGGCGTCGCGCGATCACCGCCCGACATTTCTTGAAACGATTCGCCGCGTCGCCGCCGAACTTGCGATTCCGCTAAGCGCCGGCGGCGGAATCGGCACGCTCGAAGAGGGCCAGGCCATCCTCCGCGCCGGCGCCGACAAAGTGACCGTGAACACCGCGGCGATTCGGCGTCCGGCTCTGCTCACGGAGCTTGCCGCGGAATTTGGCGCGCAAGCCGTAGTGCTGGCGATTGACGCGCGCCGCGATGGCGCAGGTTGGCGCGCGTACGTGCGCGGCGGCCACGAGGCCACCGATCTCGACGCCGTGAAGTGGGCGCAAGAAGGCGTCGAACGCGGCGCCGGCGAAATCCTCCTGACTTCGATGGATCGCGACGGCACCCGCAAGGGTTTCGATTGCGAATTGACCGCCGCGGTCTCGGAAACTGTTTCGGTTCCCGTGATCGCTTCAGGCGGCGCCGACACGCCGCAGGATTTTCTCGATGTGTTCGAGAAGGGCAAAGCCGACGCGGCGCTGGCCGCTTCGATTTTCCACGATAATCTTCAGGGATTCGGCGCGCTCAAGCGATTTCTCGCCGAGCGGGGCGTCCCCATGCGCGTAAGCGCCTGAAAGAACATCGATCATGTTAGTGCCCTGCATCGATCTTCAAGATGGCCGCGCCGTGCAATTGGTTCACGGCCGCAAGCGGCGCCTGGCCGTGGACGACGTGCTCGGCCTTGTCGCGCGCTTCAGCGTGTATCCCCGTTTGCACGTGATCGATCTCGACGCCGCAATGCGCAAAGGCTCGAACGCGCGTTTGGTGCGCGAAGTCTGCGGCGCGGCGCGGCGCGCCGGCATGCGCGTGCGCGTTGGCGGCGGGATCCGCACGGTGGCGCGCGCGCGGCGCATCGCCGCATGGGGAGTGGAAAAAGTGATCGTCGGCAGCGCCGCGTTTCGCAACGGCCGCGTGAACCACGCTTTTTTGCGGCGCCTGGCAGCGGCGTGCGGACGGCGGCGCGTGATGCTCGCGCTCGATACCGAGCGCGGCCATATCGTAGTGCGCGGCTGGCGCGAGCGCCTGCATCTTGATCCGCGCGACGTCCTCGCGGAGCTTGAGCCCTACGCCTCGGAATTTCTGTGCACCTATGTGGATACCGAAGGCACGATGCGCGGCACAAACCTCGCGTGGTTCCGCAGTCTGCGCCGCGCCACACATCTGCCGATCACGGCGGCCGGCGGAATTCACACTCGGCGCGAAATTCAGGCGCTCGAGCGAATCAAAATGGACGCAGCCGTGGGAATGGCGCTCTATCTCGGCAAGCTCTCCTGAAGGGAATTCCGCAGCGAGAAGCGAAACGCGGCGCGCGCACGCGCCGATCAACGCGCGGGAAGTTGCCAGAACGGCGCGCTGGCCTGCCCAAACTCAACCGCAACCGCCGCCGAACTTGTCCGGCGCTCGCCGAGATACACCACGCGGCACTCCTGCTCGGCTTGCGTGGATTTGTTTATGAGTAAAAGTTTTTGGCCGGTCTGCACCTTTGCGCCCAGCATCAATCGCGCGCCGTTCGCGCTCACGTCAATCGTATGCGCTTCTTCGTGAAACGGCTCCTGCGCCGCGCTGTGTCCGTACACAAAAACGGGTATATCCACGCTCCATCGCCGGTTCCTGCGCCGGTCGGAGTGCGGCCCGGGCGCATGCGCGTATGGCTCGCTCTGCAATCGCACTTCGCGATCCAGCTGCGCTTTTTTGATCGCCTCGAAGATGCGGCTCATGTACCCCTGATCGCCGGGCGGCCGGGTGGGATGGCCTGGTCCCCAACGCCAACAATTTAGCTCGAAGCGCCGCGCGGCAAGCGGGCAGTTGGAGCGAAGAGTCCGAACTGGTTAACAGCGGGGCAGCCCGCGTACCGGCGGGAAGGGAAGAGGAACGCGACGAAGGGATGGGCGGGCGCGTCGCGCGGCCGAAAACCGCCGCGACCCGCCTGCGGCGTGAATCAGTGTTTTATCGTCAGGGAAAGCGTCTGGAACGCGGCCTGCATATCCGGCGCGGTTCCGTAAAAGTCGTAGTTGCCGTAGGAGGTGGAAAGGTGCAGCTGCGTTCCATTGACTTTAATCGAATGAATCGAGGCTTTGCCGAAAGCCACGCGGTCGCAGCGGCCGTCGAAAGTTTGCGTGCAGTAGTAGCTGCCGGTTCCGTCGGAATCCACGGTTAGATATCCCTCGCAATAGGATTGCGTCGTCGCGGTCTTGCTTTTGAAATCGATAGACAGGTGCCGGTGCTGCACGAAGTAGCGATGCGATCCCGCCGCCGGAGCCGCGGGCGCAGGAGCGGGCGCCGGCGCAGCCACTGGCGCAGGTGCGGATGCCGCTGGTGTTGACGGCGCGGGCGCCGCTGGAGTTGCCGCCGCCGGTTTCGCCGTGGGCGCGACTTTGTGTGCCGGCGGCGCCGCGGCGTGAGTTGTGCCCCCGCTGCCGGCCGCCGGCGTCGTGGTCGTGGGCAAAAGCCCGCTCGCCCCGCCGCTTCCGCCGGAATCTCCGCCGGCCAGCCCACCGCCGCCCGATCCAGCCGCGGTTTGGCTCGGGGGCTGCGTGGACGCAGTGCTGCCGCCCGACGCGCCACTCGCCTCGCCGCCACCGCCAACATTCAGCGCGCCCGCGCCGCCACCAGTTCCGCCGGCGACGTAAGTGGACGACGGCGCGCCGGCCCCCGCGGATTCCTGCGCGCTGCGCCAGCGCGCCACGCCGATCGCGACGATAATCAGTATCAGCGCCGCGGCTCCGAGCACGGCGTAAATAACATTCTTGGAAGGCCCCGCTGGCGCCGAAGTCGCTGGCGCCGCGCCGCCCTGCACGGGCGGAATCGTAGCTTGTGTTGCGCCGGCCATCGGAGGCGCGTAAACCGGCACGGCGCCGGCCGGGCCATCGCCGATCCATGTTGCGCCGGACATCGGATGTTGTCCGGAAGGCGTTCCGCCGGGGTAAGTTCCCCCAGCGGGCGTGCTCGGCGGAGGAGTCCACCCGCCACGCGGCGGCTGCGCTCCAGTCGGTGTCCATTGGCCTCCGGGAGCCGCTCCGGTCGGCGTCCAACCGCCCGGCTGGCCGGGAGGTGTGCTGGGCGGCGGCGGAGTCCAACCCCCAGGTTGCATCGGCGGCGCGGGCTGATTCCATTGCTGCGGCGCGTACGCGGCGGGCACGTATCCGGGCAGGCCCAACGGATGCTCAAGGCCCGCGCCGAATTCTTCCACGGTTTGAAATCTTTGATTGGGATCTTTCGCCAGCGCTTTCATAACGCACTGCTCGAATCCGGGCGCGATGTACGGGTAATAGCGCGTCGGCGGATTGGGCGGCGTATTCACGTGGTCTGACATCACCTGAAAATCGCTCTCGCTTTCAAACGGCAGGTGAGCCGTAAACATTTCATACAGCGTCGCGCCGAGGCTATAAATATCCGAACGAATGTCCACGGGCATGTTGCGAATCTGCTCGGGCGACATGTACGCGACGGTTCCCATGCGCGTTCCGGTGCGCGTCATGCGCTGGCCGCCGAGCACTTTGGCGATTCCGAAATCCATCACCTTCACGATTCCGGATTTCGTCAGCATGATGTTGCTCGGCTTGATGTCGCGGTGCACGATGCCCATGCGGTGCGCGAAACCGATCCCCAGCAGCGCCTGTCGGAATAGCGGCACGGCTTCGTCAGCGGGGATCACGCCGCGCCTGCGAATCATCTGATCGAAGGTTTCGCCTTCCAGCAGCTCCATCACGATCACGCAGGTTTCGCCGGATTGAATGAAGGCGTACAGCGTGGCGATGTTCGTGTGGTTCAGGCCCGCCTGCGCCTTGGCTTCGGCGCGGAAGCGTTCGAGCAGCGAGGCGTTACCGACCAGTTCCGGTGAGAGAACCTTGATCGCCACGGCGCGGTCCAGCGTCACGTCCACGCCGCGATAGACCACACCCATGCCGCCTTCGCCGATCTTCTCAATGATCTGGTAGCTGCCGATCTGCGTTCCGATCATTGTTCTGAATCCTTCGCCGCCTCGCTGGCGCCGGCGCTGCCGCTCTCCGCGGGGGCGGATTCGCTGGCCGGCGTCTCGATCAGCGTCTTGCGCAGATTGTCGGACGCCACGCGCAAAAGCTGCACGGTAATATTATCGTGCCCGCCGCGCGATTTTGCGAGTTCGATTAAGTCCTTGCAAGCCTGCTCGAGCGGCTTCCCGTTCACCGCTTCCTGAAATTCCGCGTCGCTCACGAGCCCCGAAAGTCCGTCCGTGCACATCAGCAGCGTATCGCCGGGCTGAAGCGGCACGGGCTCCGCGGGACAATCCGCGCGAATTTCCTTGGACGCGCCCAGCGCCATCATCAGCACGTTTTTTTGCGGATGGTTTTGCGCCTCTTCAGGAGTGAGCATCCCGGCTTCCACCATCTTGTTCACGTAAGAGTGGTCGCGCGTGATCTGAAAAATGTTCGGGCCGCGCAGCAAATAAAGCCGGCTATCGCCCACGTGCGCATACACCAGATTCGTGCCCAGGATCGCCGCGGCGGTACACGTGGTGCCCATGCCTTCGAGCAAATCGTCTTCGCGCGCTCTGGAGAGAATGCTGTGATGCGCGATGCGGAATCCTTCGAGAAGCGCATCGAGAGGATCGGTATCGGGATCTTTCAGGTAGGTCTCGCGGACAATATCCACCGCCATATGGCTGGCGATCTGCCCGCCTTCGTATCCGCCCATTCCATCGGCGATGATTGCCAGGCGGCCGCGCTTGGAATATTCCTCTTCACCTTCCGGCTCGGCGTAGCAATAGTAATCTTCGTTATTTTCCCTGACCAGACCGACGTCGCTCAGGTTCGCCAGGGTGATGCCGGGCCGGATTTCCATGGTCTCTGCGTTCTAGAGCTAGAGGCACTTGAATTTCAGCGCCAGCTTGCCCAGCTTAATTGTGTCGTTGTCCTTGATCTCTTCGCGGGCGATCGCCTCGGTTCCGTCGTTGATGAATGTGCCGTTGGTCGAATCGAGATCGGTCAGCCAGAACTTGCCGTCTTTGCGGCGTAGGCTGGCGTGCTTGGCGGAAACCGTCGTGTCGTCGAGCACGATTTCGCAATCGGGTCCGCAGCCCAGGACGTTGTGGCCGTCGCGCACGCGAAAGTCTTCGCCCATCTGGCTGCCGTTCAGCGCGACGAACCAGCCCACCACAGCGCCGGCCGGCTTTTCGCCGATCACCACGGTGCGCCGAGCGCCGCCGCCCGGCACAACGCCAGCGCCAGCCCCGGGGCGTGGCGCGGCAGGCGCGGCTCCGCCCAGAACCGTGTCGCCGCTCTGTATGCGCGTTTTGCCCGGCGCGGGAGTATCCAGGCCCGTCTTCTGGCAGTAAGGGCAGATCTCCCACGAATCTTCCATCTGGTGTCCATTTGCGCAGAATTTCGCCATGTTCTTTCCTCCGTGGCTCCGCGTGATGCGAGCCGCTGATCGATTTCGCCGGCGCCTAGCTGCTCAGGTACGTGAAGCTGGCCGCGCCCTTCCCGATGTAAATCTTGTCGCCGTGATGCAGCGTGACCTTGCTGACCTTCGGCGAATCGAGCGAGTTCAAGAACACGCCGTTCGTAGATCCGCGATCGATCAAGACCACGCCCTCGTCCACCGGCACAACCCAGGCGTGTTCCTTCGACACCGCGTCCTCCGGCAGCACGATCTGGCACTTCGCCGAATCGCGGCCGATCAGCAGGCCCTGCTTGGTAATTTCAAATCGTTTGCCCGCCGCCGCGCCTGACGTGCATTGCAGGCTGCCGTAGCTGCGCGGCGGACCCTGCGGCGCAGCATAGCCTCCGGCGCCCGCCCCGTAACCCCCCGCCGCGGGCGCGCCGTACCCACCGGCCGGCAAACCCGGGGCCTGCGCTCCGCCCGGCAGCGCGACCGTGCCTCCCGCCACCGGAGCGCTGGCCACGGCATGCGCCGGTTTTTTCTTGACCATCGCGAACGCGATGACCACGATCACGACAAGCAGCAACACCCCGCCGCCAATCTCATAATCGAGCATCGATGGGAACGCTTCTTTGCAAGTCGCGGGGTTCGCCGCCGCCGTGATTTTGTCCTGCACATACGGAAAGCCCGGATTCAAATTCTTAATCTGCTCGAATTCATGCTGCGCCTTGGAACAATCGTTGGCTTCAAGATCGTTGATCGCCGCGATCCACTGCGTCGAAAGCTCGCTCTCTTGCGGCTTCACGTTCTGGCTGGTCAGGAATTCATTGACCACGCTCATCGGCACCAGGAAGTTCACGTTCTGCGCGTTGTCCAGTCCTCCGAATGTCGCAAGACCGATCGCCTCGCCCTGATCGTTGAATGCCGGGCCGCCGCTATTGCCGTGATTGATCGCCGCGTCGGTCTGAATGGCCTGCCAGCCGCCGGGCATGGTCTGCCGCGCGCTGACCAGCCCCGCTGTCATGCTCGGTTCCGAGCCCGCCGCCGCCGTTCCCAGTTCGGCCGCCGCCGGATATCCGATCACGAAAATCTTATCGCCCACCTGGAGCTTGGTGTCGTCGCCAACCGGCACCGTCGGCAGATTCGTCTGCTCGATCTTCAGCACCGCCACATCTTTGCCGGGCGTGATTTGGCCCACTTGTTTTACGTCCGCCGGCACAGCCTTGGTCAGCGTGGAAAGGCCAGGAATTGCAATCCCGATCTGCGCCGTCACCTGCGGCGGATTCCACGACGTCATTTTCATGCTGTCCAGGTAGTACGCTTTCACCGCCGATTGATACATCGTCTGCTCTTCGGTCGAAAGCTGCACGGACTTGAGCGTGTCTTGCAGAGTCTGCAAGTCGGCTGGAATCAATTTCGCCAGTTCACCGTCGACGAACATGCCCTGCACTTCCGAGTCCGCCGTCGCCACCACGTGCGCGTTCGTCACCATGTAACCATCGGGCGTCAGGATGAAACCCGATCCGGAAGAAGTCACCTCCGACGAGTCGGAAAACGCTTCCGGGCCGGGCTTCAGGTATTCGGTCGGATTGTTCGAGATCTCCTGTATCTCGGCTCTCAAAACGTCCGAGACGGAACTCGTAATGATCCCGGCCTTCACTTGCTGATCCGCCACGGCGCGCAGCGCGGCCACGCTCGAATCCGGTATCATCGGATGCTGCCCGCTCAGCGTCGAACTAAAAGCCGCCACGATCATCACCACGCCCGGGTTGTACATCTCGTTGATCTGCTGCCCATCCAGGCGCCCCGTTTGCTGCGCCGTCACCTCCGGCGACACCACAATCGCCGCCACCGCCAGCGCCATCACGGCGCTCGCAATCACCACCGCCACGCGGTGCGTCCGGAAAAGTTTGCGCTTCGGCGACCGCGCCTCGAATTTCGTCGTCATCGTCTCGGCTCCTTTAAATCTTCACCAGCAAATTGCCGTTGCCGCGCTGCTGTTGCCGCGCAAATCCCGGATCGCCGCGCTGCCCGGAGCGCACTTTCTGAATCCAAGTGACGAAATACCCGCAGGTAGGAGACTACCGCCGCGCGCGGGGCCGCCGGCGCCAATCCAATCGCCGAAGCGCGCAGCCACAATACCAAACGAAGAACTCAACGCGGGCATCCTGGTCCCGACTCCCTCACGCGAAAGCCGGAAAACAACCCAATCTCAACTCGCCCTAGGCTCCGGGGACGGAGCCCGCGCCGCATGCCGCGAAAAAAACAGTCACTTCGTCGGCGTCTGGGCCACGCCAAAAAACTTCGAGCGATGAGGCTATATAGCGTTTTCTCCGCACCCTGTCAACGCAATCCTCCGCGGTGGCTCGGGCGACAATTTCGATACTCCGAATCCGTTGCGGATTCGGATTCCGCGGTCTCCCAGCGCGCGCCTCACAAATTCCTTGTGTCGAGATCGAAACAATTCTAGGATGCGCCAGCCGGATGGCCGAGTACATCGCCGCCCTACGAATCGCGCGTCCGATTCCGAAGTCGTTGCCGGTTCTGCGCGGGTGCCGCGGCGAGCCAACAGCCCGGCAACCGCTCCGGATCGCATCGCCACGATGACGATGAACCGGAGCACCCTATGACTGCCTTCCATGTCGAAAGATCAATCTGGAGGAGTGAATGCAAGCAAAAATCAAAATGAAAACGTTTTGCGGGGTTGCTGCGATGCTGTGCGCCGCAGCCGTCTGGAATTCGGCGCAAGCGCAAACCGACCCCAGCACGCCGCATTTGCAGAAGCAAGGCACCGCCACGCAGCTGATAGTGGACGGCCAACCCTTCATGGCTCTTGCAGGAGAACTCACCGGCAACGCCGCGACCAGTCTGCCGATGTTGGAGCCGATCTGGCCGCAGCTTGTCGCCGCCAATCTGAACACCGTGCTCGTCGGCGTCTCTTGGGCGCAGTTTGAGCCCGAAGAAGGCACGTTCAACTACGAGCAGGTGGATGGAGTCATCAACCAGGCGCGCGCGAACCATCTGCACATCGTCTTCATCTGGTTCGCCAGCTGGAAGAACGGCACATCCAGTTTTGCGCCGTACTGGGTGAAGAAAGATTACACGCGCTTTCCGCGCATCCAGATCGGCAACGGCAGCACCGTATCGATCTCCGGCCCGATCGAACTGCTCAGCACGTTTGGCGACGCCACACGCGATGCCGACGCCACCGCGTTCGCCGCGTTGATGAGCCACATCAAGCAAGTCGACGCCAGCCAGCACACCGTAGTGATGATTCAGGTGGAAAACGAAGTCGGCGTGCTGCGCGATTCGCGCGATCGCTCTCCCGCGGCCAACCGCGCGTTTGCCGGCCCCGTTCCCGCCGAGCTGATGAATTATCTGGAAGCGCACAAAGATTCGCTGATTCCCGAATTCCAAGCCGTCTGGGCCGCCAACGGCTACAAAAAATCCGGCACGTGGGAAGAAGTATTCGGCCCCGGCAAACCGCCCGACGTGCAGATTCCGATTCAGACCACCAGCCCGCCGATGAGCGCCGACGAACACGAAATCAGTTGGCGGGAACTTCACTGGCCGTCGGACGAAATTTTCATGGCCTGGAATTACGCGCGCTACGTGGAGAAAGTGGTGCAGGCCGGCAAAGCCGCCTACGACATTCCCATGTACGTGAATGGCTGGCTGCAGCAGCCCAATCACGCCTGGCCGGGCACCTATCCCAGCGGCGGCCCCATGCCGCAAGTGCATGACGTGTGGCGCGCCGGAGCGCCGGACGTCGACATCCTCGCGCCCGATCTCTACCTGCCGTATTTCGATCAGCTTTGCGAACGATTCAGCCGCAATGGCAATCCGCTCTTCATTCCAGAGACCAACACCGACGCGGCCAACGTGATCATGGCCATCGGCAAATACAACGCGATCGGTTTTTCTCCGTTCGGCGTGGACGGCGGACGCCCGATTCCTTCCGATCTCTCCGACGCCTATCAAATGCTCGCGCAGTTATCGCCCGTGATCCTAGCGCATCAGGGAACCGACGCAGAGACCGCCGTGCGCATGGTTCAGGGCGAAGCGCCCAAGCAGATCAAACTCGGCGATTACACCCTGACGTTCTCCTACACCGGCCGCATCGGCGGCCTCGCTCCCCAAGCCAAAGGCGGCGTCGAAGCGTCTCCTCCGCGCCCCGATGGACCACAGGCTGCCGCTCTGCCGCCACTCGAAGCGGCCGCGGTCGTAATCTCGACCGGCCCCGACGAATTTTATTTCGGCGGAGGCGGCATGCGTGTCGATTTCACGCCCAACACGCCCGGACCGCCCAACGTCGGCCTCGGCATCGTGCAGCGCGGCAAGTTCGTCGATGGAAAGTGGCAGCTTACGCGCTGGATCGAAGGCGACGATGACGCGCAAGGAGAAATCCTCGTGCTTCATCCCGGCACGATCTATCGCGTACAGCTCTACCGCTTCCCTTGATTTGAAAATTTGGCGGGGCCGACGAGGCTCGAACTCGCGACCTCCTGCGTGACAGGCAGGCGTTCTAACCGGCTGAACTACGGCCCCGCATTTGGAATGAACGATATAGCGCAAACCCTGTGTTTATCGGCGTTTTGCAGGTTTCGCATATACCGCACTGCTTGCTCCGGATGCACTGAAAAGCGGCCCATACCGTCCTATCCGCCCATAAACCGCCCATAAAAACTAAGTGCCAATTCCCGGTGCGCTCACGGTTAATAATCCTATCACAGAAGCCCGCCAAGAACACCGCTCGTTCGCATCGACCCGGTTTGTCGAGTGAGGCTATTATTGAGGGCGGTACTGGAAGCGCCAGAACCACTCCAACCTTCGGAGCGGAAGACGTGTCTCTGGGCGATTTTCTCGACAAGAGAGCGACAGCCCTCACCGTGTCCGAAGTTGCGGAGATTCTGAGTATCTCCGAGCGCCAGGTCTACAAGCTCGCCTCGGAGAGCGTAATTCCTTCCTTTCGCATCGGCTCGTCGATCCGATTTGATCCCGCCCAGGTCGCGGCGTGGCTGCGGCAGAAGGCGGGGCCGATTTCAGTGCGGCCAGGCGAGGATCGAAGAAAGCGGGCGTAGCCTATGAAATCTTGGCGAGCGTGTAACTCGTGCTGCGGCCGCCTTCGGGATTCCGCACAAGGATGCCGTGTTCGACGAGAGGCAGAATGTCGCGGAGCGCAGTATCGTGGGAGCATTTTGCGAGCTTCGCGTATTTCTTTGTCGTGAGTTTCCCATCGAACCCATCGAGCAAGCGGTTGAGTACGAGCCGTTGACGTTCGTTCAGTGAAACATCCGCAACCCATTCCCAAAACCGCGCTTTTGAGAGGACGCTTCCGAGAGTGGTTTGAGCGCCCTCGATGGCACGGCCCAGGCACACGAGGTACCACTCCATCCAGGGAGTGATGTCCATATTTGCTTTCTGTGTCCGCTCCAAGATGTCGTAATAGGCGGCACCCTCCTGCCTGATTTGCGCCGACATGCTGTAGAAGCGTTGTGGACTCTGTTCGGAGCGCGCAAGCGCGAGATCGGCAATCGCCCGCGCGATGCGCCCGTTGCCGTCATCGAACGGATGAATAGTGACAAACCACAGATGAGCGAGCCCCGACTTCACCACCCAATCGGTCTCAGCATTTCCATTGAACCAATCGAGGAATTTCCCCATCTCCGTGCCGAGTCTTTCAGCGGCCGGCGCCTGGAAGTGGATGCGCTCTCGGCCGACCGCGCCGGAGACGACCTGCATGGGACCGCTTCTATCGTCGCGCCAACCGCCTACTCTAATCTGTCTCATGCCGCTCCGGCCGGTCGGGAACAAGGATGCGTGCCACGCGAACAGCCGCTCCGCGGTGAGCGGCTGTTCATAGTGGCCTGTGGCGTCCATCATCATTTCGACGACGCCTTCCACGTTCCTGTCGGCAGGTTTAAGGCCGCCGATGTCTATGCCGAGGTGGCGCGCGACCGAAGATCGGACCTGCTCCGGGTCTAACTTTTCCCCCTCGATTTCACTACTCTTGAGCACGTCCTCGGTGAGGGTCCGTAGGACTGCCTCCTGTCGCAGCTTAAACCCAAGCGTTTCCATCCGGCCCAGGAGTCGACCCTGCTCATGGCGGACGGTGGCCAGCCGTTCCACCAGACTGCTCCGGTTCCAGTGGAACCGGGGCCAGTCCTCCAGGGTATGGATATATTCGACCATTCTACGCGTCCTTTGCGTAGATTATGCCCTCTATTCGACGCAAAGTCAATATATTCAACGCACCTAATGCGTCGAATGTGGCCCAGATTCACCGCACGGCGAACCCACCGGCCCAGTCGCGAAGCAAGTCCATATCGGTACCCCGCTCCGGTCGCCTTTACTCGTGCTTCGGAGTTCACTTCAGGGAGTTTATCCGGTGCTCCAGCGCCTTGAGTTGCGCGAGAACCTCATCAAAGGAAACCGGCGCACCCCAAAACATCTCTTTCATCTGGTCATAATCGTGGCGGAGGATTTTCTCCAACGCCTGATTGGGCGCGATCCTGAGGGTTCCGGGCACGGCCGTTTCGTAATGCGCCCAGCCGCTCGCGAAATAGATTTTCTTAAACTCGATGACCTGACGCAGCAAATCGAGGCTGAGTTTGTCGTCGGTGAACCCGCCGCCTATGCTCATGGCTGCCACGTCCGACCAATGCCTGGACATTCGCGGCTTCAATTTACCGGGGTCGGGACGGTGATTCTCCGCGTGCAAGAGCGTGACCTTTTCCCAAAAGGTGCGCTCAGAATCAAGTACGGCAATCTCGGCTTCCGGTGCTACGAAGACCTTCGGAAATTCTTCCGCGACATACGACTTGATTCGATGCCTATCGCTCGGTTGCTGATCGCCACGCCCAAACTCAATCTTGATCTGTGGTCGCAAGTAGGCCGCGTACTCGACCGCCACGGGATAATTGAATAAGAGCGTCATCTCCTCGTTCGCTTCGTCAGAGGGGGCAACTGACCACGCTTCCGTCCCGAGTTTTGTGCTGCATGCCGCGCGTATTTTGGGGAGAATATTTTCCCTAACCGTTTTCTCGATCGCCGCCCGAAGCTCTCCGTCGAGCTGTCGGCGCTTGCTACCTGAGAGCGCCGGATTTGCCAGATCGCGATCGCCGGAAAAACCGAGTGCCGCGCGGTTTAGCGATATGTCGATGTCTTCGGAAAATCGACGGATAATACCGAACACCTTTGAGAGTGAGGTGCCACCCTTGAAACGCAATTCCGGTATATCACGTAGTTCAAAGAGAACTTTCAGGCACCAGCACACCCAAAAGTCCTTTTCGATCGCTGTACTCGTGGAGTTGCGGCGGCTGGCCGTTTCGTCGAAATATGTTTTCCGATCGGCCGCCGCCAGTTTTGCAAACTCATCCATCGCGTCACGCCTGCGCCGAGAGACGAGCGAGAGCTGGCTGCAGCCATGCTGGCGCTCCCGGCGCTAGGCGCTTAATCTCCGCCTTCACCGATACCGGAATCTTTTTCGAGAGCGATTCCACCGGAATTTCTCCTACGCCGTGGCGGCCCAAAAAACGGAGAGCCTGGATAACCGTTCCCGCTTCCGTCCCGGCACCGATCATCTTCGAAGGCGCGACATGCTTGAGCACAACCAGTTGATTGCCGATTCGGAGGCTATGGGAACGCCCGTCCGTCAAAAACAGGTGTTGCGTAGGGACTTGTGCCGATAGTCCCACCAGATTTGCGGCCTTCGCCCCCGATACCATGACGCGGCTGTTTGTTTTCGCCGCGACCGCCTCGGCTACCGCTTCGGGAGAAGGCGAGAGGATGCCGATTTGCGGATGTACCTTCGGATATTCGTAAATTCCGCGCGCAATGCGGCGGATCTCACCGCTCCTTTGGAGGCGGAACAGCGCTTGTTCCACCGCAGTACGAGGACCAAGGCTTGCCAATTCCTTCGCACTGAAAACCCAGCCGCGATGCTTGGCCCAGATTTTCTTCCGAATTGCGTTCATGGTGTTCGTCGCCATATTCCACCTCCTATGTCAAGAATAATATACTCTTTTCCTGACATAGTCAACGACAAATACAGTCACTTAAACCAGTTATATCAATACGATACAATAATATTATGTTTCATACCGACAAGCGCTAAAGTGCTATAAGAACAGGGAGTAACGACCATAAGATCGCTTCCCCGCGCTCCATAAATCCCGCCTTCGAGTCTTCGGCATCGGTCGCCACTATATGCCACCGCTATTCGCATTCATGAACCCGCTCTGGGAGCACACTTGCGCGTATGATTGCCGTGAGTCATTTTGGCGCGCCAGAGGAGCATGCGTAGGTGACCAGCCCAGCATCGAGCGGACCGGCAGGCAGCCATTTCGAAGGCCAGGTCGGCGCCCACTACTTGCTGTCCATGTTGACGGGCAGCGAGCCCCGTGGTCTGCCCGGCTGTACGATCGATCGCGTTGAATTCCAGAGAGCCTCCGAGGGGCGGCCACTTGACGACGTCATCGTGCACGCGCACGACGGGCAAGGCAAGGCCGCCGTTCTCGAAATTCAGGTCAAGCGAAGCATTACCTTCACGCCCTCAGATTCGGTATTTCGTTCAGTCGTAGACCAGATCGTCGTAGCCTCCCGCAGGCCAGACTTCTGGAATAGCCGATATGAACTTGGCATCGCGACCGCTCGAACATCTCACAAGATCGACGGTGCCTATCAAGATGTCCTGACATGGGCGCGCCAGTTGGGGGACGCGGCAACTTTCGTAAACCGAATCAATCGGCCTGGTTCTGCCAACGATGACATGCGCGCCTTTGTGGGTACATTCAGGTCGCATCTGAAGGACGCCGGAGCCAATCAGGACGACGAAACGGTTTGGCAGCTTCTGCGCAGGCTTCGGATTTTTATTTTCGATTTTACTGCCACTGGCTCCGCATCTGAAGAGCTTGCGAAGGAACGTGCCGTCCGCGCCCTTCATTCGGACGACACGCCCCGCGCTGGCGATCTTTGGACAAGCCTGACCGAACTCGCGATCAAAATTTCATCTTTTGGTGGTGACCGCGACCGCGATCAATTGATCGAAGATCTCAGACAGCAATCGTTCCGCCTCTCCGGGGATCGGCGTTTTTTGTCCGCGCGAGCAGCGTTGGCCGAAGCGTCCAGCGCCGCTCTTGCCGATATCGGCGACAGCGTTAGCGGCGTAACGTTGACCCGGCACGAACGCGTCGGCGCCGTTCATGCCGCCCTGGACCGAGGCCGCTATGTGGAAATTCGAGGCGATTCTGGCGTCGGGAAATCGGGAGTGCTGAAGCACTTCGCGGAGCAAATGGCTGCCGATGCCCAGGTGATCGTCCTCAGCCCCAGCCGCACGATTCCCAAGGGTTGGCTCGCCATGCGGGCAGCACTCGGGTTCGACGGCACGGCCCGCGATCTCCTTTCGGACCTTGCTGGCGACGGTAGTGCCGTGCTGTTCGTGGACAGCCTGGATTTTTACGACGAAGAAGAACGGCGGACGGTCGTCGATCTCGTCCGCGAAGCGGCCAAAGTACCCGGATTTTCGGTAATAGCGACCGCGCGGCGCGATTTTGGGATTGCGGAGCGAAGTTGGCTTCCCGCAGATGCCCTCGATCAGCTAGGACGCGCCGAATCACTGTTCATTAGCGAACTGAGTGATGCTGAGACCGACGAGTTACGAAATGCTGCGCCCCGGTTGAGGGCGCTGTTGGCCGATAACCACCCGGCCCGCCAAGTGGCTCGAAATCTGTTTCGCCTTGCTCGCCTCGCCAGCCGGCCGTCCGACGAGCCGGTGCCGCGCACCGAGGTCGAAATGGCCGAGCAATGGTGGCAGACTGCCGACGGGAAGATGGATGAAAATCACCGCGAGCGCGCAAGGGTGCTCACGGCGTTGGCGCACCAAACACTTTCCAGCGCCGAGCAACTTGACGTTAGCGGATGCGCGGCGAAAGCGGTCGACGCCTTGGTAGAGAGTGAGACCTTACGCGATCTCGGTAATGACCGCGTGGCTTTTCGCCACGACGTGCTGCGGGATTGGGCAATCACCAACCTGCTCTTTTCCGAACCGGCGCTGACCGAGCGTTTGCCACTGGACCGATCCGCGCCCGCAAGACTTCTGAGGGGCGTAGAGCTTGCGGCACGCATGGCGATCGAACGCACTCCCGATGGCACACGTTGGCATTCATTTTATGCGGCGCTGAACAATGAGGGTGTCAATGGATCATGGGGTCGTGCGGCGCTACTGGCGCTGGTTCGCTCAGAAATCGCCGGCGACATGCTGGACAGGGCCTCGGCTGAGCTGCTCGATGACCGGGGACGATTGCTTCGCGAACTCATTCGAATAGTTATGGCGGTCGAGGTTGAACCTGCCACGAAGCGGTTCGCCGCTGCTGGCATCGATCCAAAACTGATACCTGCCGGCCTGAATCTTCCGAATGGGCCATCTTGGCACCGGCTGATACGGTGGCTACTGCTCCTCGGCGGGCGTTTGCCGGCGTCAGCGATCCCCGATGTTGTGAACCTTTATACCGCCTGGTCCATCGGGTTGTTCGGTCAAGACCCCCTCACCCCGTTTCTGGTCCCGTGGCTTTATTACTGGCTTATCGAAATTGACAAGACATCCGAAGGCGTCAATTCTGATGATCTGAGACAGCCATTCAACGGCGAACTCAGTTCTGAGCAGATCGGCAAGCTGGCGGAGAATCTCAGAACGGGCTTCCTCCTGTTCAGCAATCATACGCCGAACCTTGCGGCGGATTATTTGCAATCCCTGAAAAAGCGCCGATACCGAGATCGGGCGCTGCGCGGAATCCTCAAATTTCGCGGTGCGCTCGCACAGGCGGCACCGAAGGAACTTGCGGAGCTGACGGCCGAACTACTCCTGCTGAAGGAACGGGAAGACGACGACGAGGCCTCCTCCGGACCATTCAAGGAGCCGTTCGGATACGTCGACTTGGATTTTGTTCCAGCATCGCCCGCGCAGGGTCCTTTCTTTGAACTGCTCAAGAATGCGCGAGAACACGGTCTGCCACTGATACGGAGGCTCGTCGATCACGCTATTTCGTTCAGGAGCGACGGCGGAGACTTTGGCACTAACGCGTTGACTGTCACTTCTCCAGACGGAAGTGAAATGGTCTTTCCCTGGTATCAATCCTACGGTTGGTCGCGGGATCTGGGGTCCGGCCCGGCCGTTGTGGCGTCGGCGCTTATGGCCCTTGAAGCTTGGGCGCATGGTCAAATTGAAGCGGGGGAACCCATAGATAAAGTGCTCGCAGATGTTATCGGTCGGGCGGAGGCTCCTGCAGCCTACTTGCTGGTGTTGGTCGATTTATTGTTGTCCCATTGGCCGAAGTCGCGCGTCGCGGCGTTACCCTTCCTCGCATGTCCAGAGCTTCTCTGTCTTGATCGCCAGAGAGTTGTGACGGACAACTTCGAGCTTCCGGACATTTTCGGCATCAAAGGTCTTCAAAAGGAGCCGATCGGGCAAGTCAGTCTTGACAGCCTGAAAGCGCGGCCCTCTCGACGCCACACCCTCGACGATCTCCTTAATTTTTACGCGCGGGAGGAGTTCAGCGAGAACCGAGACACGCTCGCCGACCTGCTGCGGCGCGCAGCTTCGGGGCTCGGTCCGCCGAATGAGCAATCGGATTTGGGAGACCCCGAGTTCATGGTAGTCCATGCTCTCAATCGCATCGATCCAAAAAACTGGCGGAAAATAGCCGTGCAAACCGATGACGGCCCGGCAGACGTCTGGGAATACGTTCCTCCGCCGACCGAAAGCGAGCATCTCAAGCCGTTGCAAGATGCGTCGCGCGAGCGCAAAGCAAATGCGAATATGGAGGCGTGGATCAGGATTGCCCGGAACGATCCCGCGCGATCGTCACCCGCGTTCGCGGCGGCCACAATCAGGTGGGCGCAAGAGGTGTTGCAAAAGCCCAGCGACAATGAAAACGAGCAGTGGATGCGTGAGGAGGCGATCGTCACCGCGGCAATGATCGCCGCCCGCGACGGCGGCGCCGACCTGATCGACACCCACGCAATCTGGATTCGAGACACCTTCATCCGCGCGCTCAGAGGCAAGAATGACCCTGTCCACAGAATACGGTCTGGCCTGCAATACAACCCGATTGCGATCGCTTTCGTTGGAATCGTCCTGCTGTTGAGGAATCGCTTCGCTATCGAGGATGTCCGGGTTGTCCTCGAAGCCGCCGGCGATGACAATCCCGCTGCCGCGAACGGTTTTGTCGCTGTGGCTGGATTGGTGGCGGATGTCGATGAACGTCTACCGCCTGCCGTTCTTCGCTGCGCTTTCGTGGCGTGCGTCCGGCCGCATCGGGACTGGAGGCAACCTGAATCGGATTATGCTGCGCGTTTAGAGGTTCACCGACAAGAAGTCGGAGCCGCCGTCGATGCGGAGCTGGCTTGGTTGACTGGCAACCAAGCCGAACCTGAATGGCCGCAATTTGCCCCCAACCCGGCCCGTCCCCGGCATCGCTTCCTTTCAGTGCAAGGGCGGAGGAAGCAGTCCGTCGAGCGGTCCCCTGAACCGGATGTGTACACCGATCATCAAGCTGCGGCGATATGGTTGACGAACGCGGCGAGCCTTTTCGATGTCACCAAAAGGCCTTGGTTGCGCGGCATCGCCAAGGCTTATACGTCCTGGACCAGTATTGCTAACGGCTCGGAGCTAGACGACGATGAAGACGCAGACGGCCGTCCCAGGGAATGGAATGATGCCTTTTTCAAACTGCTCGCTTATTGTTTGCCCGGACTGACATCGCCGCAAGTCGATGAAGCAGCTCTCACGCTAGTCATGTCCCTGCCCGATGAGTCATTCTTTGACGCGGTGACGCCGTTCCTCCGAAGTGTCGACGCAGTCTATTTCAATGATTCTGGCTTACACGAAGCGCAAGCGCTGCATATACGAACTGCGCTCGCTCGTCGACTGATGGCGACCAGGGGTTGGCGCTGGCTCGGGACTGACCGTTCAACATTCGTTGAAATGCATATCGGGCCGGCCATCGCGACGCTTTTTTTTAACGATCACGGCCACTTCCATCCAACCAAATGCTATCTACGCCCGAAGGGCATCGATCGGCTTGACCCCTTCGTACCCGTGCTGCAGGAGCTGGTCAAAAGCGGCCCTTGCCTCTTCGTTGCAGTCGTCGTGCTTAACCTGCTCGAAGTGTCTCCTAGGCCGACACATCTGCCCTTCATCGTCGGGATAGCGGGGGCTTGGCTGACGAGCTACCCAGATGACAATTCATTCTGGATCGATCATGAGATTGGACGACGCGTATGCTCTTCGATTGATGCTATCTTTAGCCTTGATCCGAAGTTGTTCGGGGTCGATCAGGCGCTCAGAAACGATGTCGATCGTTTGTTAGCCGGGCTTGTGCGCCTCGGCGTTCCCGAGGCTCATCGTTTAGAAGAAGCGCTACGTCTGCTCCATTAAACGCAGCGCAGAATTCCTTGATGTGATATTCCACTCTAAGAGTGAACCAGTACTTTGGTGGTATTCGACCTGGCCAGGAACTCTCGCGGCCAGATCGATAACGTACCGCATGAACGTTGTCGCCCCCAGGTTAAACTAAACCGCGAAATGAGACTCATCCTCATAGGCACAGACCACCGTCTGCAGCAAACCGTCGTTCAAGACGGCGACACAAAGACTTGGGTTCCCCGGAACGGCGGCCACCGATATCGCAAATTGATCGACCACTGCATAAAAAAAATCGGTGCAAGAGTGATTCTCGAGGAGACTCACGCTGACCAAGAACGGCTCGCACCGACGATTGGTTCTACCATTGCCAAAGAACGCGGTTTGGTCTGGCAGTCTATTGGCCTTGATCAGCCTGGCCTTTCCGATGTTGTTGTTGACCCCCCATTCGTCCAAACGGCGCGTCCCTGGGTCAAACCGGAGATACTCGCCGGAATATATGATCTGAAAAAGCAGAAAACTCGGGAAGAGTTTATGTATGCGACGATCATGGACTCTATGCGTAAGTACGAGTCCGTTCTCGCCATCGTGGGCTTCGTACATCTCGGCGTCCTTGCAAGAGTATTTGAGGTCGACCAGATTCCCGTGGACGCTTTTTTGTTCACCTATCCCCTGGTCGTAGACGAAACTAGGAGCTAAGCGTTTCTGCCCGCCTCACAGCCCTCCAGCTTTTGGCCGGAGGCCCTTAGTTGTGCAAAACAAGGCAATCGAGAGTTTTATTCCGAAGGCTTTTCTTATTTCGATGAGGCCGATGTGCAGGGTTACGAGCGAGTTGACATCACGATAATTGACCAGAATACGCAGGCAAATGTCAGCGTAAAGTTAAAGGTCTGGCGCGAAGGCGCCAGTTTCTGTACATCCGAGCTTTAGCTGCCTACCCCTCACCGCGTTCCGGGAGCGTCAGTTCATGTTTGTCCCGCACGTTTACCCTCTCAGGAAATAACCCCGGCATCCAGCGCGACGCGAGCGCCGCCGGAAACACCAAGCGCAGTGGCGCGCGGGAACTGTCCGAGACGAGCACTCCCCGCTCGATCAGCGCCGATACGATGCGGCGCGCGTGGCGCTCGCCCGCGCCGACGACGCCGGCGGCGTCGGCACGAGGCAGCTCTCCCCGATAGAGCACGGCTTCGAGGATGCTGCCAGACTTGGGGGGAAGAGTATCGAGCCTGATTTCTTCTTCGGCCCAAAGAAGGATGCGTGCTCGTAGCCCATCCGGCTGCATCAGCCCTTCCATGAATTCAACTTGGTCGATGCAGATTCTGAGAAAGAAGTCTATGAATGCTGCGAGTGCTTCCTCGCTCAAATTGCCGCGCCCATCAAGATCGTTGCGGCGGGTATTGTCACACGCGGCCAGATGCCCTTTGTACTCGTCAACACGTCGGGCGAAGCCGCGCGCCACGGACCAGACGGCACCGGTGTCGAGTGTTTCGAGCAGCATCGCATGCGACATCAGGCGCGCTACGCGCCCATTGCCGTCGACAAACGGATGAATCCAGAGCAGGCGATGGTGCGCCGCCGCAGCGCCCAAGATCGAGTCAGTCTTGTTGAGCCGACCGTAAACTTCCTCAAAGCGCCTCAAGAAGCGCGAAACCGCGCCTGGACTAACCGCCAAGTGCGTTCCGACCAGCACATCCCGCCTGCGTATTTCGCCAGGTACGACCCGTACCCGTTCCTTCTTTTCTGGGTCTTCCACCCAGAGCAGATCTTCGGGCAATAACTCGCAGAAACGGCGATGAATTTCCCGGATGCCGTCGCTAGTGACCGCGCGTCCCTTTAATCCACCTGCGTCGATCCATTTCTGAACGGTGATGTGAGCTTTCGCTTCGAATTGGAGATCGCGCTTGTGGGCGTCTTTGCTATAGTCGCTTTTTAGCGCGCGCTCGATATCGACCGGGTGCGTGTCGTGCCCTTCGATCAGGTTGCTGTAGTAGCAGTTCATTGCGCGCACCAGATCGGCGAGGGAGGCCAGCAGGCTCTCCGGGAGGCTGCGCCGAAAGCCGGTCGATTTTTGCGCCAGCTCTAGGGCAAGGTCTGTAAGCGCGCCGCGATGACGGGAGTCTTCACCAATCAGCAAAGGCTCCATCAACGACACCAACTCGCCTCGATCTTCCGCCGGTCTAATGTCCGCTTTCATGTCCGCATCCTGTAATCAACTAAAGCACGTTATATCAATGTAGTGCGTAATTGTCAAGGCGTGTTATGTCCTCAAATAAGTCCGGTTCTAAGTCCGCCAATTTCTGCCATTCTCGGAGCCGGACCAGCCCGCCGCAAGCGTGTTGAGGTATGACGGAATCAGCCTAAACCGCAATTCCGGCCACCGCTCACGCATGCGCACAACTGCGAGCCACGGAGACCAGTCCTCCGAGAGAAAACGGAACACCGCGCGCGCTTTGCCGCTCTTCGCGTCCGACCGCGCGCGCTCGATGGCGAACATGACGCGCCGGATCGGCGCGCGCACGCCCCAATTTCTCCACATCCACTCCTGCCCGGCCTCGCCGAAACCTCTCCTCAGCACGGAACGAGGAATCGGAAAGAGCGCATTCAGATCGAGCGGCACCCTATGCGAATCCAGATCGGCGCGCGTGCGCTCCTCTTCATGCCGACGCCAGAGGATGTCGCGCAACGTGCGCGCGAGATCCTCGGCCGCTTCGCGCGTCGGCGCCCCTCCCCTCACCGCCCCGAAGTAAATCTGCTCATAGACGCCATGCCACTCCGGCCGCCAATCCACAAAGCCAGGCCCAGACGCCGCGCCGATAAAATCGTAGAGCCGCTCGTCCGGCCCAGAAACCTCAAGCCGATTGAAAATAAAGTCCGGCCCGACATCATGCCAGACAGCATTCCCCGCAGCCGTGAGTTTGGCGACGGCCGCCCCCGTCGGATTGCCCCCCACGGCCAATGGGCGGCCAGCACTCATAGGCCAAGACTCGACGAGCTGTTGTTGGCGGCGAGATTGGTTTCGCGGGAATAGCGGTCGAGCATGGCGTCGCTGCGATGACCCGTCTGGCGTTTTACGGAAGCGCGATCGACTCCGTTCGCGAGTGCTTCGGTGACGTGGCCGGCGCGCAGACTGTGCGCGGAGTAATTTTCTTTAAGACCCGCCGCGCGGCAAGCCGATTTGACGATTCGATCGACGGTCTTGTCGGAGAGGCGCGTGGACTCGGCGTGACGGCCGCGCACCTGGCGGAATACCGGATTCTCACCCTCATGTTCAAGCTTGGTTTCCTTGAGCCAGATGCGCACGGCTGCGACGGCGCACCTTGCCGAATTTTCGCCAGCCATGATGACAACGGTTCTCCCCTCCCCGGCCTGATCCGTTTTCGAGCGGCGGAGGAATACGTGCAGCGCGCCGGTCTCGAATGTGAGATCGGCGACATTGAGCGCAACAATCTCGGAACGGCGGAAGCCGCCAGCGAATCCGAGCAGAATAATCGCTTTGTTCCTGATTGACCGCAGCCCGGTTCCGACCGCCGCGCAGATCGCGGCGATTTCGGGCGCACGCAATGCCCGTGCCCCTTCTTGGCGCGCGCCGTAGGTGCGCACAATTCCATTCATCGTCCGTTGCAGGATCGGATGCCGCGCATCAAAAGCCCGACCGGCCGCCCGGTGCGCGGCGGAGATCGCGGCCAGGTGCCGCTGCGCCGTTTTTGGTTTGAGCTTCGCCCCCTTGCGGCCTCCGACGCCGCCCAACTGCGCCAGATAGCGGCGGACATCGCTTGGCTCCGCCGGAATGGGTTTGATCCGGTGGCGTTCGCAAAAGGTGAGCCAGCTCACCCAATCCGAGCGATAGGACCTGAGCGTATTTTTCGCGAGAGAGTTCCGGTCGAACTCGTCGGCGCGACGGTCGAGTTCGTCGATTGAGGCGGCTGGCAGGCCGGGGATTTCGATGGACGGCAGGAGCGCCGGTTTGATGTCCTGCATGCGGCGGTTCCCCAGGTTTAAGGCGACAAGAACGGACGGCGGTTCATCAATCTGAATTCACAACAGAAAGCTCAACAGCAACCGCAAGCTTTACCCTGCCAGGCTGCGCGGCCTTCCTTCAGGAGCAACGGTACGGCCACCAGCGCGGCGGCTGAATCAAACCACCCAATGTGGAAAAGCGCGTTTATCGCCAGTCCAGCCAAGGCGATGACGGCCAGATAAGCGCAGGTAGCCGATTGCACCGCGTCGGCAGCGAGGGCGGCATTGTTGCTGCGGCGCGCTTCCCGGCGCTTCAGCCCAGCCAACACAGGCATCACGATCAGAGCAGCCAGGGTGATTCCGATGCCGAGCCGGCTCGTTTCAGGGCGAAGATGCAGCGCCAAGGAAACACTTGCCATGACGCACACAAAAACAGCGATGACGAACAGGAGAGCGCCAGCAGCACGAGCGGCCGACCGTTCGGAAATGGAAAATCGAGGCACGAACTGCAAAAGAACGACTCCCGCGGATACTAGCTCCACGAAGCTATCGGAACCGAATGCGAGCAGTACCGGACTATGCGCCATAGCTGCCGCATACAGTGACAGGCCGCACTCAACCAGCATCCATGCGAGCGTGATTCCCTGAAGCCAGAACACCGCGACGGAGTGGCGTGGAGGTGTGCACGCCACGGTCGTGATCTTCGAAAGCGGGGTTTCGATTTGGACGGTCCCGGACATCATCGTTTCCTGAAGCATATCCTACCCCGGTAGTCCGTCCGGAACGGAGAAACAAAGATCGCCCCACGGCTAGTGGGTCTACCCCGGTATGCCCCGCGCGGCGAGCGTGTCACACACCAACGAGGAGCACGTCGAGCGCTCCGATGATGGCGTTTCGCTGTGCGGTGAGCGAATCGATGGCGCGCCCGAGACCGGAGTGCCGGATGGCCGCGAGCAGATGTGTCGCCATCACGACCTCTTCGCCGCACACGGTGAACACCGGATGCAGCCTCCCCGCGCGCCGTCCGAATTCCGCAACGCGGACCAGCGGCACCATGACGCGGCTTTCCAGCGCGTCCAGCATGTCGGCTTGAACGTCCAGTAGGTAGGGCGCGTAGCTCCCCGAGTCGCCAGTGTTTTTGTAAACCGCGCACTGCATCAGAACTGGCGCTTTCCGTCGCTCCAAAGACCGCGCCGCTCCAAAAATTCGTTCGCGTCCTTGATCGCTTCGGCATGCTCCTCAAGCCAAACCCGCCAGCGGCTTTCGGCGACCAGCTCCTTGAGGCGCCCTTCGAGCGCGGCGGACACATTGATCCGCAATTCGCGGGCCAAGGCGAGCAGCTCCGCATCGACGGAGACGTTGGTGCGGGTCTTACCGCCCCCCGTGTGTATATTGTCATGCTCCCTCATACACATCAGTTAGGTGCACGGATAAGAAAAGTCAAGGTTTCCCATGCGAGCGACCGATAAGTATCAATAATCGGACATCGCACCAC
>Ga0182015_10001290_pt1 | contig 33515 bp, 24 predicted proteins | sample 712P3MmetaG_FD_120478 | JGI IMG/M metagenome (GOLD analysis project Ga0182015, IMG submission 120478) | Permafrost microbial communities from Stordalen Mire, Sweden - 712P3M metaG | ecosystem: Environmental > Terrestrial > Soil > Wetlands > Permafrost | place: Sweden: Stordalen | collected...
CGCAACCGTCATGGTACGCGCCGGTGCGGTCATGCTCTTCACGCCGATCACCGCCATTCTGACGCAGCGTGGGCTTATCGATCCGCGTATCTCGGCTGCAATCGGCTTCGTCTTGCTCGCGGCCTCCAACTGGATGCTGGCGAACATCACGACGCCGCAATCGGACTTTCACTCGTTGATCCTGCCCCTGGTCGTTAGCGGAATCGGTCTCTCTCAGATATTCGTGCCGCTCTCGGTCGCCGTCATCGGCAGCGTACCGGATAAAGAGGTTCCGTCCACGGCGGCATTTTTCAACCTTTCACGGCAGATCGGGGGCAGCGTGGCCGCGGCGATTTTGATCACTCTGCTGGTGCGCGGCTTTACCATTCATCAAACCGAGCTCGCAGCGACGCAAACGTTGGATCGCGCGCCGACGGCACAGTACGTTGCGAGTCAAGGCGGCATACAAAATACCGGTTCGATGCAGCGTCTAGCGGTGCTCGTCGAATCGCAGTCGGCGGTCCAATCGTATGCCGACACGTCGCGCTGGGTGGCCGTCATCACGATCGGTCTCGCGCCGCTCGTGCTCTTGCTGAGAAGGCCGCGCATCGGCGTGGCAATGGGAGAATGAGATGATACGCACTCGTCTGCTTTCGGCACTCGTCGGGATCGCGGCGCTGGTGGCCGCCGTCGTGCCGGTCCAGCAAATCTCGGCCGAGCCCGACGACGCCTTACCCAGCCGGGCTACGATACCGACGGCCATTCCCACCACACTGCTGCCGGCCGTGCCGAGCGTCGCTCCAGGCTATCAGGCACCCAACGTCGAGCCGAGCGCTGCGCTGATCGTCGGTGTAACGCAACAGCCGTTCGTCGGCATCGCGCTGCAAGACGCGATCGCCATGGCACTGCTCAAGAATCCAAATCTCGCCGTTTCTGCATCGAACGTTCGCGTCGCGCGTTATACGATCGAACAAGCGAAGGGCGCGTACGACGTGCAGTTGCACCTCGAGCCGTCGTCGAGCTACTCGGTGCAACCGCCGGAGAATCTCTTCGAAGCGGGTCCGGGCCAAATCGGTAAGTATACGCCTGGCCCCATCTTCACGTCGGGCCCCGGCGACATCATCCAGCACCAGTCGCAGTTTCAATACGGCCTCGGCGGCCAGACCGAGAACGGCACGACCTACCAAGCCGGCATCCAACAGCAGCGCGTCTACAACAACACGGTCTTCAACGCGTATAACCCCTACTATCTCGCTACGCTAAATCTGGCGGTCACGCAGCCGCTGTTGCGCAACGCCGGGATGAACGCCGGCAAGCGGTTGCTCAAGCTGTCGATGATCAACGCGGATTCGAGTTCGGCACAGGCGCTGATCGACACGTCGAATACCATCGATCAAGTCCAGAACGCCTACTGGAATCTCGTCGCCGCATGGCGCAACGTCGCGATCCAAGAAGAGGCGCTCCACGAAGCGCTGCTCCAGCAGCAGAGCGTCACCCGCATGGCTCGCCGCGGTGTCGCCGCGCCGATCGATGCGGTCGAGTCGGAGACGCAGGTCGCGACGTTTCAGAACAACGTTTTTTCCGCGCTGCAGACCGTCTCGCAGCTGCAAAATCAGCTCAAGAGCTTGATCGTCGCCGACCCTGGCGACCCGATCTGGCAAGCCAACCTCGTTCCGTCGACGTCGGTCGAGCAGCTTCCCGGCGCTGACGATCTCACGACGATCCAGGCGGAAGCCCGAATGAATCGTCCGGAATACCGTCAGGCGCAAGACAAGCGGTTGCAGGCCGAGCTCGATCGCGCGTACGCGAAGAACCAGTTGCTCCCGCAGGCAGACGTTCAGGCGACGTACTTGAGCAACGGATTTGCCGGCCTCCTCACGCCGGTCGCCCCGTTCTTGTCGTATATTTGCTCGAAAGCGTACCTCCTCACGTCCTGTCCTACCCCGCCGCCGCAAACCCAAGGCACCATGCCGTACGCCTATCACAACATGTGGGCGGCGGCTTTCCCGACCTTCAACATCGCACTGGTCGTGAACTATCCGCTGCAAAACCATCTCGCGCGCGGCCTGCAAGGTTCCGCGGCCGAAGAAACGCGCCAGGCTGCCATTCTGGTCCAAGGGGTTGAGACGCGCGTGAGCGTGGAGGCGCGTAACGCGCTGCAAGCCTATCAATCGGCGCTCTCGCGCCTGGCCGCGGCGCGGCGCTCGCGCGAATCGGCCGCAGCCGTCTACGCGAGCGAAGTCCGCAAGTTCCACAGCGGCGCTTCGACGACGTTTTTGGTGCTGCAGCGCCAGGTGCAGCTCGCGCAGGCACGCGGCCTGGAGCTGCAGGCGCAAACCGCTCTGAACCAATCGGTTGCCGAGCTACAGCGGGTCGAGGGAACGACCTTCAGGCTCAACGGGGTGAACTTGCAAAGCCTCGGCACGCAGGCGCTCTCACATTAAGCGCTCACGCGTGAGGGCTCGAGGGCTACCCGCTCGCATTGTGACGGTCGCGATCGCTCTCGCGGTCTTTCCGTCCCAGCGCAGCGCGGCGCAGCAGCCTCCGGTACCCAACGTCGCGCCCGGGTATCGCGCACCGGCTGCCGAACCGAGCGTGCCGGCGATCGTCGGCGTGACGCAGCGGCCGTTTGTAGAAATTTCACTGCAGGACGCAATTGCGATGGCGCTGCTGCGCAACCCCAGCCTTGCGGTCTCTGCGTCGAACGTCCGCGTCGCACGCTTTCAAATCGTTGAGGCGAAGGGCCCGTTCGACGTGCAGCTCCATCTCCAGCCGTCGTCGAGCTACTCGGTGCAGCCCCCGGAGAATCTCTTTTTCGCCGGTCCCGGCCTCGGCGGCATCTACGAATGCCACCCGTTCGAGTTCCCACCGCCGCCCCCGTACCCGTGTACGGTCGTCGGACCGGGCAATATCGTCCAGCATCAGTATCAGTTTCAGGGCGGATTCACGGGCCAGACGGTGAGCGGCACGACCTGGAGTGCCGGCATCGTTCGGACGCGTACGATCAACAACACGCTCATCAACACGTTCAATCCCGTCTATCAATCGTCGCTCGATCTATCGCTCACACAGCCGCTCCTGCGCAACCTCGGGATGAATGCGGCAAAACGCCTTTTCAAACTGTCGCTGCTCGTGGCTGATGCGAATGCCGGCCAGACGCTCGTCGATGCCTCGAACGTCATCGCGCAGGTCGAAGATGCCTACTGGGACCTCGTCGCCGCCTGGCGCAACGTCGCGATCCAAGAAGAAGCGCTGACCGAGGCGGTCGCGCAGCAGCGCAGCAACGTCCGTCTCGCGCGTGCCGGCGCCGCGCCGCCCGTCAGTGCGGTCGAATCGGAGACCCAAGTCGCGGCCTTTCAGAATAACGTCGTGGTCGCGCTGCAAAACGTCGCGCAGCTGCAGAACCAGCTCAAGAGCCTGTTGGTAACCGATTCGAAGGATCCCATCTGGTCCGCGAATCTCGTGCCCTCCTCGCCCGTGCAGCAGCTTCCCTCGGCCGGCGATCTCGCCGCGGTCGTCGCGCAGGCGCTTTCGACTCGACCCGAAGTGCGGTTGGCTCAAGATCAACGCCGCCAGGCCGATATCGATCGGGCGTACGCAAAGAATCAAGCGTTACCCCAAGCCGACATCCAGGCGGGGCTACTGAGCAACGGTTTTGCCGGCGTGCTTGCCCCGCTTCCGGGATTCGAATCCGATCAGTGCAACCTTCCGACTCCTGGGACGTGTCCGACTCCGCCGCCCACTACGATCGGAAAGATGGGGCAAGCGACATCAAACATGTGGGCCTTCCGCTTTCCGGCCTTCAACATCGCGCTCGTCTTTAACATTCCGCTGCACAACTCGTTCGCGCGCGCGCTCGAGGGGTCGGCCGCGCAAGAGCAGCAGCAGGCGGCGATAGCGGTACAGAGCGTTACCGAACGCATCGAGGTCGAATCGCGTTTGGCACTCCAGAACTATCAAACGGCGCTCTCGCAACTCTATGCGGCACGCCATCAGCGTGAGGCCGCCGAGGCGGTCTATGCCAGCGAAGTGCGCCAGTTCCATGCCGGCGCGTCCACGACGTTCCTCGTCCTCCAGCGTGAAGTCGAGCTGGCCAAAGCGCGCGGCGCCGAGTTACAGGCACAGACCGATCTCAACAAGTCCGTCGTCGAGTTGCAGCGCGTCGAGGGGACGATCCTGAGCGACAACGGCGTCAACCTGCAAACCCTCGGCTCCAAGGCGTTGCCGTAAGTCCCTGGGTCGTTAGGGGTTCGTTCGTCGCTTCGAATGCGGTGTATCCGCGCTCTGCGCGGAGCATTTCCGCGATTGTCGCGTCGAGCGTTTCGAACTCGTACAGGCCCGAGAGGAGTGTCGTATCGCCGATCTCGTTGCGAATGAGGAAGGCTGGAACGACCGAAACCGGCAGTGCACGAAACTCTTTCGTGCTCGCGCGGACGGCCGGATCGACCGCTCGCATCGATGCCTCCAACTCTGCCGGCGCAACGCCGATCATCTGCGATACCGCGGCGACGGCGCCGGCTTGCGAACCTAGCGGCTCACCGCGCAGGAGTATTGCTTCGGCGACCTGACGGCGCACGTCGTGGCCGAGTTGCGCTGCCGCTGCTACCGCAAGGTTTGCGTAGAGCGTGCGATCGTTGCCGCGAATCCAGCTCGACGTAACGCCGATGCCGGTGACGGATTCGGAACGCCGGTACATCCACCCAAGCGACTCCGCCGTATATCCGATCGGTTCGCCGTCCTTCACCAGGGCGATCCGCCACTCGACGTCGAGGTCGCTCGCGTACTTCTCGCGCAGCCGGTCCAACGTCATATCGCCGAAGTACGACCATTGGGAACAAACGTCATAATAAAACAGAAGCTTCACGGCGGACCTATTCTACCGGCGTTCGCAGATATCCGGGCAGGTGGCCCCGAGCTGCCGTAAGCGCTAGGCTACACGCGAATTCGATAGATCGTCCCTTCCCCGTGCGAACCGCCGATTGCCGTTAGGCCGTAGAGCACACGGTGGACGGCAAGGAATCCACCGACGGGGTTGATGCCGTCGGGACTGCTCTGGAACTGGTAGAGGACCCTCTCGAGACCCGATGTGCTTATGGCAAAGACGGTGCCGTCGTTGGCGGGTCCTCCATACTTGGTGCTCCCGTAAAACGTTCCGTCGAGAAAGAGCAGCTCGCATGCGGGAGTCGCGCCGTCCATCCCGCCCTCGAAATCGTACAGCTTATGCTCTTCTCCCGACGTCGTCATCTCAAAGACGGTGCCGTACCCGTAGGCGCCGCCGAAGGATGTAGTGCCGTACAGAACGCCGTCGCGCACGGTGAGACCGCCCTGCGGGTCCGTTCCGTCGCCGGAGGTACCACCGAAACTGTAGACGGTCTGCGTCGTCCCCGAAGTATCCGTCTCGAAAACCGTTCCCTTTCCGTAAGCGCCGCCGGCGGTCGTCGTGCCGTAAAGCCTGCCGTCGAGGACGGCCAGCGGTGCGTACGGAGTTGCGCCGTCGCCGGAAGCGCCCGAGAAAGTATGGAGAATGCGCGTCCTCCCCGACGGCGCCATTTCGAAGATCATGCCGTCGTTCCAGCGCCCGTCCTCTCTCGTCGTGCCGTAAAACTTTCCGCGCAAAAGCGTCAGGGCAGCTTCCGGCTTCGAGCCGCTCGACCCCCGGAAGCTGTGCAGCTTTCGCTCCTCGCCGGACGCATTGACTTCGAAAACCGCTCCGTGGTTTCGGGAGCCTCCGTCGAGCGTCGTGCCGTAAAACTCGCCGTGCACGAGAAGAAGACCGGCGAACGAATCGGTCGCATCGGGAGGCCCCTGAAAGCTGTAGAGAACGCGCTCTTCGTCCGAAGCGATGTCGAACGTGAAAACGGTGCCGCAGCCGATCAGCGAGCTCGACGCGTTGTAGCATTGCCCCGTGCCGCCGAACCGCGTCGCGCCGTACAGCGTACCGTTAGCGTCGACCAAGATTTCTCGCCCGGGGACCGAGCCGTCTGGGACCCCGGTAAAGCTATACAGCGATGTGTATTGGTAGTTCGCGGCAGCCGGAGCGGCCGCGCGGATCGACGAAGCGCCGGGCGACCCGATCGCGCAACCCGCGATCGCAACCGCGATAACGCCGAGCCCGAAGATTCTACCGTTCACGCGCATCTATTCGATACGTGGCCGTCCGCCACTTCACGTTCCTGCCGAACAGGCTCGCGCCCCAAACGCCTAAGCTCACGAAATCGCGTACCGGAACGAGCCATAGGTCGCCGGGACCCTGCACGTCGAGCGCGTTGCGCGCCAGAACGTGCAGCAGCAGGCGGAGAAAGACGGCAATAGATACCAGCGCCAAACCCCATGCGACGTTGCACGACCACGCCAAGTAGAAGAGCGAAAGCGGCAGCGCATACATGAGGAAGGAGAAGAGATAGCCGGCCGGTGCGAGGGAAAGATTCGTCCGCGCCCAGCGCAGCTCGTGCGACAGCAGCGCACGGAGTTTCGTCTCCGGCACCGTCGTCGCGACGACGTAGCGCGAAAGCAGTACGCGCGCTCCGGACGCGGCGACGAGCTCTCCCAAGCGATGGTCGTCCGCCAGTTCTTGTCCGATGGCCGAGAGACCGCCGATGAGTTCGAGAACGCTGCGGCGCACCGCCATCGTCGCGCCCAGACAGAATCGCAACCGTCCCAGCGTTGTCGCGACGAGCACCGACGGGGCAAAGCCGTCGTTGATGCCTAGCGCCCCCAGGCGCGAGACGAGCGTGCGGTTCGGCGTGCCCGAATACAGGCAGGTCACCGCACCGATGCGGTCGTCGGCAAACGACGAGGCCAGCGCGCGCAGGTAGCGCGGCCCGACTCGGATGTCACTATCGGCGATGAGAATGACGTCGCCGTCGAGCTCGACACCGGGCTTTGCGAGGTTCGCGATCTTCGGATTATGCATCAAGGGATTCTCTCCGACGACGATAGAGATGCGGCACCAGCGATAGCGCTCGATGAGCTGTTCGATTGTTGGACGTGCCGAGTCGTTCTCGTCGTGTAGGGCGAAAACCACGTGGAAAACGCCGGAATATTCCTGTTCGCAGAACGATGCGAGGTTCTCGTACAGTTGCGGCTCGTCGCCCGCGACCGGCTTGAGAATCGTGAAACTGGGCAGTCTCGTCGTCCCGTACTCGCAGGAGCGCAGCGCGAAGGACGCGACCCGCACGCACGCCAGAGCGAGATACAGCACTCCCGCCAGAGTCGCGAACAAGAGGAACTGCGTCATCCTTCGGCAGGCTCAGGACGAGCTAGTGTGCCGTACGTGGTGTTTTCAATTCCCAGGCGTTCGATGGCGGCGCGCACCGCTGGGCTCGTTAGCGCGCCGAGTTCCTCCGCCCAGCGATACCGCTCGGTTCCCGCGTCGGCGCCCGCAAACGCTCCGGTCGCCGGGTGGAAGAATATCTCCGTAACGCCGTCGGGGAGACGCTCGAGAATCTCCAGCAGCCGCCGCTCCGTCAGCGTGCCGGCTTCGTTGAGTCCGAAGGCGTAGTCGTTGCTCGCCAAGCCGGCGCGGTGCGCTCGAGCGCGCATCAGCGCGAGCCAAGGCCCGATCGTGCGCGTTCCGCCGAACGGCTCGCGCGGAATCCGAATGGCGCGCAAACCAAACTCGCGCCCAATGCCGGCGATCAAACGAAAGACCGTCGGATGGACGTGCATGTGCGATTGCGCGTCGGCGTGGTCGAGCGGCAATCCGGTCGATGCAAACCGTTGGAACTGCGCACGGATCTCCGCGGCGAGCTGCGCGCGTATGCCGGGGAGGAAGAAGAAGCGCAGCCCGGCGCCCACGAGATTCCGCGAAAACGCTCCGTCGGAGTCGACGAGAGCGGGTATGCGCTCGGGCGGGAGCACGGGACGCCCGTGCACGAGCACGACGTGCAGACCAACCGCGAGCTTCGGCAACCGTTGCGCGCGCGCGACCGCATCGGCAACGGCCGGAGCGCCGGCCATTAAACTCGCGGCTCGTAAGACCCCGGTAGTGTGCGCCAGCTCGACGGCTTCGTTGACTTCGGGCGATATTCCAAAATCGTCAGCCGTCAAGATGATGCGCTTCAGCCCGATACCTCGTGCAGCAGGCTCGCCGCCGCTTCGTCGACGAGCCAGATCGGCGGCCCCGACTTCGGTTGCACGATTTGAGCGGGAAGGGCCACCGGATCGTGCGGACCTTCGAGCACCGCGGCTACCGCCAGCGCCTTCGCAGCCCCTTCCACCGCGAAGACGACGCTGCGCGCGGCGTTGATGACCGGAGGTGTGATCGTGATCCGCCACATCTCCTGGGCTTGCGCGTAGACGGCGCGCACGAGCGATGTCCCATCGACATCAGGCGCCGTACCTGGAAAGAGCGACGCGGTATGTCCGTCTTCGCCGAGTCCGAGCAGAACGAGATCGAAGTGCGGAACGTTGCCGAGTCCGGCGCGCAGTTTGCTCGCATACTCGTTGGCGGCCATGCCGGGATCGATCTCGCCGGCCATGCGGAAAACGTTCACGCTCGGAATGGGAACGGCGTCGAGGAACGCCTCGCGCGCCATCCGGTAGTTCGAGGCGGGATCGTCTGGCGGCACGCAGCGCTCGTCGCCAAAATAGACGAAGACCTTGCCCCAGTCGAGCTGGGAACGCTCGCGCGACAGAAGCCGGTACGCGGCGCGGGGCGTGTTGCCGCCCGACAGCGCGACGCTGAACGAACCTCGTTCCAAAATCGATTCGCTAGCCGTGCGCGTAAAAGTCTCCGCCAACGCGCGCGCGATCGCCTCCCCATCGCGAAGGACCTGTACCGTTGCCGCCCGGTGGCTCACGATTGTTGGGCCCGCTGCGCCAAGATCTCGCCGGCGGCCGCGAGCGCCGCTTGGAACGTTCGGTCGTGCTGGCTGGTGAGGATCGCGCGCTCGACGAGCGCGGCGATTCCGGCGTCGTTGACAAGGCGGTAGCGCTCGGGCCTCTGGCGCCCTCCGCTGACGCTCAAATGGATCGTTTGGCCAGCGGCATCGGCCTGCGCCGCAAAGGTCGAATCCGACGAGCATAGCGCTACCCGCCGGATACGCCGTGGATCGCCGCCGCGGCTCATCGCGAACTCGATCCGTCCTCCCAACGCATTCTCTAAAGAGCCCCCGTTCTGCGCGCTCCACCCCAAGCGACTGGCAAGCCATCCAATAAGGTAGAGTCCTTCCGGATCCGAACCGCATTCGATCTCGACGCGCCGCAGCTCGTTGAGCTCCGCCGCTTCCTCGCCGTCGAAAAGTATGGCGATGCTCTCTTGCCACGGCGCGAGGCGGAGATAGGCGATGTCGGCCAGGGGAAGTTCGGGATGGTTGGCCACGTACGCGACGAGCTCGCGAAGCGCGCCGGCTCCCGCATCGACGAGCGAACTGTTGTAGACGACCGTCTGCGCCTCGGGCGCGAGCGCGCAGAAGCGATCGTCGTCGCCGATGCCCGGTGCGATCCACAGCAGCACGACCGGCGCATCGGCGAGACGCAGCACGGCGACCGACGACGTGAGCGCCTCGGCGCCGGCATCGCGCGCGCCGACCTCGAGCCAATCGCTTCCGTCGTCGTTGCGGGAGCCCTCGTCCCGCGTCCCGTCCAAGAGGATAACTCGAGACGGATGTTTCGATGCCAGCGCATGGATACGATCGCGCGCCAGCGCACCGATCGCGGCGTCTTCGAAGAAGACCACGATGGTCATCGTGGCGACGCGGACCTGCGGCTGCACTAGATCCTGCGCCACTCGGAGAACAGCTCGTTGGCGCTGTGCGGTCCCTGGCTGCCGGCAGCGTAGTTGGGAAACGAGAAATCCTTCGTGTTATGCCATACGTCGAGGATCGGCGTTACGATCTCCCACGCGCGCTCCACGGCGTCCCAGCGCGTGAAAAGCGTCTGGTCGCCTTCGATTGCATCCCCGATGAGCCGTTCGTACGCCGGCGGCGACTGCACGCCGAAGCCCGTGCCGTAGTTGAAGTCCATGAAGACGCTGCGAATATGCTCGGCCGGTCCGGGAACCTTCGCCTCAAAGCGCATCGAGATGCCTTCGTCCGGCTCGATCTTAATCACCAAAACGTTGGGCTCGATGCGATCCGTCGAGTCGCCGTAGAAGCGATGCGGAATCGGCCGGAAGGTTACCGCGATCTCGGCCACCTTGCGTGGCAGCCGCTTCCCCGATCGCAGATAAAAGGGCACGCCGGCCCAGCGCCAGCTCTCGATCTCGAGCTTAACGGCGGCAAAGGTTTCGGTATTCGAATCCGGCGCGACGTCTTGCTCTTGCCGGTATCCCTTGACCGGTTGCCCGTCGATCGATCCCGGGCCGTACTGGCCGCGGGCGGTGACGGACCAGACCGACGCGTGCGTCGGGGGCCGGATGGCGGAGAGCACTTTGTACTTCTCGTTGCGGATGTCGTCGGCGTGCGAGCTGATCGGCGCCTCCATCGCAACCAGCGCGAGCAAGTTGATGACGTGGTTCTGGATCATGTCGCGCAGCGCGCCGGCGTTTTCGTAGTATCCGCCGCGCTCTTCGACGCCGAGCGATTCCGCCGACGTGATCTGGACCTGCTGGACGTAGTTGCGGTTCCAGATCGGCTCGAAGATGGTATTCGCAAAGCGAAGCGCGATGATATCTTGCACCGGCTCTTTTCCGAGGTAGTGGTCGATGCGGTAGATCTCATTCTCGGGATAGACGGCAACGATGGCTTCCTGCAGCTTGCGCGCCGAGGCGAGATCGGTGCCGAATGGTTTCTCGACGACGATCCGCGTCCAGCCTTTGGGGTTCTTGTCGAGCCCCGCTTCCTTCAGATGCGCGATGATCTGCGGAAAGACCGGCGGCGGCGTCGCGAGGTAGAACAGGTGATTTCCCGCCGTGCCCAGTTCCGCGTCGTTACGCGCGAGAAGCTCCTTCAACGCGATGAAATGGCGCTTGTCGTTGAAGTCGGCCGTGATGTAGCTGATACGCCGCGCAAAGTCGTCCCACAGCGGCCCCTGCGGCTTCTTGTCGGCCGGCATGAAGTGGTCGAGCTGTTGCCGGCAATACTCGCGAAAGCTGTCGTCAGTGTACGCGGTGCGCGCGAAACCAACGAGTGCGAAATCGGCCGGTAGCGTGCCCCGCAGATGCATGGAGTACACGGCGGGCAGCAGCATGCGTTTGAACAGATCGCCGCTCGCACCGAAGAAGACGGCGCTGCACGGGTTGGCGATTCGCTTCGGCGCCAGACCTTCGCGCAGCGGGTTGACCAGCGTATCAACCATGCGGCGATTCGCTCTTGACGGCGTGACCGCCGAACTGATTGCGCAGCGCGGCGATGACCTTGGCGCTGAACGACTCTTCCTGCCGCGAGGCCATACGCGCGAAAAGCGCGAGGGTGATCGCCGGTGCCGGAACGTTTTCATCGATCGCCGCTTGGACGGTCCAGCGTCCTTCGCCCGTGTCGTCGACGTAGCCGCGAATCGCCGTCAAGCCGGGATCCTCGCGCAAGGCCAGAACGAGCAGCTCGAGCAGCCACGAACGAATGACGCTGCCATGCGTCCAGAGCTCCGCCAACTGGCCGAGGTCGTACGTGTACGGCGAGCTCTTGAGGATTTCGAACCCCTCACCGTAGGCTTCCAGCATGCCGTACTCGATGCCGTTATGGACCATCTTCGAGAAATGACCCGCTCCCGCCGGTCCGACGTGCGCGTAGCCCTTCGGTGGTGCGAGGGTCAGAAAGATCGGCTCGCAGTGGCGCACTTGCTCGTCGTCGCCGCCGACCATTAAGCAGTAGCCCTCCTTCAAGCCCCACACGCCGCCGCTCGTTCCGGCGTCGATCAAGCTCACGCCCTGTTTCTTGCAGAGGTCGTAGAGCGCTAAGCCATCTTTGTAGTTGGTATTTCCTCCATCGATGATGATGCCTCCGCTGCCCATCGCCGCGGCAAGCTGCTCGATCGTATCGTGCGTTGGAGCGCCGGCCGGAACCATCACCCAGACGACCTTCGGTGATTCCGTGAGCTTGACCACCATGTCGGCCTGACTCTGCGAGCCGGTTGCGCCCGCGTCGGCTGCGGCGGCCACCGCTTTCGGATCGCGGTCGTAGACGACGACGTGATGCCCGCCTCCGATGAGACGCTGCGTCATGAAGTTGCCCATCTTGCCCAGACCGATCATTCCTAACTGCATGGACGTGCGTTACCCATCAGACGCGCGCCGCGAGCGCATCGTCGGCGGCGGCAAGCAATGCCCGCAGCCCGTCGTCGACGGAGCCTTTCAGGTGCACGCGGAGGCCTCGGCGCCCGCGCTTGTCGAGCGACATCCAATCGCCCAGCGCCTGCGCGGCGAGCAGCGTGCGAAAACCGACCTGCATACCCGGAATCATCGGGTCGTCGGGATCGTCGGCAGTGATCTGCAGCACGACGCAGGTATCGGGGCCGCCCTTATGCAGTTGACCGGTTGAGTGGAGGAACCGTGGACCGAAGCCCACGGTCGTCGCCACGCGGTGCGCGTCGCGAATCTTCACGCGCAGTTCGTCGAGCAGACGGAGATGCGTCTCGTTGCGTGCGACGTACGCCGTGATGGCGTTGTAATCGTGCGGCCGCAGTTGTGCAAAGAGCGCCGCCAGCGCCTGCGTCGTGTTCCTCACCTTGTCATCGTCGGCTTGTCGAAGGATGGTGCGGCTGCCTGAAAGGTACGTTACGTCGAAGTGCTCGCCTTCGACATCCGCCTTCGGCTCGTCGAAACGTCCGTTGCGGGCGTACTCGTGCAGCAGCGCGACCGTGTTGTCTTTGGACTCTTGAACGTTCGGCTGATCGAAGGCATTGATGCCGATGATCGCGCCGGCGGCCGCGACGCCGATCTCCCAGAGGTAGAACTGCTCGCCGACATCGTACGGGTCGTTCATATCCAAACGAATCACGGGATGACCGGCCTCCTGCAGAGCGCGCAGCCGCTCGGCGGTGCCGGCATCGGCGTCGGGCAAGTTGGCGCCAACGTAAACGAAGAGGCGGTCGTCGGAGTAGTCCTCCGGCACCCCGAGCGGCTCGCCTTCGACGGGGACGATGCCGCGCCCAAGTTTACCTGTCGACTCGGCGATGAGCTGTTCGGCCCACGCGCCGAACGCGCGCACCTTCGGATGCGTCACGATGGTCAGCTTGTCGCGTCCGTTTTTTGCCAGTCCGCCGATTGCCGCGCCGAAGCGGACACCGGGTGCGCTGCGCGGATCGACGGTGCGATCGTTGGCGTGCATCGCGCCGAGCGCGCGGTCGAGTAAGAGGTTGACGTCGTAGCCGGCAATCGCCGATGGAGCGATGCCCACGAAGGAAAGCGCCGAATAGCGCCCGCCGATGTTCGGATCGTTCTGGAAGTCCGCTCGGAAGTTACACTCCTGCGCCTCCTTGTCGAGCGTCGTGCCGGGATCGGTGATCGCGACGAAGTTCTTTCCGACTGCCGAAGCGCCCACGTGTTTCGTGACCTTCTCGTGGAAGTAGGCGTAAAACGCGTTGGGCTCGGTGGTCGTCCCACTCTTGCTGGAGATGAGGAAGAGCGTTCGTGCGACGTCGATCTGCCGTTCCAACTCGACGATCTGCGCCGGACAAGTCGAATCGAGCACCATCAGCTTCGGAAAGCCGTCGCATCGACCGAAGGTATCGGCGAGAATGTCGGGCGCCAGCGAGCTGCCGCCCATCCCGGCTACGACCGCTGCATCGAAGCTCTCCTTGGCGTTCTTCGCAAAGGCCCGCAATCCGGGAACCTCTTCGAGCATGTGCTGGGGGATGTCGAGCCATCCCAGCGATTTCTTGATAATGTCGGCGTCGTCGGCTTGCGATGACCACAACGTCGCATCGTGCGCCCAGATCCGCTTGAGAAAATCCTCCGTTGCCAGTTGACCGAGCGCGGCATCGTATGCGGCTTGCGACGATCCCAGCGCCATTACGACCCGCTCCGCGCCACCCGATTCGAGCAACTTCTGTTTGTACACGATCGCGCCCAGCAACGCCGCAAACGAATCGGAGAAGAGCCGTACGCCTTCGGTCTGCAGCTCCGACGTCACCTCGAAGAGCGAGATCTGCGCCTCTTGCAGCGAGCGCACGACCTCGTGCGCGCCGACCAGATCGCTCTCGACCGTATCGGGGACGATCGCGCCGTGATCGAGCAGCGCGTCGAGCGTCGGTGAGGGAATCGTGTTGACCGTATCGGGTCCCACGACGCTCTCGATGTACATCAGATCGGGGTAGTGGGGATTCTTCGTCGAGGTGGAAGCCCAAAGCGGGCGCTGCACCCCACCCCCTTTCGCGCGGATCGGTGCGAAGTCGAAGGTGTCGCCGAGAAAGATTTCCTTGAACTTCTGATACGTCAGCTTGAGATTGGCGATGCCGGTTTTGCCGAGCAGTTGCTCGAGCTTTTCGCCTTTGTTGATTCGTTCTTGGAGCAACTTATCGACGGCGGTGTCGATGCGGCTGACGAAGACCGAGTTGACCGAGCGGATCCGATCGATCGGCTTGCCGTCGGCGATGCGCCGCTGCAGCCCTTTCACGTAGGCGAGCGCCGCCTTTTCGTACATCTCGACCGAGAAGATCAGCGTCACGTTGATGTTGTAACCGCGATAGATCGATTCTTCGATCGCCGGCAGGCCTGCTTTCGTGCCCGGAATCTTGATCATCACGTTGCGCCGGCCCACGCGGCCCCAGAGCTCCTCCACCATCGCGATCGTGCCCGCGGTGTCGTGGGCGAGCAGCGGCGAAACCTCGAGGCTGACGAAGCCGTCGTTGCCGCCCGACGAGTCGTAGACGCCCGAAAATGCATCGCAGGCGTTTTGAATGTCCGCGACGGCGAGATCCCAAAAGAGCGAGTCGGCGCTTTTCTCGGAGTGGATGAGACCGGCGAGCTGCTCGTCGTAATCGTTCCCTGCCCCAATCGCCTTCTCGAAGATCGTCGGATTGCTGGTCATGCCCCGCAAACCTTGATCGATCAAGCGGCGCAGCTCGCCGGAGGCAAACATGCTGCGGCGCAAGTTGTCGAGCCACACGCTCTGCCCGGCGTCGAGCAGCTGTTGGATCTGGTTCTTCATCGTCTCTCCTAATGGACGGCGAGGGCAAAATGGTCGAGGGCGAGTTTCGCGACGTTCTCCGCCGTGAAGCCGAAATCACGCGCGATGTCGGCGGCCGGTGCCGACGCACCGAAGTGGTCGATGCCGAAAGCGAAGCCGCGGTCTCCTACGTACTTCGACCACCCCAGAGTCGCCCCGGCTTCAACCGACATGCGCGCCCCGATTGCCGGCGGCAGCACCGCGTCGCGGTACTCCTGCGGCTGCGCGTCGAAGAGCTCCCAACAGGGCATCGAGACCACGCGCGTCCGAACGCCGCGCTGCACGAGGATCTTCTTGGCGTCCAACACGAGCGAAACTTCCGAACCAGTGGCGATGAGGATGAGATCGGGCGTGCTGCCGTCGGCCTCGGAGAGCACGTAGGCCCCACGTTCCACCGCCGCATCGCGAGCGCCGAGGAAGGGCACTTTCTGGCGAGTTAACACCAGCGCCCATGGCGCGTTCTTGCGCGAGACGGCGAGCTTCCACGCCTCGAGGGTCTCGAGCGCGTCGGCGGGTCGGACGACGTAGCAGTTCGGCGTCGCGCGCAACGTCGCGAGCTGCTCGATCGGCTCGTGCGTCGGGCCGTCCTCGCCGAGAAAGACCGAATCGTGGGTGAAGACGTAGATCGAATGGACGCCGCTCAAGCACCCGAGGCGCAGCGCAGGTTTGCAGTAGTCGAGAAAGTTGAAGAAGGTCGCCGCGAATGGCAAAAGGCCGCCGTGCTGAGAGATGCCGTTGCTGCAGGCCGCCATCACGTGTTCGCGCACGCCGTAGTGAACGTTGCGTCCTGCATAGTTACCGGGTTCGAAATCGCCGAAGCCTTTGAGATACGTCTTCGTCGAGGGATCGAGGTCTGCCGAGCCTCCCACGAGCTCGGGCAGACGCCCGGCAATCGCGTTCATTACCGCGCCGCCGGCATCGCGGGTAGCCACGTTGCCGTTCTCTTCATTAAAGGTAGGCCACGGCAAGTCGGAGGGAACGTCGCCGCGCAGGGCTCGCTCGAGCGCACCGGACAGCTCGGGGTTCCCGCGCTTCCAGGCGTCGTATCCGGCGGTCCAATCCCGTTGAAGCTCGGCGCCGCGCGAGCCAAGTTCACGGTAGAACGCGAGCACATCGTCGGGAACGTAGAAGTCGGGCTCCAGCGGCCACCCGAGCTCCTCCTTGGCCTTGCGCACGTTCTCGGGCCCGAGCGGTTCGCCGTGGGCGAGGTAGTTGTCTTGGCGCGGCGACCCGTAGCCGATGTGCGTTCGAACGGCGATGAACGAGGGACGGTCGGTAACGTTCTTCGCCACGGTGATCGCTTGATCGATGGTCGCGACGTCGTTGCCCTTGTCGACGGCGATGAACTGCGTGTGCCAGCCGCTGGCGTCGAAGCGCGCGATGGGATCGTCGGTCAAGGTGATGTCGGTCGGCCCCGCAAGCGAAACCTCGTTGTCGTCGTACAGGACGATGAGCTTGCCGAGCTTGAGATGGCCGGCCAGCGAAGCCGCTTCTTGGGATATGCCTTCCATGAGATCGCCGTCGCCGCAGATGCAGTACGTGAAATGATCGACGATCGGGTGATCGTCGCGATTGTAGACCGCGCCGAGATGGCCTTCGGCGATTGCCAAACCGACCGATGCGCCGAGGCCCTGCCCGAGGGGGCCGGTTGTCGTTTCCACGCCCGGCGTACGCTCCGACTCCGGGTGTCCCGGCGTCTTGCTGCCGAGTTGACGGAAATGCTTGAGGTCGTCGAGCGTCACCTCGTAGCCCGTGAGATAGAGCAGCGCATAGAGCAGCATCGATCCATGTCCCGCGGAGAGAACGAAACGATCGCGGTTGAGCCAATGTGGATCCTTCGGGTTGAAACGGAGGTGGCGGGTCCATAGCGCGTAGGCCATGGCGGCTGCGCCCATCGGCATGCCCGGATGGCCGGAGTTTGCCTTCTGGACCGCATCGACGGCCAGAAACCGGATTGCATTGATACGCTGCTCGTCGGCAGGCGAGTTCGGCACGAGTTCTCCTTTCCCACGGTGGGCCTATGATAATGCGCGGCGGGGGCGCGCTTCCCTGGCGCCGTACCTCCGCTTCCGTGACGCCCGAAGAACTACGAACGCAGATCGAAGCGCTCGCGCGCGGCGAGGGCGACGTTCGCGGCCGAGAGGGACGCGCGATCGAGCGGACGATCGACATGCTCGACGAGGGCAAGCTGCGGGTCGCCGAGCGACGCGGCGACGAGTGGGTAACCAACGCCTGGTGCAAACAAGCGATTCTGCTCTATTTTGCGCGGCGCTCGGTCGATTGGATCGGCGACCGGGGTCGCGACGCGTTGCTCTTCTACGACAAGTTGCCGCTGAAGCGCAACTACAAGAAGCTTGGCGTTCGCTGCGTTCCTCCGGGAGTCGCCCGCTACGGAAGCTTTCTCGGGCGTAACGTCATCTTAATGCCCGGCTTCGTGAACATCGGTGCATACGTCGACGAAGGAAGCATGATCGACACGTGGGCGACGGTTGGATCGTGTGCGCAGATCGGTCGAGGCGTGCATCTCTCCGGCGGCGTTGGGATCGGCGGCGTTCTCGAACCGCCGCAAGCGGCACCGGTCATCATTGAGGATGGCGCGTTCGTCGGCTCGCGCTGCATCGTCGTCGAAGGCGTGCGCGTCGAGCGCGAGGCGGTGCTCGGCGCCGGCGTCGTGCTTACGGCGAGCACGCCTATCCTCGACGTGCGCGGCTGCGAGCCTATCCGCAGCAAAGGCCGCGTCCCGGCGCGCGCCGTGGTGATTCCCGGCACACTGCCCAAAGCGTTTCCGGCGGGAGAGTACGGGACGCCGTGCGCGCTCATCGTGGGCACGCGCAACGAATCCACGGATCTGAAGACGTCGCTCACCGCGGCCCTCCGCGAGTACGAGGTGTCAGCGTGAATCCGCGCGTAACGGCAATCGGCCCCTCGTTGATACGGCAGTTCGCCGGAAAGAAGCGGGCGACGTCGATCGACCTCGGTTTGGGTGAGCCGTCGTTGCTGCCGCGGATCGAGTACTTCGACCGCGCGATGGAGCGCGTGCGGGCGCAAGGCGTGAAGTATACGGCCAACGCGGGCGATCCCGAGCTGCGGGCCGCGATCGCGCAGCACTATGCCTATCCCGGCTTGGAGCGCGCCGAAAACGTCTGCATCACGATCGGCTCGCAAGAAGCGATGTACGTTACCCTCAAGACGCTGCTCGACCCCAGCCGCGATGAGTTGCTCGTCGTCGAGCCGGCCTTTCCCTCGTACGTTAAGATGGCGACGCTCGAAGGCGTCGCCGTGCGGACCGTCGCCATGCGCGCCGACGATGACTTCGAGTTCGACGCCGAATGTATCGCCGCTGCGCTCGGCGAACGAACGCGCGCGCTCGTCATCTGCTCGCCTTGTAACCCAACGGCCCGGGTCATCTCCCGCGACGCTGCGGAGGCGCTCCTCGCAGTACTGCGCCGGCGGGGTGGCGACCCGATTTGGCTGATTCACGATGAAATCTACCGCGAGCAGATGTTCACCAATGATGCCGCCGATCTCGCGCGACTCTATCCCCATACGATCGTCGCCAACTCGCTGAGCAAGAGCAACGCATTGACCGGCTTGCGCCTCGGGTGGATTCTCGGACCGGCGCAGTTCGTCGGCGAAGCGATCAAAGTCCACGCCTGGGCGACGTCGTGCGCCGACACGTTCGCGCAGTACGTGGCCCTGGAGGTCTTTCGTTCGCCGGCAAATCTGCAAGAACATACGCCGTGGTATCGCGAGCAGCGCAAATGCGTGCGCGAGGCGCTCGAGGACAATAATCTGCCGTTCGTCGACCCCGAGGGTGCGTTCTACGCCTGCGTGCGTCTGCCGAACGGGAGATCGTCGCTCGATGCGGCGTACGATCTTCTCGAACGATACGACGTCATCGCCATCCCCGGCATTGCGTTCGGGGACTCGCTGGAGGGCTGGCTTCGCCTGAGCTGGGTGTCCCCAATCGAGAGCGTGCGCGAAGGCATTGCCCGCATCGCGGAGTACTGCGCGCAGCCACCCCTTTAAGGCTAAGCTCAGGTTCGTCCCCAGCGCGATAGGCGCTCGCTGCGTTTGGGAAGACTCGTTGGGTGAAGGCGAAAAAGCGCCGGGTAGGCATCCTGGCCGTGGGAGTCCTTCTTTGCATTGCGCTGACGATTTGGCAGTGGCGAGCGGTAGCCCGCCTAGCAATCGTCGCGACCGCAGCGTCGATCGCTCACGTCCGCTTGTCGTTTGGAGCGATGACGCTGTCCTCGCGAGACGCTACGTTCGCCGACGTTCACGTAACATCGCTGGACGGCGAACCGATCGCAACGATTCCGCGCGTCGAGCTCACGTACGATCTGCACGATCTGCTTCCCGGGGGGCACCGGCTCTTTGGTCTGGAGAGCCTTACCATCTCTTTCCCGCGGATCACCATCGTGCGCCACCGCAACGGAAGCTTCAACGTTCCCGTTCCCAGTCTGCCGGCAAACCGCGGCGGACAACAAACGCCGCTGATTGCACGGGTCACGGTTCGTGACGGCTCGATCGACGTCGTGAACCAAAGCCCCAACGTCGCCGAAAATCAACGCCGGCTCTACATGCGCAACGTCGACGTCAACGCGGACATTTCGTCGGCGGCACGCTCGCACTACCGCATCGCGCTGCGATACGGCGAACGGCCGGACTCGCTCTATCCCGTGCGCGGCCGCGGCGACATCGACCCGAAGGCCGGGTACATCACGCAGCTTTGGACGGCGCCCGCAGTTCCCATCGCCGCCGCCGCGAACTTTGTCGTTAATGCGCCTTCGCTGCGCGTCGACTCGGGAACGCTTCGCAACGTCGAGGCCCGCTATTTCGCGGTGAGCGAGGCATCCGGCGCGTTGCGGACGCATCTCGCGGCGAGTGCGCAACTGACGCAGGGGCGGCTCTCGATCGCCGGTCTCGCTGCGCCGGTTGACGGCGTTCGTGGGCCGGTCGACGTCTACGACGATGGATTGCTCACGCCCGCGCTGACCGCCGCCGTCGCCGGAGTTCCGGTACGTGTGACCGGCGGGATCTACGATCTGCACGATCCACATCTGCGCGTTGCGATCCGCGGGGCCGGCGATCTCACGCAGTTGCGCTCCGCCTTCGCCCAGGCGCGCCGTCTGCCGATGCGCGGACCGCTGGCCTTCTCGCTGCTTGTCGAAGGACGCGCCGGCGCGCCCCTGGTCTGGATCGATCTGCGTTCCGCCGGCATTACGTACGCGGCAACGACGCTCGATCGGCTCGGCGGCCTCGCCGCGTTCGATGGCCGGGAAGTCGACGTCGTCAACTTTACCGGCAACTACGGTCGCGTTCCGCTCGCGACGCGCGGTAGCATCGCTCTCCGTCCGCAGCGCAACGCTATTGAAATGCTTGTCGGCATTCGCGCGCCCGCCGGAGCCGTTCCCTACGCCGGCGCGATCGCGCCGGATCTGCCCATCGACGCCGAAGCATTGGCGACCGCCGACGATCCGAAGGCGATTGCGGTGCGCGGCGTTCTCTTTGGAAGCAGTCCGCGCGCAGCGCTGGCCGGAATATTCGACGTCGATAGCCGCGGCAACGGCGAAATCGGACCCCTTCGCGTGCGCGACGGCAACGGTTCGGCCTACGCCCGCATCGCGCTCGATCCCGTGCACGGCTCCGCCGGCCTCGCGACGGTGCACGACTTCCCACTTCCCGGACAGCAAGGGACCGTCGATGTCGCCGTCTTCGGAGGAAAGTCGGGCGCGGCGATCGGCGCCGACGGCCTCGTCCGCGTTGCGGCGCCCTGGGGAGCGGCGACCGCGCGAACGCGCGTAACCCTGCGGCGCGGAGCGATTCGCGGAACGGTTTTCGGAGGCATCGGCGATGAAGCGCGTTTTGGTGCGAGCCTTGCCGGAACGACGGCGTCGCCGCGAGCAGTCGGAACGGTCGTCGTCGCGGGCGGCCGCTACCGGCATTTCAGCGTCAACGGCAATGCCGAGCTCGCGTTCGCCGGCGGAACGCTGGAGGTGCGTGACGCCGCCGCTGTCGTCGGACCGCTCTTCGTCGCCGCCGCCGGAACGGTAACGAACTTGCAGCCGCAGGGCACGTTCGCGCCGCGCTACGATCTCACGACGCAGCTGCATTCGTCGGATGTACGCGCCTTACTCGCCGTCGTGCGGCCGGACGCCGCGGCGCTCGTGCAAGGCAGCATCGATGCCGATCTGCGGGTTTGGGGAAGCGGGCTCGTGCCGTCCTTCGCCGGCACGATGAACGCGCCCGAAGGCTCAGTCAACGGCCTGTCGTTTCGCGATTTCTCGGGTGCGCTGCAGGGCGATCGCGGCGCGCTTTCCCTAACCGGAGCGCGCGTCGTTGTCGGCAGTACCGCGGTTGCGTTCGACGCCGCTGCGACGTCGTCGCTTTCTACGTTTAACGTTCGCGCTCCGCACGCCGATCTTGCCGATTTCAACGACTTCTTCGATGAAGGTGATACGTTTGCCGGAACCGGAAGCCTCGCGCTGACCGCACGAGCTCGGGGCATGCAGGTGGTCGCGACCGACGGCGAGGCCCGCTTCACCGGCGCACGCTTTCGCCAGATCGCCCTTGGAAACGTCGCCGCGCATTGGCGCGACGAGGGTGGTGCCGTCGCGACGACGCTGCGCTTCGGCGGTCCGTCGGGCATCGTTAACGTCGCCGGCAGCGTGACGCCGGCGAGCAAGAGCGTCAACCTTCGCGCGCAGGCAGCGGAAATCGACCTCGGCACGTGGCTGCCGATGTTGGGGTTCGATCTGCCGATCACCGGGCGCCTCGACGCGCAGACCAGCATTGCGGGCCGATATCCGGACGTAGCGTTGAACCTCCGTGCCGCTATCTTCCACGGCACGGCGGGGCGTTTGCCGATCGAACGATTCGATCTGGTCGCCTCCGCCGCGCATGGACGCGGAACGATTCAGGCGGCGACGCTGGAACTGCCGTCGTTGAGCGCGGCGGCGTCGGGCACGTTTGGCGTGCGCGCGAACGATCCGCTCGCGCTGCAAGCGCGCATCACGAGCCCAGACGTGGGTGCCTTCCTCGATCGTGCCGCCGGCAAAGACGTTGGCGTGGCGGGAACGCTCGACTCAACGCTGCGTCTGGACGGCACGCGCGCCGATCCGCAACTCCAGGACGCGTTCACGCTGCAGTCGTTGCGGCGCGGCAATCTGACGATTCCAATGCTCCGCGGAGTGATCGCCGCCAATCGGCGCACGCTCGTCCTCCGTGATGGCGAGATCGACCTCGCACGCGGAAAAGCGCTGCTCTCGGCGGCGGTGCCGATGCGCAAGGGCCCGCTCTCCGCATCGCTGGTCGCCGACGATATCGAGCTCTCGAACTTCGCTGCACTCCTGCCAAAAGGTACGCAGCTGCGCGGACGCATCGACGGTAGGGTCATTGCCGGCGGAACGCTCGATGCGCCGCTACTGGATGGCTCTCTCGCGCTGCGCGACGGCACCTTCAGCGGTCGGATCGAGAAGACGCCGATCTCCGGCATTGCCGGAGAGCTGGCGTTCGCGGGAACGCGCGCGACCCTCCAAGCGGGCGCCTCGGCCGGCGGCGGTTCGCTGACCGCATCGGGAAGCGCGCGCCTTCCCAATCTTCGCGCACCGGCGGCCGCGGCGCTCTCCGTGGCGGTTCGCGCCGAACACGCGCGCTTGGATATACCCGCGTACTTTAATGGTGAACTGAACGGAGCGGTTACGCTGGCGCGCGCGGCCGGGGAGATTCCGAGCCTCGGCGGCGACGTCGCGATCTCTCGCGCGCGCATTCCACTGGATGCATTCATGAGTCGTAGGAGCGGCACGGGTTCTGGTTCGGGCTTTGACATCGCGTTTGCCAACTTGCACGTGGCCGCGACCGACGACGTGCGCGTGCAGAGCGCCAACGTCGACATCGGCGCGTCCGGCAACCTGACGCTGGCGGGTTCCCTCGCCGCTCCGAGCTTGGAGGGAAGTTTCCGTTCGACCGGCGGAACGCTCAGCTTCTATCGTACGTTCAACGTGCAGAACGGCAGCGTGACCTTCTCGCGGTCGAGCGGCCTCGCTCCCGACGTCAACGCGGTCGCGACCACGTTCGTTGCCGATCCGTCAACCGCGATCAGCTTGCACGTGACCGGGCCGGTGACCAATATGAACCTCGCTTTCGCTTCCGATCCGTCGTACAGCCGCCAGCAGATCCTCGGCCTGCTCGTCGGTGCGCAGCAGTTCGGTGCCGTGCAGGGCGTGCGCGGCAGCGGCGGTCAGGGCTTTTCGGCGGGTTCGGCGGCGCAACAGCTCGCGTTCGGTCAGGTCAATACGCTCTTCACCCGCAACATGCTCGAACCACTCTCCTCGTCGGTCGCCGGCGCGCTCGGCTTCAGCGACGCGCAGATCACCACCGACCTCCAAACCGGATTGGGCGTCAACGCCGTCAAGGCGTTCGGTAAGAACGTGAACGCGATCTTCGCTCAGACCTTCGGCTACCCGCGAACGCAAAGCGTCACGCTGGACGCGCATCCCAACGTCGCAACAAGCTTGCGTTTGAGCGCGTACACGACCTCGGGGCCGACGCTCTTTGCCTTGCAGCAGCCGCAGGCGGCAGGCACGGGCGTACTCCAGCTCAATCCATATACTGTGCTGCCGCCCGCGAACGGCGCGAACGGCGTCACTTTCTCGTACGTCAAGAGGTTTCCATGAACGCGTTGGTCTTCGCGGCGGCGATCGGCTTTGCCAATCTGGCGCAACTCGTCGCGGCCCATCCGTTGCACGGCGTCCTGACGGCCTACGATCGTGAGATCGCCGCGCTGCGCAGCACGCAGACCGTACCCGGCCTGAGCAGTCCGGCGGCCGACGCCCAGCGCAACGCGGCAGCGCTGCGCCGCGATGCGGCGGTAGCCGCCGGTCGCGTGGGACGCGCTGCGGGGGACAGCGCAGCGGCGGACCGCGCCCAAGAGAATGCCGCGTTGTCGATGATTCTCGCGCTGGGGCGCACCGGCGATCGCGACGCGTCGTCCTATGCCGGTGACGTGCGGCGAGAAACGGCCGCGAGCCTAAGCGCCTATGAAGGCGCCACCGCGCAGCGCATAAGCCGCGCGCTCGATGCCCGCCGGCAGCAGTTGCTCGAGAAGGAGTCGAGCCTGGCCTACGATCTCGCTCGTCGCGATGGCGCGGAAGAGATGATTCTACGCCTCAAACTCAACGATCTGCATCTCAGTCACAACGCGCGAGCGGCGCTCCAAGCGCAGCTTTCGGCGCGTAAGCGCCGGGATGCGTCGACGCTGGACGCGGCCCGCCGTCGGGATGCGGTAATGCTCGCGAAGTACGGCGAAGCCCTGCGGCGCGATGGCGCGACCGTGATTGCCGAGATGGCGGCACAGCTCCACGCTAAAGCGGCGGCAAATCTCGCAGTACGCCGGCGGGTCTTCCAGGCCGAGTCGAAACTCGGGGCGGCAGCTCCGAATGCAGCCTCTCAAGCGGCGTTCTTCCGCTCCAGCTATGGTGCGACGTCGGCCACCGCCATTTCCACTGGATTCCACAACGCGGGTAACGCGCTGGCGACCCGCTTCGCCCAACTCGGCCAAGCCGATGGGCAGTCACGTGCCGCAACCACCGCGCAAATCCGTACGTTGGAGGGAGATCGCGAGGCGCTCTATCGTTCTATCGTTGCGCAAATCACGCGAGCCGCAAACGCCCTCGCGCGGCGGCGGCACCTTCGCCGTATGGCGTTGACCGCTTCGCCGCCGCGCGGAAGCACCGATCTCACCGCCGCTCTCCGCGCTGTCATCCTGACCCTTTGACTCCGCGCTCGGCGCTTCGCTTAGGTGTTCTTGCGGACCTCGCGCTTGGCCGCGTCGATCTCCGCCTGCGTGCGATGCTTCGCCTCGTTGAGCGCGGAGCCGACTTTCTCGGACGGCTTCATTTCATCGCCCATCGTTTCGCGTTTGCTGCGCTCCAGATCGGCGGCCGTGCGGTGCTGCCCCTCGTGGACTGAGTCCTTGACGTTGTCGACGGTATCTTTTATGGCATCGGAGACTTTGTCGAGCGGATCCTTGCTCATGTTGGGTACCTCCTCGGTTATGACGAGGCAGGTATACCCAAGCTCCTGGCCGGCAAATCCTTGGCTATCCCACGCACACCGTCTGAATGTTCACGAACTCGTGAATCCCGAATGCCGAAAGCTCGCGTCCGTAGCCGCTGCGCTTGACGCCGCCGAACGGCAGGCGCGGATCGCTGGCGACCATACCGTTGATGAAGACGTTGCCGGCTTCGATCCTTTCTGCGAGCCGTTCGGCAAGCGCGACGTCGCGCGTCCACAGATTCGCGCCCAAACCGAACGGCGAGTCGTTGGCGAGCGCGAGCGCGTGGTCGCGGCTCTCGGCGCGAACGACCGCGGCCGCCGGTCCGAAGACCTCCTCGTCGAACATCCGCATCTTCGGAGTGACCTCCGCGACCACGGTCGGCTCGTAGAAGAAGCCCGGCCGCTCGACGATATTGCCGCCGGTAACCAGACGTGCGCCGGCGCCGAGCGTATCGCGCACTTGCTCGTGGACGGATTGGCGCAGGTCGTCGCGCGCGCACGGACCCAGCTGCGTCGCTTCGTCCATCGGATCCCCGATGGTTTGCGCGGCCGCAATCTCGGCAAAGCGCGAGAGAAACGCTTCATAGACGGGCGCTTCGACGATGAACCGTTTGGCCGCGATGCAGCTCTCGCCGTTATTTTGAAAGCGCGCCTTCACGCCCACCTTCGCGGCTTCTTCGATGTCGGCGTCGGCCAGCACGATGAACGGATCTGAGCCGCCCAGCTCGAGCACGCACTTCTTGAGCTCTTCGCCCGCCGCTCGCGCGACCGAAATGCCGGCGGCGTCACTGCCGGTCAGCGTGACCGCGGCGACCCGCGCATCCTTGACGATGCGCCCCGCGTCTTTGCCGGGAACGAGGATCGTTCCGAAGCAGCCTGCGGGCGCGCCGGCTTCATTGAAGAAACGCTCGATCTCCAAGGCGCAGCGCGTGGTGTTGGTCGCGTGCTTGAGGACGATCGTGTTGCCGGCCATGAGCGCCGGCGCTGCCGCACGGATCGCCTGCCAGTAGGGAAAGTTCCACGGCATGATCGCAAAGAGCACGCCGAGCGGACGAAACGCCACGTAGCTGCGCGATCCCGTCGACGCCGCCGGCTGCGGCGCGAGCATCGCTTCGGCATGTTCGGCGAAGTACTCGAGCGCCCACGCGCACTTCTCCACTTCGGCGCGTGCCTGCACCAGCGGCTTTCCCATTTCGCGCACGGCCGTCTTCGCCAGCGATTCGCGCTCGGTGCGAAAGCCTGCCGCCACGGCGCGCAGCAATGCGCCGCGTTGCGCGAAGCTTTGACGGCCCCATGCGGCAGCGCCGCTCGCGGCGGCGTTGAGTGTGGCGTCGATCTGCGCGTCGTCCATCAACGGGATGCGCTCGATCACCGAACCGGTTGCGGGATCCACCGTTTCGATCACAGGGTTTGCGTTGCCCACGGCCCCTCCGGCCCGGCGTAGACCTCAACGAGCTCCTGCGGACGCAGATATGCGCGGGCGACGCGCTGGACGTCGGCGGCGGTGATGCGATCGAATCGCTCGTTAAGCGTGCGGTAGTAATCCACCGGCAGACGGTTGACCGCGATGTCGAGCAGCTGCTGCGCCTGTCCCGACGACGAGGCTTCCTCGAGGAGCGCATTGCTGACCAGGCGCACTTTGGCGTCCTCCAGCTCGCTCGCCGAAACCGGATCGTCTTGCAGTGCGTGCAGTTCGCGGCGCACGAGGCCGACCGCCTCGACGACGCGTTGCGGCGATGCGTTGAGCTCCACGCGCAGATCCCCGCGATCGGCATCGGCCTCGAGCGAGCTATCGACGCTATAGACGAGGCCCCGCTTCTGCCGCAACTCCTGCCAGAGCCGAGATTCGAACGCGCCACTGGCGCCGAGGATCTGGTTGAGCACGGAGAACGTATCGTAGTCTGGGTTCGAACGCGCCAGGGCCGGCTGTCCGAGCCGAATGTAGACCTGGTTGGCCTCGGTACCGATATAGTCGTGGCCGCTCGCCGCCGGCGGAAGCGCCATAAGGTGCGGGTCGGGCTTCGGCCCCTGCGCCGCCCACGAGCCGAAGCTCGCTTCGAGCGTGCTGCGCACGCGTTCGGGGCTCACGTCTCCGACGACCGAGATGGTCGTGAGATCGGGACGCCAATAGCTCGCAGCATAGGCGAGCAAATCCTCGCGGCTGATTCCCTCGACGCTCGCCGCCGTCGGTTGGCGCAGCGCCGGATCGCTGCCGGCGAGGAGCAATCGCTGGTAGGCACGATCGATGAGCACGCCTGAGATATGGCTCTCCGATTGCAGGCTGTTCGCGAGCTGCGAGCGTTCGATGCTCAGCCACGGATCGTCGAAGGTCGGATGCGCTTCGCCGTCTGCGAGGATGGCGACGACGCGGTCGAAATCGCGCGTTTCCACGCGTGCCGAAAAGTCTTGTCCGGTCGAGATGATCGCGCCCATTTCGTCGGTTTCTTTGTGCCGCTGCGCGAACGGATAATGCTCGCTGCCGTAATCTGCCACAGAAGAGGCCAGCCGGATGATGCCTTCCTTCCCGAAGGGTTCGAAGGCGGGGGAGCTCGCAATCGCTCCGCGGATAGTGACCGTCGGGCGATCGCTCTTGCGCTGGACGATGACGTGCAGGCCGTTTGAGAGTGTGAACTCCACCGGCGAAAGCGTACTGCGCGCCGTGGTCGGCATCGCGATCTCGCGGGCGATCCACTGCGGCTCGACGATGGGTCCGTTCGGAACGCGTTTCGAAAAATCGTCGGTCGCTTCGGCGCTGCTCTTTTCGGAGCTGCCCCGCGGCGGCGTATCGTTGGGGCTCAAATGCCCGATGACCGTGGGATGACTCAAATATTTGCGCGCGGCGGCAAGAAGGTCGGCGCCCGTCAGAGCGTCGAGACGTTGGTCCTCGTCGGCGATCTTTTCGTGTACGATGCCGTACGTGTACCCGGCGAGGTCGCCAATGCCGTCGATGGAGTCGGCATCGTAGAGGCGCTCGGCAATCGTCAGCCGTTTCGCCGCGAGGACGAGGTCCGGGTCGAATCCATCGCGCAGCACGGCGTCGAGCGTCTGCGTGAAGGCCGACTGCGCTTGCGCGCTCGTGTGCCCGGGATTCAAGATGATGAACACGTGCAGCAGGCCGCCCTTGAGCTGCGTGTCGGCGTTCGCTTCGATACCCAAAGCGATGTTGCTCTCGACCAGCGAGCGGTAGAAGGGCGAGCGTTCGTTCTCCAAGAGCGTCGATAGAGTACTGATGGCCGGCTCCCCGCGCTCGGTGTCGCCGGGGATTGCGTAAGCGAGATCGACGATCTCGAACGGAAACGGAAACTGTGCCTCGACGCGGCTCTGCGCAGCGGCGATGGGATGGGCCTCGCTCCAATGCGGCAACTGCTTCGCCGGGATCGCGCCAAAAAATCGCTGAGCTTTGGCAAAGGCCTGCGCGTGGCTGACGTCACCGGTGATGACCAGCGTCGCGTTATTGGGTGCGTACCATTCGTGGTAGTAGCGGGCGATGTCGGCAACGGTCGCCCGCGCAACGTCGCCGCGTTCGCCCAAGGGCGTGCGTCCGGCGGGCTGTCCGGGAAATGCCGCGGCGCGCACGAGGGCGAGCAGATTGAAGAACGGCGAACTCGCATCGCCGTCGATTTCGTTGAGCACGGCGTTGCGTTCGACGGCCCAATCCGCCGCCCGTAACGCCGCATGCTGCATGCGATCCGCGTCGATGGCCAGCGCGACGTCGAGCTTGTCGGCCGGCATCTCGAAGTAGAACTGCGTGTAGTCGTAGTTCGTCTCCCCGTTCATCTGAGCGCCGAGCCGCGCGACGATGTTGTCGAGTCCGCCCGACGAGATCTCCGGCGAGCCCCTGAACATCATGTGTTCGAGCGCATGCGCGAGGCCCGTCTTTCCGGGCCTTTCTTGGAGCGATCCGAAGCCGTACCACACGCTGGTCTGCACGACGGGAGCGGCGTGGTCCTCGACGACCACGACGCGCAACCCGTTGCTCAGCTTCGTCGTAAAGACTCCCACGTCGCCGGGGCCGCCTTGCGCTCGCACCCCTTGTGAGGTCGCAGCCGCGAGCAGCGCTAGCGCGAGAAACGTTTTCAGCTTCAAATTTCCGAAACTCCTAAGTAATAGGCGGCGGTCGCTTCAACCGCTGCCAGAGGTAGGCAACCGATAAGCTCGCAGCCCAACACTTCGACTCCCAGTTCTGCGCCAAGCTCGCGCACGAGTTCGACGACGCGATAGAGCGGCGTTGCTGCATAGTCCGTGATATTGAGCGAAACCTGCACGCGGTCGTCGCCGCGCGGGAGAGCAAGCGCGCGCAGCGTTCGTAAGCCGCCGCCGCGTTCGCGAATGGTCCGGGCGATCGTCTTGGCCGGCGTAAGGTCGGCGGTCGCCAACTCGATGTTGAATGCGATGAGGATGTCGCGCGCGCCGATGGCGATCGCGCCCGCACTAACGTGTCGCGCGACGTCGCCTTCGTCGGGCATCCAATCGAGGTTGCCCCGGATGGCCGGCAGCCGCAACCGTTCCGCTCCGCGAGCCGCAGCACCGTAATAGAAGGATGGAATGCGGAACCGCTCCCAGATTTGCGCGCCGGCTTCATGCGCGAGTCTGGCCGCATCGTCGAGCGTCGCCTCGCGCAGCGGGACGAACGGGAGGACGTCGAGCGCGCCGATGCGCGGATGCACGCCGGCGTGGACGCGCAAGTCGATCCGCTCCAGCGCCACCGCCGTGAGCGCGACGGCGGCGGCGACGACCCCCCGCGCGTCGCCGACGATCGTCAACACGCTGCGATGGTGTACGACGTCGCTGCTCCAATCCACAACGCGTGCGCCGGTCGCTTCGACTGCCGCAATCGCCGCGGCAATCGTCTCGGGATTCCGCCCTTCGGAGAGATTGGGGACAATCTCAAACATCACGATGTGTTGCTAGCCGAGCGTTGCGGCGATCGCGGCGATAACGTCGCGTGCGTTCGCCGGCGACACGATCTCGTTGTACCCGAGCTTGCGCGCCTCGGTCTCCCGCCGCTCGGCGGCGCCGACGGCGCGCACCTCGCCGGAAAGCCCGAGCTCGCCGAAGACCGCGACGTTCGACGGAATCGCCAGATTGCGGAAGGACGACGCAATAGCGAGCGCGATCCCCAGATCGGCGGCCGGTTCGCTCACGCGCAAACCGCCGGCAACCGAGGCGTAGACGTCGTGCGAACCCAGCGAAAATCTCGCGCGTCGTTCGAGAATCGCTAAGATCATCGCCAAGCGCTGCTGATCGAGATTGTTCGCAAGACGCCGCGGCGTGCCGTAGCTGGTCTCGCCGACGAGCGCCTGTACCTCGATGAGCACCGGCCGCGATCCGACGATCGAAGCGACGACGCAGGATCCGCTGGGGCGCTGCGTGCGCGTTCCGGCAAAGAGCTCCGACGGATTCGCGACCTCGCGCAGCCCCGAATCGTGCATGGAGAAGACGCAGATCTCGTCGATCGATCCGAAGCGATTTTTATACGCGCGCAGTATCCGGTACTCACCGTTCGCCTCGCCTTCGAAGTAGAGAACGGTGTCGACGAGGTGCTCGAGGAGGCGCGGCCCGGCGATGGCGCCGTCCTTCGTCACGTGGCCGACGATGAACGTCGCGCAACCGGTTCGCTTCGAATACTCCATCAGCGCCTGCGTGCAATCCCGAATCTGCGTGACGCTGCCGGCATAGGCTTCCGATTCGGGAAGCCAAACGGTTTGAATGGAGTCGACGACGAGCGCGAGCGGCGTCTGCTTTTCCAGCCGGTCGAGTACGGCGCGCAAGTTCGTCTCGGGGTAGATCAGCAGCGATGGCGTCGGTTCCGGCGGCAGCGTGCGATCCGCTCGCAGCTTGACTTGCGCCGCCGACTCCTCACCGCACACGTAGACCACGTCGCCGCTGCGGGCGAGCCGTGCGGCGATCTGGAGTAGGAGCGTAGATTTTCCCGCTCCGGGCGGGCCGCCGACGAGCGTCAAGCTGCCGGGAACGGTGCCGCCGCCTACCACCGCATCGAACTCCTGCATGCCAAGACGTAGGCGCGCGACGCCGCCGGATCCGATCTCGTGCAAGGGCGTCGGTTGCGCCGAGGTCGTTGCTGCCGCCTGTTTCTCGCGTCCGGCTTTCGCCGGAATCTTGAACGGCCGTTCGTCGAACGAGTTCCACGCCGCGCATTGGGGGCAACGGCCTAGCCACCGCGGCGATTCAAAACCGCAGCCCGAGCAAGAATAGATCGATTGCGCTCTCGCCACCCGTCCGCCTTGCTTCTGCGAGCCTGCTGCTTCGCCTGGGGAACGACGCAACGACCGCGAAACGGCGGCACGTGCCACCGTTCACCCGGTTCGACCACGTCCAACTCGCGATTCCCGCGGGAGCCGAGGAACGCGCCCGCAGTTTCTACATCGGCGTCCTCGGCTTCGAAGAGCTAGCCAAGCCGCCACACCTCGCCCAGCGCGGCGGGCTATGGCTGCGCAGTGGCAGTGTCGACCTGCACTTGGGGGTCGACCCGCGGTTTCACGCCGCGCACAAAGCCCACCCAGCTTTGCGTTGCCGCGACTACGGCGCGGTGCTCGAGAGTTTACGAGATCACGGGGTCGAGTTCGTCGAGGATTCACACCCCATCGGTAAAGCGCCTCACTGCTATGTTTACGACCCGTTCGGCAATCGCATCGAGCTCATCGGGGAAGATGCCGGCGAATGATCGCGCACTTGCAGGTCGCGATCGATGGTCCGGCAGCGTCGGGAAAGACGACGGTCGCGCGGGCTTCGGCGCAGAAGCTCGGCGCGCTCTACCTCGATACGGGCGCGATGTACCGCGCGCTCGCCTACCTCGCGTTACGGAGCGGCACCGATGTGGATAACGGCGCCGCCTTGGCGCGCCTGGCCGGCGATGCGCAAATGAGCGTGGTGCTTGACCAGCGCGCACCGCTCGGCTTTCGCATCATCGCCGGCGGCCACGAGCTCGACGAAGCCGATTTGCAAAGCCGAGAGGTGACCGCAATCGTCTCGACGGTCGCGGCGCAACCCGAGGTGCGCTCGGCAATGGTCGAAGCGCAACGCCGTATCGCCGGCGGCGCGCCGGTCGTGATGGCTGGCCGCGACATCGGCACCGTCGTCTTGCCGAACGCGCCGGTCAAGATATACCTCACCGCCTCGCACGCGGCGCGCATCGCGCGCCGCCGCGCGCAGCTCGAACAATCGGGAGTCAACGTCGACGAGCACCGCCTCGCGCAGGAGATCGACGAGCGCGATCACCTCGATCGAACGCGCGCCATTTCGCCGCTCGAGCCCGCACCCGACGCGCACGTCATCGATTCGAGCGACGTGGATGCCGCGCACGTCGTCGACGAGATCTGCGCTATTGCCGCGTCAGCGGTGGGAAAGAATCGTTAACGTGGTCGTGATCTGCGCGGCCGAATGCGTCGAGCCGGCGGTCTGATGGATTTCTACGACGTCTCGAAGTTTACCGTCCGTTTGCTCGCGACGACGCTGTGGCGCGCCCGAGTCATCGGCACTGAGAACGTTCCAGCGAGCGGCCCGCTCATCGTCGCCTGCAACCACGTTTCCTACCTCGATCCGCCGCTGATGGGCTGCCTCTGCCCCCGCCGAATCCACTACATGGCGAAAAAAGAGCTGTTCGAGATGCCGGTCGTGGGGCCGATGATCCGCGCGCTCGGCGCCTACCCGGTGGACCGGCACGGGAGCGCGACGGCCGCGATTAAGCGCTCCCTCTCGGTACTCGAAGGGGGTGGGGCGGTCGGCATTTTTCCCGAGGGCACGAGAAACCGCGCCGGCACAGTCTCTCCTCAGACAGGAGTCGCATTGTTGGCCTCACTAGCGAAGGCGCCGGTGGTTCCGGCGTGCATTCTGGGGAGCGACCGGGCGCCTCGGCTCTCGCGCGTGAGCGTCGCCTTCGGTGCGCCGCTGGCGCTGGCGGCGGACAGGAAAGCAACGCGCGAGGATTTGGCGAAGTTTACCAGCGACGTGATGAACGCAATCGAACGGCTGGCGGAGAGAATCAGTGGAAATACGTAAGGCGTCCGTGCAAGGCTTCTGCTTCGGCGTCGCCATCACGGTGAAGAAGGCGGAGGAAGCGATCGCTTCGCGCGGCGACGTTACGACGCTGGGTCACGTCGTCCACAATCCGCAGATGGTCGAGTCGCTGGCGGGTCGCGGGCTCAAGAACGCCGGGTCGGTCGACGAGGTCGATTCCGGAGCGCTCTTCGTGCGTGCGCATGGCCTGCCCGTCGAAGTCTTCGAAAAAGCCAAAGAGAAGAATCTCGAGATCATCGACGCCACGTGTCCGATGGTGACGAAGATCCACGTCCAAGCCGAGAAGCTCAAAGCCGACGGCTATAAGATCGTCGTGATCGGCGATCCCAATCATCCCGAGGTAAAGGGGACGCTGAGCCACGTACCGGGTGCCTGGTGCATCCAAAGCCCGGCCGA
>Ga0182015_10001291_pt1 | contig 33505 bp, 39 predicted proteins | sample 712P3MmetaG_FD_120478 | JGI IMG/M metagenome (GOLD analysis project Ga0182015, IMG submission 120478) | Permafrost microbial communities from Stordalen Mire, Sweden - 712P3M metaG | ecosystem: Environmental > Terrestrial > Soil > Wetlands > Permafrost | place: Sweden: Stordalen | collected...
TCCGAAGGTAAACTTGTAGGAGATAGCATCGTGTGCCCATATCATTCTTCCCGCTTTGCGTTGGAGGATGGTCGTGTAATGGATGGCCCCGCGGTTCATCCACAGCCCTGCCTTGAAGTTCGCACACGCAATGGACAAATAGAAGTGCGCAAGGCTTCTGTTCCTGCTGCGCCATCCGCATAAGCTCTAGGAATTCTGGTTTTTTCATGCCCCCAGTCAGCAAGGTGGAACAGACCGAAACCAAGTTGGAGACGATGTATGGGGCTGACGGACATCGCATGCGGGGCATAGGCCTGTCGGTTAAGCTCAATGACCGGAATGCCCATCTCCTGCTCGATACCGGAGCAGGCGGGATCATGGTGAGCCACAAGGTTGCGGAGAAGGCGGGGCTGACGCCAATCTCTGCGGTGCATTTTGGAGGCATCGGCGATAAAGGGTTGCAAAGCGGCTACACAGCGGTAGCAGACCACATCCGAATCGGCGAGCTAGAGTTCCAAGACTGCGTAGTCGCCGTAAGCGACAAAGGCTCCGTGGCAGATGAAGACGGGTTGATCGGTGCCGATGTGCTTGGGGCTTATCTCATCGACATTGATCTTCCGGGAATGCGGCTGAAACTTTCTCCGCTGCCAAAGCGCCCCGAAGACACAGTTGCCCCAAAGTCGCTGAACAGCGAGGGAGAGGAACAAGCGAATGCGGAGCAGAAAGAAGACAGCGTGAATGAGCCGACTCCGAAGGATCAGAATTCCCCACCGCCGACAGCGAAACCAGCACGACGCCTGCCCAAAGATCGTTACATTGCGCCCGAGATGGCGGACTGGACGAAAGTTTTCCGATTTGGCCACTGCATCTTGGTACCCACTAGCGTGAACAATTCCAAATCCATGCTGTTCGGTCGACACGGGTGCCTTCAGCAATCTCCTGTCGGTGCGTGCCGGGCGGCAGGTCAGCAAGGTTAGTTCCGAAGAACGTGTGCGGGTTCATGGTGTGAGCGGCGCGGTGGATAAGGTCTACAGTTCTGACAAAGCGACTTTGCGTTTCGGGCACTTTCAGCAGGCGAACTTAGGCATCATCACGCTAGACCTCTCCACCATAAGCCGACACACCGGGACGGAGGTTTCCGGTTTTCTGGGATTTGCAATGCTGAGGCAGCTTGAGGTGGAATTGGACTACCGCGACGGGCTTGTTGATTTCAAGTACGATCCCAAGCGCGTGAACCCTTTCGTGAGGTAGCCTCTCAGACACCCCGCCGGACCCGAACTTCTCCGGGCAGCCAAATCCCCGCAGAATCTAGCTCTTGACGGATTACCTAAGCCATAGCTGTCCGTGGGAAATGAGCTTTGCCCAGTCACTACTGCGCCCGGTGGAACACGTAAAAGAACACAGCCACACTGAAGCAGCCAAACGCATAGATGAATGACTGGAACAGCGCTACAGCAGGAACCAAGTCCCGCAGGACATTGAGGAAGGTGAGGACGAAATTCCACACCAAAAGAGCCGTCATCAGAACCGTCCCGATCAGTGCCAGCAACGCCGCGTTCTTGAGTGTCATGGTCGGAGTATGAACGCTGTCAGTGGCGGCCGCAACTCGGCCTTCCGTCTGGGAACTGGAAACCTTGGAGCCGAACGGAGTTCTTCGACGGCGAGATGTCCGAGACCTCTAAGTTCGGTAGCAGCTACGATGCAATGTAATGAAGTTCGGTCCGGTTACACTTTGGGCTTACTATTGCTTCGTAGGGTGGAAGCGACATGCGAATTGTGAACATCTTGAGCGGACTGGCGGTGCTCTTCACGACGCTAGCCTTCGCACATCTGCTGCACCATTACTTTCTAAATGCAGGCGAAGCTGCTCACTCCCCGCCGTTTTTGGCGGGCATTGGCATCGGAGTTGTCATCGGCATATTTTCCTTCGTCGGAGGATGTTTGCTGCTAAGACGTGGTCGGTGATTCCTCGGACGTTTCCGGGGAAGAGTACGACGGCTTTTCGAAATCCAAGCCGAAAGGATTAAAGCAGCGTGCGCTACTGGTGGGTAAACCAAAACCAGACCTATCGGCAGGAAGATTGCGGGAGGTTATCTCTGGTCGCCGAAGCGCAACGCCAACGGAGCACGAAACCCCTTCTACGAATTCATGCGAGAGGTGGCACCGGGAGACCTCGTTTTCTCTTTCGTGGATACTCGTATCGTCGCTATTGGGACGGTTGCATCCTATTGCTACGAGAGTCCCAAGCCCGCCGAATTCGGGGGAGTTGGCCTGAACTGGGAGGCCATTGGATGGAGGGTGCGGGTCAGTTTCGTATCGCTTGTGAACAAGATTCGGCCCAAGGATCATATCGATGTGCTGAGGCGGGTGCTGCCCTCGCGTTATTCGCCATTGCAGGACTCAGGGAATGGAATTCAGTCTATCTATTTGACCGAGGTGCCGTCGCCTCTTGCGGACGTACTCATCGGCTTGATTGGCAGGGAGGCAGCAGTATTGAATGAACGGGTTGCTGGATCGACACTCGACACCCATGCAGCAGGTTGAAAATGCTGACTTGGAAATGTGGGAGCACCAACATCGAGTCCGAAATCGAATCTGATGCTCATCTTCTTGAGACTGAGCGCGAAGCACTCATCGTGGCTCGCCGGGGGCAGGGTCTTTTCAAACAGCGCGTCATGCAGGTTGAGAACCGATGCAGAATTACTGGCGTTACGAATGCGATCCATTTGCGAGCGAGCCACTGCAAGCCTTGGCGGGATTCAAGCAATGAGGAGCGGATCAACGGCGAAAATGGACTCCTGCTGACCCCTACGGTGGATCACCTCTTTGATCGCGGATTCATCAGCTTCGAAGATTCGGGGCTACTGATCGTCTCACCTGTAGCCCATGCTCCCTCTCGGAACCTAATGGGAGTGGCGACGGACCACATCATCAACGTGGGTACGTTTACTCAGGGCCAAAAGCAGTTTCTTGATTACCACCGAGAATCGGTTCTACTCCAAGCTCGGCATTAGGCGTTTCCTTCCGGCAACTGCCTTAGAGCCTTGGTGTGCAGTGCCCGCTATTCTGAGTAGGGTTTCTGTCTTGCTAACTCCCGATTCGGCTCCCGTTAAATCCGTATCCTTGCGGTGATCTTGGTTACTTGGCAGTCCCCGAGTTGCTTTAGATTGTTCCAGTTGCCGAAAAACGCCGTTTTGACACGGTAGAGGTCAGGAGTTCGAGTCTCCTCGTGCCTACCATTTCTATCAGCAAGCAGCACCCGCTTCCAGCTTCGCTGCCATATTCGATTGAGCGTAGAGTTCTAACGTGATGCGGCGAGTCGAGCATTTGGCAATTGCAAGAACGAGGCTTACGTGACCAATTCGTGACCATTCGTTCCGCACACACCCTCACCGGACCACACGGATCAGGATTCCGCGATTGCAAGAAGGCTCGTAAACTCGCGCGTTTGCGGAAGATAGAAAAACGGGAGGATGGGCTCGAAATCCGCCGGGCTCTGCTCTTAGAGTCGGCATCCTTGAGACTCTCGCCGTGACTGAAACGTGACCGTCACACCCAAACTCACCCTCATCTAGCCTCACTTGCCGCCGACGATTCATCCATCCATCTTGGACTAACAGGCTGAATCTACAAGCAAAGTGATGCAGTCGACGGATTTCATCGATCGACTCATAATCCATTGGTCCAAGGTTCAAATCCTTGCGGGCCCACCAGATATTTTTTTGGGTTGTAGTTCCTCTCGGGACGCTCTACTTGAAGCTCGGCTTCGGCGGCGCACACACCGAGTCAAACCAGCGGCTGATGTACACCTCAGCGTGAGCCTCTCCACAGTAATGCCGAGCTCCGGCCGCCATGGCAGCCTCCGTATTCCATCGGAGGACGGTAAGCTCGGAATCTCCACATCGAATCACGAACCAGTGGATGGGATTACTGGTCACCGCACCACAGACTTCACATCTAAATTCCTGCAGCGACGTCACACGTTTTCGCTCCGTAATAAGCGGCTCGGCGCACCTACTTTGGGGTAGAGGCTTGTCGCGGATTCGGTGTCAGTATCGTCAACTCGCCGACTTGCTCCCTTTTCACGGTACCACGAAGGTGAGCGGCATGATCCATCATCCAAAGCTCGGGAATGATTTCGGCGACCAGTTGTCCGTGACAGAAGAGTCGAACCACCGAGCTCTCGGAAACCACAATACCCACTGCCTTGGTCACAGCACTCATGTTAGCGGCGGCAATGTGACGGCTGCCGAGTCCCAGCGGCACGTCCACTTGCGCGGCCACGGCATCCAGGTAGCGGCACGCGGAAAGGACAATCCCATCGTGACTTACCACAAACCCGCCATCCAACTGCGCCAGTTCCTTGATGGTTCCGCGGAGATTGAGATTGGTGACGTGACGCGAGGACTCAGGATGCCCCAACAACGGATCTAGAATCAGTGCTCGGGATCTGGCCAGTACGGCATCTTCATCCCCCAGCGTGAACAGCGTGCCAACACGTCTTCCCTCTCGACCCTCGCGAGCAATCTCCACGGCGAGCTCAATCAGTGGCTCAAGAACATCCGGATTGTATTCCGTTACTTCGCAGAGAATGCTGTCAAACATCCATCCCGCTCCTCGCCTCAGGTAAACACCACTTCGATTTCGTCGTCACGACGACCGGTCAACTATGCCAATTGCGAACATTAGTTAGGAGCCCCCGCTAAGGGCAGCCAGACTTGAAAACGTGTGTCACCGGGTTTGGAAGTGACTTGGATATTCCCCCGATGCTTCTTCACAATTCGCTGGACCGTATCCAGGCCGAGGCCCGTGCCTTCCCCAACTCCTTTGGTCGTGAAGAAAGGTTCAAAGATATGGGGCTGCACCTCCTCGGGAATTCCTGGACCGTTATCGGCGATTTCAACCACAACGCAGCCGTCTTGTTGATACGTCCGGACGCGAAGCTCACCTTTTCCGTGCATCGCGTCAATGGCGTTATCAATAATGTTGGTCCAGACCTGGTTGAGCTCGCTTCCAAATGAGTTCACGAGCAGCGGAACTTGCTGGTAATCGCGCTGCACCGCGACTCCTTGCTTCAACTTGTGATTCAAGATGGTAAGCGTGGTCTCCAGGCTCCGCACAATGTCTACATTGAGCACCGGTGCCTGATCCATGTGAGTGTATTCCTTGATGGCGCCGACCAGATCCGAAATCCGCGAGGTGCTGCTCTCGATTTCGTGTACCAGACTCGCGACCTCCACCGAAGCCGCGATCCTGACCAGAGCGGCCCGAGCGGTGTCCCCATCGAGGATCGAAAACAACGATTCGACCACCTCCGGCTTGATGTTCCTTCGCGCCAAACCGGCCGCCAGTAGCCACAAGTCATTCTGTCCATGACTGCGCAACAAAGAATCAATCTGGTCTTCCAGGTCGCTGACGGTTAGTGGATCCGGCGGAACTACATCCGGTTGCGAGAACGAAGCTTCCATTTTTTCGATCTCTGCTTTCTGGGACGGCGAGAGATCACGCTTTCCCAGCTCCAGGCTCGCGTTCCTGATTTTCGTTAGCATGTGGCGTAGTTGGCTGGCGGCGCGTTTCGCAGCCGAAGCCGGATTGTTGAGTTCATGCGCGAGTCCCGCCGAGAGTTTTCCCAAAGATGCCAATCGGTCTCTCTGTTGTTCGAGGCGGGTGGTTTCACGGATCCGGTCGGACATCAGGCCCACGAGACGTTTGGTGAGCTCGGGCATTTTCTGTACGAGATCAGGAAACAGCGAGGCAGAGAAACGCAGGGCGCGGCTATCCGTCACAGCGCGCCCGCCCACTGTAAACTGCTTCATCCTCGAAAACGGCAGCACACCGGTAACGTCGCCCGGCTCCAGGTCGAAAACGAAGGTTTCTCCGCGAAGCTCGCCCCGCCCTTGAAGGTGTCCCTCAAGAATCACAAACATGGAATCCGCTGGGTCGCCCTGGCGCGAGTAGACATCACCTGCTTTAAGATTTAGCTCTTGTGACTGGCTGATGAACCAGTTGAGCTGATCGTCGGGCAAATCAGCGAATGCGGGGACGCGAAGTAGTTCAGATTTGTCGACCATTTATACCTTGCTCAGATATTGATGAATAAACTGTACCGCCACCGATCCTTCACCGACTCCGGAGGCCACTCGTTTTATTGATCCGTGGCGCACATCACCCACCGCAAAGATGCCGGGGATATTAGTCTCGAGCAAGAACGGATCCCGATCGAGCGCCCAGCCCTTCGGCCGTTGCCCGTCACGTATCAGGTCAGGACCGGTCAGCAGAAATCCGCGCTCGTCCCGCTCGATGATATCGGCCAGAAAATCTGTCCGTGGTAGTGCCCCAATAAAGATGAACATCGCACTCGCCGGTACGCGCTCTGTCTTGCCCGTATCGCTACAAACCACCGAAATCTCTTCCAGATGGGTTTCGCCATGCGCCTCGGCCACCGAGGCATGTGTCCACAGCTGAATGTTTGGGGTCTCTTGAATCTGGTCGATCAAGTATTGTGACATCGTGCTGGAAAGCGATTCCCCGCGCACAAGAATAATGACGCGCTCTGCGTATTTCGCGAAGTTCATGGCCGCCTGGCCCGCTGAATTCGCCCCGCCCACCACGTAGACCATCTCCCCTTTACAGGACAAAGCCTCCGTCGCGCCGCCACCATAGTAAATTCCCGCGCCTCGCAGCCTGTCGATCCCCGGAGCCTGCAGACGCCGCCACTGCACACCAGTCGCGACCATCAGGGCGTGGCATGAGATCTCGTTTCCATCCACCAGCTTGATGATTCGGTAAGGCCCTTCGGTTCGCACGCCAACAACTTCCTGGGGAGCGAGGATTTCCACTCCGAAACGCTGGGCCTGCACCACCGCGCGCCGGGCCAGATCGCCGCCACTGAGTCCGGTCGGAAATCCAAGATAGTTCTCGATACGGGAGCTCATCCCAGCCTGACCGCCGGGTGCCTCCCGCTCGATCATCACTGTGTGCAAACCTTCCGAGGCTCCATAAACGGCCGCGGCCAAACCCGCCGGGCCCCCGCCCACAATGGCCAAGTCATAAAAGCTGGTTTGGGCCCGCGTCCGTAGTCCGACCTTTTGCGCGACGTCCGCTGGCAGACTTTCAAGAAGCTTCGTCCCGTCAGGAAACAGCACCACGGGCAGACTGGTCGCCTCAGGTCCTAGAGCTTCCAAAAGACGTTTCGTGTCTGGATCATTGGCCGAAAGCTCAACGTCGATCCACTGGTAGGGAACGTGGTTGCGCGCCAGGAAATCCCGCAACTCATACGATCGGGGCGACCAGCGAGTGCCCAGTAGCCGGATGCCCTGGAACGTGGGACGGAAAGAAGCTTGCCAATCGTCGAGCAAATCATCTAACTGCGGATACAGATGCTCCGCGGGAGGGTCCCACGGTTTCAGGAAAAAGTAGTTGATGCTGGCATTGTTGATGGCGCTGATTGCAGCGTTGGTATCGGCGTAGGCAGTCAGCAATGCCCGCTTTGCGCCGGGGAAGATCGCCATAGCTTCTTGCAGGAATTCCACCCCGTCCATGCGCGGCATGCGCTGGTCGGCGAGCAGCAACGCTACACTGTCATTCCGTAACTTCAGCTGTTTCAGAAGATCGAGCGCTCCCTCAGGCGAATCGCTTCCAATTACCCGGTATTCAGCGCCGTACTGCGAGCGAAGATCGCGCTCGATCGCCCGCAGAACATCAGAGTCGTCATCCACGCTCAGCAAAACTGGTTTGGCCATGCTCGGTCTCGGTTCCAGGAAAAGAAATGATTACACACTTCTGCGTTCTCTGGCTGAATTGGTTAGATACAGAAATTCGCGTTCGGTCGCGCAAATTCCTGTTTGCCCACACCGATTCCAGAGTCTCCAGGCGTTTGCCCAGATGTTCTTCCCAATGGGACAATGCCTAATGCACAAATCCTTCACCGCAGCTGTGAACATACTTACCGCTGGCACGCTCCTGCTAGGGCACGCCCTGGCGCAGCAGACTCCGGCGACGACCCAACCATCTACAACATCTTCAGCTAACCCAGCCAAAGCACAGAGCTCCACCGCGAAGCGACCGGCCACAGCGGCGAAGAGCGCTACGACCCTGACGCTCAAAACGCAGACAGACAAATTCAGCTACGCCATTGGGATGAAGACAGGAGAGAGAATGGCGGACAGTTTCAAGAAGCAATCGGTTCCGTTCGACACGGCCATTCTCGCGCGCGGACTGAAAGACGGCTTATCGGGCGGTAAGACCCTCCTGACCGACGAAGAAGCACAGGCTGCGATCAAGGCGGTACAAGAAGAAATCGGAAAGCAGCAACAGGAGAAGACGCAACAAGCCAGCGCGGCGAACAAGAAAGAGGGAGACAGCTTTCTAGCTGCGAACAAAGGAAAGCAAGGCGTGATCGTGCTGCCCAGCGGCTTGCAGTACAAGATATTGAAAGAGGGCACCGGCCCGAAGCCGACGGCGAGTGACACGGTGGTATGCAACTATCGCGGCACGTCGATCAATGGTACGGAATTCGACAGTTCTAGCAAGCGGGGGCAGCCCGCCACATTTCCGGTGAGTGGAGTGATCAAGGGATGGACGGAGGCCCTTCAGCTCATGCCGGTCGGATCGAAATGGCAACTCTTCATTCCCTCCGATCTCGCCTACGGCGATCGCGGTGCGGGCGGCGACATCGGGCCTGGCTCTACGCTCATTTTTGAAGTCGAACTTCTGTCCGTTCAGGATAAGAGCAAGGACAACGCCCCGGGGCAGGGCAAGGAACCGGACAAGAAATAGTTGTTTGATCGTTGGCGAGCGGCGTTTGGCGGCGGAGCCTTGCGCTCCGCTTTTTTCTTTGCGGCTTTCGATTACCACTTTGAGGCAGCCTCGCTTCCAATTGTTGACAGGCTTTGTGGGGCGAGAGTAGCGTGACCTCAGTTTCAGAAACAACCCTTGTCTTTAGCCTAAGGAGCCCCGGCAATGTTGTGCAGACTTCTGTGCGCTGCGGCGATTTTATGTCTGACGGCAACCTCTGCCTCGGCACAAGACCCGACCAAAGTCGAACCCAAGCACTACCGCCTCTTGTTCGAAAATGACCGGGTGCAAGTGGTCAGAGTCCACTACGGCCCGCATGAGTCCTCCGAGATGCACGATCATCCCGGTGGTGTGGTGGTCATCGTCAAGGGAGGGCACCTCCGGTTCACCGATCAGAACGGCAAAGTTACGGAAACTTATGCCAAAGCCGGTGAAGCGCGTTGGTTTCCCCCCTTCAAGCATAAAGTCGAAAACGTCGGCGACGAACCCTACGATGCGGTTTACGTGGGCATCAAGGGTAAGGTCACGGAGGTTGGAGCGAATCAAAATCAGGACTCTACAATTACCGCCGAAGAGCTAGCAAAAATCCTGGCTCAATATACCGAGGCCACGGCCAACCGCTGAGCCTCGTTTGATTTTTCCGTCGTGCCTCCACTAGTGTCTTCTCCACGTGGCTCATCCGTTGGCATCCCTTTATAATTGATCTTTAGGCTGACTAATTCTGAACGAAGGAATTCTATGGCGCACACCGTGTTTTGCGTGAAATTGAAGAGAGAGCTGCCCGGGTTGGATGAGCCACCTTTCGACAACGAACTCGGCCGCAAAGTTTACGACAACGTTTCTCAGGATGCCTGGAGGATGTGGACGGAACATTGCAAGATGCTGCTCAATGAATACCGCTTGAACCCCGCCCGACGTGAAGATCAGGAAGTCATCGTCAAACAATTGGAGCAATTCTTTTTCGGCGAAGGTTCGGCCGTGCCCAAGGAATACGTGCCCCCCGCTCAGAAATAGTTACTTGCGTGATACACCTTCTGGGCGCGAGGAAACCGGAAAGACATTCACATTGCTGTGACATTTGCCCCCTTCGCGGCCGCTAAGTCTCTGTTTACTCAGCGGTTATTTCCTTGATTACTGTTGCACCGATTTTGATGCAATGTTCATTACCCCGTAACATTCCTTCCCTACGATTCAAATATGGATCCGCCCGTGTACAACACGCTGATCCTTTCCGACCTGCACCTCGGCGCCGAGACGAGCCATGCGCGGGAAGCCACCCGCGTGCTCAAAGAAAATGTCTTCCACCGTTTGATCCTTCTCGGTGACATTTTCGCCGACCTTAATTTTGCCCGCCTCACCAAAGACCATTGGAAGTTTCTCGGCTACATCCGCAAGCTGTCGAATCCCAAGCGCAACATCGAAGTTGTGTGGGTGGAAGGCAATCACGACCACGGGCTCACGAACATCATGTCGCATCTGGTGGGCGTGCGAGTCTACCAGCGCTACACGTGGAATTTTGCCGGACAGCGCCACATCGCGATTCACGGCCATCAGTTCGATGGCTTTCAAGTGAACAACGTCCGGCTTAGCCAGCTGGGTACTTCGTTATATCTGAAGCTGCAGAAATTGGATTTTAAAAGTAAACCCATCGTGCGGCTGATCGACCGCCTCAACACCCGCTGGTTGCGCATGTCGTCGAAGGTGTCCGCTGGCGCATTGGAACATGCCAGGCAGCACGATGCAGGGCGCATTTTCTGTGGCCACACGCATGAAGCCGTCCACGTCGAGCAGGATGGAATTCATTACTACAATTCAGGCGGCTGGGTTGATTCCCGTCTGACGTACTTAACCGTTGATGAACAGGGGGTTCGCATCCATGACTACAACCAGCGAGCTGACGATCGTGATTCCTGCCAAGAACGAAGCGAAACTGATTCCTCGTTTGCTGACTTCGCTGACGAATCAGGACTACTCGAAGATGTCGAGTACGAAGGTGTTGGTCGCTGATGCCAATTCGACCGATGGCACGCCCGAGATTGTTCTCGGTTTTCGCGACCGCCTGAATGTCAGCGTGATTCGCGGCGGAATGCCCTCGGTCGGTCGCAACCTGGGAGCAGCTCAGGCCGATAGCACGTACGTTCTCTTCCTCGACGCAGATATCGAACTCGCGCATCCTTCGGTGGTTCGACGCGCTGTGGAACTGGCCCAGCGTAAGCAGCTTCACTGCGTGACCACCAACATCCTCTGCCGCGACGGCAACTGGATCGACCAACTGTTCTATGCCGGCAACGATTTCTTCCAATACTTGTCGCGCCTGCATCATCCGTTTGCCACCGGAATGTTCATGCTGTTCGGGCTGAAGCAATTCCGGAAACTTCGCGGATTTCACGAGCAAGTAGCGTTCGCCGAAGATTATCTGCTCAGCCAGCAAGTGGAGCGGAAACGCTTTGGAATCGTCCGCGGCGGCGTCTACACCACAAACCGCCGGTTCAAGAAAATGGGGCATCTGCGCGTGGGATGGCTGTTCCTGGAGACTGCAATGAACTACTGGAACCAAAACTATTTCCTGCGCGATCACAAATACTGGCAGACCTAATCTACGAACTTCCGATCCGATTCTTCCAGTTTTCGTCGTGGCCACAAAAAGCAGGACCCCGCCAACCAGCGGGATCCTGCTTTTGCTTGACCTAGGAAAGTCTGCGCGACGTTATTAGAAACGAAATTAGAAACGCACAACAATACCCGTCGAGAGCCTTATATCATTCTGAGTGTCGCCAAAGAAACGCGTCTCCACGTAGTCTCCCTGAAAGCGCCACGCGACCGGCCGGATGATTTTGTAGTCGAGGCCGCCACCCAGCGCCCAGGCGAAAGAAGTATCGCTGGGTTGCACAAAATTGTCCGCCACGGAAGAGTTTTGGCTGGTGGTGATGTGCCCGACGCCAAACAAAGCCTGGGCAAAGGGACGAAATTTCCCGACGCCGGCCGAAATTCGCGGTCCAAACATGGCGGTAATTTCGTGGCCATTGACGCTTATGGGCGTATTGTTTCCGCCCAGATTGAAGTCATAGTTCTGCGTGCCATAGTGGCCGGCAACGTCCGCCACCAATCCAAGCAAGGGAAACACCTTGCCTTCCACGGATGCTTCCCATCCGTTTAGGTTGGCGCGCGTGCTGTTGGCGAAACCCAGCGTAGAGGAACTCGTATTTTCGTAGGAGTAGCCGAAGAAAACATTCCCGCTGGTTGGAACTTGAGCGCTAGCTGGACCAGCAAACGAGAGCAGCGCAAGAAGAATGAAGCCAGCTTTTCGCATAGAGATTTCTGTACCTTGTCTTATGGAGTTGAAGTGGAATGCTGCCAAAACCTTAGATGCCTAAGCGCAGCAATGGGTCACGCGGAACGGGTTGGAATTGTGGGCACGCGCGCTCGCAGATTGACAAAAAATTACAAACGATTTTTGACAGAGATAGTTAGGCCGCTCATTTCTGACTCACGTAATTATCAGAATCGCCAAACCAGTCCGGTCGATCCCCGAATATCGTTCTGCGTGGCGCTCAAGAGGTGGGTCCGCGTGTAGTCGAATTGCAGGCGCCAGGAAAAATGTTTCATGAACAGGAATTGAAACTTGCGATCCACGCCGCCGCCGGCATCCTCCGCGAGGGGATAATGCGAAACTCCGTCCGATGTGGCGCGTTGCGCCCCGACCATAATGTGAACGAACGGCCTCCACTTGCCGTAGTTAAACGAAAGCCGGGGACCAAGAAAGAGGTTGTACTGCTGCACCCCAAGACGGTAAAAACCGCTGCCATCCAACACCACTCCGATGTGGGGATGTCGGGTGAAGTAGAAATCTTCGAATGAGGCATTCCATCCGCGGAACGTGTAACGGTTGATTACATCGACAGAATCGCCGTAGCCAACTCCCACGTACACGTTTCCGCTGGGAAGTAACTGCGCTCTCGAGCAGGTTGCGTACAGCATGAAGCTCAGGAATGCCAGCACCACGGCCGCGGTTTTTGACACGAAAATGATTCCTCCCCTGGCAATTTATGCCAGCAGCAAATTCTACCTGATTGCGTGAAATCCGTTAGATGCAGTGTACCCGAGGCCCAAGATGCCCGCGCCTCAAATTTGTCCCAACATAAATTTGGCATGCACGTACCACAATAATTTACGTTCTTTTCATGATTCCGAAACCCTTGCTACAACGTCTATCTAGTAGCATGCAATCTACGAACAACACTTGGCAAACACGGCCGGGGCGCGAACTGGCTAGCCTCGGATTCAAACCATAAGGAGTCGAAGTTGAAGCTTAGTCTGGAAACTCGATATCGTGGCGACGTGCTCATCGTTCATTGTCAGGGGCGCATCGTTTATCGCGACGAAGCCGTCGCGCTCTCCAACCTCGTGGGGGAAGTTCTGGAAAATAGAGGGAAAGTGATCCTCGATCTCAGCGGCGTCAACTCGATCGACAGTGCGGGCATCGGCGAATTGGTGCTGCTCCACACCTGGGCTCAATCCAGAAATGCGGATTTGAAGTGGGCCAGCCCCAGCCCGTTAGTGCGGGAGTTGCTCGATCTGACCCATGTCGATTCCATCCTCGAGATTCATCCCAGCCTAACGGAAGCGTTAGCTGCGTTCCAGCGGGGAGAAGTCTGCGCCGACTGCTGATTTAAACAATTCTATGTTGATCGGCGCGGGAGCACAGGATCGGGAAGGCTCGCCTCGTCTCGCGCTAGCTCTCTCTCTGAAAGCGGTAACGGCCACCTCTCTCGGTGGCCACCGCTTCGGCCACTTTCAGAAGTGCCCGCGCCGCGTGGGAAAGCCCTGCTTCCTTCCGGTAAATCAAACGCAACTGGCGTTGCACGCGCAGTTCCCGCACCGGAATCCTTACGAGCTCTCCACGAGCCACTTCCGTTTCCACGCTGATCTCGGGCATCAGCGCGACGCCGCTTCCCAGGGCAACGAATTGTTTGATGGCCTGCAGCGTAGGCAACTCAAGGTCCATGTGCAGCGGCGTCTTGTATTTCTGGAACGTCTGAATAACTTTCTCCCGATACGGCGACGAAACAATATGCGCCACAAACGACTCTGCTCCCAGTTGACGGATGCTTACCTCCCGAGCTCCAGCCAGCGCGTGCTTCGGAGGAACCACCAGCGCCAACTCGTCGAGATAGGTCACCACAGAGTGCAGCCGCGGCTCTTGCGGTTTGTAAGACAGCACCCCCAGTTCAGCGCTGTGCTGCAACACATCATCCGGAATGCGGCTGCCCAGCGCCCGCTGCACCGTGATTTTGATCATCGGATGGAGCCGGCGGAACTCCGCCAGCACCGGCAGCAAGTAAAGAGCCGTGAATTCGTTGGCCGCGATCACCAGCTTGCCCTTGTGCAGTTCCCGCAGTTCCGCGAGAGATTCGTGGGCGTCATGGCGCAGGTTCAGCAACTTCTCGGCGTATTCATAAAGCACTTGACCGGCATCGGTGAGAACGCCTTCGCGCGACGAACGGTCAAACAGGCTCTCCCCCAGTTCATCCTCCAGTTTGCGGATGGTTTGGCTTACCGCCGACTGCGTGCGGTAAAGCTTTTTCGCGGCGCGGGAGAACCGGTGCTCGCGTGCAACGCTTAAGAACACTTCCAGCTGCGAAAGTTCCATAGAGGATGCCCCTTCACGAAACGTACTCATTCCGTTAGCAATACTTATTATAGAAGAGTATCTAATGATTGTCGTAAAATTATAAGCATTGGTTTAATCGTTCGCACCCGTACCATAGGGGCTTATACGACAGGTTCTTCTTGAGGGACATTTATGAGGTCGGAGCAAGTTCGCATCATCGTTTTCGATACAACGTTACGCGACGGTGAACAGTCGCCAGGCTGCAGCATGAACCATCCGGAGAAGCTGCGCTTGGCTCACCAATTGGACCGTCTCGGCGCCGACGTGATCGAAGCCGGATTTCCCATCGCTTCCGACGGAGATTTCGAAGCGGTCAAGGCAATCGCCGAGGTAATTCGCCGGCCAATCATTGCCGGATTGGCCCGCGCCTGCCGCCCCGATATCGAGCGCGCGTGGGAAGCTTTGAAAGGCGCCGCCCGCCCGCGCATCCACGTCTTCCTCGCCACTTCCGATATTCACCTCCAGTACAAGCTGCGCATCTCGCGCGATCAGTGTCTGGCGCAGGCCCGCGATGCCGTTCGCTTCGCCAAGTCGCTTTGCGATGACGTTGAATTTTCGCCGGAAGACGCCACGCGCACCGATCCCGAGTTTCTCTGTCGAGTGCTCGAGGCGGTCGTTGAAGCTGGCGCTACCACGCTTAATATTCCCGACACTGTGGGCTTCACGGTGCCTGCGGAATTCGGCGATTTGATCGCAACCATTCGGCGTCGCGTCAAGGGAATCGAGAACGTCACCATCTCCGCCCACTGCCACAACGATCTCGGCATGGCAGTAGCCAACACCATGGCCGCCGTCGCGGCCGGTGCGCGCCAGGTCGAGTGCACCATCAACGGCATTGGTGAGCGCGCCGGAAACGCCGCGCTCGAAGAGATCGTCATGGCGATCCGCGTCCGTCGCGACCGCTATCCTTACGAGACTGCAATCGTGGGCGAACAGCTCTTCCCAGCCAGCCAGATTTTGAGCGAAATTACCGGTGTCCCCGTGCAGCCGAACAAAGCTGTGACCGGCCGCAACGCCTTCGCGCACGAAGCGGGAATCCACCAGGATGGCGTGCTCAAGAATCCCTTGACTTACGAGATTATGACGCCGCAATCCGTGGGCGTGCCCGATTCTAGGCTCGTGCTGGGCAAGCATTCCGGCCGTCACGCGCTCGGCATTCGCTGTGAACAGCTTGGCTACCAGTTCGACCGCCCCGCCCTCGATGACATTTACCGCCGCTTTGTCGGCTTGGCCGATAAGATCAAGAAGGTCGAAGATCATCACTTGATGGAATTGATTCGCGAAACCCACAAACCGGCGGCTTCGGCCACGCCGCTGTTCGAGCCGATTCCCATCGCAGCTACGGCCGCCGCCAGCGTGTCAGCGCAGGACGCGCAGCGCTTTCCACTCGCGCCCCAGTCCAACGCATTCGGCCTGCCGCCCATTCCCGCCGACCAACACCACGATCAGGAAGATTACCTCTGGGGCGTGTAGGACTTAATGTGGGGACAGCCCCCGGCTGTGCCCCGGGCGGTAGGCAAACTCTGCAAGCTGAAAGCACTTTCCATTAAACTAATCCCCGCATGCTGCTGAACCTAACGATCCTCCCCGGAGACGGAATCGGTCCCGAAGTCACCGAGCAAGCCGTTCTAGTCCTGCAGGCCGTCGCCGACGCATTCGGCCATCAGCTTCAACTCCAGGAAAAGAACATTGGCGGCGCGGCGTTGGCGGTTGCAGAGGATCCTCTGCCCCCTGACACGCTGCAGGCTTGCTTATCCTCTTCCGCCGTGCTGATGGGCGCAGTAGGAAATCCTTCGTTCGATCATTATCCCAATCATCTTCGCCCTGAAGCAGGACTCTTGCGTCTGCGCCGCGAGCTCGGCGCCTATGCGAACTTGCGTCCCGCGATCTGTTTTCCTGGGCTGGAAGATTGCTCTCCGTTGCGTGCCGATCTGGTTCGCGGTACCGACCTGATGATTGTCCGCGAGTTGCTGGGAGGACTTTACTTCGGAGAACCGCGTTCCGTCGCGGGTACGCCCGGCTCACGCGTCGCCACCAACACCATGACTTACGGCGAACCAGCGATCGAGCGCATCGCCCGCGTCGCCTTTGAGCTGGCCAAGAAGCGGCGCAAGAAAGTATTGTCCGTCGATAAAGCCAATGTTCTGGAGTGTTCGCGCCTGTGGCGTGAAGTCGTCATTCGCTGCGCCAAGGATCATCCCGGCGTGCAACTTTCTCACATGTATGTGGACTCGGCCGCGATGTCGCTGGTGCAGCGCCCCAAAGATTTCGATGTAGTGCTCACCGAAAACATGTTTGGAGACATTCTTTCCGATCAAGCCGGTGGTGTGGTCGGCTCTCTGGGATTGCTCGCCTCGGCGAGCATCGGAGGACCAGTCGGCCTTTACGAGCCCGTTCATGGCTCGGCGCCTGACATCGCCGGCAAGGGAATCGCGAATCCTCTGGGCGCGATTCTTTCCGCCGCCTTGTTGCTGCGACATTCGTTTCAATTGGAACGCGAAGCCACCTGCATCGAGAATGCTGTCCACGTGGTTTTGAATCAGGGTTCTCGCACCGCGGATCTTGCTGGCGCGGGACAAAAGCCGGTCACGACCTCAGAGATGGGGCGCAACGTAGTCGAAGCCGTAAGGACGACGGAGGCAAGACCGAAGTCGGCCTGAATTGGAAGCTCAAGCCCTTGGCGCACGTCGTCCGGGCAGGGTCTCAGCCGGCTGCGCAACCACCGCAGGATGTCCATCATATTTTCCCGCCAAGTCGTACCAGCGGACGCGCAGCATTTCCTCAAACATGCGGGCCCCGTCTATCAGTGGATGAATGCGGGTTCCTCCACTGTGTCCCCAGTGCACGGGCACTTCCTGCACGCGGAACCCAAATTTGCGCGCCAAGAAAAGAATTTCCGGATCGAAGCCCCAGCGCTCGATGCGCTGCAGCGGCAGAATCGTCTGCGCCGCGCGCCGCGTGAAGGCCTTGAAGCCACACTGCGTATCTTTGAATCGCAGCCCAAGGATGATCCGCAGCAACAGGTTGAAGATTCTGCCAAAAAGCTGCCGATGCAAAGATTGCCGCTGCGTCTGCAGTTCCGCGCGTAGCCAGCGTGATCCGATAGCAATATCCGCTCCCGTCGCCAAAGCCCGCAGCAGCTTCGGCATTTCTTCGATCGGGGAAGATAAATCGGCGTCGCTGAACACGACTACGTCCCCGCGCGCGTTCAGCATGCCATTGCGCACGCTATAACCTTTGCCGCGATTGCCGCGATTTTCCACTAGCCGCACCATCGGGTTATTTTTCGCAAAGGCGCGCACGATCTCCGCTGTGTTATCGCGCGACCCATCGTTTACTACGATCACTTCCGCGTCCCATCCCTGCTGACGCACGTAGGCCAGCACCTTCTCCAGGGTTGCTCCCAGACGCGCGCTCTCGTTGTAAGCCGGGATGACGATGCTGTAGGTCATGTCTTTAAACGGGTCCATGCAATCCGGATCAACCGGAATTCTTAAGATGCTGCTTTCTGCAAACCCGTTGCCGTCAAATTAGCTTCGCCATTGTACGTCGGATCAGGGTCGCTGCGGAGAAATTGCGCACCCAAGGAAGGCTGAGATTTATCCCTCAAGCCACGTGGCGCTGTTCGAGCAGCAAGCCGAAGAACTCATTTACCAGATCGCCGTCCAACAACCCCATGCGAGCCTTTTCGAGCATCGTTTGCACCGACTGATCGTGGCCGATCGCGGGCTTATACGGGCGTTCCGTGCGCAAGGCATCGTAGACGTCTACCACCTGCAAAATCCGCGCCAGCAACGGGATCTCTCCCGCCACCAATCCATCGGGATATCCCGAGCCGTCCACGTGCTCGTGATGATGCCGGATAATGGGCAGCACCAGCCGCAGCGACTTCAGGGGCTTGCAAATATTTTCGCCGGTGAGCGGGTGCAGTTTCATAATCATCCACTCTTCCGGCGTCAGATCGGTGCCTTTTTTCAAAATTTCATCGGGAACCGCGATCTTGCCCAGATCGTGCAGATATCCCCCGCGCCGCAGCGCCAGAATCGAATCCTCATCCAATCCCAAATGCCGCCCCAACTCTGCGGCATTCAACGCCAGCCGCTCGCAGTGCCCTTCGGTGTAAGGGTCGCGGCTTTCCACGATCAGTCCAAGAGTGCAAAGCACAGAATCGGCGGTCTCCAGTTCATCCGTAAATTCCTTCATTCGCAGCAGCGACTTCACCCGCGCCGTCAACTCTTCGGCAAGAACCGGCTTATTTAAAAAGTCGTCCGCACCCGCCTCAATGCCATGCAACTTCTCCGCGCTGTCCGTCAATCCCGTGATCAGGACAAAAGGAATCAATCTGGTTGCCGGATTTTCTTTGAGATCACGGCACAACTCATAGCCCGACTTCCCTGGCATTCTCACATCCGAGAGGATCAAATCAGGAGCCTGCCGCCGCACCTCGGCCTCAGCCTGCTGCGCATCGCCAGCAGTCACCACTTCGTAGCCGCGCATGGTAAGCAACTGGCTCATCAGCGCGGCGATGCTGGCGTTGTCATCCACCACCAGAATCCGCGCGGCCGGCCGCCGCGGCCCAACTTCGCTCATGCCTTGATCAGAAGCCCATTCTCGCCGGGAAGTTGTATGCGGGTCGCTACTCAAAGTCAGGCGAGAATCGCGAGGAAGATTCATCAGTGCGAAATACTCTTTTGATTCTACTGCAAGTTGAAGCTGGGATGCCTGTTACGCGATGAAATATGCGGTCAGATTACCGGTTAATCCCGTTTCCGAACAAACTCGCTGAATCTGTGCTAACGACATCTGTGATGTCTACCCTTGCCCTTCTGCTCAACTTCTGCTTACCCTCGGCCATGGTCCGCATCTCTCAATCTTGCACTCAGATTTTGTTTGCCCTCATATTCATCTGCACTCTGACCGGCCCCGCTTATTCTGTTTCCAAGCCACACGTCATCGCTTTCGGTAAGTGGAACAGGGTTCTATGGTCTCCCGGGGGAACCGACGAGAAGCCTCTGGTCCTCAAGGTTCGCCCGCTTCTCGTTGACGCCCGCATTAAGGAATTCACGATCGGCCCCGCACACGACGTTACCGACCGCTTGTTCGTGGTCCGGCGCGCTTTCCGGGTGAATGACAGCCTTCCCCAGGAATTCCGCCTCTCCGCCGCACTGGCAATGGCAGCTTGGGGGATGGCTCCTGGTTGACCGCATCACCGGACACACTTCTCCCATCAACCTCCCTGAATTCGACGTATTTTATTCGGACGCAAGTTGGTATCGCGATTACGCGGCCTATTGCGGCGTCTCCGAAGATGGTAAGAAGGTCTACGCCGTGGTTGCGCAAATCAGCCGCCGCAAACCTGTCTTGAAGAAGTTGCTCGATGGCGAAGCCGTTGCCGCTACCGAAACGAAAAATGCATCTCCCGATTCTGCCTGCCCCTTGCCCGCCTGGCAGCGCGCACCCATTCGCGTTACCTTCGAGCCCACAAGAGCTGCCCAAGCAGACCTTCGCCATCCGCGGCCACATAGTGGACCGGTTGACGGAAGAAGAAGACGAGGAAGAAGCCGCAAAATAATCTGCCATGAGCTTGCAACCTCACGGCAAGTCGAGCACGCTCTTGCCTGAGACCTGAGAACTGCTCTCAATCCCCCGCCGCTTCAACCGCGGGCAATTCCTCCGCGACAGCCTTCTCTTTTACCTTCGCGCTGGTCACCAGAATTACCGAAAGCACAACAACCACGCTTCCCATCACAATAAATCGATCCACCCGCTCATGCAGAATCAGCCACCCCAGAAACACCGCGACCACAGGATTCACATACGCATAGGTCGATACTTTCGACGTGGGTACATGCTCCAACAGCCAGATGTAGGCCGTGTAGCCAATCCACGATCCGCACACGACTAGATAAAGCACTGCGCTCACGCCGCGCGTCGTCCACGCAACCCGCGAGAAGTCTCCCAAAGCTAGTGCGAATAAAAAATTAGCCGCTCCCGCCGCAGTCACCTGCCATCCCGTCGCGCTGAATACGTCCATCCCTGACTGCCAACGCTTCGACAGCACCGACCCCAGCGCCCACGAGAATGAACCGCCAATCAGTCCAAGAGAGGCCATCAGTTCGCGCCGGCCGATCGCTGATCTCGAGTGCAATTCTGGCCAGAACAGAATGAACAATCCCACGATCCCCAGCGCCAGCCCCGCCTTGCCCCGCCATGAAATGCGATGATGGCCAAGCAGCAGCGAGTCCAGCACCAGAAACCACAACGGCGTGATCGCGATGATCAACGCCGCCAGTCCGGAAGCCACCGTCTGTTCCGCCCAGGAGAGGGTCAGGTTCCCACCCATCAAAAGCAGAATGCCCACCACGGCCGCCAGCGCAATCTGCCGTGCCGAATACCAGATCCTGCGCCCCGTCGCCGCGCACACCGCCAGCATCACCACTCCGGCGATCGAGAATCGCATGGCACACATCAGGGCCGGAGGAATCGTCTGCACGGCAATATCGATAGCCAGATAGGTCGAGCCCCAGAATAAATACACCAGCCCAAAGGCGAGAATCACCGCAAACCGGCTTGGGCTCTGAGCTTTCAATTTGTTAGTGAGAAACAGGGGAAGCTAAAAGATATCAGACAGGACAAGAGTCGCAGCGGATTCTAAAGTCGTCGTGAACCGCCGTGGACAGGCGGGAGCAGGCTGTCGCCTGTTTTATTTCAGTTTTTCGTATTCAGACTTCGCCTGTTTGAGAATGGGGATGTCGGGGTCGGCGTCTTTCCAGAGGGCAAAGAAATCCTGGTAGTCGGTTCGGGCTTTGGCGGTGTCGCCTTGAAGAGTGTAGGCGCGAGCTAGATACAGGTGTGATAGCGCCAATTCAGGATCCACGGGAACGATGCCGGGATGATCGAGAATGCGTTGGAATTCGGCGGCGGCTTTCATTCCGTCTCCCATCCTCAGATAAGCCTGTCCCCGGAGGTAGTTGGGCTCGTAGCCGGTGCCTTGAGGGCCATTGCCGAGTTCAATGACGCGAAGCGGTTCCAGAGCGGCAATCGCCTCCGCGGGTTGATTTTTGTAGAGGGCTTGGGCCGCATGTGCTTCCGGGACCTCCACTATCTGGAGAAGGCGATTTTCGGGATAGTCGCGAACCATGTCCGCGAGAAGAGCGGAGGATTTTGGCGAGTCGCCGATGATGGCAAAGACCGTGGCAGCCAAAGCCACCACGTCTCGACTCGGCGAGGTTTGTAGGGCCTGTGAAATATTCATCCGCGCATCCTGAGGAAGCCCGATCACGGCGTTGCACGCCGCTTCGATGCCGAGGACGGTGGCGGCGGAGTCCTTATCGCCGAAGCGAAGGTCGGCAGCGTGTGCCTGCTGCCATACCGCCTGGGAAGCTTTGATTTTTCCCTGGGCACATAGGCCCGTGGCCTTGAACATTAACAAGAGAGGCTGGATCGGCTTGCCGTGGGTGTTGTCGATTTCGCTGTCGAACGCGGCCTGATCGTGGCGAATGTAGTCCACGAAAACTACTGCGATTTCTGCAGTAGGCCCGCCCAAGTTCTGCGCCAAAGCCTGATCGAGGAGGCTTTTGGCTTCGCCAAAGCGATTCAGCCCAATATAGGAGAAGATCATGTTCCCATAAGCGAAGCGATCCTTCGGATCGAGGCGCATGGCCTGGCTGCCGGCGTCGAGCGCTTTGTCGTACTGCCCGATCTGGCTGTAGACCAAGGACAGGTTATCGAAAGGAATGGTGTCACGGGGATAGGTCTGCTTCCAGTCGTTATAGACCTGGATGGTCTTTTCGTAGTCCTCCGTTACCTCGTCGTAGTAGTGAGCCTGGATATACAACTTTTCGTGCTCGCTGGCTCGGTCGCGCAGCTTATAGGCTTGCTTCAGCGCTTTGTTTGAATCGGTGATTCGGCCCATGTTGGCGTAGGCAACACCGAGGGTGGCGTAGGCCATGGCAAAGTTGGGGTCGAGTTCAACAGCTCGTTTTAAGTGGGGAACGGCGGCATCGTCATTGAGTTTTTGATGTTCTTCGTGGCCGAGCGTGTAAGCCTGAAGGGCTTCCAGAGACGCCGTGGTGGCTTGTTCCAGCGGCGTGGCAAACTGGGTGACCGAGGCGAGCGACTCGCCCATTTTCTGGCGCAGGCTGGAGGCCGCTTTATCGAGAGTCTTTAAAACATTTTCTTTGCTGTCGGCTTCGGCCTGCTCGCGGGCAAGCGAGTCACCGTTCTGGGGATTGATGGCAGTTAGGGTGATCGCGTAGTGGTTGCCGAGGCTGGTGATGGCGCCGCTCAGCATGGCCTTGATGTTTTCGCGCAAGCAGATCTCGCGGGCGACATCGTTGGTGAGGCGCTCATCGGAGGAGCGTCCCATGAAGCGGAGGCCTTCGCGAATCTTGGAATCAGGGACGAGATTGAGATAGGGCGATTGTTCGAGTTGCACGGCGAGGGCTTGTTTGAGAGTGCCGTCGAAAACGGGATCGCCCGTGGTGTTGACGAAGTCGGCGAGGAGCACGCCGTCTTTTTCGGTGAGCTTTGCGGTTCGTCGCGATCGGAAATAAAAGCCGCCCACAACCGCAACAGCTAGGATCAAAATCGCGACCGGGATAAGAGTCTTCCAGGATTGCTTTGGTTGAACTCCGCTGCTTTGCACAGAAGCCGGAACCACAGCCGACGATGGGGCCACCATGGTCGCAGAAGTGGAAATCGGCTTGTGTGGTCCCGATGAAGACGACGCAGAAGGATGAGCCTCCTGCACTGCGGGATAAGAATCGGATTGTGCCGCCACCGCTCGTCCGCTTTCCGTGTCGCGCTTCAGGCGTTGCAGGTCGGCGCGAATATCCGCAGCATGCTGGTAACGCAAGTTGCGGTCTTTTTCCAACGACTTGTCGATTACGTCTTCCAATTTCGCTGGTAGATCCGGATTCAGGCGTAGCGGAGAAACTGGAGCGCGATCCAGGATGGCTTGAAAAATGAGCGCCGATGTGTCGCCGCGGAACGGTAGCATACCCGTCGACATCTCGTAGAGAACGACGCCAAATGAAAAGAGGTCGGTTCGCGAATCGAGTTCTTTCCCCTTCGCCTGCTCTGGCGACATATACGCGACCGTGCCCAGAGTCGAGCCAGGGCTGGTCAAATGTTCTTCTACGGCCGCGGCGGTCGGCGCGGTGATGTCGGGGGAGGAGGTTGGCGAGGCAGGAGTCGCCTTCACTTTGGCGAGGCCGAAATCCAGGATCTTGGCGTGCCCGCGTTTGGTGAAAAAAATATTGGCGGGCTTGATGTCACGATGGACAATGCCTTCTGTGTGCGCCGCATCGAGCGCGTCGGCAATCTCAATCCCTATGGCGAGGATCGTTTCCAATTCCATCGGGCGCGCGCCGATCAAGTGCTTGAGCGTGGCCCCATCGAGGAATTCCATGACCAGAAACGCGCGGCCATTCTCCTCGCCAATGTCGTAGATCGTGCAGATGTTCGGATGATTGAGCGCGGAAGCCGCCTTCGCTTCCCGCCGGAATCGTTCCAAAGCTTGGCGATCCTGCGCCAGATCCTCGGGAAGAAATTTCAGCGCGACAAAACGGCCCAGGCGCGTGTCTTCGGCTTTGTAAACCACACCCATGCCGCCGCCGCCGAGCTTCTCAACAATTCGATAGTGCGAAATGGTTTGGTCGAGCAAAGGAAAGATCTCCGTCCCCCGCGGAGTCCAGTTATGCTAGGCGGAGTTTAAGAGGATGTCAAAAACAAACGTAGGGACAGCCCGCCCCGGGCCTGCCCTGAGCGAAGCCGAAGGGCTGTCCACTCGGCGCAAGCCCGTTGCCCTTGGCAGCAGCCCCGATTCTCCGCATATTCTCCAATAAAATGGGGGTTACGCCGCACGCCCTCGCCACGTATAATACCCATGAAGACATGATTACCGATGCTACGCAACGTCTCCAATTCGCAATCGCCCAATTCGCATCTGCCCGAGTGTTGGCTACGCTGCCTGGTATGCCCACGGCGCTATCGTGCGAATTTGCCTTCCCGTCTTCGTCCCAGTCTCTTCGGTAGTGACTAACAAATCCTTCGCCTGATTCGCCTCGGCCTGCGTGCGTCTGAACCAGGGCCGCGTGTCCGAGGTTTCCATCACTCACACTCGCAGCTAACTACTGAGAGCTGCTCAGGAGGATTCCATGACCACCAAGACTATGACCACCGCAACCGCAGGTCCCCGAATCACGACCGCGCTGCCCGGTCCCAACGCGAAGCGCGTGCTGGCGAGCGACCAGAAATATATTTCACCGTCGTATACCCGTTCCTATCCGCTGGTGGCCAAGAGTGGCCGCGGAATCGTCGTCACCGACGTCGACGGCAACGAATTCTATGATTTCTCCGCCGGCATCGCCGTCACCTCGACCGGCCATTGTCATCCCCACGTGGTCGCCGCGATCCAGAAGCAGGCAGCCGAGTTGATCCACATGTCGGGGACGGATTTTTACTACGAGAACATGGTCCAACTGGCGGAGCGCCTCTCCAAAATCGCTCCCATGCCTGGCCCCCACAAAATTTACTACGGCAACTCGGGCGCGGAAGCGATTGAGTGCGCACTCAAACTGGCCCGCTATCACACCAAGCGCCAGAACATCATCGCGTTCTTCGGAGCGTTTCACGGACGCACCATGGGCGCGCTCTCGCTGACCGCCTCAAAACCCCAGCAACGTCGCCGCTTCTCCCCGCTCATGCCCGGAGTGACTCACGTGCGCTACCCCGATGTCTATCGCGGATGCGTGGGAGGCCAACAGGATGCCGATGCTTTTGCTCTGGGGTGTGCGCGCTTCATCGAAGAAAAGCTGTTCAAGACCGCCCTGCCTCCTGAGGAAGTCGCCGCAATTTTCGTCGAACCCGTGCAGGGCGAGGGCGGCTACGTGGTTGCGCCGACCATTTTCATGCAAGAGCTGCGCCGCATCTGCGATCGTCACGGAATCATGCTGGTGCTCGACGAGGTGCAGAGCGGCATGGGCCGCACCGGCAAGTGGTGGGCGGTTCAGCACACCGGTGTTGAGCCGGATATGATCTGCATCGCCAAGGGAATTGCCTCCGGCATGCCGCTCGGAATCACCTTGACCCGCTCTGAAGTCATGGACTGGGTCCCCGGTTCGCACGCCTCAACTTTCGGCGGCAATCCGGTGTGCGTGGCGGCTGCGCTCGCTACGCTCGACGTGATTGAAAAAGAAAGCCTGCTCGAGCACACGGCCGAAGTTGGCGCACACATGATGAAGCGCATGTCCAGCTGGCCCGCGAAGCTGAAGCTGGTAGGCGATGTGCGCGGCCGCGGATTAATGATCGGCGTCGACATCGTGAAGGACAAGACGACGAAAGAGTACGGCGCCGCCGAGCGCGACCTGATTGTCGAGAAGGCATTCGAACATGGCGTGCTCTTCCTGGGCTGTGGGCCGAGCACGATCCGCCTGTGCCCGCCGCTGGTAGTCACGAAGGAAGAAGCCGATGTTGCACTCGACGTGCTGGAAGAATGCATCCGGCAAGTGGGCAAATAACCCGCGGGCAATGGGCAGGTGCGCAAGTAATCCACGCACTCGTGCCGAACATTTAACTCACTTCACCAAAGCCACTCTGCCCTCGCCGGCGTGAGTGGCTTCTTTGTCTCTATGGCTTGATGAAGACTACGGATTCTTGCGCGAGTATTCGCCGCTGAAAGCGATGGTCCATTTGACACCCTTGTCGGTGGACTTCTCCCATGTTTGCTCGACCTTATCCCGCCCAACGCGAATCACCTTGGTTCGGTTGAGAACCACTTGTCCATCGGGGCCGCGGCTAGGTCCATAAAACTCAGCGGAGCCGGGAGCGACTTTTCCTTCAAATACATGGACGCGACCTTCGTTGTCCGCGAACATGCCATGCCAGCTTCTATCGTCTGAGCTGTAAGCAAAGAGGTTTTTACCGCTATGACCCCTGCCTCCCGTCCAGTTTTCCACGACCAGGCATTGATCGAGGTCCAGAAAAACCTTGCTCGTGCTGAGCGCGGAAGCGCCGGGATAGGTCACGCTCCAGTCGCCAAGCCAGAAGTCCAGTCGGCGACTGTCTGAATTTGCCGGACATGGTTCGGCATCGGCAGCAGCGGGCATTGACAGAGCCGTCAAGCTCAACCACATTCCTGCGCCAACGAAGCGGAGCAAGGTTCTGAGCCGGCTCGAACCTTCGAGCAGCAACGATTAACTTCGTCATTGGAGCCTCCTGAGAGCAATATGCCACGTGAATTGGCGGCTGGATGATTTCAGACTGGCTCAGTTTAGCGAATGTCTGGTGTGCGTACTTTCGATATTTTGTCAATGAATGTCGCAAGAGCGGCAAAGTGCGGTTTTCCATCCGTTGGGAGATGTCCGCTCCCAGATCACGACTCTCACGCGCGACTATCCGCCCGCTTGTGTAGTTGCATTGCATTTTCACGATCGCGATCAACTTGTCTATGCGTCCCGCGGAGTGATGACAGTCAGCACCAGTGAGGGTGCCTGGGTCGTGCCTACTCGCACCGGGCGGTTTGGATCCCTGCGGCCATTCCGCACAGCATTACGATGTCAGGCGCAGTAACGATGCCAACCCTGTACTTCAAGCGGCGGCTATCCAGAGCCCTGCCGCGAGGCTGTTGCGTAGTGAACGTGTCGGCGCTGTTGAAGGAACTCATCCTGCATGCCTGTGAACTCCCCGGTCTGAACCAGACGATTAAGCGGCAGGCGCATTTGGATTATTGACCAGCTGGACGCCATCCAAACGGTGCCTCTGCAGCTCCCTAATCCATCCGATCCGAGAGCGCTCCGAGTCGCTCGAGCCTTAGTGGCCAACCCAAGCGACCGGCGGCCGCTTATGCACTTCTGCAAGGCTGTCGGCGCCAGTAAAAGGACAGTAGAAAGGCTGTTTCAAGAGGACGTGGCATGACTTTCGGCAAGTGGCGGCAGCAACTTCGGCTCATGCAGGCCCTGAGGCTATTGGCGGAAGGCGGGAAAGTCACGCACGTGGCTCTGGAGTAAGGGCCAGATAAACAGACGCCCGAACCGCGAGGGACGAAGCATATGCCGAGCTAGGGAACGGTTTCAGGGCAGCGCGGGCACACGTGTCTTAAGAAAATCCGCGATCGAACAGAGTCGAATCAGGCTTGGAATTCCGATGCTTCCGGGAAGCGCAGGTTACACTTGGCCAGCGCTAGGGCGAGCAACTCCTCGATCTTGGTTTCTTCGCAATTGCGAGACATGGCCAGTTCGCTAACCAAAAGGTAACGGGCGCGTTCCAGCATCTTCTTCTCACGGAAGGAAAGAGGCTTGGCCTGATGCAGGGCGATCAGGCTCTTAAGCACCCCAGCGACTTCGAACAAAGAGCCGGTTCGCATGCGGTCGGAATTTTCCTTGAAGCGGTCTTTCCAGTCCGCGGTGCTCAGATCGTCGGCCACGGACAGGAAATCGAGAATCTTTTGCACCTCGCCGTTCCGCACCACGCGCCGGATACCTACGCTCCCCACGTTATTGCAAGGCACCATTACCTTGAGGCTGCTGGCCTTGATATTCAGGAGATAGAACTTCTCTACCGTGCTGCCGATAGACCGGCTGCTAATTTGCTCAATGACGCCAACGCCATGGTTGGGGTAGACGACCTTGTCACCGATGTGGAAATTCAAGTCAGCGTTCATAAAGAGCACCCGGGCAGGACAAGGGCATAGTGAGGAGGAAAGTTGACTTTACTATAAACATACTATCCCGAAATGGGACGAAAAGCAAGGCTGGCGGCCCGCTCCGCCCCCCTACGCGACTGAGCAGATCGAACCGGGAAAGTCTGAGCGGAGTTGAAAGAGACGTAAGTGATTGTTGAACCGCAACTTAAGTTCAATGTGGAATCGCTATAATCGCGGAGTGACCCTTGGAGAGCCGAAATCCCTAAATCCCTCAGCGATAGATCCTGCCACCTCGCAGCCCTCGACCCCCCATTTACCCCAGGTCTCCACAGGTTCGAGCGAACATCCAACCGCGAGGGTACTCGGATTGGACGTGGGGTCAAGGCGGATCGGAATCGCCATATCGGACCCCCTCGGCATTACCGCGCAGGGACTCGAAACGCTACAGCGCCGGAACAAGCGCACGGATCTGGCGGCCTTGGAGCGTGTGATCCACGACTATGCGGTCAAGGAGATCGTGGTTGGACTCCCATTGCGCATGAGTGGCGCGGAAGGAACACAATCCGGCAAGATGCAGTTGTTTGCAGAGGAACTGCGAAAACGGTTTCGCCTGCCGGTTCATCTGTGGGACGAGCGCCTGACTTCAGCCGAGGCCAACCGCCTCTTGCGCGAAACCGAATTGTCGATTGAGAAGCGCGCAAAGGCGGTAGACCGCATGGCTGCGGTGTTGATCCTGCAGGGCTGGATGGAAAGTCGGCGCCGGTAAAGGGGCCGGGTCTTATTGTCCTCGCATCGCCCGCCGGTAGGCCGCAACATTCTTATTGTGTTCTTCCATCGTTCGGGCGAATTTATGGTGGCCTTGGGCGTCGGCCACGAAATAGTAGTAGTCGCTCTGCGCCGGATGCATCGCCGCTTGCAGCGCGCTCTTGCCAGGATTGCCGATGGGGCTGGGCGGAAGGCCGATGTGTGTGTACGTGTTGTATGGCGAGTTGAATCGCATGTCGTCGTGATGCAGGGCGCCAGTGTAAGTTCCCGCAAGGAGTTCGGCGTAAATGATGCTGGGATCAGCGTCCAGCGCGATCTTCTTTTCCAGGCGGTTGTAGTAGACACTGGCAACCAGGGGACGTTCTTCGGGCACAGCCGTTTCCTTTTCTACAATCGAGGCCATGATCACCGTGCGTTCGAGCTCCCTCGGAAGTGCGTTCGGATCAGGCGTTCCGTGGGTGATCTCGATCTCCATGTGAGGCGAGTTCGGCGCCGGGGGCGCTACGCCTTCCGGCACCGGCATCATTCCTATCTGCCGTGCGACCTGGCGAAATTGCTTCACCATGGCAGCGGCCATCTCCTGCATGCTCATCATGCGGCTGAATTGATAGGTGTCGGGAAAGAGGTAGCCCTCGAGAGTCTGCGCCCCGGGCGCGATGTCGGCGATCAGGGCGGTATCGGTTTGCGCGACCTTCAGGAAGTCCTCGGCAGGCCCGAGTCCTGCCACTTCGATGGCGCGAGCAATGTCGAACATGGTGAAGCCTTCCGGAACCACTACCGTATGGAAGTAAACGTCACCACGCCGCAGCCGCTTCTGAATGTCGATGATGTTTGCCGGCTTCTCGAACAAATATTCCCCGGCCTTGAGAGAACGCCGGCGATGGAAGTAGTGCCACAGGATGAACGCATCCTCACTGCGGATGATTCCGTTCGTCCTCAACTCGGCGGCGATGCGGCGGGTGGAGTACCCGGGGTGCAGCATTACAAAGGTGGGCCCGGAAGGCGCCACCGGCGTGAGTACTGCCCATACAAGCCAGCCGCCGAACCCGAGCGCTGCGATGAGGACAAGCCAGGCAATTTTACGCACGATGGAAGTAGTGTAAGTGTAGAGGGTAGGCCGCTGCCAAGCCTCTGATCCGAACCTAGTTACTCATTAGCAACCGGCTTCGCTGTTGGGCCGCACCGATGTCAGACCCAGCCCCAGAGTTCTTGCACCCTTTCCGGCGCGCTATACTCAAATCTTCTGGAGATCATCGAATCCTTCATGAGACGTAGCTCGGCCTTTTGGAATCTACTCTTGCTTTTCGCGGTGCTGCCCACTACAGGCTGTCTGTTCCGCACCCGCCCGGTCGAGGAGACCTATTCCAAAACTCCTTTAAAGGGAGCGTCCCAAGCGGCATTGATCGACAGCATTAACCAGCAGGCCCAAAAAATCCAGTCGCTGCAAGCCACCGTCGATATCGATACCTCGGTTGGGGGCGCCAAAAAGGGCCACGTAACCGACTACAAGGAGATCCGCGGCTACGTCCTAGCCAGGAAGCCGGCGATGCTGCACATGATCGGCCTCTTGCCCATCGTCCGAACCACCGCCTTCGACATGGTCAGTGACGGGCAGCAATTCAAGCTGTGGATTCCGCCGAAAAACCGGTTTGTGATTGGTAACAATCAAGTACACACCTACAATCCCAACCAGCCCATGGAAAGCATCCGCCCGCAGGATATCTACGACGCCCTGCTGATCCGTCACATCGACCAGTCCGAGATTGCTGTGCTGGAAAACGGCGAAGAGATCCTGCATGACGCCAAGGGGCATCGCGTCCTCCAGGAAGACTACGAACTGATTGTCATCCGCAAGGTGGGTGAAAACGGGGGCTTGCTGTCGCGCAAGATCGTCTTCAGCCGCGTCGACCTTCAGCCGCATCGCCAGTACATTTATGATGAGCGCGGCATTCTCGTGACCGATGCCCGCTATGCCAACTACAAAGATTACGATGGCGTGACTTTCCCGTCGCGCGTCGAAATTTTCCGGCCTCAGGAGGAGTACACAATCATCCTCAATCTGTTGAAGCTGGAAATCAACAAGCCTCTGCGCGACGATCAATTTGCGCTGCAGCAGCCTCCCGGCGCCGAAGTGGTGCGTCTCGACCAGCCGCAGCCCCAATCCAGTGCCGTTTTGCCGCCAGCGGGAGAACAATAATACTTCTCGTCGGCCAGTTTCGCTGTGACTTCTCATGATGAATAAGATGGTTGTCGCCAACCTGGTGCAGAGGCCTATACGTTCGCTGATTAGCGTTAGTGCCGTAGCCCTGGAAGTGGTTCTAATTCTGCTGATTGTGTCTTTCTTTTACGGGCAGCTGAATGGCTCGAAGGCGAGCCAGATCGGCGTGGGCGCCGACGTGATGGTGCAGCCGCCCGGATCCTCCGCCCTGGTAGGGGTTACCGGAGCCCCCATGCCGGTGAAGGTGGGCGACAAGTTGCGAGCGTTACCGCATGTTGCGGTGGCCGCCCCGGTGATCTGGGAATTGACCACCAAGCCAACGCTGGAAATTATTTACGGCATCGATATCGCCAGCTACAACAGCATTCCTCCCTCGTTCCATTTTCTTTCGGGAGCTTCGTTTCAGGGCCCGTATGACGTGATCGTCGACGATTATTTCGCCGGCTCGAAGCGCGCCAGGGTCGGAGACTCGATCGAGATTTTGGCCCACAATTTCCGCATCTGCGGCATCGTCGAACACGGGAAAGGAGCGCGCAAGTTTGTCCCGCTCGATACCATGCAAGATCTCATCGGTGCTCCGGGTCACGCTTCGGTCTTCTATATCAAGCTCGACGAGCCCGCTAGCGTCGACGCGGTGGTCGATGAAATCAAACACGTTCCAGGCATGGAGAATTATTCCGTGCGTTCCATGCAGGAATACCTGTCGATGATGACGCCGGAGAACTTACCCGGCTTCGCGACCTCGATTCGGATTGTGATCGCGATTTCGATGATCATCGGATTTCTCGTAATTTTTCAGTCGATGTATACCGCGGTCATGGAGCGCACGCGTGAGATAGGAATTCTGAAGTCCCTGGGCGCGTCCAAACTTTACATCGTGAACGTGGTGCTGCGGGAGACTGCGCTGCTCGCGATCGTGGGCATTGTTTTCGGGACCCTTATCAGTCTGCTGACGCGTCGCGTAATTTTGTTTGAGAAGCCGACGCTGCGCCTTTTCTGGAGCGGCGAGTGGGTGGTGCGCGCCACTGTGATTGCTCTGACGGGGGCGCTGCTGGGAGCGCTGTATCCCGCCTACAAAGCGGCGCAGAAGGATCCGATTGAAGCGCTGGCTTACGAGTGAGCGGGTTCGCCTCGCGGGAAGCTGCCTTTTTCTAACTCGGCGTTGACAATGTCTCGCACCCTCCGGTATCTTTAAAGCTTTGGGAAGTCTCGCGGTTGCCCGCCTGATGGTCTGGCGTCCTCGCCGGGGAATCAACGAGCGGTCTTCTTTCGCAACTTTTTTCATTCTGGGAGAGTTCCGATGTCAACCTATTTCCCCAAAGCGGGGGAAATTGTGCGCAAATGGTACGTCGTGGATGCGGATGGGCAGACGCTCGGCCGTCTTGCCTCTCAAGTCGCCCGCATTCTCATGGGCAAAGAAAATCCGCAGTACACGCCGTTTCTTGATACCGGCGATCACGTAATCGTGGTCAATGCCGAGAAAATAAGAACGACCGGCGTGAAGTCGGAGCAGAAGCAGTATCACCACTACACCGGTTACCCTGGCGGTCTGCGCACCGAAGATTACCGTAAGCGTTTGGCGCGCAAACCGGAAGCAATTATTGAAGATGCCGTGCGCCGTATGCTGCCGAAGAACAAGCTGGCGGCCCACATGTTGTCGAAACTGAACGTCTATAAGGGCGACAAGCATCCGCACGAAGCGCAGAAGCCGCAGCCTCTGCAGTTGGAAGTACGCGCGTAAGTTTAGACACTACATGCTCGCCCTGGCCGCAGAGAGCCGGGAGCTAAGAGCTTAGGAGCTAGAAGCGAAATGGCTGAGTTGGTTCAGTACTACGGCACGGGACGGCGGAAACGGGCGATCGCGCGCGTGTATCTTCGTCCCGGCAGCGGCGAGTTCAAAGTGAATGGCCGCGCGTTCGAAGAGTATTTTGTGACTCCAGCGCAGCGCTCGGCCGCGAAGGCGCCGTTGGCGTCCACCGAAACTGCGGCTTCGTTCAACATCGTCGCCAGCGTGCTGGGCGGCGGCGTGCGCGGTCAGGCCGACGCGGTAAAGCTCGGCATTGCCCGTGCCTTGATGCAGTTCAACGCCGAACTGCGCGGCAAGCTGAAGTCCGAGGGTATGGTGTCCCGCGACTCGCGCGGCAAAGAACGCAAGAAGTACGGTCAGAAGGGCGCACGCAAGCGCTTCCAGTTCAGCAAGCGCTAGTACCGAGTTGCATGTACCGTGTACCGGGCAAGATCGAGATTCCTCGCTCCGCTCGGAATGACAAGGTTTTGATTTGGCTAGGAGCTAGAAGCTAATCGCTGGTTTAGGTGTTCAATTCTTCCTGTGCCTCGCGGCGCGGGGACGGGAATGGCAATCCGGAGCGGTACTTACGCAAAGGATGCAGACTAAATAAGGAGGTTCATTGGCTACTATCACCATGAAGGA
>Ga0182015_10001292_pt1 | contig 33504 bp, 28 predicted proteins | sample 712P3MmetaG_FD_120478 | JGI IMG/M metagenome (GOLD analysis project Ga0182015, IMG submission 120478) | Permafrost microbial communities from Stordalen Mire, Sweden - 712P3M metaG | ecosystem: Environmental > Terrestrial > Soil > Wetlands > Permafrost | place: Sweden: Stordalen | collected...
CAAAAACAGGCTTGCCTCCGCAGCAGGCGGCAGGATAGAACAACCTATGTCTTGGACGGCTTCCAAAGTATGGCCGGTTTTGAACTGATCATGTATGGCCGCTTTTCAGGTGATCACTGAGGATGAAGTTGATTGCCGAAATCGGGACTATTTTCAACGAGCAAATTGAAAAGCTGGCCAGCTAATAACCAGCGGCGCTTATCCATTTCATCCGGATCGGCCTCATTTTATCCACCAATGCTACCGAAAGCCCCCTGTTACAGGCTCATCGCTTCGCAGACACAAGCGAACCTGAAACTTAGCCTCTTTTTCCATCTGCGCCAGTGTGCGGATTGATTTCAACAAATCCGTTGACGCTTGATGCATCATGGACGGCCGGATCAGCCATTCATAACCGCAGTTCGGGCAGTCGCTCTTGATGTGGTGGTTTTCCTTCGACGGGTCGAGCGCGAGACAAGCCCCGCAGTTCTTACAAGCGAACTCGATGCGCTCTACGTCTGATGGCCCGAAAACAATTTTGCGCTCAGTCGTCATTGAGCTATCTCCGGCTTCTGTGGCGGGATTAACTTCCCCGGTTTCTTCTTGCTGATCTTCACATCTTCCCGCTTCACGGGTTTGGTTGCGAGCAGGTTTTTTACGATTCCCTCGAACTGATCGCGGTCTACCTTCAGGCTTTTTTTCGGCATAGATTTTTCACAGTCGAGTTTGCTACAATTCCGCCGTGCTTACCCTTACCCCTTTCCGTTTCGTTGTTTCTGCGCTCACAGCAGTTGTGTGTGCAGCATCGGAGGGGTTGGGCATCGGTCAAGCCCAGCGGTCTTAAAAACCGCTGACTCTCGCAGGTCTTACGGGTTCGACTCCCGTCCCCTCCGCTCCACACTCTACAACGCATCCCTGCGCCCTGTCACGGCTGGGGTGATTCTAGGCGCTTGATGTGTCAAATGCACAATCATGCACTCATCCTTGACATTCGCTATACGTTCGCCTATGCTGCGCGCATGGCGATCACTCGGCGTCAACGCGAGCTCTATGACTTCATTTCGCGCTTTGTGGCGGAGAAGCAGTACTCCCCTTCGTTTGAAGAGATCAAGGAAGGCATGGGGTTGAGTTCTCTGGCCACGGTGCATAAGCACGTCACTAACCTGGAGAAAAAAGGACTGCTGACGCGCGACTACAACCGCAGCCGTTCGATTGATCTGCTGCCGCCGAAAGGAAAACTGAAACAATCCATGGCGGTGAATACGGCCATGGTGCTGCCGCTGCTGGGACGGATCGCGGCGGGGCGTCCGATTGAAGCGGTGGAGCACAACGAAACAATTTCGCTGGCGGATTTTGTGCGCTCGAAGGAAGTGTTTGTGCTCGAGGTGCGCGGCGAATCGATGCAGGACGAAGCGATTCTGAATGGCGACTTCGTGCTGGTCGAGAAAGCAAAAACGGCGCACAACGGGGATATTGTGGTGGCCCTGCTCGACTCGTCGGACGCAACCCTGAAGCGGTTTTTTCGCGAAGGCGACAACATTCGCCTGCAGCCCTCGAACGCGGCCATGAAGCCGATTATCGTGCCCGCGGCTTCGGTCGAGATTCAGGGACGGGTGATTGGGGTGTTGCGGAAGTACTGAGCTTTCAGCCATCAGCCATCAGCCATCAGTAAGAGCAAATGCTTAACGAGGCTAACTTTTTGGTTTCAGTGCTGATGGCTGACCGCTATCCTATGTGGCGATCTAGGGCTTTTGTAATATCGTCTTTCGAGCGGTAGCCTACCAATTGTTCCACTACCTGTCCGTTTTTGAAAATGAGGAGGGTGGGAATGCCGGTGACTTTGTAGCGCATGGGCGTGGCGCCGTTGCGATCTACATCCATTTTGCCGACCTTGACTTTACCCTGATATTCCCCCGCGAGTTCTTCGACGATGGGAGCGATCGCGCGGCACGGACCACACCAGGCGGCCCAAAAATCAATCAACACGGGCTTGTCAGACTTCAATACGTCGGAATCGAAATTGGCGTCGGTGACTTCGACGATGCCGTTGCTTGCCATTCATCCTCCAGATTTCTAAGTGCCTTATCGGTGCTCCCAGGCTGGACCTCGTGGTCTACGCGGCGCGCGACTTCTATCCTAGCACTGTTCATTGGATGCACGGCAAGGGTGGAAGTCGCAAGTGCTGCCGCGAGCCGGCAGGCTGGGGGAAGCACGTAGAATGAGGGTATTACAGCGATGACGGATCTGGACAATCTCCGGGTGGTGCTGGTGGCGACACGGAATCCGCTGAATATCGGGGCGGTGGCGCGCGCCATGAGCAATTTTGGGGTTGCGCGATTGCGGGTGGTGAATCCGTACGACGCGGCGTTTCGCGAGGCGCGATCGGCGGTTGGCGCATCGGGGTTGCTGGCGAAGGCGGAAAAGTATGACAACGTGGCCGAGGCAGTCGCGGACTGCAAGCTGGTGGTGGGTACAACGGCGGCGACGCGGCGAGACCTGCAGCAGCGGCTGCTCCGCCTTGACGAAGCTACCCGAACGATCAAATCGCAGCTGAAAGCTGGCCCGGTTGCGCTGTTATTCGGATCGGAAAGATACGGACTGTCAAACGAGGAGCTCAGCCACTGTCATTGGGCGATGCGGATTCCGACGCGAAGCGAGCACGGTTCCATGAATCTGGGGCAGGCGGTGGCGGTCTGCCTGTATGAACTGATCCGGAGAGCGGCGACTGGGACTGCGGCGGGGGCGCGGGAAAAGGCTCTGGCGAAGTCCGGAGAAGTTGAGCGGCTGACGCAACAACTGTTCGAGGTTCTACAGACCAGCGGATACGTAAAGCCACGAGCCGCGGCAGCGACCGAGGAAAATTTGCGGCGGATGATCCGGCGCATGCACCTGGACGCCAAGGATACGGTGATGTGGCTTGGAATACTGCGGCAGATCGCTTGGAAAGTGCAGGCGAAGGAACGGGAGTAAAAATCTTTAGAGCCTCTCTCTTGTCGAGTCTCAGTCCGCTGCGGGAGACGCGGCAAGCCGCGTCTCTACATTTACGTTTTCTTTGGCGATCGGCTTAGTGCGCCTGCAATCACTGTGGCCAGAACTAGCAGGGCCAGCAGCGAAATCACTCCCAGTGATATTACGCAGTAGATGCACCACACGCCGAGCACCACGGATTCGATGTGAGCGAGATAGAGTGCAAAGGCCAGGCCACCGAGCGCGGCTATGAGCATCAGCCGGTAAGCCTTTCTGAAGGCCAGCACGCCGAGCAGCAGATATCCGGCGATGCCGATTACGGCTACAGGAACTCCGTGAAGCATGGCGTACGGACTGTGATTCACAATGCCGCAATCCCAGCGTTCATTGATACTGCATGGCGAAGAGTCGGTGCGGTAATGCTCGCGCAACGCGAGTGAAGAAGCGGCGATACCGACGATGGCCAGCACAATTAACACCCATCTCATGCGGAACTCCCACTCCAAAGTAAATGAAGTTGCGTTATGAAAGAAATATTATCTGCGATTTAGCCAATCGAATATGCGCTAATCTGAGCCACCCCGATTTGCGAGCCGGCGGTATGTGACCACAAATCCATATGTCACCGAGCCGAGGATTAAGACCACGCTGAAGATGAGGAGGATTGTTGGACTTAGGACTCGAACCGTGGTTTTTGGGAACAGAAACAAGAGCGCTGTCCCTGCGAAGAGGGAGATCCACCCTGCGATGAGAATCCGCTTAAACATTCTTATCCCCCGCTCAATCGTGATAACGCTGCTCGCCCGCCGGTATGGGAACGCTGAGGCGATTCTGCGGCGGGGGGAGCGGACAGGTTGCGTAGGCGGTGAACGCGCATGGCGGGTTCTCCAATTTATTGAAATCGAGCCAGACTTCGCCAGGCTGACCAACGCCGTGGTCGGGGAGCTCGCTATAGAGAAATCGTCCCGCACCATACGTCGTAGTCTTGCTGGTGGCGTCGCGCATGATGAAGAAAAGCTCCGTCGATTTCGGAGTTTCGAGTACGGGTTCGAGCCGCAGAACTTGTCCATCCAGAGTGAATTCGGCGACGCCGGGCGCGGGAAGATGCGTGGTGGTGCCGAGGACGGTAGGAATGTCGAGAACTTTGGGAGGGTTGTAGGGAATCCAGCGCGCAAGCACGCGATAGGCGGCATCCGGCGCGTACCAGCGCAATCCGTGGAACGCGACGCGGGTGGGGGCTTGCAGATCTTTTATGCGCAACGCAAATTGGTCGTCGCGATGGATCACGATGATGGTGAGCGTGCCGATCGTGAGCTTCGAAGACTTCTCGGCATCGTCGGTGAGGAGAGGCTGCTCCCGGGCGGGTTGGCCATCGACCAGGAGGTCCTTTGGAAAACCCTCGGCCGGAGGCAACAAGCGCAGGACTCCTTTCTCCAGGCGCACGATCGCGATGTGTGGCGGCGCCTTGCCGGTAATCGGAACGCGGTTGTCTTCCGCCGAACCGAAGCCGTTGTCCCCTTCTTTCAGCCAGCCGAGAGCGATCAAAGAAAGCCAGCCTTCCGGAGCCTGGAGCTTGGTTGTCCGCTGAGCACGCCAGGCGAGCAGACTGGGCTGCCATGAAGCTTGATCGTCTGCAACTTTGTCGCTAGAACCGGTAAGGTTCGACCCGGTAACGAGCGACTGCGACAGCATCGCCACCAAAATCAACGCTGCCGCCAGCAGCAGGTTTCTTGTCATTTTCCAGACTCCATCTGTAAGTCCGTTTTCAAGCCGGGCGAATCCGCGACATGCGTATATCAAAATAATACTGTGCCGGCCTGCCTCTGACGAACGGTGGTTGCGCCAATTTGCTACCATTCTGCAGTCGCTTTGTTTTGCAGGGAGAGAAACTCATGTCTAAGCGGTCGTCGCTGCATTTGCTTCCCACCCCTTGCGATGAAGCCGCAAGGAGTGGGCCACCCATGCTGATCTTGCTGCTGACGTTGTTTTGTTCTCTTTTCGCCGCTGCTCAAGCGAACCCGGTCGACGCGCACGGCCATCCGTGGTGGCAACATGCGGTGTTTTACGAAGTCTATCCTCGCAGTTTTGCGGACAGCAACAACGACGGTGTGGGCGATCTCAACGGCATCAGCTCCAAGATGAGTTACCTGCAGGAACTGGGCGTCGACGCCATCTGGATCACTCCCTGTTATCCGTCGCCCCAGGTCGATTTCGGCTACGACGTTTCCGACTATGAAAATATCGATCCCATGTATGGAACGCTCGCCGACTTCGATCGCATGGTCGCCGAAGGCAGGACACACGGCGTACGCATCATTATGGATTTCGTGCCGAATCACACTTCTGACCAGCATCCGTGGTTTCTGGATTCGAAGTCTTCCCGCAGCGCCTCGCATCGCGACTGGTACATCTGGCGCGATGGCAAAGCGCTCGGCCAGCCGTCCAATAACTGGATTTCAATTTTTGGCGGATCGGCGTGGACCTTCGACCCGCACACCAACCAGTTCTATTATCACTACTTCTATGCGCAGCAACCGGATCTGAACTGGCGCAATCCCGCGGTCGAAAAGGCGATGCTCGATACCACGCGCTGGTGGTACAAGCGCGGCGTTTCCGGTTTCCGGCTCGATGCCGTCGACACACTGTTTGAAGATCCCGCCCTGCGCGACAATCCTGTTCTTCCTGGAACGAACGCGCAGCACGATCCCAACATGGAGAACAAATACAACACAAATTTTCCCGAGGTTCACGAGGAGTTGCAGAAGCTGCGTAAAGTGGCCGACGAATCTGACGCCGTGCTGATCGGCGAAACCTGGACAGCCACCGCCGCCGAGCTCGACCGATATTACGGCCAGAACGGCAACGAACTGCAGATGCCCATGGACTTCATGTTCACCAGCGTCAATCCACTTTCTCCGCCCGAGTACCGGCGCCAGATCGCGGCCGTCGATGCAGCCCATGGATGGCCCGTTTTCGTAATCGGCAATCACGATATCGTCCGGTCGTACAACCGCTACGGAGACGGCGAGCACAACGACGCCATCGCCAAGCTGATGGGGGCGTTCTATCTGACGCTGCGCGGCACGCCCATCATGTATTACGGCGAAGAAATCGGAATGGCGAACAACAACCCCACCCGCAAGGAAGATGTAAAAGATCCGATTGGCCGCACCGGATGGCCGCAAGAAAAAGGACGTGACGGCGAACGCACGCCGATGCAGTGGAACACGTCGGCGAACGCCGGATTCAGCACGAAAACTCCGTGGCTCCCGGTACCGCCCAGTTATAAGACTTACAATGTTGTGACCGAGGATAAAGATCCAAACTCTATTCTGAGCCTCTACAAAAAAGTTCTCGCGCTGCGCCATACGAATGAAGCGCTGATCGAGGGCAGTTATACCGCTCTTAACCAGGACGATCCCAACGTGATGTCCTACCTGCGTAGTTATAAGGGAAAAGCCGTGCTGGTGGCGCTGAATATGTCGGCCACGCGACAGAAGTCAACCTTCAACCTGTCGCAACAAGGATTCAGCCAGGCGACTCTGAAAACCTTGATCGCATCGCCCTCGGCATTGGCCAAAGGGAATGAAGTTACGCTTGAACCGTTCGGGCTGCTGATCGCGGAAGTGAAGCAATGAAGTCGGGTCGAGGTTCAGTCGCCCCTCCGGGGCTTGCATCTTCCAGCCGCGCTCTAACCCGGCGCTGAAGCGCCGGGCTATTGTCGGTCGTCCCTCCGGGACTTCCTTGCTTGTTCTGGGACTTCACTTTCTTGTTCTGGGACTTCACTTGTTTGTTCCACATCTCGCAGCGGTGAAGCGTTGCGCCACCCAAAATCAAATGCAACACCGACTTTGGACGCCGGCGGGGTGGTGTAGAGTACAAATGATTTGTGTGTATTGAATTGTGTCCTGCCAGGTGAATATGAAAAAATCACTGGAAGTCGTGTTCGCGTGCATTGCGCTCCTGGCATTGCATGCTGGGGCGCAAACAACGTCCATGCAGCCGCCGGTAAAGACCGCTCCCAACGCTCCATTCCGGGCCGTTCCCGAACTTCCTTATCGTGTCGTGACGAATTTTTTCAAATTTCCCAAGGCGATGGTCCCGGGCGAAGCCTCCGCGGTTGCGGTGAATTCTAAGGGCCACATATTTCTTTTCCAACGAACCAAGCCGATGCTCGCAGAATATGACGAGAAGGGCAATTTTGTTCAAAGTATCGGCGACGGGATCTTCACGCATCCGCATGGTTTGCGCATCGACGCTAACGACAATCTTTGGACGACCGACGACGGAAGCCATCTTGTGCTCAAGTTGGACCCGTCGGGTAATGTGCTGCTCGTTTTGGGGCGAATCAACACCGCCGGGGAAGCGAACTGGCTGTTCAACCGGCCCGCCGATGTGGCTTTCGCGAACAATCGCGATATTTATGTCGCGGATGGTTATGGCAATTCTCGCGTCGTGAAGTTCGATCGTGACGGAAATTACATCAAGTCATGGGGAAAATACGGAACCGGCATCGGTGAATTCAACTTGCCCCATAGTATTGCCGTCGACAAAGATGGACGCGTATACGTGGGTGACCGCGAAAATCAGCGCATCCAGATTTTTGATTCAGAAGGTAATTTCATCCGGCAATGGACGGGCTTCGGCTATCCATACGGTCTGCTGATTACGCCAGATCAGCACGTCTGGGTGACGGATGGAGGATACGACCGGATCGTCGAACTGGATCAGAACGGCAAGATCGTCGGCGCCTTCGGGGAACCTGGACATAAGCCCGGGCAGATGGCGTGGGCTCACTTCATGGCGATGGGACCGGATCAAACCATTTATGTCGCGGACGTGTTGAATTGGCGTTTTGACGTGTTCGCCCGCACTGCTCCCACCGGGAACATGACCAAATACATTCCATCGGTAAGGATGTTCTGGGGCTCAGTGCCGAGCGTGGGGTGGTTCTCGAAGCAGACGGATATTCCCATCAAGTAGACACGAACGCGCTCTGGGCGCCCTCAGCGGCTAAAGCCTTTTTTTAAATGGGGCGGTTATCGCAGCGGTGAACCGCTGCGCCACCCAAAATCAAGGGCCACACCAACGCGTGGGGTGGTTCTCGAAGCAGACGGACATTCGCATCAAGTAGCAGATCACATAGTAGATCCACATAGTGGGTCCACGGGGACAGCTCAGTAGGCGCCGGGCGCTGCCTGCAACAGGATGCTCAGCGGCTCGACGTGTTCGGGTTTCACATAGCGGTTCACCAGGAAGCGCTTGCCGTCTCTGGCCACGTCATAAGTAAAAACGTCGGTGCTCGAAATCGGCGCGCGGCCGCGAATCTGGAACAGTGGCACGGGCGTGCCCGTCACGAAGGCGCTTTCGGCGTTTGCGGTGACGGCCGTTAACATGCCGCTCGGTCCGATATAGAAAATTTCCCGGCCGTCTCCACGCCAGCGCGGCTCCGTGCCGCCCCCGCGCGACACTTGCCATTTCCCTGCTGCCGCGGGAAACGACGTCACGTAAACCTCCCAATTGCCGGAGTCATCGGAGGCGTAGGCTACCCATTTTCCATCGGGAGAAATCTGCGCGTTTGTCTCGGTGCCCTGGCTTGTCAGAAACCGGGTTGGCTCTCCGCCAGCAACCGGCAGCAATTCCAGATGGGAGCCCAACGAAGTCTGACTGGTAAACAAAAGCTGCTTGTCGTCCAACGACCAGGAATTGGGCACAAGATCGACCATCATGGAAATGGGGATCGTGAATCTCGCCCTCTCGCGCTCCAGGCCAGTCGCTGGTTTTAAGCACAGACTCGTTCCGCCGGCATCTGCCATGCGGTAGGCCACGGTGCTTCCATCCCGCGACCACACGCCTACCACTGTTTCGGACGGGTTAAAAGTGAAGCGCGAGTTGCCGGCTCCGGATGTGCTTTCGAACCAGAGATCCACGTTGTTGGCCTTCTCGTCACTGACATCGATGGCGACGCGGCGGCCGTCGGGCGAAAGCGTGGGGTTGGCCATGATGGCGGGATTGCCGATGCGGCTCAGTTCCTTGCCGGACCGATCCATCCAGGTGAGCACCGACTCCGCCGCCCCAACGCTGTCGTTATAGATCAACGTGCCATTCTGGGCGACGGTGAAAGCCGACCAATAAGTGGAGGGCGCGAAGCCGACGACATTTGCGAGCACCGTCGTGCTCCCGGAAACCGCGCCGCGGGATGCGTCAAAAGGAACGCTGACCAGCTGTCGTTGCTCATCCGCATAGTACAAATTGTGGGCATCGAAACCAAAACTCGAATGGCCGAGGGCAACAAGTCTTCGTTCCTTGCCTTCGAGAGAACTGAGGTAAATGCCGCTGGAGCGGTCGTGCTTGAGATTTGCAAAATTGCCCGCCCAGAATAAGAAATGGTCGCCGTCGGGAAGAAACTGCGGCCAGCGGTGGGAGTCATCCTGCGCAGTCTTGATGCCTTGTGTGGCCGGCGCCATCCCCGTACCATCGGCATTCACGCGCTGCAGCGGACTCTGCGCGTCCGGGGAATAGATGATCACGCCCTTGCCACTCCAACTGCCGCCGCGCGCCGATAAAGCGGGGGCGAGCACCTGCGGCGTGCCGCCCGAGATGGCCATTTTCTGCAGTTTGCCATTGGCGAAAAAGCCGACATAGGCGCCGTCGGGCGACCAGAAAGGATAACTTGCGCCCAGCGTGCCGGGCAGAGGAGTCACGTTCGCCGCACCCACACGTTGCACAAAAAGCATGGGCAGGGCGGAGTTCTCATCCGGCGATACAAACACAAGCATGGAGCCGTCGCGCGAGAGCGCCATGTGGCTGATGCTCATTTCGTCGGGAACCGCCAGTGCGAACCGCATGCGAACGGTCGGCACCGGACGGCGCGCCACCCACCAGGTCGCGCCCGCGACCACGAGCACGAGCGCCAGCGCCGCGAGGAGCCAGGGCAGCGGCATTCGCCGCGGGTTCTGGGCTGCGGCTGCGGGGCGCGCCACCGCGCTGGTCTCGGATCCGGAGAGTGCGCTCAGGGCAAACGACAGATCTCGCGCCGACTGGAACCGTTGTTCCGGATTTTTCTCCAAGCAGCGACGCACAATGCGCTCGAGCGTGGAAGATACCGGATGCCCGTGATGGGATATCTCTGGCGGCTCTTCTTTCAACACCGCAGTCATGGTTTCTGCAGTAGTGTCGCGACGGAAGGCGCGGACGCCAGAAAGCATTTCGTACAGCACCGCACCGAAGGCGAAGATGTCGGTGCGAGGATCGGCGGCCTCGCCGCGTACCTGCTCGGGCGCCATATAGCTCGCCGTACCCATGACCACGCCCACCGCGGTGTGCGCGCTGGCGCTGGTGAGAGTTAAGCCATCCTGCTCCGTTTCCACCGTCTGGGTAAGTTTCGCCAAACCGAAATCCAGAATCTTGATCCGCCCGTCTTTGGTGACGAAAATATTTTCTGGTTTCAGATCGCGATGGACGATTCCCTTTTCATGCGCCGCCGCCAGCCCGTGCGCAATCTGCACTCCGTACTCAATCGTCTTACGCTGGGGCAAGGGTCCGTTGAGTTCGGCGCGCAGGCTGTCTCCTTCCAGAAGCTCCGAGACAATGAAGGGTGTGCCGGCATGGTCCCCGATATCGTGAATGGCAAGGATATTGGGATGATTGAGCGCCGCTACCGCCCGAGCCTCCTGCTCGAAGCGACGCAGGCGGTCGGGTTCGCGGCTGATCGACTGGTGAAGGATCTTGAGAGCGACCTCGCGCCCGAGGCGCGTATCCCGCGCGCGATACACCTCTCCCATTCCCCCGGCGCCGATGGGGGCGATGATCTCGAAGGGTCCGAGCTTCGTACCGGCAGTCAGAGCCATTTGCCCGGTCATTATACGCCGCAGCAAAGCGCTGGGAACGGTCCGGCTTGGGGGTAGTGTCCTGGTCTTCTTCTTTCACCACGGAGGCACGGAGACACGGAGAAAAACTTGAACCGGCAAAAACCACAAGGGAAAGGTTTTGCCGGGCAGTTGGGGTGCTCCGTGCCTCCGTGGTAGAAAAGCAAATTGGGGCACTACCGGCCTGCGCGCCGGTGCGCGATATCGGCGCGAAACCCTTGCGGAATCTCATTTGACTTGCCCTACCTGCGCCCCTAAGATGGCACCGCACTCTATCGTGGACTACCGTATCGTGGAGAAACCTGGCGGCGAAAGGAACCTGCCTTATGCTGGAGATTCAGAACAAGGACTTGCCACCCGACATTGTTGTGCTGGAAATCAAGGGGAGAATCACGATCGGCAGAGAGTGCAAGCAACTGGAATGGGCAGTCGAGCAGCTGGTGGCCGAGGGACGGAAAAAAGTTATCTTCGATCTGACGGGCGTGACCAACGTCGATAGCACTGGGATTGGCATCATCGTGATGTCTGCGGGCAACCTGAAGAAAGCCGGAGGAGAGCTGCGGCTAACGGGCGCCACCGCGCATGTGGAAGAAGTATTGAAGGTGACAAATGTGGATAGGATCGTCACCCTGCACCCTACGACCGCGGCAGCGGCGAAAGCCTTCTGACAACCGCAAAAAGATCCTGGAGGAAGCGGTCTTCACTCGAGGCTAAGCAGTCGAGGATACATAGCCTATGACAGACTGGTTCGCGCGCCCTGTCTTACACGTGACCGACGTTGAGGCCTCGCTCCGCTTTTACGTTAACCGGCTCGGCTTCACGAGCCCCTGGCGATACGACGAGGACGGCAGAGCGCATGTCGCACAGGTCGACCGGCAGGGCTGCGCGCTTATCCTGGCCGACACGTGGCCGGAGAAGATCGGCAAGGGACTGATGTTCATCTCTCTGAACGTCGAACCGGCGACGCGCGAGGCCGCGATCGCTGCATTGGATGCGCTGCGCGCGGAATTCGAGGCCAATGGCGTTCCGGTCAAAGAGGGTTCGTGGGGCTACCGGCTCCTGGTAGTCGATGATCCCGACGGAAATCAACTCTTCTTCAACTATCCGAAGTAGGCTGCGCCCGGCAAGATTGTTAGGCGATCATCCAACCGCGCCTCGCCAAAATGCGGCTTGTTGAGTGGAGGCGCGGGTGAGAATCGAACTCACGTATAAAGGTTTTGCAGACCTCTCCCTTACCACTTGGGTACCGCGCCCCGATCACTTCACAGTAGAACTTCGAGCGGGGCTGTGTCCAGAGTACCTTCGGGTTGCACCTGGGATCACACTGGGGGTGAGCGAGCGTTCATGTTTTCTTGTGGCTGGTTCTGTGCTACAACACCGGACATGACTTTGATCCTGAATTCGAGTGGGGGCTCGTCCGGTTCTGCGGCGGCACCGCGGGCGGTTGGGACATTGACTGATGTGTCTCGGACTGACTTGGACGGGCGAGACGCCCGTCCCCACACGAAAAACCTTGCGCCGGCTGGTGTGAAGAGAGACGTGTCGTCGTTCTGCCCTAACTGCTCCACTGAATTGCGCGGACACCGCTGCAAGGCGGTTTGCAGGAAATGCGGCTTCTATCTGAGCTGCTCTGATTTCTACTGAAGGTGAGAGGCGTCTGCTTTCCTGTAGAGACGCGACTTGCCGCGTCTACGCTGCAGAGTGAGACGGGGCAAGCCCCGTCTCTACCAGACTGAGAGTCTCCCCGAGCATTACAATGAATGGGAACTTCTTTTAATTCTCACTATCAGGAGATTGGCATGCAACGCAAAGCTAGTGCGGTGTGGAGGGGTGGTCTTAAAGATGGGAAAGGGACGGTCTCGTCAGCCAGCGGGGTTCTTTCGAATACGCCGTATTCGTTTACGACGCGCTTTGAAAGCGCTCCGGGAACGAATCCGGAGGAGCTGATTGCGGCGGCGCACGCGGCTTGTTTTTCGATGGCACTGTCGGCGCAACTGGGCGGCGCGAATTTGACGCCGGAGAGCATCAACACGGCAGCCACGCTTACCCTGGAGAAACTCGAGGCGGGCTGGACCATCACGGCGGTGCACCTGGATGTGGTCGCGAAAGTGCCGGGCGCGAGTGCGGAAGCTTTCGACACAGTCGCGCAAAATGCGAAAGCGAACTGCCCGGTGTCAAAGGTGCTGAACGCAAAGATCACGATGGATGCGAAGCTGGGCTAGAGGCTCCGACTTCCGCGACCCATTGAGTGACGGGTGAGACGGGGCAAGCCCCGTCTCTACTCAGCTTTGTGAGCGCAGCCACCCACAGGAGTCAGCTTTGGGAGCGCAAAACCTGGCGCAGCCTTTGATTGATTCTTACCGCGTCCTGCGAGGCCTCATTGATCATTTCGATCCAGCGGCGAGAGTCCTCGGACGGACCGGCTTGCATAACCAGATAAGTGGCCTGCACGATGGCTTCGAGCGCGTTACCGAGATCGTGCGCGAGTATGCGAAGTTCCTTCGCTATCTCCGCCGGAATTTTATCGGAATTGTCTCCCATGGTTGTGGGCATTGGGTAGTGGCTCAGTTTGAAAATTGCCGTCCCTCAGCGGCTAAAGCCTTATTCAAATACCGCAGTTACCGCAGCGGTGAACCGCTGCGCCACCCAAAATCAAGTGCAACCGCGCTACCTCCAAGAAGGACTCAGCCGTCCCTACGGGACTTGATCCTCTCTGGCGCCTCCTGACCCGGCGCTGAAGCGCCGGGCTATTATCAGTCGTCCCTCCGGGACTTGTTTGTTCCACATCTCCCAGCGGTGAACCGCTGCGCCACCCACTAATCAATTCAAACTGCGGCACTGCCGGGCATCGCGCTGGTTTGACAGCCAGAGCCAGCCGGTAGATAGTAGTGTAGTCGCCCTTGACGAGGGCCCTGCCGATTTTTTCTTTAATGCGGATGTGGCGGAACTGGCAGACGCGCTAGGTTCAGGACCTAGTGGCCGCAAGGTCGTGGAGGTTCAAGTCCTCTCATCCGCACCAGAACAGCACTCAGCACTCAGCTAAACCCCTTACTTCTTACGCGCCTGCGGATAGGCGGTGGGTGCTTCGGCTTTGCGCTATGCCGTACTGGCGGATCTTATAGAGCAGCGCTTTGTAGCTGATCTTCAACAGGACTGCGGCTTGTTTGCGATTCCAGTTCGTCTCTTCGAGAGCACGGGCAATGGCTTCGGCTTCGGCTTCATCTTTGGCGTTGCGTGATAGCGACTTCAGGCCGCCGCCGTTGTCGGCACCCGCGGCTGCGCTTCTGCCGTCGACGTGCATCGCTGCACCGACACCGCCATCGGGGCGGGGCTGCAACTCGGATGCAGCGAGGTTTTCGTCTCCGAGAACCAGGTAGCGCTTGATGAAGTTGCTCAGTTCGCGCAAGTTGCCGGGCCAGGAATGACGAAGGCATGCTTCCATCAGCGGACCTGAAAGCGGCAAAGGCGAACGGGCGTAGGACTCCGACATGCGCGACATGAAATGCTTCAGCAGGATCGGAATTTCTTCCTTGCGCTCGCGCAGTGGGGGCAGCGACATGGTGAAGGCGTTCAATCGGTAATAGAGATCCTCGCGCAGACGCTTGTTGGCGAGCGCTTCAGGAATGTTGATGTTGGTGGCGGCCAGGATGCGGACGTCGACCTTGACCATGGTGCGGCTGCCGAGGCGCGAGAACGACTGATCCTGGAGGACGTGCAGCAGCTTGGCTTGCAGCAGCGGCGGCATCTCGCCAATTTCATCGAGCAGGATCGTCCCTTTGTTGCAGAGTTCGAATTTGCCGGGCTTGGCGTGGGTGGCGCCGGTGAAAGCTCCGGCTTCATAACCGAACAGTTCGCTTTCGAGCAGGTCGGCGGGCACAGCCGCGCAATTCACTTTGAGGAAGGTGCGGTGGGCGCGCGGCGAGAGCTTGTGGATCAGGCGGGCGAGCACTTCCTTGCCGGTACCGCTCTCACCAAGCAGAAGCACCGGAATGTCGACGTTAGCGACGAGAGCGGCCTGCGAGCGAATCTTTTTCATCGCGGGGCTGGCAGCGACGAAGAACACGTCGTCGCAAAGTTCTTCGATCTCGCCGGCGTAGCCCTCATTTTTGGCGGTGCCGACGCATTGCCCGATCACGGCGTCGAGTTCGGCTTTCTGGAAGGGCTTGGTCAGATAGTCGATGGCGCCGAGGCGCATGGCCTGCACAACTTTTCGCGTGTCGTTCACGCAGGAGAGCATGACGACCTTTAATCCGGGCCTGAGCTGGCGAAGTTTTTCGAGAGTCTGCAACCCGTCGATGCCGGGCATCAGCAGATCGAGCAATACCAGGTCAGGCTTCAGTCCCTTCTGTACATGCTCGACCGCTTCTTCGCCGGTGCTGGCGGTTTGAACTTTGTGCTCATCCACTTCCAGCAGGGTGCGGATGTAACGCAACATTCCCGGTTCGTCATCCACCAGCAGGATGTTGGCGGCTTCGCTCATTTCGTTCCTCGTGGCGGAGTGCTGAGAATTGGCTTCAGGGGAATGAGAAAGGAAAACTTGCAGCCTGCGCCGGGTTCACTCTCAACCCATATTTTACCGCTCATTCCCTGGAGCAGGCGACGCGCAATCGCAAGTCCGAGGCCCATGCCTTCGGCCGACTCGCTGCCGGGCAGGCGAAAGAAATCGTCGAAGATTTCCAGATGGTACTCCGGCCGAATTCCCGGACCGGTGTCGGCGACGCTCACCTTGACGGCGTTCGGCACGTTCAACGATTGACGGCGGCGTTCTCCGGTGTTCGCGGCTGAGCTCACGGTGCGACGCTCCCACATATGCGGTTCGGCGTGCAGCCAGACGGTGCCACCCTGCGGCGTGTACTTATAGGCGTTCTCCAGAAGGTTGGAAATCACGCGCTGGATCTTGGGCGCATCGAATGGAAAGAGCCCCAGTTTGTCGTTAGCCAGGAAATACAGGGCGAGTCCGCGCTCCTGAAAACGGGCGGACCAGAGCCGGCAAACTTCAGAAAGGCAAGCGTTCATGTCGCCTTCGATGAACTGCATGCGCAGTTCACCGATTTCGAGCACGCTGAACGTCAGGAAGTCCTGAATGAAGTGCTGCAGACGCTGTCCGCTGGAAAACATATCGCTCATCACTTCGCGCTGGCGAGCATTGAGCGGTCCGAGTTTCTGACTCTGGAGCAGTTCAATGTAGCCGTTCAGGATCGCCAGTGGAGTCTTCAGATCGTGGGCGGCGGAAGCCAGGGCGTTGGTGGTCTTGCGGGACCTATCGCGCAGTTGTTCGAGCTCGCGGGCGATATCCTCCCCAGAGCTGGAGGCGGAAACCTGAGCCGCGGCAGCTTTGGGCAGGCTATCCTTGGAACTCGTGCCAGTGGGGGCAGCGACTGGGCTTTTTTCGGACATCGAAGCCATGTAGTACCCAATAACACTTAGGATTAGGGAGGGAAAGTACTACCGTCAGAACGTGGGGGTAAATTGATGGTATGTCAGGTGCACTCGACTGTCAATTGGAAACAGCCTAACCGGAAGAGAGCGAAAAACGTTGCACTTTTTGTGTGACCGTAAGTCATTACAAATCGTGACGCTACATAGTTCGCCCTAGGATTCCCCGTGTTGGGGGCGAGGTTTGGGGCGGCGAGAAGCACACCCGGTTTCACCGGGAGTTTGGCCCCTAAGGTGCGGAGTTACCGGTGTTACTACCTCTTTATGGTGGATCAGACACGTGCCTCGTAGCTTATCGCAGAAGCAAAAACGCAAGTGGGCACGGTTGCAGCTCGCCATTCCGGTTTTTGTCCGCACTCGCGACGGAAACGGCAAAGAATCGCTGGAGTTTGCCACGGCCGTTAACATCTCTCCGGGGGGCGCTTTGGTCGTAGTTCGGCGTTCCTTGCCCAAATCGTGCTTGATTTCACTGGAGATTCCAAGCTCTCCAATCGGGCCTGCCAAGGGTTTGAGGAGCTCTTCGCGCGTTATGCAGGCAAAGGCGGTTTGGGTCACCCACCTTGATGACTATCATCTTCTCGGGCTGAAGTTCGCCCGCCCCCTGACCACCGACGCGGCGGCTATTTCCGGCAAGCATTTGAGGAAAGCGGCTTCTGCAGTGTGAACAAGTTTTTCCCTTTCGAAGTCTGTCTCCGAATAGCACCTTCGTGCCATGCCACGCCATCGGCCTTGCGCTCTACAACCACCCTAAGCCATTCATAAATTAAGCGCTAACCAGCAAACCTTCCCGCGGTTCGGCTCGTCTACACAGTTTGGTGCTCTGGGTGCAGTTTTAGTGCATGCGGGTGAACACTCCCCGACTGGGGCATTCAGTCTTATGACGACACTTTCGGTAAGCACGCTGGCGCAGTCGCTGGGCGAAGTTCCCCCTGACCAGATAATTTTTGGCCACTCTGAGGTTATGCAGGCAGTTCGTTCGCGGTTAGGCAAAGTAGCCGCCGCCAATGTTCCGGTCCTTATAACGGGTGAAAGCGGCACGGGGAAAGACATTATTGCGCGGCTGATCCATGGCCTGTCTCCGTGGAAAACCGGTCCGTATGTAAAGGTGAATTGCCCGGCGATTCCCGGGACCCTGTTGGAAAGCGAACTATTCGGCTACGAAAGAGGAGCCTTTACCGGCGCGGTCGGATCGAAGCCCGGACGGGTTGAACTGGCCCACCGCGGGACATTGTTTCTCGATGAAATATCCGAGCTCGATCCATCGCTGCAATCGAAGCTTTTACAGCTCTTGCAGGATGGGCAGTTCTGCCGGATCGGCGCCCAGGAAGACAAGAAGGTCGAGGTGCGCGTGGTGTGCGCGACCAACCGCAATCTGGAGGCTGAGATTGAATCGGGAGGATTCCGCCAGGATCTTTACTATCGAATCAATGTGGTGAACATACGCATGCCGGCGTTGCGGGAACGTCGTGGCGACATTGAGGATTTGTGCAGCTACTTCCTCGAATACTACAACCGCAAATTCAACTGCCGGGCCCGCCCGCTGTCCAGTGAAGTGCTGGCCGTGCTGCAGAAATATCACTGGCCGGGAAACATTCGCGAACTGGAAAATCTGGTCAAGCGCTACGTGATCCTGGGCCACGAGGAAGTAATCACCAATGACCTTGTGGCACGCGAGCCAGACTTTTTCAACTCCGAGATCAATCTGGACGGTCCGATCTCTCTGAAGAAGATGACCCGCCAGTGTGTGCGGGAACTGGAACGCAAGGTCATACTGAAAGTGCTGCAACATCATCACTGGAACCGCAAGCAGTCAGCCCGCACGCTGGGCATCAGCTATCGCGCCTTGCTTTACAAGATCCGCGATGCCGGCTTGCCCTCCAACCGTGCGCTGCGCCTGCGGCAGGCGGAGAAGAATGCCGCCAACAGCGGTAATTCGAATAGTGGGGCGGCAGCCTGAGAGCATGAATCACGGCCGAGACGGGGCAAGCCCCGTCTCTACGGGCTGAGTGGCTACGATTTCAGCCTTGTTTTTGGACGGGCGGGGCGCCGTCGCTCCACTTAACCGCCTAGCCTTTCTTCGAGGCCGCGAAGCGCCGCGCTCCACTCATTCAGTCCCTCCGCCTCGAGCCACAGGTCTTTGAGTTCGGAATTGATTCGCACCCTTTCCACTGCGCGGCGAGCGAGGTCGATCAAATCGGGCGAGAGTGCCGTGGTGTTCTTGCTCATCCAATCGGAAATTTGCCGCGGCGTTGTGGACGACGCCGTCTCGTCTTTAGCGGCGGCAGCGAGCGCCGCTACAACTTCGGCCGCAGCCACCGCGGTGCCGCTCTCTGGCGCTTCGAGATAGTCCGGCTGATCGGCGGCGCGGGACAGTATTTTCCGCAGATCATCGACTCCGAGCGAATTGAGGCGGCCCAGAAAATTCTTCGCGGCGTCGTTTTCGAAACTGCCTGTACCCCAGCCTGGCATGAACCCCTCCGGACAGGATTATAGTTTGCGCGCTGGACCCTGCTTCATAGAGTTATCTCGGAGCAATCGATTACTCGCGAAGCGACCGGATTCTGGCGTTGTGAGTGATATAGCGATTTATCACCAATCGACCTGAAGCGTGAAGCTCAGAAGCCCAAGACGTATCGGAAGTCCCCACAGCCTAGCCGACTTTTGAACTTCATTGATCCGGCCTGAGACAGCAAAATGTTGATCAACTCAGCTGACGACAGTCCAGCTTCGTTGCCGTCGGTGGGGAAATTCGCCGAAATGGCCTTCGCACTGACAACGTCACCATCCGCGCTGATCACGACCGCTACTGTCCCTCGAACTTCGTGAATCTTTTTCTGCCCCTCTTCGGACAACCGCTGCTGCTCCGACAGAAGTTCGCCGGATCTGTCGCATGACAAAGGGATCTCCGCAGCCGCCGCCAGAGGTGGTGGCGGTTCTACCAACGCGTCCGCCTGCATAGCAACTGCGAGCGAGACTGATTGAGTGATCCAGTAGTTGAGACCGTGCTTTCGGATGACCACGAACGCTTTCTTTTCTTCCTTCGGGGCCGCTACGATCCGATCGCCGATGACATCTCCATACAGGTCTTTGAAGTGCTCGGTAGCAGTTATCCTGTGCTTTTTGAGCGAGACTTCAGTCGCGAGCTTCGATTCCTCTTCCGACCGAAATTCACCGTACCACACAAGTGCCTCAGTGTGATCGGGAGTCTCGTACGTTCGGAACGCCGCGTGACGACCGAACATATATCCCTCACCGATGGTTGTCATCTTTAGACTCTGATCGCCATTCGGTGGACTATTCGTTGGGAGCTTCGCCTGTGCGAAAACGAGCGTAAGGTCGGGCACAGCGGCAAACAATAGCAATGTGATTACGACCTGTTTCACAGAGACACTCTACCCCGAATCTTCGCCAAGTTCCATGATGATTGAAGCAATCAGGCCATAGCGCTCACGACCCAGACTGGCTGGGTTCGGCTTCCGTCGGATCACGCCGGGTCGAAGGAATTCTGCCTCTGCTCCCTGTCCCAGCCCATCAGGCCCAGAACGTGCGATCTAGCGTTCGATACTGAATTGCCTCGGCGATGTGTTTCGGTTCGAGCTGCGGGATCGAGTCGAGATCGGCAATCGTGCGTGCGACTTTCAGAATGCGGTCATGGGCGCGGGCGCTGAGACCCTGCTGGGCCATGGCACGTTCCAGCAGACGCTCACAATCCGCGGAGAGCTCGCAGAATTTGCGAATCGACTGTGGCGGCATCTGGGCGTTGCAGTAAAGTTTTTGCCGTTCGGAGGAAAAGCGCGCCAGCTGAATCTCACGGGTGCGGATCACGCGCTCAAGAATTTTGGCTGAACTTTCCGGCTCCGACGTGCTGCGCATTTCCTTATAGTTCACTGCCGGGACGTCGATGTGGATGTCGATTCGATCGAGCAGCGGGCCTGAAATTTTGGAAATGTAGCGCTGAATCATCGGCGGGGTGCAGTGGCATTCGCGAGTGCGGTCGTTGTGAAAACCGCAGGGACACGGATTCATGGCGGCGGCGAGCATGAAGCGCGCCGGGAAAGTCAGCGACATGGCGGCCCGTGCGATGCAGACGGTTCCATCTTCGAGCGGCTGGCGCATGACTTCAAGAACGTTGCGCGGAAATTCCGGGAGTTCGTCGAGAAACAGAACACCATTGTGAGCCAGCGAACTTCGCCCGGTCGTGGGATCGCTCCCCCGCCGATCAGGCCCGCGTCGGAGATGGTGTGATGGGGCGCGCGAAACGGGCGCAGGCCAACCAGTCCGGCGCGCGCGTCGAGCACTCCCGCCACACTGTGAATCTTGGTGGTCTCGAGCGCCTCTTCGAAGGTAAACGGCGGCAGGATGGTGGGCATGCGTTTCGCCAGCATCGTTTTTCCCGATCCCGGAGGCCCGATCATCAGAATGTTGTGGCCGCCGGCGCAGGCGACTTCAAGAGCGCGCTTGGCAGTCTGCTGGCCGCGCACATCTTTGAAATCCACATGGAATTGCTGCGCCTGGCTGAGCAGTTGATCGGTGTCGATCTGCATGCGGGAGACGCCGTTGCCGGAATTGATGTAATGAATCACGTCGAGCAGCGACTTGACGGGATAGACCTCAACCCCGCCGACCATGGCAGCCTCGCGGGCGTTGACTTCGGGCACGATCAGGCGTTTCACCTTCGTGCGGCGGGCCTCGATCGCGATCGGCAGTGCGCCCCGGACTCCTCGCACGCCGCCGTCGAGAGAAAGCTCGCCGACAAACAGCGCGTCGGGGATCTCTTTCTTATTCAGACCGCCGTACGCTCCGAGGATGCCGAGGGCCATCGGCAGATCGAAGCCGGAACCTTCCTTGCGGATGTCGGCAGGCGCGAGGTTGATGGTGATCTGGGTAGGCGGAATGTCGTAGCCGCAGTTTTTCAGCGCCGAGCGGACCCGGTCGCGGCTTTCCCGGACGGCGGCATCGGGCAGGCCGACGGTGTGGAAGTGGTCTTCGTTCATTTTGACGCCGGACACGTCCACTTCGACCTCGATGATGTTGGCGTCAATACCGTAAACGGCGGCACTCAGGGTTTTATAGAGCATAGGGATACCGGTGCGCACACGAAGGAACAAGCGGCAGGATGGGAGATCCTGCCGCCATCATAGCCGCCGCAAAGCCAGGGCGCTGTGACGGCCGTCACCCGGTTACCGTGATGGAACATGGAGGGAACGTTCTGGCGTGAAACGCCGCTTTCGGTGCTACGCTAAGGCAATCTGGAGGAAAGTGTTGGACTTTTCCTGAGAATCGCTTTTGCATCATCGGAGTCCCCCAATGCCGAACGAAGATCCCCGAGCAACCCGGCCCGATCCGGCGGCCGGCCGGCTGGAAAAGGAAGAGAGCCAGTTGTGGCGCTGGGCGCTGGGCCTGCTCGTTTTGTTTGCGGCCGCAGTGGCGGCATTATCGTGGGAGCAACTCAAGGATCTCCCCTACCGGCTGTGGGCAATTCCATCCGGCCTGTTCGCGTTGACCGTTCTGTTTGCCGCGTATGCGTTCGGGCGTAAGCGCGAGGTTTCAGATCTCAAGCAGATTCTGAAGGGCTTTCAGAGCCGGGCCGGCGTCACACCGTCGGAAGAACAACTGGACCAACTGGGCCAATTGATCATGCGTTCGCAGCGCAACTTCAAGGAGCTGATCGACTCGCTGGATGACGTGGCGCTCGCTCTCTCGCTCGATGGAACTCTGAAAACCGTAAACCGCCGAACCGCGGAAATTCTCGGCGTCCCTTATTCCCAGTTGATTGGTCACAAACTTGAGGAGTTCCTGGGCGCGCCGCTGCAGGTCGAGGGGACCGCGAATTTTTCGCAGTTCCTGGATAAAAGGAACTGGTCCGGAGTGATCGAAATCCATCTCAAGAACGACGCGCGGCGGCATTACTACGACTGCGTGGTGAACGCCATCGTCAAGGGCGACGAAGTGACCGGCGCGAGTGTTCTGGCGCGCGACATCACCGGGAATCGTGAAAAGGAGCAGCGTTTCACGCAGCTGTTTGAATCTCTGCAGGAAGGCGTCTACATCAGCAATCCGGAAGGCAAACTGCTCGAGGTGAATCCGGCGCTGGTGTCAATTCTGGGATACACGAGCAAAGCAGATTTGCTCAACCTGTCGCCGGAGCAGCTGAGTGCTGATCCGAATGCGCCGCCGCCTTTGGGTAGCGGCGGAAGCCAGACCGGCCGCACTCGCACCCGAGAACTTCGACTGCGCAGAAAAGATGGCGGGGTGGCGGTGTGCGTAGATACCTCAAGCGGCGTGATGGAGTCGGGGCGTCTGGTCCGCTACCAGGGCACCCTGGTGGACGTGACCGAGAAGCGCGCCCTGGAGCACCGGTTGCATCGTCAGGAAGAATTCCGCCAGCACCTGCTGGAAAGCTTTCCAGATCTGATTCTGGTGCTCGATCTGAAGGGGCAGTACACGTTCGTTAGCGCGCGCATCGCTGAGCTGCTCGGGTACGGACCGGAACATCTCATCGACAAGAACGTCGACGACACGGAGAATACTTCGCCGGAGTTAGCGACACTCTACCGCACCGTCGCGACCGGCCAGAGTTCGCTGACCTCATGCGAGTATGGCGCCCGGCACAAGAACGGAAGCTGGCGGACGATGCTGGGCATGGCGAGTCCGCTGCTGGATACCGATGGCAAACCCGCGGGCGTGATTATTTCGGTTCGCGATGTGACCATGGAGAAAAAGCTGGAGCAGCAGATTATCCAGAGCGAGCGTCTCGCGGCCATGGGACAGATGATCGGCGGCTTTGCCCACGAGCTCAATAATCCGCTGACCAGCATTCTGGGCATGGCGGAACTACTGCAGGAAAGCGACGCCAGCGAAGGCGCCCGCAAACAGGTTGCAATTCTGCACAAAGAGGCGCGGCGCGCGGCCGAAATCGTGCAGAACCTGCAATATTTCGCCCGGCCGCCGGCTCCGGGACGCAGCCAGGTTAATTTGAATGAGCTGGTGCAGCGCACCGTTCAGATGCAGGCGTATCCGCTGCGCAAGAGCAACGTCACCGTAGACTTTCTGCCTGAACCCGCGATGCCCGCGATCGTAGCCGATCCTAATCAGCTGATGCAGGTGTTCTTGAACCTGCTGCTGAATGCCGAACAGGCGATCCGGGAAAGCCGTGAGCGAGGGACGATCCGGGTGCGCATCGGACGCAATCCCGATTCCGTTTGGGTGGTGTTCCAGGACGATGGGCCGGGAATCGCACCTGAAAACCTGACGCACATTTTTGACCCATTCTTCACCACCAAACGTCCTGGTCGTGGCACCGGCCTCGGCCTGAGCATCTGCAAGACCGTGCTGCGTGAGCATGGAGGAAACATCGAAGCCGCCTCGGCCCCGGGTGGAGGCGCTGTGTTCACCATCACGCTTCCGATCGCGGCGGAAGTGGGCGCAGCGGCGAAGTAAGGCGAAAAACGTTCCTGATCATTCCTACCGTTCCACCGCCATGGCCACCGCATTGCCTCCGCCCAGGCATAGCGCGGCGATTCCGCGGTGTACATCGCGGCGAATCATTTCGTAGATCAGGGTGACTAACACGCGCGCTCCGCTGGCTCCGATGGGATGGCCCAAAGCCACGGCGCCTCCATTCACATTGACGCGATTCATATCGAGGCCAAGCTCGCGAATCACGCCAAGCGCCTGCACGGAAAAAGCCTCGTTGAGTTCGTAGAGGTCGACGTCATCTTTCTTCCAGCCCGTCTTCTCCCAGATTTTATGGACAGCGCCGACCGGAGCCATCATCACCCACTTCGGCTCGACTCCGCTGGTGGCCTGCGCGACGATCCGGACCATGGCAGTTGCGCCCAGCTCTTTTGCGCGCTCGGCGCTGGTCACGACCAACGCTGCCGCTCCGTCGTTGACTCCGGGAGCGTTGCCGGCGGTGACGGTGCCATCCTTCTTGAATGCCGGCTTGAGTGAGCGCACCACTTCGATGGTTGTGTCTTCGCGCGGGCCTTCGTCCTTATCAAAGATCGTGGCTGGCTGGCCTTTTCTCTTCGCCGGGATTTCCACCGGAACAATCTGCGCCTTGAAGCGGCATTCCTTCTGGGCGGCAACGGCTTTGCGATGGGAGTTGACGGCGAAGTCGTCCTGCTCTTCGCGAGTGATGCCGTATTTTTCAGCAACGTTCTCGCCGGTCAGGCCCATGTGGTAGTCGTTGTAAATGTCCCACAAGCCGTCGTGCACCATGGAGTCGACCAGTTGTCCGTTGCCGAGACGATATCCCTTGCGAGCATTCGGCAAAAGATAAGGTGCGTTGGTCATGGACTCCATGCCACCGGCGACGACGATGGAGCTGTTTCCGGTCTCGATTGCCTGCGCCGCGAGCGCGACTGCTTTCAATCCTGAACCACACACCTTGTTAATCGTCAGGGCACCTACTTCGGATGTGAGGCCGCCGAATAGCGCCGCTTGGCGCGCCGGGTTTTGCCCGATGCCAGCAGAGATCACGTTGCCCATGATGCACTCGTCGACCTGCTCCGGCTGCAGATTTGCACGCCTGACGGCTTCGCGAACCGCGACTGCGCCGATCTGCGGAGCGGTCATGTCGCTTAGACTGCCCTGAAATTTTCCGATCGGTGTGCGGCATCCCGCAATGATCACTACATCCTTCGAACCGGCCATAGGTGCGCTCCTTCGAGGCGCTGAGTCGAGAATTGTTGTCTTCAAAATCGTCTCTCATTATAGATGGCATGAACCTTCGCGAAGGTTCGCGACACGCAATCGCGCCGGCGACGCAGAGAAATGTTCTTCGGAGACGTTCACAGCGGATTTTAACTTGACGGAAGAAAACTTGAGAGTGGGTTGCGATGTGACGCGAACTTTTCTTCGCGTGCGTGGAGTGCATGTGACTTTGGTGCAGCGTTGCATGCCTTCGCTTCGATCATTTTTCTCTTGACTTCGTTCTGCGTTGACTCTATACATTCAATCAGTTGCAACAAAACACCGTTGCGAAATTCCATGAAGAATGGAAAGGGAGAATAGATCCATGGCAACCAAAAAGAAAGCAAAGAAAAAAAGCAGCAAGAAGCACTAAGAACCTGCAACAGGTAACGACAAAGGGGACGCGATGAGCGTCCCCAAAGTTTTTTACGGCACTTTCTCTCAGTGGATGCGTTTCTTTTGCGAAGGTGCGACCGTCTTCTCCGTCGCGGGACAAAGATTGCGATACGGACAAAACACGCAGTGATACCCCGGCTTGGCGGCAAACTTTCCCTGTGCGATTCCATCGGCGGCCTTTTGCACGCGAATCTTCGCCGCTTCCAACTCCGCGTCGATTCGCGTTGTGAAGACCGGCGTGTTGTTTTCGAGGTTGTAAAGGATGAGCCGATCGGCGTTTTTCCCGAACGTCTCCCGGGCCGCGATGGCATACAGCGACAGTTGCAGGCTGTCGTCGGCGTCCTCTTGTGACCACGCCTTGCCCGTCTTGTAGTCCACGATCGCTACCGTGTTCGGCCCCGTGCGATCGATGCGATCCACGCGTCCGGCCAGATTCGCCGTCCCCACCAGAAGTTCAAATTTGCGTTCGGTTTCGAGCACCTCGGGGCGCGGCGCGTTACGGGCAGCCTCAAAGAACTGTTGCAGCTGGTCCTCTCCCTGCCGGCGGTAAAGATCATATTGATAGCGGTCGGCGATGCCCGCGGACGCAAGGTCAACTCGAAACTGTTCGATCAAGTCAACGTCGCTAATCTCGCGTTCGTAGCGTTGCGCATTGTAGAAAGTGTGCAGGACGCAGTGCATCGCCGCTCCGTAATGCAGCGAAGCGGGAACGTCACGCGGCAGGTTCCATTCCCTTTCCAGCTTGAAGCGCAGCGGACACTCTTCGTAGGTTTCGATGGACGAGGCGCTCAGGCCGGTCGAGAAACTCGCCGACGGCGGCATCATCAGCCAGGCCGCGACATTCGATTGCTCCAAGGCAATTCTCTGTTCCTCCTCCGCAAACAAGGTATCCTGCACCGCCGCTGCTGAACGCGTGGACCAGAACTTTCTGTAGGCCGGATTGCACATCAGTTCCCGCAGGAATTTTGTCGGTCTCGGGTCGTTCTTGCTTCTGCCCTGGTTCGCATAAATGGCAAGCGTATCTTTGGCACGCGTCATGGCGACATAGAAGAGGCGGCGCTCTTCTTCCTCGTGCAGCGTCTTGTCGTCAGTCGAAGACACACCCGAACGGCGCAGTTGCTCGGGAAACGCAATGAGCGGCTCCTTATACGTGCACGGGAACCATGTGGATGAGCCGCGAATGATGGCAACGTGCCGGTACTCCAGGCCCTTCGCGGCATGCGCCGTCAGGAGCTGGACGGCGTCATCCAGGCTGCGCGGAAGCGAAATTGTGCCTCGCGCCTGTACGAAATAATCAAGGTAATCGAGAAAATCGGAGGGGCTTCCGTCTACGTTGATGGGTTTCGGGTGCCATGCTTCGACAAACTTGACGAACGCCTCGACCAGGTCCGACCGCTGCAATGCGAAGTGCCGGATCACGGCATTCACCGCGTAGTCGGCGCGAACTCCATCCTTGCCCACTGCGCGGTGCAGTTCATCGACGCTCGCGATCACTGCCGGCCCGTTCGGCAACTGCGCCAGCACGCTGCGGAGATCGAGTTCCCGCCGCATGGCCTTCATCGCCGACCGCAGATCTGTAGGGTTGACGCCAAACTGCGGCAGCGCCGCCACACGGAACAGGCTGGCGGCGTCGTTCGGAGAAACAGCGACGGTCAGGCAAGCCACTACGTCGCGAACCTCCGGCGTATCGAGGACGTCCAGACCTTCAATCGAAAATGGGATGCCGCGCTCGGCAAGCTCGTGAACCAGGTCCTCGCGATGGCTATGGATCCGGGAAAGCACGGCAAAGTCGCTCCAACGGCAGCGCTGCTCTTTACGCGTCTTCTGAATCCGCCGGGCAAGATCGGCGGCCTCGACCTCTTTACCACCCCAGGTGATAATTTTCACCAGAGGCGCGGCCCCAGCCTGATCGTTTAGCTTCGCTTCCTCGTCGCGCCGCGATTCAAGCGGCGATCGCCGATACGAAATTGAAATTCCTTTTTGCGAAAACACCGGCGGGTTTTCGTTCACAATGCCAAAAGCGCTACCCAGGATCGGCGACAGTGAGCGGCGATTTTTTCCCAGGACAACAACCTCTGTCGCCGGGAATTTCTTTGCGAACAGCGTGAACGCCTCACTCGACGCGCCGCGGAACTGATAGATAGCCTGATCCGGATCGCCTACCACAAAAACATTCTCTTCCCGCCCCGCGAGCAGTGAAAGAATTTCGACCTGGGCAAAATTGGCGTCCTGGAATTCATCCACTAGCAGGAAGCGCGTGTGGAGACGCTCTTCTTCGAGCAACGCCTGATCGTTCTTAAGCAGGTGATAGGCTTTGGTGATCATGTGGCCGAACGTGCCCAGTTTTTTCTCCTGAAGCATGTTCTCCACGGTCGCGAAGACCCGGGCGATTTCCTGACAGCGCTCCAGGATTTCCGTATCTTCCAACTCAGACTGCTTCTTCGACCGGACAACTCGAGGAAGGGGATGCTCGCCATGTTCCAGACCAATCACATATTCGGCGTACTGTTCCGGCCCGACCAGTTCGTCCTGGCAACGGCGCATGAAATCGAGCAGGCTGTCGAGGAACTGTCCGACATTGGCCGCGCGCACGAAGTGTTTCAGGCGCAGATCGCGAATACGGCGACGCAAAAAGACCCAGAGATCTTTGTCATCGAGCACGCCAAAACCCGCGCCTCGCCGGTGAAGCAGTTCGTTGCACCAGGCATGAAAGGTACAGGCTCGCAACCCGTCAATCGCTGTGCCCTTGAGTTCTCCCCGGACGCGCGCCATCATTTCAGCAGCGGAATTGTCGGCATAGGTGAGCGCAACAATTTCGTCGGGACGCGCATGACCTTCGCGGATAAGGTTGGCTACACGTTGCGTGAGGACGGTGGTTTTCCCCGTCCCAGCTCCGGCGATGACCAGCAGCGGGCCATGAATGTGTCCGATCGCTTGTTGCTGGCGTTCATCGGGAACAATCTTCGTCGCAAGTGAGGCAGTCGCAGTCACTAGCCGGAGAATATCAGAGGCGGTTGTGGAACGCTCTAGTCACCTGTCCCGAAATTTCGCGCATCAATCTACGCGGTCACCCTGAGCGAAGATGAGCGAGGACTAGAGTCACCGAAGAGCATCCAGAGCAAGAGCGGTGGCGACAATCGCCGCGGTTTCCGCGCGAAGAATTGTGTCGCCTAGCGAGGCCGCGACCCATCCCGCTTCGCTGAACCAGGCAAGCTCGTCGTCGGCCCATCCGCCCTCAGGTCCCACGGCAAGCCCCACTTCGCTCGGCCGCGATTGCAAAATCTCCCCCAGGCGATGGTTCTCCTCGGATTCGGCAAGAACAACGCGGGTGAGCGCCGCTGAACCTGGAACGCTGCCGCCAAGATCTTTGAGTTTGACCGGCCTCTCAACCTCAGGCGGCGCCGGCCTCCGCGACTGTTCGGACGCCTGCCGAACAATGCGTTGCCAACGTTCATGCCGCTTCGCGGCAGCAGCGGCCAGGTGAGCGTCGCTGCGGCGGGCGATGACGGGAATGATGCGAGCAACTCCGATTTCAGTGCACTTTTCGATTGCCCATTCCATGCGATCGAACTTGAAGATCGCCAGAGCCAGCGTGATCTTCGGAGCGAAACTCACTTCATACGCCGGGCCGAGGGCAAACTCAACCCGATCCTCGGAGATCGAGGTGATGGTTCCGAGGCGCACTTCGCTCCCGGTCGCGATATCAAACGTCTGGCCGATTTCGGCGCGCAAGACGCGCGCCAGATGAGCGGCATGGTCGCCCACCAGTGCGGCGGCGTTTCCGTTGATCTCGTCAGCGATCCAGCGGCGGCGTGTCATGGAGGCAGGTGTCAGGTGTCAGGTGTCAGGTCTTGGGTCTTGGGTCTTGGGTCTTGGAGAAAACTCAATTCACTGAATAACACGGCAGGAGTAAGAAGCCTGGTGCCAAAAACCTAAGACCTAAAACCTGGTACCTAAGACCTTCTTACACAAACATGTCCTTCACGCGTCCCAACAGCGTCCGATTCTGCGGCTTGTTTTCCACCGGAGAAAGTTGTCCCAGTTCGGCCACCAGTTCGCGTTGGCGTTTGCTCAGCTTTCCCGGCGTCTGGATCCGCACCTCTACGTAAAGATCGCCTTTGCCATGACTGTTCAACACCGGCACGCCTTTGCTCCGGATGCGAAACGAGGTTCCCGACTGCGTGCCTTCGGGAACCTTCAGCTTATGCTCTCCCTCCAGCGTCGGAATCATAATCTCGGTGCCCAGGGCCGCTTGCGGAAACGAGATCGGCACCACGCAGTGCAGATCGTTGCCCTCGCGTTCAAAGAAGGCGTGTTCCTTGACGTGCAGGACGATATACAAATCGCCGGCAGGACCGGAGAATGCGCCCGCTTCGCCCAGGCCGCTGAAACGAATTCGCGTGCCATCCTCCACTCCGGCGGGCACTTTCGTTTCGACCACGCGCTCGCGCATGAGGCGGCCTTCGCCCTTGCACTTCGGGCAGGGATCAGTAATTACGTTGCCCGCGCCCTGACACGCGGGGCAAGTGCGAGCGATGCTGAAGAAGCCTTGCTGATATCGGACCTGTCCCCGGCCATTGCACGACCGGCAACTGACCGGGGCTTTCCCGGGCGCGGCGCCGGTGCCGCGGCAAGCGTCGCAAGTCTCATGGCGGCGGACATTCACCTGCTTGTCGACGCCGAACACCGCCTCATCAAATTCGAGATGCAGGTCCTCGCGAAGGTCGGCTCCGCGCTGGGCCCGGCTGCGGCGGCGGCCGCCCTGTCCAAACATGTCGCCGAAGCCAAAAATATCGCCAAAGATGTCGCCGAAATCCTGGAAGATGGCGGGATCGAATCCCGCCGGACCGCCGGCATTGCCCACGCCCGCGTGCCCGAAGCGGTCATACAAAGTCCGCTTCTCGCCATCGGCAAGAATTGCGTATGCCTCGGTGATCTCCTTGAACCTGTCTTCTGCTTCAGGATTGTTAGGATTGCGATCCGGATGGTACGTCATCGCAAGCTTGCGATACGCGCTCTTGATTTCAACGTCGGTGGCTACGCGGGCAACACCCAGCACCTCGTAATAATCGCGTTTTGTGTTGGCGGCCAGAAGTTCCCCCACTCTTTCGTTAAACCCAGTTATCAGTTGTCAGTGTCAGCTCTCAGTTCAACCACAATCTCTACGGCTCCTGCTGAGAACTGAGGATACAGGCTTCAGCACCTGAGTTCCCTCTAGCCGCGCGCATTGCGCGCAACCCGCACCATCGCGGGACGCAGCATCCGCTCCTTGTACTTATAGCCGCGCTGCAGTTCCTCGAGGACGTGATGATCTGGAACGTCAGTCGTATCCACCATTTCGATCGCCTCGTGAACCCGCGGATCGAAAGGCTGCCCGACCGCAACGATCGGCTGCACCCCGATTTTCTGCAGCGCATCCTGGAACTGCCGGTAGATGAGCTCAATCCCGTTGCGGAAATCAGAGGCGTTGCCGCCAGCCCTCAAAGCGAGTTCGAAACTGTCGAGAATCGGCAGAATATTCTTGATAACGTCGGCGGCGGCGAATTCGCGGAAATCCTGTTGTTCGCGCACCGCGCGCTTGCGGGCATTATCGAATTCCGCCTGCAGACGAGCCAGACGATCCAGCAGCGCATCGCGCTCGGCCCTCAGTTTGTCGGTTTCCGATGCCCCGCTCACGTCGCCCGCGTTAATCGGAATCGACACAGACGCAGCCCCTTCTCCAACTTCCGCGGGCGGAAGCTCTCGATCCAGATCCTCGCGCTTCACGTCCGTGGGCCTCGCACCCTTGTTCCGCTGATCTTTATTATTCTGCACGTCAATGTTCCCGTCGGATTTTCCGTTTCCTCTGCCCATACGGCCGCACTACTCCGATTCATTCAAAAGTTTGTCAAACAGCCGCGCGATGTATGACACCGCCGACATCGTGTGTTGATAATCCAAGCGTGTAGGTCCAATCACCGCCAGCGATCCCATCACTTCTCCGCCAACCCGGGCCGGCGCGCCGATGAGCACGAAATTCTGCATGGAGGGCAGCGCCTCGTCGAGCCCAATGACCACCCGCACCGCTTCCTGGCGCGTGTCCAGATATGCGCCCAGCAGCTTCACGACTTTTTCTTTTTCCTCGAGCGTCCGCAGCATGTCCCGCAAACGCGTGCGTCCTTCCTCGCCGGACGCGTGGCTCGCCACCAGGTTCGCAGCGCCTTCCACGAACACCGCCTGCGTGTCGTCGGCCGAAGCCAGCGCGCCCTGCTGATAGAGCTGCTCGATCGACTTCATCAACCGGTCATACTCGCTCCGTTCCTGTTCCAGGCGGCGCGCCAGCTCCGCCCGCATATCGGTCATCGTCCATCCGCGAAAATTTTCGTTGATGTAGCGCGCCGCCAGGTCGAGATCGGATTGCGGAATATCCAGCCGCAGTACGCGGTCGCGAACCACGCCCGAGCGCGCCACCACAACCGCCAGCACTTTTTGATCGCTAAGGCGGGAAAAGTAAACATGCTCCAGCGCATTGCGCGGACCGCTGGTAGCCACCGTGACCCCAACGCCGTGCGAGATCAGAGAGAGCACATGCGAAGTGCGCTCCATGAACTCGGCCACGTCGCTGACGCCAGTCAGTGTGTCCTGAATGATGCTCTGATTCTCATGCGAAAGATGCGCCTCGCCACTCAGTTGCTCGACATAATAACGATAAGCCTCCGCCGTAGGAACGCGTCCGGCCGAAGCATGAGGCTGCTCCAGAAATCCAGCATCGGCAAGATCGGCCATCACGTTGCGGATCGTAGCCGCACTCAGCCCTTCGCGGCTGGCGCGCGCCAGAGTGCGCGAGCCCACCGGCTCTCCGCTGGCAATAAAGGTCTCGACGATAGCGGTAAGAATTTCCCGTTCCCGCCCGCCTGCTGGTCCTGCTGGCATAATTTAAATACTCTAGCGCGGGATTGAAGCGCTCCATTAAACACTTTAGATGCAGTGGCTTAGATTAAGACTCCGCCACTCCTTAGTGGAATTCTAGGGAGCGATGGCGAGGGTGTCAAGGAAAGTGGGGGGTGAGCATTATATCCCCCTCGAAAGTACCCCACCTGCACGTCTCGGGCGTTATGGGGCCCTGAACAAGGGTCAAAGAACAATTCTCAATGAGTGGATGCCATCCTTCGCCAGATTTGTAATGGCTCCCGGGCGCGTTGTCGGGCGGGTTCATGCATGTGAATGGCGAGATACTTATATCGCCCACTGGTGCATTGCGCTTTTTGCGAACATGCCCCACAACGCTTGCCGCTGCCGATATAGGCGTGGGCGCGGTTGCGAACATTCAGGCCGACATAGTTGAACTGCTCCCCAGCCGGACAGAGATAGCTGTCGCTTTCGGGGAGATAGGTAAATCGCTCGGGACCGTAGAGTGGGTTGTTCTTGCGAAGAGCACTGTCCCGCGTACGCATATACGGTGTAATACCGCGCTCCGTTAACCGCTGCAGGAACTCGCCGTTGCCATACGTGGCATCGGCAACCACCGACTCGGGATCGCGTCCTTGCCATTCGGCAAAACGAGCGATCATGTCCTGTGCGGCTACCGTCTCCTGACTCATCCGGGCCTCAGGAAGCGAGTATAAGTCCTGCGTTTCTGGTCCGCGATTTTGAGGTTCAGTTCCTTGTTTCTTTGAAGTGCGAAAGCTGTGGTGCGGAATCTTGCCGTCAGAGAACTACTCCATAAGCAGTAGCTCCCGGATTCTAGTGTATCGGGCTTAAACCACGTGGGTACTTGTAAATAAGGCCTAAAGGACTATCTTTCGTGAAGCGCCTGGTGTGCCCCCCCCAGCCCTCGGCGTAATAAACTGGAGGATCACACAAATGAAAAAGATTGGGTTAGTGTTGTTTACCATGCTGGCTGTTGCTCTGATTTGTTCGAGCGCGATGGCCCAGGACGCTGACAAATACTTTGTCACGTATTATTCCAATAACGTGGCTGCAGCCCCGGATGCTACCATCCGGGTTATCAATGATGGCTACGAGGGGGCGTATTCGTCCGGTCCGGGAGCAGGGAATACCTATGCTGACTTCTTCGTGTTTGACGACAGCGAAGAGCTCATCACCTGCTGCAGCTGCGAAGTCACGCCGGATGGCCTGCTTTCTGAGTCCGTAAAATCATTGACTTCGACTGCTCTGCGCG